>BNJS01001121.1_pt1 | contig 155905 bp, 293 predicted proteins | sample 8540461 | NCBI WGS metagenome assembly BNJS01 (sample SAMD00202454, study PRJDB9452) | human saliva metagenome | isolation source: human saliva | place: Japan | reverse complement strand
CCAACGCCTGTACTCTTCTTCTTCTTTCCACATCTGCCGCCCGCTGGCAGGCCTCGATCGATTTGAGTGGCGTCGATCTCACCGGTTCTGTGGCTGTGATGTTTCTAGGGGGTTTGGCCACCGTCGCCATCATGGTGATGAGCGGGTTGTCGTTTGGCGGCGCCCTCGCCACCTGTTAATTTAATGGCGATTACATATGACAGATCTTTCGGTCGATGCCCAACAGTCGCCGCGTAAGGGGCCACCGAGGTTGAACAGCGGCTCCTTGCGGCACTGAAGAAATCCAGCCATTCGGTGCGCTGCTTCCTGCTGTGGGGGTGCCCCACCAGGTTGATCTCAGCCGGTCAGGTAGCCGCCGCTTTCACGTCAGGGCAGGAAATCGTGGGTGCTACTGGGAGATCTGCTTATGCCGGGAAGAGAAACGATTTCGAGCGATACTCGTATTCTTGATATTCATGCCATCTAGTGGCCGATCAATACTTGTTCGCCTGTCTCGCTATGGAATGGACACTGCCACGACTCAAGAGGTCATTATTGAGAGCATGAGTCTTGAAGCTGGTCACTTCCAGGCGCCAGCTGGTAAGGGTGGTCTGAGGTGGCAGGATGAGGTACGCGGTTTTGGCGTTTATTGCTGCAGATGAGTCGGAGCTGACTCAGCGTGGGTCACCCCAGGATCGTCGACTGTGGCGTGCGTGAAGCGCTCAAGGATGCTGTGGTGCTGGCCGAGGTCCGGAGTGATGCTGTCACTATTACCGCGGAACCCCTTGATGGAGGCAGGGGCCCATCTAATCATGGACAGCGTGCTTTAGGCGTCTTTGGTATGTGCGCAGTGAACACCAGATTTATGACCTAGGGGCTCTCCCCGCGGATCGCGCGGCATGGGTAAGGGCCAGCGGTGTATGCGAGTTTGGCTAATGGGCGCGGTAGGTTCAAGGCTCAAGACTTGGTGACATTTTCCCGGTTCCCCAAATGCTGATGTTGGTTGTCCTGAGCTTGTGCCTGCCACTGGTGCCCGTCAATGTGGTTCCTTTCGATAATGTGTTGCCTCGTCACCACAGATGATGGCGAAGAGCGACGCTCTGTGCGTTCCGGAATAACGGAACATGGGCCCTGACTACCCAGCCACTGGGGCAGGGCCCTGCAACATCGTGAAAGCTGGCCACAGGGACCAGGTTGCCGCATCTATCTGTCCCGACTACAGCGCCCCACTATGGGTGTGCCGCCCCGGAACTATCATCTCAGGGGCAGCACCGCAGGTTCAGTACCGTGCGCTGGGAGAGACGGGATATCACCTCTGCAGAAGCGGGGCGAAGGCTCCGGGTCCCACGTTGGTATGCGTATATGGGGGATTTGGAGCAATTGTCAGGCCGAGATATTACCCCGAGCTGGATGCAGGCTGGTGCTCCCTTGGCTGCACTCTAGTCCTTGCGCACGTTAGGGGAGGTGGTGAAAGAGGTGCTGAGTCCTCTCTTTCAGGGATGCGTGAAGGCAAGATTGGGGCAGCTGATGACCTGGGTGTTATATTCCAAGATCTGGTGGATTTAGGCATCACAACTCCAAGCCAGCTGGTGTGCCTGGGAAGTTCCAACGGAGGGCTCGTGACGGCACTGGCTTGTATTCGCCACCCCGGGCTGTTGAGGGGCGGCAGTGCTAACAATGCATTGCTGGATCTTTCTTCGATGGAAAGGAGCGAAGCTGGTCGCGGCTGGGTCGAAGAATACGGCTCTTGGGCGACGGACTCCGCGGTTATGCGTTCTTATTCCCCTATCTATCAGTTGCCTGATGATTGCCGCGCGCCTTCCTGAGTTTTTGATCTGTACTCAGCTAAATGGGCATGATAGGATTAATCCATGTCAGGCGCGTGATTTCGCTGCTGCACTGATCATTTCGCCAAAGGCGAGGGTCGCGCTGAGCTTATTCAAGGAAGTGGCAGTCATCGAGGTCCCATGCATTGTGCAGCTGGTGAATCTACTGGCAAAATTTTCCTTTTCTTCATTCTATCGTCAGCGAAGGAGCCAAAATGCTGAGTCGCCGTCGCCCACATGTCTCAGAAAGATGCTTTTTATCATGATGTCACGCACAACCTGCACAACCCTATCTCAGTTTATTGGCCCCAATGCAGGATTGGCAGACATTTTCAAGCGGTGACTGGGCATTTATAGCCGAGTGGTGTGGACATGCCGATCCAAGGATGGAAGGTTCATGTCAGCGCCGTTTACGGCGTCCGAAGCTCAACAGGTGCTCGATATTTACGCAGAGCATCGCGATTCGCCGAGTAGCTTTCGCAGCAACGTACCAACCGGGAGGCGTTCTCGTGGCGTAACGGTAAATCTTTGTGATCGCCGACACGCTGGAAATTTATCGCTTTGTTCCCGACCGAGGAGCAACTTCCTCAGCTCCTGCGCGCGTCCTGGAACGAGGCGCTTGCCGACAACAGCGTTCCGGCTACGTGTCTGATCGACGCTGCGAAGCCTGGCATATCTTCGCTACGGGCTTTTCGGCCACAGGTTCGGTGTGGATGAAAATGGCGGGCCGGCATCCACCCGGTGTGATCCTCGAAGGTGCTGCATGTCCCCGACGACCGGGCAGTGAGAGTTTCCATGCGCCTCACCGCGCTCATTCCTGAGGTTTTGAAGCCGTGGTTTGAGCGAACAGCGACTGCCAGCCAGGCGCAGCCTACCATTTTCGATTGAGCGGGCGCTTACCCATTCGAATGCTGGTGTGTGCATGTCGGCAAAGTATCGTGGATTGGACAGTCATTATTAGAAGAGGCCCGGCCACACGCTGGCCTTGACCGTCTCTGGAAAGATGCGGTAGCGCGACTGAAGCGTGAGCGCGAAGTTCTTGAGCCCAACACTCTTCAAGTGGCATCCCTGTAGGGTCTTCTACGATGGGCGCCATTGGGAGCACCACTGCATGTTGGTGGAAGAATGTCATCCCTGGGATCCAGCTCCAGGACTGGCTGCATCGCAAATGAACCCCGACAGGACGTGAGAGTCCAGCTTTGGATCTCTGGGCAACATCCTGCCACTGCTGCTGGTCTTGCAGCGCGCTTCTTCGTCAGGTGCACGAGGTCGAGCTGGGCTCATGTGATATTCACCCCGGTAATGTGCTGATTGATCCCGTCAATCTAGATGTATCTTTGATTAAGACTTTCTTGAGAACAGCATTCCATTGACCTCTGGTCCCTGTGCCCAGACCATGGCGGCCCTTTTGGGTATGCTCTTCCGGAGTCCGCTAAGCCGCAACGTCATGACCTATGGGCGGGTTGAGCCGAATAGCAGCGTCAATGCTGTGGCTTTCTCGATCAGAGAGCGTCGTGAATCCTGGCCATGTTCAGACTGTCCTGAGGCTTGCGCGTGAGGACCTAGAGCATCCATGGCTACGCCCTGGAGAGACCTCGCCACTGATGGCCTCATGGACGAAGTGGAGAAAATCTTCCGAAAGTGTTGGATCTTGAGTGACCTCCTATTGAACCGATTAGCCAGTGCGTCTCCTGATCGTAGCGCTCCAATAGGACTTGTGCGGGAGGAGTGGAGACAGGGATTGCGGTATCAAGTAAATCGCATAGCCAGAATGGAAGAATTTATCCAGTTCACTACAGGGCTCAGCTGGCGAGGCTGGACAAGAATGGCAGCGGAGATGCCGTTATTGCCAAAACTATCGGCACGCAACTCTCGGCTTTTCCCAAGGTAGTCGGGAGGCGTCATCTGGGGCTGATGAATGGCCTTGTCGGAAAGAACCTGCTTGCCCTGGAAAGAGGATTTCCCAAGAGAAACTGCCGAGATTGTGAGGTGGAAAGATCGACGATTTGGCTGGCAGGACGGTACGCATATCTGGGTTTGACTACCTAGAGCCCTGTGATGCGGACCTCTCTCGTCTCATCGTAACCGTCCTGGGTGATCCTGAGCTATCCCGGAGAGTTGCTGGAGCGATGCCTCTCGCTGCAAAGCTTGGTACTTGTCTGATCCTGACTATATATAGTCAGTCTCCCCGGGAAAAACCGCAATCATCCCAGAGTGACCAAACCACACGCTTCTCTGCAAATCTTGGGCCTCGCATGGCTGTCTCAGCATATCCCATACGTGCTTGCCTGCTGTGATGATGCCTACTGACTTTTGAAGTGAGGCCTGTGCGGTAGCCTTGCGTCGCGAGTTCTCGCATGACCATTGAGGCAGATGGTCGGACTCCTGGCGGACCAGGAACACAGCCTGTCGTGCCTTGCAAGCGAGCTGCGCAGGTTTTGGGATTCTTCTGCCCCCACTTGTCCCTCGTGACTGGTGGCCAGAGGGTTTGAATACGAGATGGCGGGGTGCCAGAAGGCATGTGATGCTCCGGGGCGATGTTTGCTGGGCTGTTCAACGGCTGTGTGGGACTTGCAGCTTGGGTATGCCGGACTCGCGCAGCTGCTGGGCGATGAGTGAGAAGAGCGCAGAGCCTGTCAGCACGATCTCAACGCGCAGTCTTGAAACGCCATACGCCGTGCGACATCTCCCACAGGTCGTCCGGCGGCGATGATCTGTGATGGAGGAAGGCTGAGTGAGATGTCGGTACTGGGACAGCGGGGGTCTTGGTCGCTTTTCGCGGCTTGGAATCACCAGGGCTGGACCTGCTTGACTGGATTCTTGGATAACGAGGTGCACTAAGAAAACTACTATGCCGACACATGCCTATGACGGTAGTGACGCAGCTTTTCTCATGGATACGCCTGCTGATCGTCACCGAACCCGCCCTGAAAACGTTCTGCTAGCTAAATTCTCTTTCTTAGGGCCTGACTCGCATTTTCGTGTGTGGTTTGCGGCTGATACATCGCAGATGGTGTCGCGAGCACACGTCAGTGGCCTACCACTTGCTGGCGGTTGCTGCAACCACCTCCCCGAGCGCGGCTGCGGTTGGTGGTTTCCGCGGGCACGGCCGGAGCAAGCGTTGCGCTGCATACTCAGGGATGCTTGCGGACCGGCTTGATCGCGGCCGTCTCGTAGGTCTCTTTGGCGGGGCTGACCGCAGTGGCGTATTGCTTGATAGCTGTGTTTGGTCTCTATCGCCCCAGCAGCAGGGTGTTGCCTGGTTGATCTGCGCGGTTTTCTGCGCTTCTCTTTTCCAAGCCATGGCGGCTCCGCCTTCTCAGCCACCCTCAAATCATTGGTCACAGCAGATCGGTTTGCTGCAGCTGCGAGTCTGTCCGAGGGGCGTTCAGCTGCGCTTGGGCTGGCCGTTCCGGCGGCTGGCGGATCCATCTACATGTTGGGGGGCTGGGTTCCGTTCCTTCTAGCTGCGGTTATGACACTTTTGGCGGCTTACCTGTATTGTCGTCTGCCAACCCGGGCTACGGCTGCCAAATGGGAGGGTGCTCCGGCCAAACATCAAGGGTTCTGGTCTGGTGTTCGTTTCGTGATCCACAACCGTACGCTGGGTGCTTTGGTGCTCACGGCCACAGTTGTGAACTTTGTAGCCTCGGCTGTCATGATCACCACAGCATTCTATTTGCGGGCTCAGGGCGTTTCCGCGGCCGTGGTGGGGCTTTCGACCTCAGCACTCGCAGTAGGTTCGCTGTGTGGTGCAGTCGTGGCGGGTTTTGTGAAGCCGCGTGCGGGGTGGTCGTCTGATTGTTGTAAGCCTGCTGTGGATTGCAGTGATGTTTGTCCCTACAGGGCTGGTAGCTGACAACACCATTGCCGTGATTGCGCTTATGACTCTCGCCATACTTGCGGCTCCGACCCTGAACGCCGTATTTGGTGGCTATCTAGTAGCTAAGGTTCCGCCGGAACTACAAGGACGTGTCGACAGTGCGGTCTTGTTCTTCGGATCTGCTACTGCTCCCTTGGCGCCCCTGGTGGCGGGTTTAGGTCTTGATGCTGCGGGATACCCCGGTGCACTAACCTTGTGTGCTGCCCTAATTCTGGTGGCTGGTGTACCTGTGCTGTTCTGCCGGGGTGTGCGGGAGATTCCTCGTCCTGACCAGTGGGAATCCGTCACCTGACCCTGGCGGGTTACATGACAAGAGCCGGACTGTGGCGTGCTAGGAAGAGACTCGGCGCAAGATGTCGTGGTCCAGCCCCATGCTGGCAACATGGGAAGGGTGCGTTGGATATCATGAGGCTTATTCATGAAGCGGGTGCACAGCGAAAACCCCTTGTCGGAGCCCAGTTGCTAGCAGCTGAATAAGCCCTCGCGGGAGAGTCTTTGAGTTTCTCCGGGCGTCTGCGCGGATCCGTCCGGGATCCGCGCGCATCCAGACAAATACGTGCGTATCAGCAGGATCCGCATTCCACTCCCCACTCGGCCAGCTCCGGCTTTCGCTCATCGGAGCCAAAGAGCTCGTCGGCGATCGCGAATTCAGGTGCTGGCCGAGGATGCGTTTCGTGCATTTTCCACGGGCTTTAGTGTGGTGATGGGCCGTCCGGCGCGCGCCAATGTGATCTGCTCGCCCTTCCGCCCTGGCGAGGAGCTCTGAGAGCCTCGCCTCGATCGGCCACGCTGATCTGGATGCTCATCCTCCTCCTCAAAGTACCAGCGGGTGGCTAAGGTGATCAGGTCCACGGCCGTATGCCGGTTTCACGGAAGCCAGCGCTGAACACGTTTGCGATATAGAACGGCCCCGGGCGGCATCCGCGTGGGATGCCTCCCGGGGCCGTCCCCCATCTGGGCGTCTTCAGCGCTGGGGTCAGCGCCCGAAGGTTTGAGTCCAGTAGAGGCCCTTCGCCGACTCGGCTGTTCCCAGGCCCATGGCGACGAGGCTGCAGTTGAGGATGTTTGCGCGGTGGCCTTCGCTGTTCATCCAGTCGTTGACTACCGCCTGGGCGCTGGACTGGCCCATCGCGATGTTCTCCGCGCCGGGCGACGGATAGCCGGCGCACGTAATCCGTTGCTCCATGGTGCGACCATCGCGGCTGGTGTGCGAGAAGTAGTCGTTGCGCGCCATGTCCTGCGAGTGAGCGGTCGCAGCCTGAGTCAGCCGCGCATCGAGCTTCAGCGGTGTGCATCCTGCGTTGGCTCGGTGCTGGTTCACCAGGGTCAGCACCTCCGTCGCAAAGCCCGACTCTGGGTTCGCAGACGGCTGCTTCGTCGGTGTTGGTATTGGCGTTGGCTCGGCGTGTAGAAGGCGGGGCGTCTACCTCGTCGGCGATGGCGTCGGTGTTGAGGGGTTCGGGCGTTGACGGCCCCTGGGGCCGGAGGCCGGGAGCAGGCGGTTCGGAATGTCGTCGGATCGGGTGCCGGCTGGGCTGGCGGCGGGGCCTCTCCTTCGGGAAGCTTGTTCCCAGGTGAGTGGGGGCAGGCTTCCTCGTGGGTTTTGAGGTCGTAGCCGCCGTGTCGACGGGGGTCTGACGCCCCGTCCGAGTCGTCAGCGGGCGGGTGAGGTCTTGCCTGGGTGAGATGGGTGCGTCAGATGACGCGGTTGGCAAGGCAGAGCGATACTGCTGCACAGTAGTGCGGGCACCGCCTGGTCGGCTCCTGCACTCGACCAGCAGCTCGTCAAGCTCAAGAGATGGCGGCGGCGGCCAGGCTCCGACGCAGGAAAACACGCATTCCAACTCAATCTGCAACCCCATGCCAGTGAGACCCTTGAGGTGTTCCTAGAGAGCTGAGAATTTCAGTAAGATCTTAGCGTACGTCTGTCGACCAGGGGGAGTCTGGATCTGTCGTACCATCGGACGACTCTCCTTGTCGTGGCCGTATGATCATTTCCTCCCCTGCCCACAGCTCCTCATGCGCGGCGGCGCTCACCCCTGGAGGCTGGGGGAGCGCATGGAACGGCAGAGGACGCGCAACGCCTCTAGGTGCCAGATGCTGAGAATGTGATCGCCACGGCAAAGCGGCGGCCTGCCAGCGGACCTCGCCCGCCACCAGCGTCGCAACCTGCCGTCCCGCGCCATGGCAGACCACGCGGTCGATGGTGCCGATGACATCCGTGACCGGTACGTCGAGAACCACCATGTCCGCCACCGCCCCAGCCTGCAACTGGCCGACCCGGTCGCGCCCATCACCCAACCCCAGTGCGATCGCACCCCCTAGCGTCGCGGCGTGCAGCAGCCGACGCCCAGATCGTGATGCCCATAGCCCTGCTCCCTGGCCAGGCTGAACAACCCGCCAACTCGGCCAGCACATCCAGCGACGGCGAACTCGACGAGTCTGTGCCCACCGCCAGCTGATTGCCCTCCCGCAGATAAGCTGCGACGGGCGGAGCGTCAGCCCGATAACCCGGCCCCGAGCGCGGGCACAGCGCCACTGCCGTCGAACGCGCCCGCAGCCGCGCTGCCGGTCCTCAGCGGTCATGCTACACCATGCGCCACGTGGCAGTCCGCCCGGACACCCCCAGCTGATCCACGAACTGCGTCGCCGAATACCGCCGCTCCCCGGCGCGCAGATCCCGGAACGACGCCACATCGGAACGCCACAGATCAGCCAGCGCCCCGCTACGACCTCCGCCCACTCTGCCTCAGGCGCGACTCGCCCAGATGGATGTGCAGCCGCAGGCTCGGTGTCGGGGCCAGATCTGGAGATCAAGGAGGCTGCGTCCAGCGAATACGGGGCATGCGGGTGACAGGCCCACGGCAGAGTCGCCGCGATTGCGTCCAAGGCTCGGCCACGGCGGCCTCGCCCACCCGTCCGCCAGTCGTCGTTGCTCAGTCCATGACCTCCCAGTACGCCACCCCGTGGAGTCCCGCATCGTGCAGCGCGGACGCGGCGAGGCATCGGTGACGACATCGGCACGGTGGTGGCACCATGCGCGCAGACTTGCCAGCCTCTCGGCCGCTGCGGGCCCCCAGTCGGAGACCCGTTGTCGTAGAGGCCATTGAATGCGGCCGCCCAGTCGTCGAGCCTGATACGCTCCCCGCCCCAGCTCCGCCAGGCACGTGTACTGCAGGTGGTGTGCGCATTGACCAGTCCTGGCAGTGACGCCAGGCCAACGGACCTCGGTGAACTGCGGCCTGCGTCGCGCAGCGCGTGCCCAGCACTCCAGTCCCGGTCGCCGACATGCGCTATCCGGTGGTTGTCGACGTCACCGCGTTCTGGCATTGACGGTGCGGTGATGGGGACTACCAGGTCGGCGGGTGGACGGTGATCATCGCCACGCATCGCCAGTGACGTCTGCGGCGCGGTCGCCGTCAGCCTCCCGCGGCAGCGGCTGCAGCCCGGACGACTGGTCCATGATCGCCACGGGCACAGCGACGCTGACGACAGGTCCAGCATGCACGTGGGCGTCTGCCTGCGCGGCTCCAGCTCCTCGGTCCAGGGCTCACGGCTGTCGACACATCATACAGCGATGGCGGCCCTGTCGGGCAGTGGGCGGTCGCAGCACCTCGGCAGGGAGACGGTGTCTGTCGCCCCGGAGGCGGACACCAGAAGACGATCAGCGTCGCGGGCAGCCGGGGCAGGAGGTCGCCGACATTGTGACCGTCCATGCGGGCCTGAGGAGACGCCACCGATCGATCTGTGACGGCGACCGTCCCGCCGAGTGCGGCCGTCAGCTTCGCGAACCCCGCCAACGTCACCGTACCCGGCGACCGCCACCGGGCCTGCCACAGTGGCCAGCCCATCGCGTCCGGGTCGAGGAGATCCAGGGATGGTGGTCAGACACGACTGCCCCGTGCCGCAGGCGTTGTCGAACAGCGTCTTGGCGCGGGCGTCGTTCGCGGCGATCACCGGGATCCGCAGCCCCGTCCGGCAGCCCGAAAGCCTGGTGATCCCGGAGGTGGTCTCCTCGCTGGCCCCGATCAGTCTCCAGCGCACCGTCGACGGCATGGGCCCAGCGGATGAGATGCGCACCGTCGTCGACCAGCAGGTGAAGGCGCTGCGAGAGAGTCGCGGGCCGCCTCCGGCGGAGCTGCAGGCCGGCTGTGCCCCCGGGCGGCCCTGTGGACGGGGATGCCCGCGTCACGGAGGGCCCGCGGCCACCCGCCGGGTCTCGTCGGATGCCCGTAGACCCGCACGTCGGCTCCCGCCTCCGCGAGTCGCAGGGCGAGCACCGCCGTCTTGGGCTCCAGCACCAGAGCCAGTCCGATGCGCGGGCCCGCGACACCGTCAATGGGTCGACGTGAGCGGCATGTGGGTGCGAGCCCAGGCAATTCGCGCGGACGCGGGCGTGTGGGGGCCGTTGAGGACGGAGCCGTCGGGCGCGTGGACGGCGGTGGGGTGACGGTGATGCGGCTGGCTAGTGTGGTCTGCGAGGCGACCCCATCGTCGCGGATGCGGCCACCCATGGCGCGGAGGACGCCGGCGAGGGGGCCGGGTGGTGCGCAGCCGCGGCCCGGGAATGGAGAGTGGCGGCGGCGAACCGCCGGATCGCAACCTGAACCGAAGCTATGCACTCAGACAAGGTGACACGGCAGGTCAGCGGGCAACTGCAGATTGAGTTGTCACCATCCGAAATCTGCGCATATGTTCCCGCTGTGAACACGATGCCGTGGATGCTGAAAGTGCATCCCTATCCCTATACTTTTGGCCATAGAGGGAATCCGGTGCGAATCCGGGACTATCCCGTAACTGTGATGCGCAAGCTCAGTCAGACACCTCTCCAAGTGAATCAGGGATGATCCGGTCACGAGGATGATCGAGTTCAGGCAACCGGGGCCGTGCCAGCAGACCGGACTCCGCTGCCACACGAGGAGCGCGAATCTCTGCGCGACCGCATCTCCCAAGTGTTCGACGATCCTTCGACTAATAGGAGATGCAGTGAAGCGTGTGATCCAGCGCTTGGCCATCCTCATGGCCCTCATACTCGCCCTCACAGGATGCGGGACAGGCGATCCCGGCGGTCAGGGAAGTTCCCCTTCCGCGGAGCTCTATGACAAGCAGGTCGTCCTGGCCGCGGCCCGGGACCTCACCCTGGGTGAGAAGGGACGGCTACTACACCAGCCCTCATCACGCAGGTGTGGGAGCCGCTGGTCACCCTCGGGCAGGACGGCACGCCACAGCCCGCGCTGGCCACGCAAGTGGTCGATGTCGGGACAGCAAGGAATGGACCATCTCCCTGCGTGAGGGTGACCTTCCACGACGGTGAGCCGTTCAATGCCGATGCGGTGATCGCCAACATCGACCGTGTCGTGCAGCACAGCCCTAAGAAGTCGCCGTTCTACACACTCGACGCCAAGAAGACCTATCCCGGCCTGGAGAAGACGGAGAAGATCGACGACCACACCGTGAGGCTGATCTTCGCGACCCCCTCCCCGTCAGCCATCCAACGCCTGACGAACTTCGGCGGCCCCATGGTGAGCAAAGCTGCCTGGATCGAGAACGGCGATTTCTCCGGGGTGGTCCAGGGCACGGGCCCATTCAGGATCGTTGAGCATCAGGCCGACCAGCACACGGTCCTGGAAGCCAACCCGAAGTATTGGGGTAAGGCTGCGAAGGTCAAGAGCGTCAAGCTGCTCTCAATGCCCAGTGCCGACACCAGGGCCTCAGCCTGCGTTCGGGGAGATCCAGGGCGTCCTCGACATCGAGGCGATCCTGCCCTCGCAGGCAGCTGAACTGGGCGCATCCGATGAGTTCGTCGTCTCCTCCAAATGCCATCGACCATCACCCACTTCATGCAGGTCAACCAGTCGCGGGAGCACCCGAACGACCCCGCCCGGTGAAGGCCATGTCGCTGATCATTGACCGCAAGCTCGTCGTCGACGAGTTCTACCACGGATGTGCGGTGCCCTCCGCGAACCCTGAACGCCTCAGAGATGGGCTACGTGCAGGACTCCCCGAGGCATGACCCTGAGCAGGCCAGGAAGACTGGCGGCAGAGGTGCTCGGCGATCGAGCGGCTCCCCTGCGAACTGCTCGTCCCGCAGTACGGCATCGACCGGTACCCCTACAAGAGCAGGCAGAATACGTGCAGTCAGTGCTCAAGGAGATCGGCATCGACTTGACCATCTCCATCGTGGAGGGCAGCGAGCAGATGAAACGCCGCACAGAGGGCAACTTCGATCTCCTTCCACACCCAGGGGCATGCCCGACGGCGACCCGGTCACCATGCTGAAGGTGTTCATGGGGCCAGACAACGGCGGGCGATACAGCAACGCGGAGGCGGATGCGCTGCTCGCCCAGGCCGCGACCGAACTGGATGAGGCCAAGCGGATGGAGCTCTACCGGAAGCTCCAGGAGCTGGCGGTGGAGACCCTGCCCACGGTGCCGCTGTACCACGACCATTACCTCGTGGTCCACCACCGTGACCTTGCGGGATACCAAGCGACCGCCTACGGCGTGACCCTCTCAGCCATGCACTGGGTCAAGTGATCCCTGCGGGAACCCCTCAGTGACTGCGCTGACGCGGGTTATGCTGCGGCACCTGATCCAGGGGGTCCTCACCCTCTTCGGGATCACCGTGCTCAGCTTTCTCCTGGGGCACATCGCCCCAGGAGACCCCGCCTACGCGGTCCTGGCATCCGACGGGGTGAGCGCCCCCACCGAGGACCAGCTCCAGGAGGTCCGGAAGGCGCTGGGGCTGGACCGCTCCCTGGGTGAGCAGTACCTCCGTGGCTGGGGCAGCTGCTGCGCGGGAACGTCGGTGTCTCTTCATGACGAACCGGAGGATCGAACAGGAGCTGTTGCTGCGCATCCCGGTGACCGTGCAGCTCTCCGTCCTGGCCATCATGCTGCTGATCGCCATCTCGGTACCGCTCGGGCTGTATCTTGCGATGCACAAGGACAGCCTGCTCGATCGGGTGTTCCTGCAGGTCACCAGTGCCTTCTCGGCGATTCCGGGATTCATCGTCGCCCTCGTGCTCGTGATCGTCTTCGCCGAGACCCTCAGGCTGTTTCCGACCAGCGGCTACCGGGGACTCACCTCCCTGATCCTGCCGGCCCTGGCGATCTCAATGAGCTCAGCCACCCAGATCACGCGGGTGCTCCGCGCCGACCTGCTGACCGCCTCCGGGGAGGAGTACTTCGAGATGGCCCGGGCGAAGGGATTCTCCTTCCGGTTCGCCGCCGCCAAACACGCCCTGCCGAATGCCATGGCCAGCGTCCTCCCGCTGTGGGGAAACTATTTCATCGTCATCCTGGGCGGCTCGACGATCGCCGAGTCGATCTTCGCGCTGCCCGGGCTCGGACAGTGGATCCTCAAGTCGATCAACTCCCACGACTACCCGGCCATCCAGGCCTATGTGGTGATGGGGGTCTGCTGCCTGGTGATCTTCCTGAGTCGTCGACGCCTCCAACTGCTCATCCAGCCCCTGGTTCGGAAAAACCGCATGAGGACGGAGACGCTCAATCATCGCCGTCGCCATGCTCCTGGGACTGGTGGTGCTGCTCAGCCTGCTGGCCCCGGTCGTCGCCCCGGCCGATCCGGTCGTCACCGCCATGACCTTCCGCAACAGACCTCCCAGCGCAGCTCATCTGCTCGGCACCGACAGCCTGGGCCGCGACGTGCTGTCCCGCGTCATCCACGGAGGGCGGGGGCCTGCTGATCAGTTTCACCGCCACCCTGGCCAGCATGGTGACGGGCATCGTCCTCGGGTCGCTGGCAGGCTGGCACGGCCGGATCGTCGATGCGGCGATCCAGATGCTGATGAGCATCTTCCAGGGACTTCCGGGGCTCAGCATCATGATCGCGGTGATCGGCATCATGGGTCCCAGCGACCTGTCGGTCTTCGTCGCCCTGAGCCTGACCAGCTGGTCGGGGGTCGCCAGGGTGGTCCGCTCCAGATCAGGGCGCTCCGGACGCAGCAGTTCGTCGAGGCCGTGAGGGTCTATCTGCCCGGCAGCGGCTACATCATCGTGCGGCACCTGCTGCACACTGGTCATGCCGACCCCTGGTCGTCCTGGCCATGCATCGGCTGGGACGCACGATCCTGATGATCGCGTCCCTAAGCTTCATCGGCGTCGGCCTGCAGCCACCCACCCCAGACTGTGGGGTGATGATCCAGGACGCCCGGCAGCACTTCACACAGCAGCCCTGGGCCCTGGTGGCCCCAGCCCTCATGCTGTTCATCGCCGCGTTCTCGGTGGCCCGGCTGGGGGAGCTGCTGCGCGACCACTGGGACGTCCACCGCAACGACACCCTGGCGGTGAGCTGATGACCCCCCTGATCGAGTTGCGGGACGTGCACGTCCGCTTCAAGACCGCCCGGGGCTGGGGATACGCGGTCACGGGTACGTCGGCTGTCATCCGGCGTGGCCGGGTCACCGCGATCATCGGTGAGAGCGGCAGCGGCAAGTCGGTGCTCGGCGCCGCGATCATGGGGCTGCTGCCCTACAACGCCGAGCTGCGGGGCTCGATACGTTTCCAGGGTCGTGAGCTGGTGGGATTGCCGGACAAGCAATGGGACGAGCTGCGCGGCTCCGAACTGGGGTGGGTGGCGCAGAACCCGCTGTCCGCGCTCAACCCCGCCTACCGGACCGACGAGCTGCTGGCCGAGGCGGCGATCCGACGGCGGAGGGTGCGACGCCGGGGACAAGGCGGGCTTTTGCCCGCAGGCTGCTGGAGCGGGTCTCCTGGGGCCTGACATCGCGGAGAGATACTCCTTCGAGCTCTCCGGCGGCATGGCCCAGCGGGTGCTGATCGCCACCGGCCTGGGGTTGAGGGCCGCCCTTCCTGATCCTCGATGAACCGACCCAGCGGCTTTGGACCAGGCGAATGTGTCCCGGGTGCGGGACGTGATCTTGGGGCTGGCGTCAGCCGGGCACACCCTGCTGGTCATTACGCACGACATCTCGCTTGCGGAGCAGATCGCCGACGAGATCTGTGTTCTATGGCTCCCGACTGATCGAGCAGGCTCCGGCTGGCGAGTTCTTCACTGACCCACTCCACCCCTATTCCAGGGGCCTGATTGACGCCATGCCGAGCCGGGGCCTGCAGCCGATACCGGGAGAGGCCCCGAGCTTCTTCACCACACCAGAGGGCTGCCCCTTCGCTGAGCGCTGCGGTGGAGCCAGCCCGCATGCCGCAGACTGGAGTCCCTGACCGAGCTGCCCGGAGGACGGAGAGTGATGTGTCTCAGCACTGATCGAGTACAACCGGGTGTCGAAGAGCTATCCCACCCCTCTCGGAAGGCGCAGCACACCAGTGTTCACCGACGTCAGCCTGCACCTGGATGAGCGGGAGATCGTCGGGGGTCTGCGGACCCAGCGGATGCGGGAAGTCCACCCTGCTGCGGATGTTCTTCGGGCTCGTTTCCTGGCAGACCGGGCAGATCCGCTATCGCGGACAGGATGTCGTCGGGCTGTCCCGCACGGCACGTCGTCGCATCCACCGGGAGGTGCAGGTGGTCTTCCAGGACCCCTGCAACGCCTTCAACCCCCGATGGCTGCTGCGACGGTCCTCTTCTGAGCTGTTCGACTTTTTCAGACTGGGAGACCCCACAGGCTCAGGAGGTGATCGCGGAGCAGTTGGGAGCTTCTGGGACTGGAGGAGGGGCTGCTGGACCGGTATCCGCACCAGCTGAGCGGCGGTCAGCTGCAGCGCCTGGCCCTGGCCCGCTGCCTGGTGGTCTCACCCAGATGTCTCTTCCTGGATGAGGCCAGCTCAATGCCTGGACGCCCCAGTCCAGGCCCAGATGATGGCGTTGGTTCGCCGTCTCCGTGAGGAGCAGGGCATCTCGGTGCTGCTGATCTCCCACGACCTCGACCTGGTGGAGGCCATGAGCCAGCGCATCTACCGCTTCGAGGACGGTCGGCTCAGCCCGGGAGCCGGGAGGCCGGCTACAGGGCAGGCCGAGGAGTGACGCGGCATGCGCCCTGGGCATTGCCATCTCTGCTTTCTTTGTTTGTCGCTTGCCCAGGTGGCCTCAGGGGTGGGCACGAGGTCTTCGTGACTGAGCACCTGCCTGTCAGGGAAAGCGACCCCAGAGCCGACATCTACCGGGCGAGATCGTCACCCGTCGTGAGACAGGTCAGCGGGAGCCTGTCAGCCCAGAGTCAGCCCGGTGTGGGCGGCCAGGAGTCCACCAGGTCCTGCTGGAACCTCATCCCGGGTGACCGGGTGGGCTCCAGCGGCGCATGTGCGCCAGAAGTTCCCGCTGACGAGGGCTCTGGGCGTCACTGGTGGCCAGCTCAGACCTGGGTGGCTGCGTCGTCCCGCAGGTCGCCCGGGGGCATCCGGGCCGCCCATGCGGGTGGAGCATCCAGCCGGGGCAGACGGCGTTGGTGACCACATCTGGCCACAGCCGCGCCACGTGGAATGCCAGCGCGGCCACCAGGAGCTTACTGTCGGCGTAGCTGCGGTTGGCCTTGACGCCCGACCAGTCGATGCCGTCGAGGTCGCCTCGCCCGTCCTTGTGCAGCATGCTGCTGACGTAGATCAGGCGACCGGGCCGGTCGATCAGCGCGGTCAATGCGTAGGGGCGACGACATTGACCGGCAGCAGCGCCTCGGGGACGCCTGAGACGCCCGCGTTGTGGATGACGGCATCCATGCGACCCAGCTGGTTCACGGCCTCCGCGATCTCCCGGACCTCGTCCAGGCGGGCGAGATCCCCTACGACCAGGCCAGCGCCGCGGGAGACCAGGTCGTCGAGTGCCGTGGCGCGTTCCTGGAGCGGGCGGACGACGACGCTCGTGTCCCAGGCCGAGCAACTCCTCGGCGGCGCCCCGCCCGAGGCCGTCGGTGGATCCGGTGATGAGAACTGAGCCATCTGCAGACTTCGTCGTCTGTTCGTGAGCGTGCGCTCCCAGACAACCACACGGCGTAGTCACTGGTCGCCTGAGCCGCTCCACTCGGTCATTTCAGTTTCAGTGGGGAGGGCTACGCCGATTCGACTGATCTGTCGTCGTGTGCGCGGAAACGCCGTCTGCGGCGCAGGGGAGGGGGCGGGTTCAGAGGGTGTGCGCAACAACGGTTTCTGAGGTGTGTTGTGCGGTTGGATGAGCGGCGTTGTGGGTTGATGTTGGGTTGTTGGGGCGGGTCGGTCGTCATTCGATCGCGCGGGAGTTGGGTGGTAGTCCTTCTACTGTGAGGAAGGTGGCTGTCGAGGCGGGGATGGTGTTGTCGCGGGGTCGGGTGGGAGGGGGCTGGGGTTGAACGAGCATCGTTACAGTCCGCGGCGGCGTCGGCGGCGGTTACGGGAGAATCCGGTGTTGGAGGTGGGAGAGCCAGCGCAGTGGCGTGATGGGCAGGGGCTGGCTGACTCCCTGGCGGGCGGATCCTGATCGAGGTTCGGGTCGGTGACCGGGTTCCGCTCTCCGGATCGCTGCAGAACTCGGTGTTCACCGTTCCACGGTTTCCAGGCAGGTGAAGCGTTGTCCCGGCTGGTACCGGGCCCAGCGGCGCAGCGGCTGGCAGACTGGTCACGTCGGCGTCCCAAGGACAGGAAGCTGGTGCTCGGGACACCGTTGTGGGATGAGGTGGTGACACGGTTGAACAACAAACATTCCCCGCAGCAGATCGCTCACCGGCTGCGTCAGGATTCCCGGAGGACCCACGATGCGGGTCAGTCACGAAACGATTTACCAGGCCCTCTACGTCCAGGCTGCCGGCGGGTTGCGCTCGCGAACTCACCGTCGAGAAAGCCCTGCGTTCCGGACGTAGCACCCTGAAGGCTCCGGTCACGGCTGTCCGGCGGGCATCCGTAGCTGGATCGGTGAGGCCACCATCACCAACCGCCCGGCCGAGGTCGAGGACCGGGCAGTTCCCGGACACTGGGAAGGAGACCTCATCATCGGCAAGGGCGGCACCTCGGCCCTGGTGACCCTCAACGAACGCACCACCCGCTACACCATGATCCAACGGGTCACCAGCCGTGACTCCACCACCGTGACCGACGCATTGATCCAGATGGCCCACTGACCCCGGCCACCTTGATGAGAACCCTCACCTGGGACCAAGGCGCCGAGATGGGCCCAACACGCCCGCTTCACCCTCGCCTCGGGTTGCCAGGCCTACTTCTGCGACCCCCACTCTCCCTGGCAACGCCCCACCAACGAGAACAGCAACGGCCTGATCCGGGACTTCTTCCCCAAAGGCACCGACTTCACCCACATCACCGACACCCAGGTCCAACACGCCGAAGACCTCCTCAACACCCGACCCCGACGAGTACTTGACTGGGCCACACCAGCCGAGAAAATAGAACAACTACTCAACGTTGCGGGTCTGTCAGGGAAACGGTGTAACTGGCTCCATCGCCCGACAGGGCAGGAGGAGTCATGATGACCGAGACAACAACGAGTAGTGAGCTGGCCGTGGGGTCGGCCAGACTGGGGCATGTGAACCCATCATCATCACCGCCGTCGGCGGAGGAGTCGGCTGAGCTGGAGGTGGCTCAGCGTGAGGCGATCGCGCGGATGGTGCGTCAGGCCAAGGATGCTGGTGTCGCTCTGACCGGCCCCGGTGGTTTGTTGAAGGCGTTGACCGCTCAGATCGTTGAGGCCGCTCTCGACGAAGAGCTGAATGAGCATCTTGGCTACGACAAGCACGACCCGGTCGGCCGCGGCAGCGGTAATTCCCGCAATGGCACGAGGTCGAAGACGGTTGTTACTGACAACGTCGGTGCGATCAAGATCCAGGTACCCCGGGACCGTAACGGAACGTTTGAGCCGCAGCTGGTCAAGAAGCGGCAACGTCGGTTGTCGGACATGGATGCCATGGTGCTGAGCCTGTTCGCGAAAGGGCTGACGACCGGGGAGATCGCCGCCCACTTCGCCGAGGTTTACGGCACGAGCGTGTCAAAGGACACGATCAGCCGGATCACCGACCGGGTTGTCGACGAGATGACCACGTGGATGAGTCGGCCTTTGGAGTCCATCTACACGGCGATCTTTATCGATGCGATCGTGATCAAAGTCAGGGATGGGCAGGTCCGTAACCAGCCGTTCTACGCCGCGATCGGGGTCGACCTTGAGGGTCACAAGGACATTGTGGGGATCTGGCCCGGCCAGGGGGACGGGGAGTCGGCGAAGTTCTGGTTCGCGTGCCTGACCGAGTTGAAGAACCGCGGCGTCAAGGATGTGTTCTTCATGGTCTGCGACGGGCTCAAGGGACTACCCGACTCCATCGGGTCGGTGTTCCCGGCCGCGAAGATCCAGACCTGTCTGATCCACCTGCTGCGCAACAGTTTCCGCTACGCCTCGAAGAAGCACTGGTCCCAGATCGCGGCCGACTTAAAGCCCGTCTACGAAGCCCCCACCCCGGAGGCCGCTGAGCGGGCGTTCGAACAGTTCACCGAGAAGTGGGGCAAGGCCTATCCGGCGATGATCCGGCTCTGGCTGGGTGCCTGGACCGAGTTCGTGCCCTTCTTGGACTACGACATCGAGATCCGCAAGGTCTTGTGTTCCACGAATGCGATCGAGTCACTCAACGCCAGGTTCCGCAGAGCGGTCCGCGCCCGCGGGCACTTCCCGAACGAGCAAGCCGCGTTGAAGACCCTGTACCTGACCGTGAGATCATTGGATCCCAAGGGCACCGGCCAGGCCCGGTGGGGCATGCGCTGGAAGCCCGCCCTGAACGCGTTCGCCACGACCTTCGCTGACCGCATGCCCGCAGCCAGCACCCACCAATAGAAACCGCCAGTTACACCATTAATCGGACAGACGGCGGTTTCAAGTGGTGTGTGCAACGTTGAGTAGTTGTTCTATTTTCTCGGCTGGTGTGGCCCAGTCAAGTACTCGTCGGGGTCGGGTGTTGAGGAGGTCTTCGGCGTGTTGGACCTGGGTGTCGGTGATGTGGGTGAAGTCGGTGCCTTTGGGGAAGAAGTCCCGGATCAGGCCGTTGCTGTTCTGCTGGTGGGGCGTTGCCAGGGAGAGTGGGGGTCGCAGAAGTAGGCCTGGCAGCCCGAGGCGAGGGTGAAGCGGGCGTGTTGGGCCATCTCGGCGCCTGGTCCCAGGTGAGGGTCGTCATCAAGGTGGCCGGGAGTCGGTGGGCCATCTGGATCAATGCGTCGGTCACGGTGGTGGAGTCACGGCTGGTGACCCGTTGGATCATGGTGTAGCGGGTGGTGCGTTCGTTGAGGGTCACCAGGGCCGAGGTGCCGCCCTTGCCGATGATGAGGTCTCCTTCCCAGTGTCCGGGAACTGCCCGGTCCTCGACCTCGGCCGGGCGGTTGGTGATGGTGGCCTCACCGATCCAGCTACGGATGCCCCGCCCGGACAGCCGTGACCGGGGCCTCGGGTGCTACGTCCGGAACGCAGGGCTTTCTCGACGGTGAGTTCATGACGCAGCCCGCCGGCGGCCTGGACGTAGAGGGCCTGGTAAATCGTTTCGTGACTGACCCACATCGTGGGGTCCTCCGGGAAGTCCTGACGCAGCCGGTGAGCGATCTGCTGCGGGGAATGTTTGTTGTTCAACCGTGTCACCACCTCATCCCACAACGGTGTCCCGAGCACCAGCTTCCTGTCCTTGGGACGCCGACGTGACCAGTCTGCCAGCCGCTGCGCCGGCTGGGCCCGGTACCGGCCAGGACAACGCTTCACCTGCCTGGAAACCGTGGAACGGTGAACACCGAGTTCTGCAGCGATCCGGAGAGCGGAACCCGATCACCGACCCGAACCTCGATCAGGATCCGCCCCGCCAGAAGTCAACCGGCCCTGCCCGTCACGCCACTGCGCTGGTTCTCCCACCTCAACACCGGATTCTCCCTGTAACCGCCGCTGACGCCGCCGCGGACTGTAACGATGCTCGATTCAACCCACCAACCCCTCCCACCCGACCCCGCGACAACACCATCCCCGCCTCGACAGCCACCTTCCTCACAGTGGAAGGACTACCACCCAACTCCCGCGCGATCGAATGACACGACCGACCCCGCCCCAACAACACCAACATCAACCCACAACGCCGCTCATCCAACCGCACAACACACCTCCAGAAACTGCTGTTGCGCACACCCTCTGAACCCGCCCCAGTTTATGTGTGACGTCGGCGGGGTGCGGTGCGGCGTTTTCGTGCACAGGATGGTTGCGATAGGGCTGGGCCTACGTGGACTCAGAGTGCATTCCGGGTGGAAATCAGGGACCGTCTCCATTGGGGCTGACAGGGGGTGATGGAAAATTGATCATGGCTGACCTGACTCAGCGGGACCTCAGCCCGCACCGCCCCCGCAGCCCCAGGGAGAGCCTGCCACCCAGGTGCGCATCCCGCAGGCTGGAGCTCACGACGAGGTGCAGGGCTGGGCCTGCCACGAGCTGATCCAGGAGCCCAAGACGGAGCTGCTGGAGGAAGCCATCGAGGACGCCATCACCGAACGGCTCCTCGAGCTGTATCCGCAGCCACCTCCACACCATCCCCGCCTGAACCTGCTCCAGCCTGCGCTCTGCGCCGCACGTCGCCTCACCCGCCGCCTGGATATGCGCCCACTAGGGACACGCGCGCCCCCCGCAGCCAGCCCGGGTATGGCTACGTGCCTCGCCGCAAGCCCCGGCCACAACCCGCAGCCGGTTCAGGTATGGCTATGTGCCTCAGCCGCCGGTCCAGGTATGCGCCTCCCGGGACCATGGGTACGTTCCGCAGCCGCAGTACACCCCCAGCCCGGCTACGGCTTCGACCCCCAGGGTCAGCCTGCGCCCTTCCCCACGAGCCCTGCTGCTGGCAGCCGGACTGAGGATCATCCGTGCCAGCCGGGGTCCACGGCATTTTGGGGCACCATCGCCTCGGCGTCTCGTCCTGACGGTGCTGGCTGCCCTATCCGCTGTTCCTGATGTTCGTGCCGCCCTCACGCGCGGACGATGCTTAACCAGCTGCTGTTTTTTCACCACGCTGACTAACATCGCTCATTTTCTTGGGCCAACGCCTACGGAGTCCTGCGGCCGCTGCTGCTGTTCTGGGCGGCTCCGCATCTCAGGACGGAGGGGCGCACCGCATGGCTGAGAGGCCTCGCCACCACCATGGGTGTGTTCACCGCCGTCGTCTTCGCCGTCCTCCTGGGAGGCGACTACTCCGGTCCCAGCCTTATCACCCACCTCATTCTGCCCGCCGCCATGGTCATCGACTGGCTGTTTGTGGGTCGCGCCCAGGGGAACAATGGCTTCTCGACCGTGATCACATGGGTGCTGCTGTTGATTCCCTACGTATCTACTATTGGGATGCGACGACTGACCGTCCCACGTATAGAGTTCCTCAATCCGAAGCGGAGCGACTTCGGTACTGGATTGGCGTTATGACCGTCTCTTATGCCGCCTTGGCTGTCGGTGTGGTTCTCCTAGGCAGGATCTCTGCCTGGATTCGCCGCACCGCGACGGGGTAGGGGGCCGGAGTCCGTAGCTTGAGAGTGTCATCCGTGGAGGACTGTTCTGCGGTTTCTGTGGCGGTTTGATGGGATGCATGAACATGCTGATCCGTAGCCTCCGGCGACCAAGCGTTACGGAGACCACACTGTCGTCAACCAGATCGGCCTTGAAGTCACGCAGGGCCGTATCACAGCTTCCTTGGGCCCACGGGGCCGGGAAGTCCACCACCTTCAAATCTAGCTGTTTGGGCTGACCCGCCCCCACTCGCGGGCTGCGTCGAGATGCTCGGCCGTGACCTCTGTCCACAATGCGTCGGAGATCTTGCCTCGTATTGGTTCCCCATTGAGGGCCTGCCTTTCGTTCCCCGCCTGACTGGACGGGAGAACGTCTCCCCGTCGCCGACTACTCCCCGGTGCGTCCCGCAGCTGTGTTGAGTGGGTGTTGCAGACGGTGGATTTGACTGACGCCGCAGACCGCCGGGCCGGCCAGTATTCGCTGCTATGAAGCAGCGGCTCGGCATCGCCATTGCGCTGGTCGGCGGGCCACGCCTGCTACCGCTCGACGAACCCACCAATGGACTCGACCCGGCGGGAGTCGTCGAGATCCGCAACCTGATCGTGCGCCTAGCCCGGGAGCACGGCATCACGGTGCCGGTCTCAAGCCACATCTTGAGCGAGATTGAGCAGATCGCCGACGATGTCGGCATCATCAAAGACGGCGAGCTGCGCTACCAGGGGCCCCCTCCGCGGCTCCGGGACCAGGGACGCATGGTGTTCCGCACCTCCGACCTGTCCGGTGCCGCCGACGCCCCTGGCCCAGCGTGGCATCCGCACCCGGGTTGAAAGAGGCGAGCTGATCTCCAGCTACCTGCCCGACCCGGTCGTGGCCGATGGCGTCGCAGCGCTGGCGCGTGCGGGACATCAGATCACTCGTGTTGAGCATCGAAGGCGGTCGCTGGAGCAGATATTCCTGTCCTCGACGGAGACGGCTGTCCCGGCCGCCGCAACCCTCCCCGTGGGCCTGCGTCCCCAGGAGACCTCCCGTCGAGCAGGTGATGGTCTGACGAGCGCAGCAGCACTTCCCTGAAACTTGAACTGCGCAAGCAGCGGCGAGCTGATCATCCCGTCCACCGCCGGTATCCTGGGACTGTGGACGTGTGGACGGTCTTCCCTGGTCCAACACCGATCGGCCAAGAACGAGTTCGCGGTGACCGACTTCGCCCTCCTCGACGTGATGGGCATGGGCCCAGCTGTTCTGCCCAATCTTCATTGCCGTGATCGCAACGCGGCTTACCGCCGTCGATCATCAGGAACGGATGGACAGGTCTTCGACGCGCTGGGCCAGTCGCCACGGCAGCGGTTTGTGGCGAAACTGCTGATCCTGAATGCCCTGGCAGCCCTGTGCTGTGTGCTGCTCGTGGTGGTCGCGGTTGGTTTCGCGTCGCCACCGGGATGCCGTCCAGCCCGGAACCGCCGCGACGGCGGCCCGCTGCCTGGCCGTGCTCCTGCTGGGTCCGTCGCCATCGCTGCCGTGTAGCTGGCGCTGGCCATGCGATTTCCTGACCGTCCCATCGGCCTGATCGCCAGCGTAGCCGCATTCTGACATCGGCACTTGAACCGCTTCGCATTCCCGAGGCCGGGTGGCTGACACCTGGAGCCTGCGATCGTCGGCGCCTCCCCGCTGGAGCCCGCCAGCGCCTATCTCACCGGGACCGCAGCCGCGCGCGCAGCTGCTGACCACCCCGACCGGCGCGTCTTCGGACGTCATAGCCCTGATCGTCCTGGCTGCCGCCTGACCGCCGCCGCCATCTGGTTCGTCACCAAACCCAAGGAACTGTCGTGACTCACAACCATCACCCGGCCCCGTCACCTGACCATGTGTGCCTGGCGGTGGAACGCCGCAAGACCTCCCTGCTGCCCGTGGCCGCCACCGCTGCCCTGTTCGGTCTCCCTGGGGGCACCATCCGGGTTCTGGAGCTATCAGTACAACCAGGAGATCTATGTCGAACAGCAGATGACCTGGGAGGCTGTGCTGATCAACGGCGCCCAGCTGCCCGCCACGGTGTTCCTTCCCGCCGGGATGGCGATATTCGCGGCTGTCGATGCAGCCCGTGAGCAGAGGGCCGGGGCTGGCAGCGTGCACGGTCGCTGACCGGGCAGGGGTGCTGTTACGTGCCCAGGCTCTGCGCAACCTGGAGCGTGCTGCGGTCACGGCGCTGGTGTTCTCCAGCATGATCTTGGGAACCATCGTGGTGATGGGCTTCGGACAGGACCTGCTCGTGGACGGCGGACTCGCGGTGATCGTGGGCCGCACCCTGGCGGCGGTGCCCTGCTACTGGGCCGTCGGATGTGTCATCACCGCGGCTGGGCTGTGGATTCGTGAGTTCTCAGGGCTGGCGGTCACCGGACTGCTGGGGTCGATCCTGGCCATGGCGATCCGGGTTGTGGCTCCGGGGCTCTCAGGGCTGGTGCCGTTCGCATTACCTGTGAATGCGATGACTGCGAAGGGTGGCGACGAGCTCTTCTCCTATGCGGACATGACAGGCTGGGCTGGGATCGGGCTGGCGTGGGTGATCGCACTCTACGGTGTTGCCAGGTGGCGTGCGGCACGAATGGAGGCGTGAGGTGAGCAGCGACATCCGGGTGCGGCGCACTCCTTTCGAGGCCCGGATCGAGGGCTGGAAGCACAACTCCCGCCTGGTCGACGGCTTCTGGTGCGGGCTTGCTGCGCTATACCTGACGGTGATGGTCTGGCGGCTGCCACTGATCCAGCACCTCCCCTTGGGGATGCTGCCGTGGGAGATCGTCTGCGCGGCTGCCGGGCTGGCGGCGGTGGCTCTGCGACGCCGGCACCCGGAGGCGGCAGTGGGGCTGGTGATTGTCGCTGCGCTCGCTGAGGCGGTGCTGACTGCTGCTTTTCTCGTCATGGTTCCGGCGGTCATGGTGCAGTACAGCGCCGTGCGGGCGGGTCGGCCCCGGTGGCGGTGGCGGCCACCGTGCTGCTGCAGGGACTGCGCCGGCCGTGATCGGGTCGTGATGCAGGGAGCCCCGGTCCGGGAGCGCCTACTTCCCGCCGGCCATGCTGCTGGCCGGGGCATCCGCTGGCTGCTGGTCAGGTGAGGCACGATCGGTTGCAGGCCCGCGACCGGAGCCGCGCGCCGACGCCGCCCGACGGCAGGAACAGGCCCGGATGGCCGTCGCAACCGATCTCCACGACGACACGTCGGGCATGCCCTGACAGCAGTCATCAGCCTGTCACGAGGAGCCTTGGCCGTCCTCGACGACGACCCCGCCGCTGCCCGGGAGGCGCTCGTCATGCTGCAGGAGGCTGCCCAGCTGGGACTGGACCGCACCCGCGGGGTGGTTGCCCAATTGAGCAGCGACGACCCCGCCAGCGACGACGGAGACGACACGGTGGCGTCGCTGGCGCAACGGGTCCGGGCTGCGGGACGGAGCCTCCGGGTCGTCGCCGGACCCGCACCCGAAGTCGCGCATCCCCTCGTTGTGCCGGTGGTGCGGGAGGCCCTGACCAATCGCTGCGCTACGCCGACGACCCCAGATCCTGGTCGCCGTCACCCCTGCGGCGGTGGGAGGAGTCGAGGTGCGGGTGACCAGCGGCTTGGCCCTCACCGCGGCACCGGCAGCTGGGGGCGGCCGGCTGTCCGGGCTTGCGCGTCGCATCGCTGAGGTGGGCGGTGAGTTCTCCGCAGGACCTGACGGCGACCAGTGGGTGGTGCGCCAGGCTTCCGGAGCCGGCCCGGTGATCCGGTGCTGATCGTCGACGACCAACCGTCGATCCGGCTGGGGCTCACACTGCAACTGCGAGGCGCACCCGGGATTGAGGTGGTGGGGGTCGCCGCCGACGGCCAGGAGGCCCTCGACCTCATCGGTTCTGGGAAGGCAGACCCCGAGGTGGTGCTCATGGACGTGCGGATGCCGCGTCTCGATGGGATCGCCGCCACTGCCCAGCTCGCCGCTGCCCACCCGGACGTGCGGGTGCTGATCCTGACCACTTTCGACGAGGACGAGGCTGCGTTCGCTGCGCTGGACGCCGGCGCCTCGATTCCTCCTCAAGGATGCGACGATGCAGCAGCTGGTTGATGCCGTGGCGGCCGTCGCGCACGGTGATGCCGTTCTGGCTCCGCGTATCACCCGTGAGCTGCTGGCCCGGGCTGACCTGAACCGCCACGTGCAGTCCCGGGAGGGTGACCGTCGGTCAGCGGCAGAGCGCTTCTGCAGCGACTCAGCGAACGGGAGCTGGAAGCGCTGACAGCTGTGGGTCGTGCCTGACGAACGCGGGAGATAGCCGAGACCCAGCACCTGGCCCCTCCAGCGTGAAGACCTACATCAGCCGGCTGCTGACCAAGCTGGATCGCCGCGACCGGGTGGGCCTGGTGATCCTGGCCCGTGACGCTGACCTGCGCTGAGCCCGTGGCTGCGGGGCCAAGAAGCCGAGGCCAGCAGATGACGGGGCGTCGACTCGAACCCTGTCCGACGAGCCGGGAGAAGCTTGCCGCCCAGCCGCATGTCAGGGTAAACATTGGGCATGATATGCATCTGGGCTCACCGTGGAGCATCGGCATACGCCCCGAGAACACCATCCCGGCCTTCAGGCAGGCCATCCAGATGGGGGCTGACGGCATCGAGTTCGACGTGCAGCGGACCGCCGACGGGCACCTCGTGGTCATCCACGACGAGACCATCAACCGCACATCCAACGGCTTCGGGAAGGTGGTGGACCTCACCCTCGAACAGCTGCGACTGTGCAACTTCATCAACGGGTCATTCGGCTACACCAAGGTGCAGATCCCGACGCTCCGCGAGGTTCTGGAGCTGCTGCAGCCCACCGGGCTGGTCATCAACATCGAGCTCAAGAACACCGTCGAGCTCTACCCGGCATGGAGAACGACGCCCTGACGCTGGTGCAGGAGGCGGGGCTGGTGGACCGGGTGGTGTTCTCGTCGTTCAACCATTTCTCCCTGGCTAATCTGCGGCATCTCATCCCCGCGGAGCGCCTCGCCCTGCTGTACTCCGAGGGCCTCTACGATCCCTGGAAATACGCAGCCTCCTTCGGGGCCCGGCACCTGAACCCCAACTATCACGCCCTCCAGCAGCCCAACTACATGTGGCTGTGCCACGAGGCGGGCATCGGCGTCAACGCCTGACGGTGGATAAGGACGACGACATCCGCTGGCTCGCGGGCCCTCGGCGTCGACGCGATCATCACCAACTTCCCCGACCGAGCCCGCCGGGCCCTGGAACGCCCGCACGGCTGAGCGCAACCTCCTCGACCCGCACGACTAGGCTCACCCCATGACCTCACCGTTCACACCCGACAGGTGGGACCAGGTTCCCGGCTTCGACTTCACCGACATCACCTACCACCGCGCCCGCGACGTCGCCGCCGTGCGGATCGCCTTCAACCGACCCGAGGTGCGCAACGCCTTCCGACCCCACACCGTCGACGAGCTGATCGCCGCCCTCGACCACGCCCGCACCAGTGCCGACGTCGGGTGCGTGCTGCTGACCGGCAATGGCCCCAGCCCCAAGGATGGCGGCTGGGCGTTCTGCTCCGGCGGTGACCAGCGCATCCGCGGCCGCGCCGGGTACCAGCTACGCTCGACGGCGACACCGCCAGCACTGCCGACAAGGCCCGGCTCGCCCGCCTGCATCCTGGAGGCGCAGCGTCTCATCCGGTTCATGCCGAAGGTTGTGATCGCGCTCGTCACCGGCTGGGCCGCAGGCGGCGGGCACTCCTCCACGTCGTCGCCGACCTGACCCTGGCCTCCGCCGAGCACGCCTGCTTCAAGCAGACCGACGCCGACGCCGGCTCCTTCGACTGGCTGGTTTCGGTTCCGCCCACCTGGCGCCAGGTGGGGCAGAAGTTCGCGCGCCAGATCTTCTTCCCTCGGCGACGTCACGACGCCCAGGAGGCCCACGAGATGGGCATGGTCAATCAAGGTGCCGCACGCCGACCTGGAGGATGCGCCTGGAGTGGGCGGCGAGGATCGTGCGCGAAGTCCCCGACGGCTCAGCGGATGCTGAAGCTACCCTTCAACCCTCATCGACAGACGGCCTGGTCGGTCAGCAGGTGCTGCTCGGTGAGGCGACCCGCCTGGCCTCATGACCGACGAGGCCGTGGAGGGCCGTGACTCGTTCCTGGAGCGTCGCCCGCCCGACTGGTCGCAGTTTCCACTACTACTAACCGTCGTCGATGGCGTGGGGCCGCCGAGAGAAAGAGATAGAGGCTGCGTGGGACTTTTGAGCGAACCCTCCTCTCCGACGAAAGACAGGGAGGTGGATGGGTTGTTCTCCATTCCTGTTCTGTGTTTCAGGCTTCCCAAAGGTTATGATTCCGACGTGGCACCCGAATCAGATGTCAGCCTGCTACGGGGAGGGATGTTGACTTGCTGTTCACACGCCGTCGCATTGAGACGGGCATTGACCGGACTGCTGTTGGCGTCACTGACCGGTTTCGCTCTGGTGCATCAGGGGATTCCCGCGACGGAGGTGGATCTCCACGACGGCGGCGTCTGGGTCACCAACCCCGCTGAGGGGCTCGTCGGGCATCTCAACTACCAGTCCCGCACCCGATGGCGGCATCGACCCCGCCTCCCGGAAATTGATCGCCAGCCAGGAGGGCAACCGCGTCCGCTGCACGACGCTCCAGGGTGCTGCGGCCACGACCATCGCGGACCCTCGTCGCTGGTGTTGAACTCTCGCGTGACAGTGGGGAGATGGCCGTCGCACGGCGACAACATCGTCCTGGTCGCCGACGCCGCCGAGGGGAAGGTGTGGGCCACCACTCTGGAGGACTTCCCCGCCTTCAACACCGCCTCCGCCGCACCCGTGGCTGAGGACCTTCAGCGACCGCATGTGGTCGTTGGACGCGACGGTGTGGGGTTCATCGTGGATGCAAGAAGGTGCCGTCACCCGCGTCTCGCCCAGGGGCACCCAGTTCACCACCGAGTCCGCGGGCCATATCGACGGCGGGTCCTCCGAGACCCAACTGACCGTGGCCGAGCACGGGTGAGGTGGCAGCTGATGCCGGCCGGGTGCGCACCACCGGCAGGTCCATCGATGTTCCCTGCCGAGTGGCGCAGCCCGCGCCCAGCTGCCGAGCTCACCGAGGGCCAGGTGAGCATCGCCACCGCTGAATCGCCCATCCGTCCCCCTGGCAGGCGGCCCTGAAGACCACAGGAGGGTTCCCCGAGTAGCCGCCCCGCAGACGCCGCAGGCTGCGTCTACGGGGCTCGGGGAGGCTCCGGTGCCTACGTCCGACGACTGCAAGCGGAGCGATGGTGACGACCTGAACGCCGTCAACGACACGCCCGCCGCAGCCAAGCCACCGCATCACCCGTGACGATCGTCGTCATCAACGGCTGCCGCGGCAACATCTACGCCCAGTGAGGGCATGAAGCTCGTCAGCAACTGGGAGCTCATCAAATCAGGTGTCAAGAGCAGGGAGAAGGAGACCGAGGGACAGTCCGACGACGAGGTTCGGCGTGAGCAGCCCGTCGACAACCAGGATCGTGCCGCCGTCGCCACCGATGACGAGTTCGGTGCCCGCCTGGCACCTCCACGACCCTGCTGGTGCTCCTGAATGATGTTGACCCCTGACGGCGACGTGCTGACCGTGAAGCTGGCGGACCCTCCCGACGGAGTGCGGGTCACCCCCGGACGAAAACGGCCGTTCAGCGCAGATCTTCCTTCCAGCCGACCAGACCACGCCGGTGACCTTCACCTCACCAGGCCTTCGACGGCCGGACGCCTCAACCCCGCCACCGTCACCGTCACCCCACGACCTGCCGGCGGACAACTCCACCGCCCCAACGGGGAACGCGACAACATCGTCAGCATGTCGGAGCAGGCCGCATCGAATACTCGGCGCTGCCAGACTGGGTGACCCCTGACGGCGACCCCATCTACCTGGTCAACGCCGTCGGCGACGCTGGGATGCGAGGTCACCTTCCGGCAGGACTACACCTGTCCCTGCGTGACAACGGCACGCTCGGACCCGGAAACCGGAAGGTGCAGATCACCGTCTCGACGGCAGGCAGGAAGAACTGAAGAGCTGCAGGTGCAGGTCGCGCCCGATCCACGAACCTGCCGCCGGTGGCGAACGCCGACCAATACGTCGTCAACCTCGGCGAGGAGGTGGTGCTGCGGCCCCCTGAGCAACGACTCGGACCCCAACGGCGAACCCCTGCAGCTCTCCGAACTCGGCCAGCCCGCCGCAGACGAGACGCTGCAACCCGACTTCGAGCAGGCGACGGCGCTGTTCAGCTCCACCCGGGCAGGCACCCACGAACTGAGCTACAGGGTCTCCGACGGCCCCAACATCGCCGAGAGCCGCGTCCGGATCGATGTGTCTCGACCGGCTGCCGCCTCCAGAGACACCAGAGCGCTGAGATGATCTGGCGCTGCTGCCGGAGAACTCCTCCGTGGTGGTGGATGTGCTGGAGAACGACACCGACCCGGCGGGCGGGGTGCTTGCGGTGAGGTCACTGTCAGTGGAGGAGGGTCAGGGCCTGAACGTCGAGGTCATCAACCACTCGTCGCTGCGCATCTCAGCGCGCCCGCGGACCCAACGAGTCCCAGAGCTTTCACCACCGCATCTCCAACGGCGCTGGAGTCTGCGACGGCGACAGTTCGGTGCTCCCCGCCGCCTAAGGCCACCAACCCAGCCGCCCGTGGCCGTCGACGACCAGGCGACGGTGCGGGCCAGGGACTATCGTCACCATTCCGGTGCTGGGCAACGACTACAGTCGACGGACCTCGACCTGAGCGTCGATCCTGCCGTCGAGACGCGCGACGAGGGAGTGGGGAGGCGTTCGTCTCCAGTGACCTGGTGCGTTTCAGGGCAGGCCAGAGCCGGGAACGGTAAGCTCGTCACACCACATCAGACTCCGCCGGGAACCGTGCCAGCGCGAAGATCACCGTGACCGTGCGGGGCCCTCGACGCTGGAAAGCAGAACCCAACCGGTGCCGGTCACCGCCCGCGTGTTCTCCGGGATCGGAGGTCGACATCGCGGTGCCGCTCGACGGCGTGGACGATGGCGACCCGTCGAACTCCATCGAGGGCGCCTCGTTGGCCTGACCCTCGGCGGCGTGCAGGTCAAGGGAGGTCACCTCGCCACGGCGCCACGTGGCGTCAACGGGACCGACACCTTCACCTACCAGGTCAGGGACCGCTCAGGGGACATTGGGAGGGGCAAGGGTCCGGTCGGTGATTCCCGCACGGACAGCAACCAGCCGCCCGTCGCGGTTCCTGATCAGATCACCGTCCGTCCCGGTCAGCGTTTCGACCTTCCGGTCACCAAGAACGACGTTGATCCTGATGGCGACACGGTCAAGGTCATCAAGGGCTCAGCTCGCCCCTCGGGTCGTGGAGGACTGACCTTGAGGTCGTCGGACAGGATGTGCGGTCGTCGCGCCCACAGAGGAGGGCAGCTACCAGTTCTCCTATGCGATCCACGATGGCGGCGGGGCCACCGTCACCGATACGGCACCATCCTGGTGGACCAGAATGCGCCGCTGCTGCCGCCCGTTGCCGTCGACGACCGCGTCGCCATGGCCGATGCCTTCGCAACAGCGAGGGTGGAGGTGCCCGTCCTGGAGAACGACGAGGACCCTGACGGGGCTCGCGACGACCTGACGGTCACGGTGGCGGAACCGGCCAGGGTCGCCGAGGGCGGGAAGGTCGTCGTGCCGCTACGTGCAGGATCCGCAGGTGCTGCTGCACACGCTCACGGACAAGGATGGCAATCGGCCCAGGCCGCGATTTTTCGTGCCTCGGACCAGGGCACCTGGCCCCGACGCTCGACCCGGAGCAGCTGCCCGCCAAGGCCAAGAGCGGTGAGCCGTTGCAGATTGACCTGTCGAAGTATGCGCTCACCCGCCCGGTCCACGAGGCCAAGGGTGACGTCAGCCGACTCCGTGACCGCCGCCTCCGGCGTCTGGACCGGTGGGCCAGACCAAGGCCTCAAAGTCGTCAGCGACACCATCATCGAGTTCACCCCCGATCCGGCATTCAACGGGCCGACCTCCGTCACCTTCGGGGTGCACGACGGCGCGAGCCTGGATGACTCGGACGGTCTGCGCGCCACCCTGACCCTGCCCATTGAGGTCGTCAGCTCGGGGCGGACCCGCCGGTGCTGCGGCCCACGCCCGTGGATGGCCTCCGGTGAGTCCCCATCAATGTCTCGCTGGGGGATATGGTCGCAGACCCTGATGAGGGTGACAACGAGCGGATGACCTATCAGCTGCTGTCGGCGTCCCCGAGTTCGACGTCAGCGTCTCCGGGGCAGCAGATGAGGGTGTCCGCGAAGTCCGGCACTGCCCTGGAACGGCTGGAGCCGCCGTCGTCCAGGTCCATGACGGCGGCACAGATCCCCAGGAGATGAGCATCCCGCTCAACGTGGTGACCTCAACGCGCCCGCTGCTGTCCATCGCCGAGCTGACTCGAGCAGGAGGGGCGGGTCGCACAGACGAAGACGTTCGACCTGGACTCCAGGCGATCACCAACCCTCTTCGAGGACAGCGGAGGCGAGGTCACCATCCTCTCATCCGCAGGTCACCCAGGGATCGGCCACCGTCACCGGCTCTGGATGGAGCTGAACGTCACCCCGATACGGCCAGCGGTGTCGTGGTGGCTATGTCGCTCAGGACGCCACCGGTGATGCGTCGTGGCAGGTCACCGGTCAGGTCTCCATCACCGTCAAGGACAGGCCATCCCCGCCCACGAACCTGACTGCCAAGTCAGATGTCTCCGGCACTGTGGAGCTGTCATGGACGCAGGTGATCTGAACGGCGGTGCCCTGCGGAACTCACGGTCGCCTGGAACGGCGGCTCCCAGAACTGCCAGGCGGTGACGAACTGCCGCGTCACAGTGCCAGCAGAACAACGTCGATTACAGCTTCACCGTCTCGGCGGTCACCGAGGCTGGAACCTCCGACCCCTCAGCCTCGGCGTCGGCACGGCCCGATGCCAAACCCAACCAGCCCGCAACGCCCACCACCAGTTCGGCGACCGGGTGATCGACCTCAGCTGGCCTGCCACCATCGTCTCGACGGCGGCTCCCCCGTGACCCAGTACAAGATCCAGGTCAGCCCTGGCATCAATGGGCAGACGGAGTTCACCACCGCGGACACCAGCTGGCAGGGCAACGGGCCTCAGCAACGGCACACGCCTACTGATTCCGCATCCAGGCGCTGAACCGGTACGCGGAGGGCAATGTCGCATCGGGAGTCGGAATACCGTGGAGCGACTACTCGGCCGGAGATCCCGGCAGGGGCGCCTGCCGGGCAGGGGCTCCCACGGTGAGCAGAACCAGGCCTGCGTGACGCTCAGCGCCACCGTCAGCTGGGACGCGCCCAGCTGACGCCACTGGCGACGCAGCCTCGTCTATGAGCTGCGGGAGTCCGGATCCGTGGTCAAGTACTCAGGATCTGCCACCAGCACGACCGTCACCATGGGAGCTCAGCCCGAGGACAAGACCTTCCAGGTGCGCCCAGCAACAAAGTCAGGTCTGTGGAGCGACTGGTCGCCGGCATCGAATGCGGTGCGGGCGTTCCAGCCGCCGGTGCACCGGCAGGCTTCTCGCTGACACCCACCGGCGTGTCGAATCAGGTCAGATTCTCCTTCCGGGGCCGACGGCAGGCGCGAGGGCTGAGGAGATCCGCTACCGCTGGTCGGCGGGCGGAGCCTCCGGGTTCGTCGGCAGCGGGAGACCATGCCCGCATGGTGCCTTCTGTCAACGGCCGTGATGACGGTCACCCTGACGGCTGTTGCGACGGTGAACGGCGAGACCGCGGAGGGTGAGTCCGCGACGGCCACCGTCAACGCCTATGCGCCACCCGCAGCCCCGGTCGTCACTGCCTCCGGCTCCTATCGCCGGGTGAACTACAGCTGGACCCAGGATCCCAACTCAGGGGGACGTCCGTCGACGATCACCACCTCTGCCGGTGAGAGCAGCGGCGCTGCCAGCAGCGGCGGGGGGCAGGACGTCGACTTCGGCACCCAGGCCTGCATCACGGTCACGGCAACCAACTCGGAGGGGCAGAGCACCAGCACCCAGGCCTGCGGGAAGAGCTGGGATGCGCCCCACGTCACTGACCTTCACGGGCCAGCCCTCGGAGCTGGGGATAACTGCCCATACGCCTCCTGCAATCAGTACCATGTGCGGCTGGAGCGGTGGAGGCCGAACTCCCAGGTGACGTGCACACTCGAATACGGCGGCTACACGGAGACGGGAACCCTCAGCGTCAATCAGGACGGCTACTTCGAGGGCCGGTTCCAGAGATGGTACATAGACACTGGATTCGGGGGCCGGCAGGAACCTGACCGGCGACTGCACACAGCAGTGACAGAGAGGACAGAGAACGCAGATGACAGTCACGCCTGAGCATGCTGCCTGGTTCGCGGACACCTTCGCGAAGATCGTCGACAACGTCGGTCAGGCTCTGCTGGGCAAGGCCCCCGTGATCAGTTGGCGCTGACCTGCCTGCTCTCCGAGGGGCATCTGCTGCTGGAGGACGCCCCGGGCACCGGCAAGACGGCCCTGGCCCGCGCCATCGCCGCGTCGGTGCAGGGCACCCACAGCCGCATCCAGTTCACCCCCGATCTGCTTCCCTCCGACATCACCGGCATCACCATGTATGACCAGGAGAAGGGGCAGTGGGACTTCCACAAGGGCCCGATCTTCGCGTCGATCGTGCTGGCCGACGAGATCAACCGGGCCTCGCCGAAAACCCAGTCCGCGCTGCTGGAGGTGATGGAGGAGGCGATGGTCACCGTCGACGGGGTGCGCTACTCCGCGGGTCGTCCGTTCATGGTGATCGCCACCCAGAATCCGGTGGAGCAGGCCGGAACCTACAAGCTTCCCGAGGCCCAGCTGGACCGGTTTTTGATGAAGACCTCCGTCGGCTACCCCGGCCGTGACGCGGCCCGGAAGGTGCTGGCCGAGTCTGCGCAGCCGGACCGCTCCAGAATCTGAGCCCCGTCATCTCGCAGCAGGCCATTGCCGAGATGTGCGACCTGGTGCGGGACAACTACGTCGATGACGCCATCCTCGACTACGTCCAGGACCTGGCCGAGGCCACCCGCAACGACCCCGACACCTCCATGGGCGTCTCGACGCGCGGCGCAATCGCCATGGTGCGTGCAGCCCGGGTCTGGGCGGCAGCCCACGGCCGCAACTTCGTGATCCCTGACGATGTCAAGGAGCTGGTGGCCCCGGTGTGGACACACCGCATCATCATGTCCCCGACGGCCACCTTCGGCGGATCGTCGGCGCAGAAGGTCGTCGCGCGGGTCCTGAGCACCGTGCCCAGCCCGGCGAATCAGGCTGGCTGACCCTGTGAGGTTGCGGAACCTGGGGAAGCGGCTGTGGCCCTGTGGGATCGGGTGCGGCGCACGGATCTCGTGTCCGCCGTCACCCCACTGGGCTGGGGGCGTTGCCGGGCTCGGTGCGGTGTGCGCCGTCGTCGGCTGGCTGTGGGGTGGCTGGAGTTCCGGGCGTTGGGGTTTCGCGCTCTGGCGTTGGTTGCCGTCGCGGTGCTGCTGACCCTGCGTCGCGTCACCCATGACGTGACGCTTGAGCTGCATCAGCCGCGTGTGAAGGTGGGAGAGCCGGGCCTGGGACGGGTGGGGTCCGCGGCCAGCGCGGGATCGCCCGCAGCCGCCATTGAGCTCCCGTCGTGTCGTCGTCGCCCGGTTCCGGGTGGCTGCGTTGGGCGCTCGACGACTCCATGAGGAGCTGTTCTCCATCCCCACGCGGCGGCGCGGCGTGATCCCCTGTCGGGCCGGTGCGTGCTGTGCAGGCCGACCCGGTGGGTCTGATGCGCCGCACCAGGGAGCTGACGCCCCCGCAGGAGCTGTTCATCCACCCAAGGTGGTGATGGTGGAGGCCACCGCCATCGGCTTTCTCAAGGACGCTGAGGGGGTCACCACAGCCAACCCGTCGCAGCTCTGATGTCAGCCCACGCGCTGCGTGAATACGTTCCCGGTGACGATCGCCGCTCCGTCCACTGGAAGACCACTGCCCGCACCGGCCGACTCATGGTGCGTCAGTTTGAGGAGACGATGCGGGCGCACCTGCTGCTGCTGCTGTCGACGGTGCGTCGCGACTATGCCACCGACGACGACTTCGAGGCCGCGCTGTCGGCTGCCGCGTCGCTGGGCCTCGCCGCGCTGCGGAGGAACGGCAGGTCTCGTTCTACACCTCTGCCGGTCGGGTGATGTTCCCCACGGGTGTGGGGCTGCTCGACGAGCTGTGTCGCGGGAGCTGGCGGACGATGGAGCCAGCCTGCGGAGCTGGCGCTGCTGGCGGGAAATGAGGCTCGGGATCTCCGTCGCCGGATTTGTCACGGGCGGAACCGACCCGGTGGAGTTGCGCGCCGCGCAGCTGGTGCTTCCCCCACAGATCAGAACTTTGCGCTGCGCAATCAGTCGGACCTGCCGCTCGCCCGTCATCAGGTGGGGGACATCACGGTGCTGGACCTGCCTGATGTGGAGGAGCTCCCGAGGGTGCTGGGGAGCCTGACATGAGGGGACTCGGTGGCCCGGGCGCTGGGATGTGGGCGCTGCTCGTCCCCGGAGTTGTCGCGCTGCAGCCGCCTTCGGAGGCTGGCAGGGGTTCGTTCCCGGCATTGTGGGCATCACCGTGGGTGTCGCTGTGGGCTGGGTCACGGCCCGGTTCCGGCTGTCGGCGGCGTTGACGGTGCTCGCGACCACTTTCGCCTACCTGCTGCTCGGTGGCGCGGGTGGCTCTGCCCGCACCACCGTCGCCGGTTTCATCCCACGCTGGAGACGCTGCGTCGCCTGGTGCTGCTCACGGTCCAGGGCTGGAGGATCTGCTGACCATAGCCACCCCTGGCGGGCGACTCACGGGTCCCGCGGTCGTGCCGTGGCTGTCAGGGGGCTGCTGGCCGAGTGTGATCGCCACCAGTCGCCTTGAGGTGGCAGGCCGTGTTCTGGCCTCTGCTGATGCCACCTGTCTTCCTGGGGTTCAGCATCGCCTTCGGTGCGGACTGCCCACGGCGCTGTAGCTTTGGGGCTGCGCTGGGGCTGGGAATGGCTGCGTGGGTGTGGCTGCATCAGCTGGCGGCTCAGCGCAGTGACAATGCCGACATTCTGGTCAATCGCCGGGCTGACGCGACGCATGTCGCGCGTCAGGCGGTGGCCGCCGCAGTGATCCTGGGGTTGGCCGCCACGGGCGCTGTCGGGGCCACCGCCGCGACGGGTGCCCTGAGCTGACCGGCAGGTGCTGCGCGACCGGATCGCCCCGCCTCTTGATCTGCGGAACTATCCGTCGCCGCTGATGCGCTACCGGCTGATGGAGCTGGACCTCAAGCGACACGACGCTGTTCACGGTGACCGGCATGCCGGAGGGTGCGCGGCTGCGGCTGGCGGTGATGGACCGCTACGACGGGAACGTGTTCAACGTGTCCCAGCAGGCCAACCAGTACCTGCGCACCGGACGTGCCGTGTCCCAGGATGTTGAGGCCAGCGCAGACCTGTCCGTCGAAGTGGCCGAGTACTCCGACGTCTGGGTGCCGCAGGCCGGTGTCCCGAGCTGGCTGGAGTTCCTGGGTGAGCGCTCCGTCAAAGCTGTCTGAGGGGGCTTACCACAACCGCACTGCGAATCAGACCTCACCACCAGTGCCCTGGTTCCGGGTGACCGCTATCTGCTGAAGGCGGCGGTCACGCCGGAGCCGTCCTCGCAGGAGCGGGCTGAGTTGGGGGCGGAGACCGCAGGACGTGAACCTCTGGCGAGGCTGGAGGGCGTTCCCGAGGTGCTCACCGCCCGCGCCACCGAATACACGGAGGGCGTGGGAACGGACTTCGAGCGCATGGTCGCGATCGAGACCAGGCTCCGCGAGGATGGCTACTACCCGACGGCTCCGACCAGAGGGTCCCGCTCGGGGCACACCACCGAACGGCTTTCCACGATGTTCAGCAGCCCCGCGCTGGTCGGCGACGACGAGCAGTACGCCACCGCCATGGCGATCATGGCCAACCAGCTTGGGGTGCCCGCTCGCGTGGTGATGGGTTTCAACCCGGAGCAGCATCCGGGCCAGGAGTGGCAGGTCAAGGGCACCGAGGCTCATGTGGGTGGAGGCCCACTTGCGGGCGTCGGTTGGGTGGCCTTCAGCCCACCCCAAAACCGGGACAAGACCCTGCAGACGGAGGTTCCCTAGCCGAAGCCCAAGCCCAAGCCACAGGTCGATCCGCCACCGAACCCGCCGGAGAAGCTGCCGGAAGAGCCGGTGCTCGCCGACCGTGACGCCGAGGAGGGGAAGGGCGACGACAAGTTCACCATCGACTGGGTGCTGGTGCTGGCTGCGCTCGGGGTCCTCGGCGGTGCAGGGGCTGGTTGCGTCGCCGTTCCTGCTGATCCTGGCGTTGAAGGCCAGGCGCACGTTGCGCCGCCGTAATGCGCCTGTGGCGCGTGATGCGGTGTCCGGCGGGTGGAGGGACATCATCGACCGGGCCCGTGATCTCGGATTCCGGTCAGCGCCGGGTGACACCCGGCGAGGCGGCTGTCAAACCGCAGGACGCCTACCCCGCGGTGCCGATCACACCCGCCGCGCAGCTGATGGACTCCGCCTTGGTGCAGTCCGGTTCCGGTGGCGTCTGCGACCTCTGGGGATGCCTGGCGGCAGGTGGATGAGATAAAACGTGGCATGCTGCATCAGGTGAAGTGGTATCGACGACCGCTGGCTCTGCTGTCGCTGCGTTCCCTCCGACGGGCAGACAAGCCGGCGGCAGGCTCCATCCATGAGCCTGGACGACCCCCAGCCGCGGGGACGGCCTCGACCGAGGAGGTGAAGGATGCCTGAGACGAGGCCTGTCACCGCGCCTGGAACGGGCGCTCGTCGGGCGGGGAGCGCGCGTTGGCGCATACCTGCTGAACGCTGCGCCGCTGCTGCTGCTCATCGGAGGAGAGCTGCTTCTCTTCCTCAGCAGCGCCAGGGGGCCAGCCGGCTACCGGGTCGGGGTCATCGAGATCGTGTTGGGGATCTGCGCGCTGGCTGTCGTCGTGACGCAGCTGGTTTTGGTGCTCAGACGAGCTCCAGACCATAGGCTCCTGCTGTTGAGTTTCGACTACCGCGACCCGGTGACCACGCCCCCAGGGCGGTCGGCTGCTCTGGCAGATCCTCATCACAGGGCTGTCCTCCGTGCTGACTCTTGGCGTCATGCCGATCGTTCTGCTGGCCACCTATCGTCGCGGCCAGTCGGCGGTCGACCGGTGGCTCAGGCTTGTCGCGACGTGGCTGAGGGACATCCAGGATGAGTCGGCGCTGGGAGGCGAAACCAGCCTCCATGACGGTGGGGAATGGCCCGCAGCCCATCAGAGCAGGCATGTCCGCGGCGCCCTCGGCGCATCGGCCCCACTGGGTGGCCGGTCGTGCAGGGGTTCGCGCCCTCCGCTCCTGCCCTGCTCCCACTCCGTCACCCGCACCTGCTGCCGGGCAGCCTGGCGGCCTGATTCAGCATTCGCCCTTCGCTTCCAGGGGTGACGCCCCACCTCAGTGACCATCCCATATGCCGGATCAGGGGCTGCCGCAGTTCGTTCCCGTCGCGCAGTCGCCGCAGGCAGGTGTCGCAGCCAGGGGAATGCGCCTGGAGCGCAGGCCGGACGTGATGAGACCATGCTCGACGAGTCGGCGATGCTCACAGATCCCAGGATCTGTCTCGACGACAGCACGGTGCTGCGCCTGGGTCCCCGATGGTCTTTGGCCGCAACCCGTCTGCCCCTGGCGTCCTATCCTGCGGCCCATCCGTATGAGCTGATAGACGAGACGATGAAGATGTCCAAGGTCCATGCTGTGGTTTTGGCGGAGGAGGGGAGGTTCACGTCGTCGACGTTGGGGCCCGAAAATGGCATCGTCTTCGAGTTCGAGGGAACCAAGGTGGCGTGCTGAGCAGCACCTGAGGACGCCGGTCCGCCCCGGCACCGTGGTACATCTAGGTGGGCGTTCTTTCCAGGTGGAGTCATGATCGATACATCGCACAGCAGTTTCACAGAGCCTGTGGTTCAGGTCCGGTTCGGCGCATGCTCGGATCGGGGGCTGGTGCGGCCGCACAACGAGGACTCCTACATCACAGCGCCTCCGTGCTTCGTTGTGGCTGATGGCATGGGTGGTCACTCCCGTGGGCAGGCGGCGTCGCAAACTGCCGTCGAGCGATTCCTCCCGCTCGCGAATCGGAGGTGGGCCACGGGAGAGGATGTGCTGACGGCCATCGACAACGCCAGCGCGCAGTGTCCCGGCTGTCGGGTGAGGGACGGCCGCCGGGCAGTGCCTGGCGGGTGTCGTGCTGACCTGCAATCAACCAGCCTCGCTGGCTGGTGTTCAATGTCGGTGACTCCCGGGTGTATCTGCTGCGTGAGGGGGAGCTCACCCAGATCAGCGAGGATCACTCGGTGATCTGGGAGCGCCCTGGGAAGGGAACTCGCAGTGTCATCACCCGCGCTCTTGGAGCCGGGATGGTCAAACCACTCGTCGCGGACCAGTGGCTGCTCAGCGTTCAGGAGGAGGACCAGATCTGATCTGCACCGATGGTCTGTGACTCCGGGTGACCGAGTTCCTGATGACCGCGCTCCTGCTGGGGATGGCGACGATGAGAGGCGGCGTCCCTGGTCGATGCCGCAAAAACGCGCTGGAGGCCGCGACAATGTCACAGCCGTCGTCATCGTCGTTGACACTGTGGAGGCAGATGGCGTTGACTTTGATCCGATGGGTGAAACCATCCCCGGAGAAAGACGATACGGTTCAGGATCTGGAGGTGCCATCATGACGATGCGCTGGACTCCAGGCGGCACCGGGCTCTGGTCTGGGGAGACGGGATGGCGCTCCTGGATGGGCAGGTGAGCGATGAGCAGGCGGAGCGGATATAAAGCTTTCACAGTCGCGTGAGCCGCGTCTCCGGGAGCTTCCTGCAAGTGCTGATGGAGACCACGGGAACAGGTCTGCTGACGATTCCCTCATTCGCCGTTGCGATCCTCTCCGACGACGCCCATGTCGCGGTGCGCGGTCCTCTGCAGATCAGGATTGCCGCAGCAGGCGGGCAGGTGACGGTCAGCGGGAGGAGGTGACGACCTGGGAGGAGAAGATCGTGAGCGGTCCGGCGACGGTGGAGCTGACCGCCCCTGGAAGCCGGTGGCCGCTCTTCCGCTGATCGCGGGACTGGTGGATGCCTCCCGCCTGATCTGGGAGGCGCCGTCCGAGCAACGGCGATGCTGGCTCCGTCGCCTGGAGTCTGCCGTCCCCGAGCCGGGAGCCGGATCCCAGGCCCACCATGCCGCACCCGTCTCCTGAGCTCTCGGAGCCCACCAAGGCGCAGGACCGTGATGAGTCGCTAGCGATGTCGGTGCCCACACCGGATGTGCCAGAGCCGACGGAGCCAGGTGAGGGGCGAGGTCCGCCGGGGCAGACGACGTGCCTGACCCGACTCAGGTGAGACCAGCGGATGAGGTTGGGAGGTCCCTGAGGCGGCAGCGAGTCGTGGAGCGCAGGCCCGGGTGAGCCGGTGATCCGGCCAGAGCAGATCCCGACCTGATGCCCGACCCCACCCGCGGTCCCCAGCCGCTGGTGGAGGTCGAGGTCAGCGGTTCCCAGCGGCGTGAGGAGCTGCGTCACGGTGAGACGGTGGCTGATGAGCAGGCGGAGGTCTCCATCACCGTCAAGCCGGTTCGCAACGGCATTGAGGTGCTGGCTGCGTTCTGTGAGAACAACCATCCCAATCCCCTGCAGCGGGTCACCTGCTACATCTGCGACAAGCCCGTCGGCGGGCAGCCACGTCAGGTGATCAGGCCCCAGCTCGGCTGGCTGCGCATCAGCGGTGGGGAGAAGGTGCCGTTGCTCGGCCCGGTGGTGGCAGGGCACGCAATCCCCAGTCCAGGGCGATCTCCGCAGAGACCACGCCACGTCTGGTCGCCTTGCCCCCACTCATATCTCCAGCACGCATATCGCCTTCCTGTTGGAGGGGTGGACGGTGCTCGCGCGTGACCTCGGCTCCCGCAACGGCTCCTATCTGCGCCGTCACGGCAAACCACCGATGCGCATGCCCGAGCAGGATGTCCCGCTTGTGCCCGGAGATGTCATCGACCTCGGTCATGGTGTGTTCATCAACCTGGAACGGATTCCCTGAACATGGTGCGACGTAGTCCTATTCCACAGCTTCCCGGCTTCACCTTCAGGGAGATGGCTGGGGGGCGGTGGCTTCGCGGATGTTTTCCACTACTACCAGGACAGCCTGGGGCGTGATGTCGCCATCAAGACGCTGCATCAAGGGGTCAACCCGAGGGCTCTGGAGGCCTTCCAGACTGAGGCGAGTCTGATGGCGAAGCTCAGCAGTCATCCGAACATCGTGACGATCTTCGAGATGGACATTGCCTCCGACGGGCGGCCCTACCTGGTGATGGAGATGTGCCCGGCGGCGCATCTGGGGGAGCGGGTGTCTCGGCGTCTGTACACGTCTGCGAAAGCCATGGAGGTTGGCATACAGATCGCCGGGGGTGGAGACCGCCCACAGGCTTGGGGTGCTGCACCGCGACATCAAGCCCGCGAACATCCTGTTCACGCAATTCGGGGTGCCGGCGTTGGCGGACTTCGGCATCTCCATCTCCGTTGATCAGGGGACCACCGCCTCGACGGCGATGAGCCCTCTGTGGGCGCCACCCGAGCAGTTCGGGAACTCGCCGGTCGGGATTGGGCCGTGGGTGATGTGTACTCGCTGGCGGCCACCGTCTGGGCGACTCTCGTTGGACACAGCCCCATGTACATCCAGGGGCAGGCCAATGATGTCCTGAACTTGAATGTCAGGGTGCGCAGCATGCCCGCGCCTCTCACCGGCCGGGCGGATGTGCCTGATGAGCTGGAGCGGGTGCTCGCCGTCGCCATGGCCAGGGATCCGAGGGAGGGTTCCAGAGCGCTCTGGAGTTTGCGCGGGCCCTGCAGGGGAGTGTGCAGGGGCTGCTGAACAGTCTGAGACCGCCATCCAGGTGTTCACCGATGAGGCGGATCAGCCGGACTTCGAGCCAGATCACACGACCAGGGCACTCGGGATCCAGGGGTTTCGGCTCATCGATCCAGAATGGGGAGGGGACACCAGCCATGCGGCGGGGCCCAGGGCGGGGTCACCGCACCCTCGACTATTCCGAGCCGACCGACGGCTACCTGGCCCCACGCCGGGGATTCTCCACCGTGGACGGGGCGTCGCCCAACCAGGTCTGCGGAGATTTCACCGGTCCCGCCACACCCGCCCCGTCGCCAGAGATACGTCCCAGACCCGCCTCCACCACCTCAGATCCGGGAGGAGGAGCCTGTCCGAAGGCGACTTCCCGTGGTTGCGGTGGCGGCATCGACGCTGGTTGTCCTGGCGGGGGTTGTTGTGGCCGCAGTTGTCCTGGTGAACCAGAACAGCGCGGCGACGACCCCATCGTGACGGGCAGCCCGTCGGCATCTGCCAAACCCGTGGATCCGCTCGCTGCGACGGTTCCCCCTGTCAAAGACCTCAGCGGCACCGTCGAGGGCTCAGAGGTGACGTTCACCTGGACCAACCCCGACCCGCAGGAGGGGGACAAGTTCCGTTACGCGGTGCAGGATCCGCGCGGCGGTGCGGTTCCCGAGCACACGAGTGCGACGAGCGTGACGGTTCCCGCGCTGGCGGGTGACACCTGCCTGCAGGTCAGGCTGGTGAGGTTGAACGGGCGGGAATCGCAGCCGGAGACGAGGTGCGCCCCATGAGCACGCTGCTGGTTGACTTCGCGGGTGAGATTCACCGGGTGCAGCCCGGCGAGGAGTTCACCATTGGACGCTGCGGGAATCTCGCCATCGACGACAACCCCTACCTGCATCGGAATTTCCTGGCGATACGGCATGACGGCAAGATCTGGTGGGTTCACAACGTCGGATCGCGGATTCCCGCGCGGCTGTCCGACGTCAACCGGTTCACCGAGTCCACCCTGACCCCAGGCTCCGCCCTGCCGTTGGTGTTCGAATCTATGCTGCTCACCTTCCATGCCGGGAACACCAGCTACGAGCTGGAGATCTCCCTGGCGGCGGCGGTCTATCAGACGGTGGTGGTCTCCGAGGGCAGCGAGGGGGAGACGACGCTGGGGGAGACCCAGTTCACGCACTCGCAGCTGCTGGCGATCCTCGCCCTCGCGGAGCCGGTGCTGCGCCGAGCGGGTGTCGGAGCCTGGCAGATCCGTCTGCCGTCGAGGCGGCGCAGCGTCTGGGGTGGACGCAGACCCGGTTCAACCGGAAACTCGACAACGTGTGCGACAAACTCGACAAGGCAGGGGTGAGGGGGCTTCATGGCGGTCCCACCTCCCAGGCTCATTCCCGTCGTGCCAATTTGGTGGATTGGGCAGTCAGCTCTCGACTGGTCACGGCTGATCACCTTCCTGCCCTGGATGCGGAGGCTGAGCAGAACCAGAAGATCGGGGGAGCAGTGGTCAGCAGAGCCGATCCGTGCCCGTGAGAGGAGGTCCTGGAATGGGGGAATGATGGGCATGGGTGGCTCAACCACTGCCGAAGCGCTCGATGCCGTGGTATTCAGTTCACGTTGTTTTTCCATGAGCATCGGAGCAGCCTAGGCTGGCCCAGCGTGAGCGGAACTCTGATGCTCGTCACCAGGAAGGAGACCTCATGAACTCCCGCGTGTTGGAAGGGTTCGCTGGCAGCCGTGGCTGCGGCGGCCATTGCCCTGGGTGCTGCCGGGTGCAGCGGCAAGCCCGGCAAAGAGGCTGTCATTGACGGCTGGCTCAAGGGAGCCAAGCAGGCCGGTGAGGTCACGGAGGAGCAGGAGGCTGCGAACAAACCCTTCGTCACCTGCCTCATCAACGAGTCCTACGACAAGGTCAGCGCCGACACCCTCAAGAAGATAGCCGACGGCGAAATCAGCTCGGAGACTCTTGATGGCATCTCAGAGGAGGACAACAAGGTCTTTGAGGAGGCCCTGTCTGTGTGCTCGGTGAGAACCAACGAGACCGAGAAGTGAGATTCCTCTCATCTGGCGGTGACCCCGTCGCGGGTTAGCCTGGTTGGACGACGTGGGGTGACCGTCCGCCCTGCGGGGAAGGAGAAGATATGAAGTCCCGCGTGTTGAAGAGTGTGTTCGCCGTCTTGGCTTCCGCTGCCATAGCCCTGGGAGCGGTCGGGTGTGCTAGGAAGCCCAGCAAGCAGGGATGTCATTGAGGGCTGGGGAAAGACGTTCAAAAACAATTTTGGTGGTAAGGGAGCCAGCGATGAGGTGATAGAGAAGGCGAAGCCGTACATTGAGTGTCTGGTGGATGAGACCTACGACAAGATGAGCGCAGACACCTTGAACAAGATAGCCAAGGGCGAGATCAAGGACGAGGACAAGGTCTCGGGGAATGATGAGCAGGCCGTCAAGGACGCCGCAGTACCTGCAAGGACAAAAATTCCCTCTCCAGCCGGAAGCAAATGACCTTTGACTGGAACTAGCCCGCCCCTCGGGCGGGCTCTTTCCATGCCGTCTCAGTCGGCCAGCCCGTACAGCCGATCCCCGGCGTCGCCGAGACCAGGGACGATGAAAACCGCAGTCGTTGAGGCTCTCGTCGACGGCGCTGACCACCAGGGTGCAGGGCGCGTTGAGGTCTGCCAGCAGATCCTGGATGTGCTCAATGCCCTCGGGTGCGGCCAGCAGGCAGATGCACGTGATGTCGTCTGCGCCGCGTTCCACCAGGAACTTCACCGCCTCCCCCAGCGACCCGCCCGTCGCCAGCATCGGGTCCAGCACATAGCACTCGCCTCCCGACAGGTCTTGAGGGCAGGCGCTCTGCGTAGGTGGTGGGCTCCAGGGTCTCTCGTCGCGGATCATGCCCAGGAAGCCAACCTCGGCGGTCGGCATCAGCCGCAGCATGCCGTCGAGCATCCCCAGCCCGGCGCGGAGGATCGGCACCACCAGCGGCGCCGGTGACTCCAGCTTCGTGCCGATAGCCGGGGCGACGGGTGTCTCGATCCGGGTTTCACGGACCCGGACACCGCGGGTCGCTTCGTATGCCAGCAACGTGACAAGCTCCTCGACGAGCCGCCGGAATGTGGGCTGTTCGGTGTTGCGATCCCGCAGAACGGTCAGCTTGTGATCGACAAGTGGGTGAGAGATAACGCGAAGTTCCACGGCTCAACTGTCCCACACTGGCACGGAACATTAGAAGATTGTGCCCCTGAGGCTGTGCCATCGGCGTTGATCTGAAGGATAGGGGTCCGTAACTCACCTGTGAGGAGATCAGCCGTGGACGCTTTTGACGAAGCACGAGCCCTTTGACCTCAAGGACGACCGCGACGCGCCGCCGCCGACGATGACTCCGACGATGAGGCCTACGACGACTATGACCTGGAGGACGCGGGGCGAGGGACGACGCCGATCTGGTGGTGGCCGTCTCACCGTGAGGACGGCAAGGCGACGGCGGTGCCACTGGACTTCGATCTGGCCAACGACCTTGATGAGCTGATCCGGCAGCTCAACCGGCTTCCCGGGGACTCGGGGGCCGACGGGTACGTTTCGATCGCGGGCGAGGTCTTCGTGATCTGCCGCGTGCGCGGACGCAGCGTGGAGGTGCTGCTCAGCGACGCGACGGCCGCCAACGACTGGCCCATCGCCCGCGATGTCCTCGACTATCTGGGCGAGGAGATCCCCGACGAGGAGGACGAGCCGGCGCCGGTGGGGACCTGAGATGTTCGCCGCGAACGGGCTGCACAGCTTCGAGCTGGAGGATATCGCCACAGACTACGACGAGGACTCCGATGAGCTGCTGATGAGGATCGCCCAGCGGCTGAGGATTGCTGACGTGTTTGGGCGGGCCGCCGACTCCTTTGACGCCTGAGCTTTGGCGCGGCGTTTCGAGCCTGCGATGCGGCTGGCCTTGGAGGCTGGCCGGGAGGTGGGTCGGCGCGGGACGTGCCTGTCGGGGCGGTGATCCTGAGCCCCGACGGCGACCTGCTCGCGGCCGCCGGCAATGAGCGGGAGCTGACCGGTGATCCCACAGCCCACGCCGAGGTCGTCGCCATTCGCCGCGCCGCCGCCTCGCTGGGGAGTGGCGGTTGACGGGCTGCGCCCTCGTCGTCACGCTGGAGCCGTGCGCGATGTGCGGGGCCATCGTCTCCTCCCGGATCGCGCACCTGGTGTTCGGGGCCTCGACCCGAAGGCCGGGGCGGTGTCGTCGCTGTTTGACGTGGTGCGCGACCCGCGTCTCAACCACCGGCCGCGCGTCACCCCAGGGGTGCTGCGGTCGGAGTGCGAGGCCTGCTGGAGGGATTCTTCGAAGACCTCAGGTGATGGGGGCCGGGCCGCTGTATACATGGACATCAGCATGAGGTCAGGAGGTCGAAGATGACTCAGCTTTCCAGACGTGGGGGCGCTGGCCGGGGTGGTCGGCGTCAGGGCGCTGGCGCTGCTGGGCTCCCAGTGGCCGCGGCTGACTGCGGCAGACATCCCCGGCCGCGGCGACGATGCGCTGACCGTCGCGATCCTCGGCACGAACCAGGACGCCGAGGCCAGGAGGGGGCTGGTGGAGCGTTCACCGCCCAGCATCCGGAGATCAGGGTGCGTCTCCAGGCGGTGCAGGGTGCCGACTGGGCCGATTTCTTCGCCAAGATCCTCACCATGGTGGCGGCCGGGACCCCGCCGGATGTGTGTGTCGTCGCGACGGAGGGCGCCCAGCTGTTCGCGGAGCGTCTGGCCGAGCCCTTGACCAGTTCGTCGCCCGCGACGCCGGTGACGTCGCCGACTACTCGCCGACGTCCCACCCCAGCCTCGTCGAGGCGTTCATGTACCAGGGGTCGCTGTTCCAGCTGCCCATCGACTTCAACGCCGCCAACATCTACCTCAACACCCAGGCCATGGAACGCGCGGGCGTCGCATACCCCGCCGCCGACTGGACCCACCAGGATTTCCTGGCCATGGCCCGGCAGCTGCGGCAGGGCGGTGATGCGCGGTTCGTTCCTCTACTGGACCAACTCGGCTGTGGGGGGCATCGTCCCCTGGCTCTACATCAACGACACCAGCTTCCTCACCGAGGAGAAGGTGCTGGGCGGGGACTGGCTGTGGGACCGCTTCTACCCGGCCAACAAGGCCGACCTGTCCGGCGGCTACCGGTGGCGTGCCTCGAATGCCCTCGACCCCAAGGTCGCTGAGGCCTTCGAGTTCGTGCGCGCGCCCTCGTCGAGGAGGGGCTCGGCACCAGCCCCAGCCAGGAGGCGGCAATGAGCTCGTCGGCCAGTTCGCGGGCGGCAGCATCGGGCATGACCCCTGCGGGTGGGTTCTGGGTGCAGGGACTCGTCGAGGCGGGAGTCACCCGCAGGACTACGATGTCGCCCCTTCCCCAGGTGGCGCAGTCAGCGCCACCAGTTCGGAGCCGCCGGATACGCCATCCTCCGCACCTCCCACTGCAAGGACGAAGCCTGGGAGTGGGTGAAGTTCTGCATCTCCCGGGCCCGGCATGGAGCTGGCCTTCCCACCCCGAACACCACCCCGACCCGCCGCTCCATGTGCAATGAGGGCCTTCTACAGCGGCAAGGGTCCCGCGCACTGGAAGGTCTTCTATGACACCCTCGACCAGCTGCCCAGCGCACCCATTCCCGCGCCTCCGCAGCAGGCCGCCGTCGAGACCGCACTCATCAAGAACGTCCTCAGGGGCCGTCACCGGATCAGCGTCCGCACTGCCCGGTGCCCTCGCCCGCCTCGACGAGGACCCGACCCGGCCCTGAGGAAGAGAAGGTGACGATGAAGCGCACCACCTTGACCTGGCTTCTTTTCCTGGCCCCGACGCTCATCGGGCTTTGGCCTGTTCACGTTTCTGCCCATCGTCGCCTCCCTGCTGCTGGCGTTCTTCAGGTGGGACATCATCACGGCCCCGAAGTTCGTGGGCTTCGACAACTTCGTCGACATCGCCACCGACCCCGTCATCCGCGTCTCCTCGGCAACACCCTGCTGTTTGTGGTGGTGGCTGTGGCGTTGCAGCGCTGGCCGTCGCCCTCGGGCTGGCGGTGCTGGTGGGCGGCAGGCTCCCACGGCTGGTGAGGTCCTTCTTCCGGTCTGTGCTGTTCTTCCCGCTGATTCTGTCCGCTGCGTCGGTGTCGATCATCATGAGCTACCTGTTCAATGAGAACTTCGGGCAGGTCAACCATCTGCTGAACCTGCTGGGGATCGGGAACGTGCCGTGGCTGACCTCCGGCGGTGGCGCGAGGGTCGTCGTCGTGCTGGTCTACGTGTGGCAGAACTTCGGGTTCTCGTTCCTGCTGTTCCTGGGGGGCTTGGCTTCCATCCCCAAGGAGGTCCATGAGGCCGGGCAGGTCGACGGGGCGACCAGCTGGCAGCAGTTCTGGAGGATCACATTCTGCTCAGCCCCACGACGCTGGTGGCCTCCGTGATGGCGATCATCGCTGCCCTGCAGATCTTCGACCAGCCCTATGTGTGCTGACCAGGGTGGTCCCGGCGACTCCACCCGGACCGCTGTGATGGTGATCTACGAGTCGGCCTTCGGCAGCTTGAGTTCGGCTGGGCCTCAGCCGTCGGCATTGTGCTGACCATCATCATCATGCTGGTCACTGCGCTCCAGTTCCGGCTTTCCCGTCGTTTCGTGTTCTACGGGTGAGGTGAGGAGATGAAACGAGCCGCCACCTACGTCATCTTGATCCTCGCCACCCTGGTCACCCTGCACCCTCGGTGATCTGGACGGTGCTGGTCGTCGCTTCGCCCGCCGAGCGAGTCGCTGTCATCCGACGGCTCCATCCTTCCCGCCCGACCGAGCCTCTCCTCCTACGCCGAGGTGTTCCAGAGAGTGGATCTGTGGCTGCTGGTGCTGAACTCCGCGCTGGTCACGGTGCTCATCGCCGCCGGGCAGATGATCTCTGCGGCTCTCGCCGGATATGTGTTCGCCCGCTACGAGTTCCGGGGCAGGAACGGTCTGTTTGCCCTGATCCTGGCGACGATGATGGTGCCCATGCAGGTGACCATTGTCCCGGTGTTCATGCTGATCCGCGGCATGGGGCTGGCCGACACGCTCCTGGCGCTGATCCTGCCCGCCATCCCGACGGCGTTCGGGACGTTCCTGATGCGCCAGTACTTCCTGGGGCTGCCCGCCGAGCTGGGGGAGGCCGCCGAGATCGACGGAGCCACCCCGTGGCGGACATTCAGGTCCATCTACGCACCTCTGGCGGCACCGGGCATGGCCATCGTGGGTATCCTGGCATTCAACTTCCACTGGAACGAGTTCTTCAGGCCGCTGATCCTGACCATCAGCGAGCAGAACTTCACGCTTCCGCTGGGCCTGGTGTCGTTGCAGGGGAACATGGGGACCGGATCCGTCGCCACGGTGCTGGCTGGGGTTGTGATCTCCATGATCCCGGCGTTCGCGGTGTTCGTCTTCGGGCAGCGCACGCTGCGCGAGGGCCTCACCGCCGGTTCCCACCGTTGACGAGATGAAGAGAGAGATGTCCGCACCGACCACGAGCTACCACCTGCGTCCGCAGGCCGGCTGGATCAACGACCCCAACGGCATGACCCACCTGGATGGTCGCTGGCATGTGTTCTTCCAGCACAATCCCGATGCCCCCGTCCACGATCACATCGTCTGGGGGCATGCCGTCAGCAGCGACTTGGCGAACTGGAAGCTGCTTCCCATTGCCTTCGGCCCCACGCCCGGCGGGCCGGACTCCTTCGGCTGCTGGTCCGGGGTGTACCTGCCGGGTCATGAACGACCCGGGTGGTCTACTCCGGGGTGACCGACGCCACCGCGCAGTCGACGGTGTGCCTGCGCTGGGGCAGCCCCGACCTGGTGACGTGGGGCGACCCCATCGTCGTCGCCACCACCCCGCAGACCGACGACATCGCCGTCATGCGTGACCCGTTTCTCTTCGAGCTGGCGGGCCGCCGCCTCGCGATCGTGGGGGCGGGCCGCGTCGACGGCAGCCCCGTCGTCCTCCTCTACGACCGTACCGACGAACTGGCGTGGCGGTACCTGGGGCTGTTCCTGAGTGATGAGCCGTTGCTGACCAGAATCGCCACTGCCGACATCTGGGAGTGCCCGCAGCTCGTGCAGGTCGCGGACAAATGGGTTCTGGTGCTCTCCGTCCACAACTGCGGGCTGCTGAGCGAGGTCTTGGGGGTCGTCGGCCAGCTGGAGCAGTCCGGTGAGGAGGGGCTGCGGTTCGTGGCGGAGCAGGTTGCGTTCCTGGACTGCGGATCGGACTTCTACGCGCCCCAGGCCACGGTCGTCGACGGGCGCCGCTGCTGCTCGGCTGGGTGCGGCAGCTCAACCAGGAACCCGGGGTTCGTGACCACGCTGGCTGCCTGAGCCTGCCTCGTCGCCTGTCCCTGCGTGACGGGGTGGTCGTCAGTCAGGTTGACCCGGTGGCCGCGGCGGCGCTGGTCGCAGGCTGGCAGAGCCTGCCCGCGGGCAAGGTGTCGCTGGCTGGACGGCGCTGGTGCGTGCGCGTCGACGCCGCGAGGTGCGCCTGACGCATCCCGCGTTCGGTGAGTTCGCCGCGGGGGTGGGTGCTGAGATCTGGGTGGACGGCGGCGCTCGTCGAGTTCTACCCCACGACGGGGTGCCTTCGACGTGGCGCTCGGACGAGCCGTGGACGCTGACGGTGCCGGGGGATGCGGTGGCTGAGGTCGGTGAGGTGGGGCCGTCGGTTCCCTGACTGCGTGGGTCGCGTCGACATTCTGGACGCATCAGTATCTAGCATGATGATCATGGTGAGCAGCGAGGAGCGGGAACGGATCCGGGGGAGTCTGCTCGGGCTGGCGGTGGGGGATGCCCTCGCACTCACCGTTGAGTTTCAGTCATGGGACAGCTACCCGCCGGTGTGACGAGCATGACCGGTGGGGGAGTGTTCAGGCTGGAGCCCGGCAGTGGACGGATGACACGTCGATGGCGTTATGTATTGCGACGTCTCTGGTGGAGACCGGTGGCTATGACCCCTGTCGATCAGCTGCGGCGGTTCGTGCGGTGGCGGCGCGACGGGTATCTGAGCAGCACGGGACGCTGCTTCGACATCGGGAACCAGACTGCGTGGGCGTTGAGGACTTTGAGGCGACGGGAGGCCGTATCGCGATGATGATGGCGGGAGAAGCGCGGGCAACGGGTCGCTGATGCGGCTGGCCCCGATCGCGATGGCCTACAGTGACGATCTGGACCGTGCGCAGCGGTTGTCTGCGGACAGCTCCCGGACCACGCATTCGGCGGCTGAGTGCGTTGAGGCGTGTGGGGCCTATGGTCGGCTGATCGCGGCCGCGATCCGGGGGCGTATCGGACGGAGCTGTTTACGCTGGCGGAGGAGCTGGCGCAGACAGTCACCTCGGAGGGACTGGCTGAGATTCTGCGGGGGTCGTACCGGGTGAGGAACGCGCGAAATCTCGTCGTCGGGGGTATGTGCTGCACACGCTGGAGGCGGCGCTGTGGGCTTTCGCGTCGTCGGATGACTTTGAGGACGGGGTGCTGCTGGCGGTCAACCTCGGTGATGATGCGGACACCGTCGGGGCGGTCTATGGGCAGCTGGCGGGGCCTACTATCGGGATATCGACGTTCCCCGCAGCTGGCGTCGGCAGCTTCCACGAGGCGGACGATCGATCATGGACCTGGCGGACCGGATCGCGGATGGGGTCGGCGTTTTCGGGGAGCTGGGGACTGCGTGAAGCTGACGCAGACCCCAACCGTTCCTGACCGCGACGAGCCGGCCAGCTCATGATCCGACTGCACTGCGCGGCGCCCTCGGAGCTCAGCCGCGCATGACGAGGAGGAAGGGGTCTTGACGCATGATTCGCTGCACGGCGAACACCCCGACCGCCAAAGCTGGGGCGGCGATGCCCGCCACGATCGAGAGCCAGCAGCGGAAGCGCCGTCATGGCGGAACCCGCGCGGGAGGGGCATGAGCCCTGGGGTGAGCGTGGCCGTCAGCCAGAACCCCACGCCCATGCCGACGATCACCCCGATGACTGTCAGGGTCACACCAGGAGAGGATCTCCAGGGTGACGAGTCGTCGGATGTCGGGCACGCCATGTACCCGCGTATCCGCAGCAGGCCGAACTCGCGGGCCGCTGCTTTGAGGCTCGTCTTCACCGACCGCAGGATCTGCCCACCCAGGAACAGGACATGCCAACGCCCACCACGGTGATGATCGGGGAATGCCGCGAGCAGCCCCGGGAGGGAGCCCAGGCGGTCGCGTTCGGCTGTCACATCGAGTCCCTGTAGCGGAGCTTCGCCGCCACGTCGTCAATGTGCTTCGCGTCATCGGCTTGAACCCATGCCCCACCGACTCCTGAGCGCTCCAGCACGTCGGAGGGCTGCTGCCCATATCGGGCCGCGTAGAGCTTGATCACCAGCTCCTGGCTTCCCAGAACTGCCTCCTGGCCGTACCCGCTCCACCCCGCAGGATAGGTGCCGACCACTTCCACAGTTCCTGATGCCTGCTCGCCTGTTGACTCGCCGGTGGCGCGGGTGTAGCTGATGGGCAGGGTCTTGCCCACGTAGGAATCCATGGCGACGCCGTCGATGCGGTCGAGGCACGATGACCCTGGTCGGCGGCAAGCTGTTGAGTGGTCGCATCTGGTGGCGTAGCCAGGGGCGTATCACCTGGACATTGGCATCCCAGGTGTCCTTCCCGTCGCCGTAGATGGAGGCTTTGAGGTCGATTACTACGCCGCTGACCCCCGGCAGTTGTGCGATCTGGTTCAATTTCTCGGCAGTCATTCCGGAGCCCTCGGTGGCCGCTGGTATCTCCACCCGGAGTGTGTTCAGCTGTGAGCCTGCTCCGGCCTGCTGTGCGGACACCGCCCCCGAGACCAGCGTGATGGGAACACCGAGTGCGGCAATCAGAAGTCCTGCGACCAACGCGGTTGACAGGAGCTGCCGCGTCGAGGAGAACCCGCGGCGCAGCGACAGCCACCACCAGCCGGCCACTGTGGGAAATCCTTCAGCCACGGTGCGTCTCCTCTCTCAGGTTCACGACATGGTCAGCGGCAGCGGAAAGGCGGGCATCGTGGCTCGCAACCACAACCACTCGATCCTGGCGGCCTCCCGGAGGGTTGCTATGACCAGCTTCGCATTGGCCTCCATCCAGGTGTGACGTGACCTCATCGGCCAACAACAACTGCTTGTTCTGCGCCAACGCAGCCACTGAGAGCGACGCGCTGTTGTTGCCCACCCGACAGTTGATTCGGACGCGAGTCGGCAGCCTCTTCCAGGCCATGACGCGCGAGTTCGGCCACAGCCCCTGCCGCGAAGCCGTGCGGTGGGATTCCCCACGAACAGGCGACGTTCTCCACGCGGTGAGCCTGTCGAAAACCTGCGCTGTCTGCAGCACGAGCGCCGCGTCACCGGGGCGCGAGGGGCCTGTCATCCAGCAGGACGTCACCGGCCTGTGGGGTCAGCACACCGGGCGGTCGCCGCCAGAGCAGTGGACTTGCCAGCCCCGAGGGAGCCGTCAGAGCCGTGAGCTGCCCCGAGCGGGCCGTGAAGGAGACGTTGGCGCAACCGCGTCCTGTGTCGGCAAAACGATAGGTCAGTCCCGATACCTGCAAAAGTCATGAAGCCACTCTTTCAGAGCTGTCGAGAAAGCATGAGCTGAGAGGACGAGCTCTCGGCAGATCTTGCCTCTCTCCTCCTCAACAGTGGCTGGGGCAGAAGCCCAAGCCTGCTCCACCTCGAGGCACCATCTCATCCTTGATGGCGACCTTGCCGTGTCACAGCCTCAGTCAGGAGCATCAACGCTCTGGCGTCGTCCAAGTTGCCCTGGCGGATGGTGGAGACAATGCGCTCTGTTAGTTCGTCTGTGCTCGGCGTGAGTGGCTCCCAGCAGGTCTTGTCAGACAGCCGCCAATGCAGAGTAGGGTCTGAGGGGCGACGCGGTAGAGTTCTGCCGCCATCCCATCGCATAGCCCTTCCTGCCAGGATGTGCGTTTCACTAACTCGGCCTTTCGAGATTGAGCGGCCATGCATCGCTTATTGAGAATAGTACCTCACATTTTACTATAGGTGTCAAGAGTGTGGTGGGGATTGCGTAAAGGTGTCTGGGGGTGGCGGCGTCTGCCTCATGTGAGCATGTCTGCGGGAGGTGGTCGCTTCCCTCTGGGCCGTGAGCGGGGGTTGCTGACGGCTGCGCGCCGTGAGATCTCCACAATGAGTGTGTGGCGGGGAGGTGAGCCTCCCGCTGGTTATCGAGGTCAGGACCTCAGTTTGCTGATGATGTTGAACAGGCTCGGTGATCCTTGTGGAGCTGTTTGACCGATTCGCTCTGGTGGTGTGGATGGCGACGGACTGATGCACATCCCCAGGAAACACGGGTGAGCCGCTCTGGCGCCGCCGACGGTGTCGATCTGGTAGGAGAGATTGTTTGAGCTGCTGTCTGTGATGGGACCTGCCATGCCCACAGCTGTCCTGCTGGCTTGTCGCCCGGATAGCCTCGCAACTCGACCTCAGTGCCGTTGAGGGCTTCGCCTCCTGCCAGCGGTAGCCGAAGTACCCCACCTGCGGAAGGACTTTGTCGAGCTCACGATACCCCAGTCCTGCTTGTTGCGGTTGCTGATCCAAGAAGTATCTGTCCAGATCCCGTGCTGCCTTGGCTGTTCCATAGGGGCGCTCGGCTCCATTCGCGCCCGGGCTGTATTCGAGATCGAAGTTCCAGCCATTGTTGTTATAGATGCAGTGGCCTGCGGTCACTAGGGTATCGGGAGAAACGAGCCACCCCGTGCAGTATTGATTTCCATTGTGTTTGTGCAGATAGACGATGGCGCTATTTGGGTAATCAGTGGTGTTGGTGATGTGTCTGCGTGCGTCTTCTCCGATGACCTTCATCTGATCCGCCATCCGGGAGTATCCATCTGTGGATTCTTCCACGGCTCGGACTCGCGGTTAGTGGCTCTCGAGGAGGTCCTGGGGATGTCCAGTGGATTGCCCTGGGCATCCACGCCGACCGGCGACGCTTGATCCTGTGGTGCCTCGTCAGCCCTGGCCTGGGAGGCTGGACCTACCAGGCCGATTCCCGACAGGCAGAGCAGAAAAGCTCCCCAATAGGGGACCCGCTTTTGCGTAAAGTGGAGGCTCTCGACACTTCCTTTTCCTTTCTTTTTGTTTTTGTTGTGGTCAACCCGGTCGCGTGGATGCGTGCCGAGTCGATGAAACAAGGAATCAAACTCTAGGTCTTGCTGGTTCTTTGCTGCTGAATCTATTGTTGGCGGCAGTGTTGTTTGTGTCGCATCGGTGTGTCCTGCGTGAGGAGATACGCTGATTATCGCGCCTGGACTGTGAAGTCCTGTGAGAACTCTTCGTTTTTGGTGCCTCGATAGTGACGCTGGTCTCGTGTACCGCTCCGAATCGCAGGTGAGGATCAAGGTCTGCTGCCCCGATGGGATATCCATATCGAATTTTCCATCAGTGCTGCTGACGATCGCATACTCATTCGAATCCCCTTCGATGTGGATGAGGCAGCCTTCCACCGGTCGCCACTCTCGTTCAACACCCGCCCCAACAGGTGCGACCCTGAGGTGAGGGTTGGGGGTGTCGGTATTGCTGAATGGAGATGCGCTCGCTGTCGTGCTGTTCTCGCCTGACGGGGCTGGGGTCGGCGGTATGCTCCCAGAACACGATGCTCCCAGTGTGGCCACGCCCAGAAAGGCAGCGAATACAGCCATCCGTCGAAAATCGTTCATTTATAGCCTCCTCAGACGTGGGGATGTGGCAAGAGTCGCAAACCTCATGCTCTGCCGCAGGTCCGATGCACTCCCATCTCCATGAGCTGCGCGAGATGCTCATACATTTTATCTGGGAGATGACATGTTGAAATTAATTATTTCAAATAGTAACTGTTCTTGATTCGAATGTCAACCCGCGACGAGAATCATGTGAAATCCCCAAGCAGGCAGGGGTGTGTGCATCACAGGGCTCCTCGACTCCCTCGCCTGGCCACGAGACCTCTCCTGTTTCAGAGCATCAAGCCGCTACCCGTCACGTCCGTGTCGTGTGCTCCCAGGAAGCCGGGTACGTACGGACCCCTGCCCGCACGGGCTGCGTGTCGGGTCTCCTTCATTTTGTGCTCGTGGTGTTCGGGGCTAAGATCGTCGGCGGTGACGTGTCTGAGCGGCCGAAAGAGCTCGCCTCGAAAGCGAGTGTGGTGCAAGCCACCGTGGGTTCAAATCCCACCGTCACCGCCACAGAGCCCCCGGAGATCCGGGGGCTCTCCCCGTTTACAGGGCGATTGCTCGGCGTTCCGGAGCTTTGGCGTCGGCGCATGAGCTTTGGCGTCGGTTGCATTGCAGCAGGGTGAGCAGCGGGTAAACAGCGTGCATGAAACGCCGCTTGCGGCGCAGGGGCCGAACGGTGGCGACGGCGCCGGGGCGCGGAGCGGCGTTTCGTGCACAGGGCGACGGCAGAGCTGGTGATTATCTGGCGATGCTCAGGCGCTGTAGGGCTTGCCCGTCAGGGTCTCCACCGCCAGGCGTCCCAGGGCGTTGGCAGCCAGGGGCTGTCGCCGGTGATGAGCTTGCGGTCCTGTGGACTTGGCCGCTCATGCTGTCGTTGACCACCGTCAGGCCCTGCTCGGTGAGCTTCTTGCCCAGCAGCCACTCCAGCTGGCCGGGCAGGTTCTTGGCGTCGGGATAACGCTTGAGACGCGCATCCACCGCGCGACAGGCATGACTTTCTCCTCAGTGCGCATCAGCGACCCTCCGGCGAGGGCATCTGCATGCGCTGTTGATGATGGAATCAATGACCGACGTGTTCAGTGTAATGAACCACTGTGCTCAGGGGTGGGGTATGTCAAGATTCACGTTTGAGAGCGCTCTTGAGGCAGAGCGTGTTGAGGCGTGGTGTCATGGCGATGGCATTGTGTCTGTCGGGGGGCTTCCGGCAGCTCGCATGGACTGCCAGTTCTTTTGTCGCAGATACCCGGGCCATGGGGTCATGTCGTGGAGGATGCGCGGCGACGCTCCAGTAGCCAGCCGACGACGTACAGTGCCGCAGTCAGCAGGAAGGTGGTGCTCAGCTGTGCCGCGACCATCGGGACGGTGTGGCCGAGACGACGACGCCCAGCAGCGCCGCCAACGTCACCCATGACAGGTACGGGCAGCACCACATCCTCAGGGGCAGGTCGGCTCCGTCGCGTTCCGCCCGGCGACGCAGCACCAGATGGGAGACGATGATCGCGATCCAGGTGACAATCAGGGTTGAGCCGACGATGTTCAGCAGGGCCTTCAGCACCGCCTCGCCCCAGAAGTAGCGTGAGTGCCACGGCGGCAGACGAACACCGATGTCGCCAGAACGCTGCTGGCTGGAACCCCGCGAGAGGTGGTGTGATGGCAGCGGCGGGGGCCAGCCTCACTCCGCCAGGGAAGATCATCCGTGACGCCCCGTAGAGATTTCGCGTTGAGGCGACGACAGCAGGGCAGAATGATCACCACCGCGATCGCCGCCGCTGCCAGAGCGGGAAGCCGCCGTGTTCAGCACGGCGACGAACGAGCCTTCTCAATCTCGGGGCTGTCCCAGGGCGGCGCCAGCAGCATCACCGTCACCGCACCCATGTAGAACAGCAGGATCCGCCACAAGATGGTGCGAACGGCTTTGGCGACGCTGCGTCGCGGATCCGCGGTCTCGGCGGCTGCGACAGCCATCAGCTCAATGCCCCCGAATGCGAAGATCACCACCAGCACGCGCACCGCGACGCCGCTGATCCCTTCGGCATGAACGGCGCATCCACGACGTTGTGCAGTCCGGGGGAGGCGCGGAGGTGAAGCCCCAGCAGGAAGGCGACACGGATGAGAGAACCCGACGACGAACGCCACCTTGATGAGCGCGAACCAGAACTCCAGCTCACCGAAGCTGCCCCATGCACGAGATTGCTTGCGGTGAACGCGACCATGGCGATCAACGTGCAGGAGCCCATGGGGCGTCGCCGGAAGATCCCGTTCAGGTACTCGCCGCGGCAGTCGTCTCCGCGGCCACCACCAGGCAGAACTCGATCCACCACAGCCAGCCCAGCGCGAATGCGGCGGGTCGCCCCATGGCCTTGCCGCGTAATACGAGAACGCACCCGGATTCGGTCGGCCGCCACCATCTCCCGCCAGCATCCGCATCGCCGCCGGGATGATGGGACCCGCGATCAGATGAGGCCAGCACCGACGGCGCACGCTGCGCTATGCCGACACCGGAACCCACGAACAACCCGGCCCCGATGGCTGATCAGGCTCATCATCACCCAGGTGACGAGGGTCGCATGAGGCCTTCAAGCCGGTTGATGTGGCAGGCATGGGCGTCACTATACGGTCTTGGTGGATGCCTCTGTCCATGGTTGTCACGCCCACGGGAAGCCGGTTGGAGGCCAGCTGAGGGCGTGAACTCCTGCGCTGGCCAGATGGGCTGATACGCTCGGCAGCCACGGCCAAAACCAATAACGAGAATTTGAGGATTGTCAGCAGCTTTGGGGAACTATTCGCATATGAGCAGACGTTAACGTGATGAGGCCTACAGCGCACAACGCGCTGACATGCTGCACGGCGCACCAGACATCTACCTTGGCCAGATCACCGCAGCCGTTCCTGGGCCACAGGCAAGGAAAGAAATGGCAAGGTATTCCTCCGCCGAGAGGACGAGGGTCGCACCCTGAGCGAAGGCCATCCTCTGGGCGAGCATTCCGTCGTGTACGGGCACCCCCGCAGTGGCAGTCCCGCTGCGACCTTCACATGCGGGCATCCGCGAAGCCCACCACAGGCCCCTCGACGCTGAGCAGCCTCGGCTACCACGGCCCCATGGACGACAGCGGCCCCCGCTTCGCCTGCGTCGTGCGCGCCTTCGAAGCGGCCCGGGAGTTCGCGGACTGCCGTGGACGGTCCTTCGAAATCACCACCACAGCGACTTCCCCCACGAACGCGGACTGGGATCCTCCGCGGCCGCAGCCGGCGCGGTCATCCGCGCCATCCTGGACGCCCGCCAGCGCGAGGCCACCCCGGCTGAGCTGTTCGACCTCACGCAGCTGGCCGAGCAGGTCGCGCACGGAAGACCATCCGGACTCGACGCGGCAGCCACCAGCTCCCTCACCCATACCTTCCAAGGCGGCGAGATGCGCCCCATCAGCCAACACATCGACGACGCCCACCTCGTCATCGCCGACTCGGAGTCACGGCGGCACCAGGGAGGCCGTCGAGGACTGCGTCGCCGCTACGAGGCGGACACCGCTGCCGTCGGCCCGCTCATCGACAGCCTCGGGACTCACGCAGACCGCGATCACGGCGCTGCGCGACGGCGACGCACCGACCCTGGGAGCAGCCATGAGACCAGGACACACGACGCTGAGAACTCGGCCTGGGCCTCCCGATCCTCGACCAGCTCACCGACGCCGCCTCGCCAGGCCGGGGCCGGGCGCGAAAACTCACCGGGGAGGGCTCGGCGGATGCGATCGCGCTCTGCGGACCCAGGCGGCAACTCGGCGGGAGCAGGTCAGCGCCGCCCTCGCGGCTACGCGGGGCGCCCGCCACATGGACCTATCGGATGCGTATCAGCGAGTGATAGGAGTGACACCCACCCGCAACAGCAAGCGCAAACACCAATATCGCCTGATCAAGTACTGGGGCAAGGTGGATGAGGTAGCTGACGATCCCCGCAACCTCAGCTGTCCCTGACCTCGACGACACTGGACAGCCACCACCGTCTCCTTTCGACGGCGGCAGCGACGGCGAGGACGCGGTGACCATCAACGGCCTGTCACCTGGTGGAACGCAGCTGTCAGGGTGACTCGCGTTCCTCGACCTGGTGCGCGAGCTGTCCGGGGCGACTGCGAGGGCGAGGCGTCACCTACCTCCAGCACGGTGCCGCTCGCCGCAGGCCTGGCGAGCTCCCGCCGCGCGGGCTCGCCGCGCTCGCCGCAGCCGCGTCACGCGCAGCCGGTCTGCATCTCGACGACCGGTCCCTCTCCCGCCTGGCCCGTCGCGGCTCCCGGCTCGGCGACGCGGTCGATCTTCGGGCGACCTGGTGCTGTGGAACGCGCCGGGCGTCGGCGTGACGAGCACCTCGACGCGGGCCCGTCGAGTCCGCTTCTGGACCTGGCCATAGTCGTGGCCGTGGTCTCCGACCGGCGCAAGACGATCAGCAGCAGGAAGGCGTGCGGGGAGACGACGAGCGCCTGACCTGCCCGCTGTACCCTGCCTGGGTTGAGGCGCCAGCGGAGGATCTCTGAACTGGCGCTGGCGGCGGTGCGCTCGGGTGACCTGCCGGCCTGGGGAAGTCGTGGAGGCGAGATGCGCTGGGGATGCACGCCACGATGATCGCCTCCCGTCCCGGCATCATGTACCGATGCCGCAGACAGTCGAGGCGCTGCATGCGATCCGCGACATGCGTGGTGAGGGACTCGTCTGGGCGACGATTGATGCCGGACCGAACGTGAAGGCTCCTCACCCGACGTAGGCAGCGCCGGGCAGCAGATCGCCGACGCTCTGCGTGGAGCGCTCGCGCTCGGCAGCGGCGGTGTCAATCAGACGTTCCGGAGCGGGCGTGCGCGTCGAGGAGGTTGTGGCGTGATCTCGCTTAGAGCGCGGGAAGCTGTACATCGCGGGCGAGGTACGCCGTCGTCGAACGGACACCAGGCGGTGCCTGGTGGCGGCTGACCGTTTCATCACCGTCAGGATCCACCCGCCGCCGGAGCATGCCGGTCGCGAACAGCTCCGCCCTGCATGAGACCCGCCTCCTGACCTGGTATCGGCGTGCCGAGGACGGCATGGTGGGAGGTTGAGGACCCGGTTCGACGACACGCGGTCCCGGCGATCCGACTCTGTCGAGCAGGTGCGTGCGGGCGGGCGGCTCGCCGCAGGTTCTTCGAGCCTGGGCGTTCAGCGAGCTGGATGACGGCAGCGGACGCAACCGGCCTGGCCTCCTCCGCAGTGACCGTCGCGACCGTGGTGCAGCCTCCCCAACAGGCTCTACAACCGACTTGACGACCCGCCGTGTACAAGCTGAGCGCTGTTGGCCAGCGAGGCGGTTCAGCCCATCGATCTGGGGTGACATCGCGGCCAGCGCCTCACCGATGGGTTGTTACACTGACCGCTGGTGCTGCATCAGCTGCGCAGCCGCATCAGCGTGGGGAGCTCGTGTGCATGGACTGGCTGCACCAGGATCCGCGCCGACGTCGCCGCACCTGAGCCTGCGTGCGATGGATTAGCCCCTGCATCACGCCGCCACGGCTGGTCGCGGGCGTCCAGGCACACACCCGAGGCGTCCGCATGGACTATGCGGCGTTCCTCCGCGCCAGCGAGACCTGGCCTGAGCGCCCTGATGCGGGCCTTCGAGGAGGACGACGCCAGGGGGTCCGACGGCAGATTGAGGAACCGTCGCCTTCTTGCCTGATCTCAGCAGCACGAGCGGTATCACATCGAGATTCCCCAGCTGCGGCGGCCTTTCGGAGATCGCTGAGGAGCATGGGGCGAGGCCAAGAGCTCGCTGGAGGTGGGGATCAGTGGCATCGCGCCAGCCGCCTGAGACCGACGAGGTGCATGTGCGCGGCGGAGAGCAGCGCATCCAGCCCCTGGACCTGTCGGTCTACTCTCGCGTCCCGAGGCCACGTCGTGAGGCTGCGGATCCTCGTCAAAGCCAACGCGCACGCCTCCCGCAAGGACGAGCACCTGGAGCTGGCGGTGCGCCACGCACTCCGGGGACCGGCCCAACGCCTTCGACGACGTGTCCTTCCTGCATCACGGGCTCGGAGACCAGCGCCCGAGCTGGTGGATATCAACACGGCGGTGCATGCGGTGCGCGCCGGAAGCCGCCGTTCTACATCAACGCGATGACCGCACACAGGCCACGGCGACGGTCAATCGCTGGCCTGGCCAGGGCGGCTGCCGAGGCGGGTGTCGCGATCGCCTGCGGGTCGCAGCACATCGCTCTGCGGGAGCCAGAGCGGGCTGACGGCTTCCAGGTCATCCGCCGTGAGGCCCCGCACGCCTTCGTGCTCGCCAACGTCGGCCCGACCGTCACCAAGGAGCAGGCGCTGCGCGCCGTCGAGATGCTGCGGGCCGATGCCCTGCAGATCCACCTCAACGTGGCGCAGGAGCTGGTCATGCCGGAGGGCGACCGGGACTTCCAGGACTGGATCGAGCGCATCACAGTATCGCCGACGCGGTGCCCGTGCCGGTCGTAGCCGGCGAGGTCGGATTCGGGCCTCACGACGCACGATCACGACCCCTGTCCCAGACTGGCGTCACCGCCGTCAGATGGCGGGCGGAGAACGGATTTCGTCACATTGAGAACGAGCGGACGCCCTGACCAGGACTACTCCTATCTCAATGGCTGGGGCAGTCGGCGGTGCCAGCTCCTGGACGCGCTCGGCGGTGAGGAGTCTGTTGGGCTGCCGGTGCTCGCCCCAGGAGGGGTACGCACCCCTTGACGCCGTGCGCCTCGCGTTGGGGCTGGCGCTGTCGGCGTCTCGGGGCATTTCCTGCGTACCCGCCGCGTGACGGTGAGTGCCGACGGGCCCTGAAGGAGCTGCGTTCAGGGAGCGATCACGTCCGCACCCTGATGACCCTGCTGGGCGCGGACAGCGTCGAGCAGCTGCGCCACACACGGATGTGATGGTGACCGGTCGCACCGCCGGAGCAGGCGAGCTCGCTCGGCGTGATTCGACGGCCTCGCCCGCCGGTCGGCAGGCTGAGCCCGGATCAGTCAGCGACGCTAGGGTCAGCGATGATGCCGGGCGGCAGCAGAGCGCCGCGAACTGCACGCCGTGAAGTTGACCTCGAGGCGGCTGGAGTGCCCCGCACACCACGTGCCGATGAGCAGCACCGAAGTACGTTCGGGATGCCCGTCGATGTAGGCCAGCAGCAGGATGAAGGCCGTGAACAGCGCGAGTACCGGGCTCGTGAGGGATGCGTCGCATCACGAAGTAGGGTGATCTGCGACGACCAGCACGGCGATCACATAGGTGATGATCACGAGATAGCGCACCCAACGTCACGGCAGCTTGTGATGAACTCAGGCAGCTGCAGCAGGTGGTGCAGGTTGTTCCAGCCGTAGACCGGGGCGTTGAAACAGCGGACCTTGCGGGACCTGCGGAACCCCTTCGAGCGGGGAAGCTGAGGGCGACGAGCGGGATGATGACGCCTGCCAGGTACGTTGAGTGTCAACGCCTATCACGGTCACCGCCCGCTGTGAGCGAAGCACTGATTCTTCTCTGACGGGCCACGGAGGCCTCGCCCAGCAGGAAAGTCAGGCCGACGTAACAGCATGAACAGGGCGTGAGACGGCTGCCATGCTCAGCCCACCCGCCCTCGGATCGGAAGACCAGCTGGCCGGGCATCAGCCGTGCCTGGAACTGCTGAGCTTGTCCCGCAGGCCCCAGCGGCAGGGCAGCGACGCTATGCTGAGCAGCCCAGGAGGCGGACAGCATCGGACTACCGTGATTCCCAGGAAGAAGGAGAGATGCCCACCTTCTGTCGCGTCAGCGATGATGGCTGTGCGATAGAGCGCGGTAGAGCCTCGAACAGATCGCCATCGGATGACTGAGATGAGCGTTATATCCTTGTTCTGCTGACAGCGCTGCGAGCACCGCGCCCGCTGCGAGGATGATGCTGGTCTGGGGCCTGATGGGGTCGTGGTGGCGATGGCGTGAGCAGCCCAGCCAGGCGAAGCTGAGGGGAATCGACACCACCGTTCCGATGGTGGTGGAGCCGACCGTCTTCCGGATCGTGCCGAGCAGCTGTGCCTGCTGCGCAGGAACAGGAGTGCTCCATCAGCGGGGCCGATATCATCTCCCCGCCGGGCAGGCCGACCCGCGCTGTCGGGATGCTGTTCATCAGGCTGAGCGACGACCGCGGAGATGAAGAAGAGCACCACCCGTGGCGGCGCGCCGGCCAGCACGATGGCGAGGGTGACGGCGCCAGCACGCCCGTTCCGTCGGTGCCAGGAATGAAGCCGATGAAGGTGCAGGAGGACGACCGCGCCGAGCACCGCCGCCAGCACTGGGCGCGAAGATGAGCCCCAGTCACCGGGCAACGCCTTCTTGCTGGCATACTGCCGGCATCGGGAGAGCCGATGTCATCGACGATGCCTACCCATCCGTTTGGGGGTCACGAGGAAGCAGTTCATGGTGAAGCTGATGACCGAGGCCCCAAGCCCTGTGAAGAGCGGCTGCCCCGGCGTACGTGAGACTACAGCACCGCTGCGGCAGCGTAGAGCACCCGCCACCAGCAGGCTGATCGCGAGGTCTCGGGAGGAGACGAGGTCATCTTCTGTAGACCTCAATGTTCTGCTGTCCGTGGTCTCGGAGAGGGGCACGGGAATATCACCACAAGATGAGCGGTATGTCAGTTTCAAGCGCACATATGTAGTCCGCCAGGAGACAGCCAGCTTCCGTGGGTGGGATGTCAGTTGTCGGTCTCGGCAGCCTGGAGAGGGCGCGATGGAATGCAGGCAGATGGTGCCGACCTGACGGTGATCTCGGTTTGTCCTGACTCTGTGAAGCTGAAGTCGGAGTTGACCAGCACGTCGACGGTGCCAGTCGCCGCGGACGCCGGTCTCGAAGGCGGGTTTGTTGAGGCAGGTGCCGACTAGAGCCCGCCTGACATTGTTGTCGCCGGTGCGGATGATGGTCTCGGCAGATGCGCTCCTCCGTGTTGGTGGACCTGCATCACGGGAAGCCTGCGGCCTTCTGGTCTCGCTGACCCGCGTCACAGCCTGGGGTGAAGCTCCCGTTGAACACCCGGACGGGATACATCCTGGGGTTGGTACGGGAGCGACTGCTGGTATGGTGGGGGTTGACTGGGAATGGGGCGGCCAGGCTCTGCCAGCCCCAGGAAGCACCCCAGGCGAGGGAAACTGAGGCGGCCCAGCAGGAGAAACAGGGTGGCTTATCAGTCGGAAAAACCTGCACGGTATCCGTCCAGGCCAGATCTCATTGATAGTTCCAGCACGCGGGCGTATGGTCTGGCGTTGCTGCAGGGCGCGCAGGGCACGCGGAGGCCGTCCTCCAGGTGCCAGGTTGCCCTGCCAGGACACGATGCAAGTGAAGGATCATCGTAGAAGGTGGAGTCCTCCAGCAGCGCTTCCAGGTCCAGGTGCGTCAGGTCACAAGCCAACCAGCCGCACCTGGTGTAGCATGGCGGCCCATCATTTCGGTACGCAACCGTGGGCTGTAGGGGCGGGAGCTCGACACGCTTGAAGATCACCCACAGCTCCAGCTAAGCCCATGCGATGCCTGCCGCAGTGCAACAACACAGGCGGGAAGGGGAAAGACCTTGAAAGACGTGGCGATCATTGCCGAACAGTCCTGTCAGCCGACACCTGCAGTCTAGTGCCCGTGGAGTAAGAACTGGGTTGCGATGATTCAGGCAGGCTATGGGTTCCGAGGGCGACACGCGGCAGCTGGGTGTCCTGCGGACGGCGACCCTTGTCGAGGCCCCTATCCGCGTTCCACTGGCGATGTTCAACCGGCATGGCTGCGGCGGTGCACGGGCACGGGCAAGACGAACGCTGCAACTGATGGCCGAGGCCCCTGCAAGGCCGGAGTTCCCGTGTTCGCCGCCGACATCAAAGGCGACCTCTCCGCATGGCGACCCCGGGGCCAGCAGTGAGAAGCTGGCTGCGCGCGTCGCCGCCCAGGGCAGCTGTGGCAGGCGGCGCAGCAGGCCGCGCCGCGTGCGAGTTCCTAAAGGCTCGAGGGCAGGGCACCGGCATTCCGGTGCGGGCGACGATCGTCGTTCGCCCGATCCTGCTGTTTCCACAAAGCGGGGCCTCAACGAGGTGCAGGGAAAGCTCCTCGCTGGTGTTCTACTACGTGCCGATAACAACGGTCTGCTGCTGCTGACCTCAAGGACCTCGTGGCGCTCGCTTAAAGTTCCTGACCCGACGACGGCAAAATGAGCTGAAGGAGATCGGCGGTGTCTCCGCCACCGCGGGGCGGATCCTGCGCAACTGTCACCTCCGAGCAGGGCGGGATGTGGCTCTTCGGGCGAACCTGAGTCGAGCTGAGGAACTGTTGCGCACCAGCCCTGATGGGCGGGGCATCGTCACGCTGCTGGAGCCTGACCTGGCGTCGCGTCCGGAGATGTTCTCCACCTTCCTGATGTGGCTGCTGGCGGACCTGTTCAGCACCCTCCTGAAATGGCACGCCAGACAAGCCGAAGCTGGCGTTCTTCGATGAGGCGCACCCGTTCAAAGGCGCATCCAAGGTATCTCCCGACCTAGCCCACCCAGACGGGTGCGGCTGGATCCGCCCGCGGCGCCGGCGTGTTCTTCGTCACCCAGACCCCTGCTGACGCCTGAGGACGCCCTGGCGCAGCTCACAGCCGCGTGCAGCACCACCAGCTGCGCGCCCACACTTCAACGACGCCAAGGCGTTGAAGGCGACGGTGTCGACCTACCCGAAGTCGGGCTACGACCCGGAGTAGTGCCAGAGGGGCCCTGGATCGGCGAGGCGATCGTCACCGTCATGAAACCCCAAGGGCGCACCCACCCCGTCGCCTGACCCGGCCAGGCCCTGACGCCGATGCAACTCAATCGACGCCGCCGCGATGCAGCAGGTGGCGGCCCGCTGATGATGGCGGGAAGCATGGCAGGCTGACATTGACCGCGAGTCGGCTTCATTGCATCCTACCGTGAACTGGAGGCCGGGCGAAGGCGGCCGAGGAGGAACGGGCAGCGCGCCGGAGGCGGAGAATGCCGAGGCCGAAATCATCGCGCCCAGGAGGAGAAGGAATAGCGTCAGCGGAACGCCCGGAGTGGGGCGGCGGTCGTCTGATCGGTCGCGGTCGCACCTCAGCGGTGTGGAACGGACGTTAGCCGCGCTGGATGGTGGGATCCGCACCGTCACCTGGAGGTCGTCCGGGCCCGTTCGCACCGGAAGATTTGCGATAGAGATCGCTTCCCGGCCCTGAGTTGGCTGAGCCGGGCCGCGATGAAGGAGGGTCTGTGTCGAAACCCATGTTGAGGGTTTCCGGTTTCCGGGTGGCTCGACTGGGTTGTTTACTGGCGTTCGCGTGCTGGCTCAACTGGCTTGAGAAGTGAGTTGGCTGAGCTGGCTGACGAAGGAGCGGCCCGTGTCGAAACCATGGTGAGGGTTTCTGGGGTCTTGGTCAGATCTGACGCAGAGCGTGTCCGTGTCGACGCGGCAGCGCGTGGCGGCCTGCGAGCCGATCCGGCGATGAAACCCAGCGGTATCGGCGATCAGCGGCACCGCGACCACCCACGCCTGGGCCAGTAGCGCCCCGGGATCCATGTTGAAACCGGCCACCGACGTCAGCAGGGGATGCAGCGCCGCCAGCGTCAGCGAACCACCCCGACGCCGAGAAGCACCCCTGATGACCGACACGCACACGCGAAGATTGGAGTGCCCGGTGCTTTCGTGGACAGTGGGTGAAAAACCTGAGTTTTTCGAACATGGGAGGGTAAAATCTGTACTATGCCGGCTTCGAAATTCAGTAAAAGAGCTGGAAAGAACAAATCATCGCGGAGGTTCTGAGGGGTCTCTGTTCGATCGCGGATAGTGGCGAAGTCCTGCACTGAGCCAGCGAATCCGTGAATAATCGGGTGAACAAGCACAGGCAGCGCATCCCGGCCCAGCAAAACCGGAGGAGAAATTGTCTGATCAGGTGTGGCGGAGACTGAGCGCTTGCAGGCTTGAGCGTGAAGCGGGAGCGATTGGCTTTTTGGGAAAGCGGTGAAGCTTTCGTGCGTCCTTGAGTGGAAGGGGGCTGCTGCAGGTCGGTAGTTTCTGGATGGTGTTGCGTGGATGATGAGGGTGTGGCCCTCGAGTCGCTGTGCGACGGTGGTCGCAAACCGCCTGTGCTGCGTTGGGTGAAGACCGGTCGTGGTGGACGTTCAAGGAAAAGGTGCCCGGGTGGTGTCAGGTGGGGATCAAGACGAATGAGAGGAAACCGCCGTGGAAGCGTCGAGAAATGCTTGGGTGATGGTATCAGAAACTCGGGTTTGGAAGGCTTCCCGATGAGCCGGCGGCGTTCGTGTTAAGGCCAGTCGGCGCCCGGCGTGAAGCAGCGGCGTGGAGTCCGGTCTGGTTGCGTCTGCGTGGAACAGGAGAAAGTGCCCGGTTTCGCTGTGCTGGTGGTGTGGGTGTGCGCATGGCGGACCGGTTTGCAGTAGTGATGAAGCGCTTGTAATGGGTGTGGAGTGAAGGGCCGGGTTGTTCAGATGAGTGTCAGTGCTGGGTCAACCAGGAGGATTGGGAGGAATTGGGATGAGCGGATCAGTGAAACCGTGGGGCCGTCGGTGAGGTTTGCCCGGCGGTCAAACCGTCTGATGTTCTCAGTGGCTGGTGATGGCGGGCTGGAGAAGGTCAGGAGCAACAAGGGTGCTGGGGGTGGATGGGGTGGCGGGTTGAGGAGTTCGAGTACGATCTGAGGGCAAACCTGTACGAGATTTGGAATCGGATGTCCGGCAGTTACTGTCTCCGGTTGGGAGGTGCGGATTCCCAAAACCCGATGGTGCATCAGGGTGTTAGTACCGGCGGTCGCTGACCGTCTGGCGCAGATGGTGGTGCTATGGTGTTGAGCACAGAGCCGAGCGGGTGTTTCATCCGGGTTCCCTGTGGGTATCGTCCGTGTGGTGCGATCGATGCGGCCAGATCATGTCGGTGGCGGTGCTGGGAGAACGTTTGGGTGATCGACGTGGATATCCAGGCGTTCTTCGACATCGTGCCGTGGGGTCTGGTGTGTCGTGCGGTGGCGCGGTGTGTGACCTGCCCTGGTGGTAGCTCTACGTGCGGCGCTGGCTGGCGCCTCTGCAACACAGTGGTGGACGTTCACCGAGCGTGAGCGGGTACCCCGCAGGTCGGCGGTTTCGCCGGTACTGGCCAATCTGTTCATGCACTACGCGTTTGATACTTGGATGGCGCGAAGCTACCCGGGGATCGTTTTCGAACGCTGTGCCGATGATGTGGTGATCCAGTGAAAGCTCCAACCAGGCCCGGTGGTGCTTACCGCGGTCGAGGACGTATGGGACAGGTTGGGTTGAGTTGCACCGCAAAACTCGGATCGCGTACCGCGACGATCGCCGATCCGGCCCGGGTTCGTGGGGCACACCGTTCACGTTCCTCGGGCTACGAGTTCCGAGCGCGTACCGTCGAGGACGCTGATCAACGGGGTTTCTCCCGGCAGTCTCAAGGGCGGCCCTGAAACGGATGAGCAGGCAGTTCGTTCCCTGGCGCTACACCGGTGGGTGACGGCGACGGCTGTGACCTGGCAGCACAAATCAATCCGGTGCTGCGGAGTGATGGATGAGCCACCATGTCTTCCATCCCCTCGGCTCTCACCCCTGCTGAAACGGGTCATTCACCTGATCCCGATGGCTCAGAAAGTACCGTAAGCTACGGGTCAGCTGGTCCAAAACCATGCGCAAAATGGACACAGGCGTCAAGAAAGCGCTGAATTATTTCGCACTGGGCGTGGGTCACTGAACCGGGTCCCGTGGTGACTATCAGAACGACAAGAGCCGTATGACGGGAATCGTCACGTACGAGCCCAGGAGCCCGGAACCACGGTTCCCGGGCCACCTGACTCGCGCAGGAAACTCCGGGTAGCAGCAAAATACGTATACATCCATCCCTGCGGGGAAGGCAACTATCTGGTGTATCTGATGCCGCTAACAGAGTGTCTCGTTCTGGGCTCTACTGGTGGCGGAGCCAGGGTTTATCCGAGACGCAGAAACGCCGGGAAGAACTCACTATTTTGATTACGCATTTCTTCCACGAGTCTGACCAAACGTACGGGTATCGGCGTATCCACGCAGCTCTGGTTGAGCGGGGCGTCCACGCGAGCCTAGATCTGGTGCGTCAGCTCATGCACCAGGCTGGCTTGCTGGCCTGTCAGCCCCGGAAACGGGCCCGCACCACCATCCTCGCCCAGACCCGCTACCGCCCGGATCTGGTGAAAAGGAATTTTACCGCCAACAAACCAGGGCAAAAACGAGGTGGGCGATATCACACTTCACACCTGGGAAGGATTCACTTATCTAGCAACCGTGATGGATTGCTACTCGAAAAAGATCATCGGTTACGCGATCGCCGAGGTGTATGCGCACCCAACTTATTGCCGAGGCTTTACACATGGCAGTCAGAAATTGCCCAGTAACCCGGGGTGAAACCGTCTTCCATTCGGATCGTGGTTCGCAACACACCTCAGCTGATTGCGCGGAAGTCATGATACATATGGTATCCGCGCGCCTCGGTGGTAGAACCGGGTCGTGTTACGACAATGCCGCAGCGGAATCATTCAATGCAACCTGCAAGAAGGAGGTATGAACCGGAAGATCTATCCAACACGGAAACATGAGCTAACAGGTGGCGACAGCCTGGATCGAGTAGCTGCTGCAATCACAAAGCGACTCCACTCGGCGTTAGGGTACCGCACCCCCAACCACGTCCACCAACAATGGAGTCAAAACCAGAAAGCAGCCTAGAAATCTCATTTTTCAGTAGTGTCCACAAAACCCATAGCACTCCACAGGTTGCATGCGACCCGACAGGACGGCTTCGCCTTCATCTCCGGACCCGATGCCCGGCTGCACCCATGACGCACACGCACTCAAAGAAAACCGCCTACTCGACCACATCACCACCGGGCAACTCATCGGCGATAAAGGATACATCGACTCGGCATGATCACCCCCATCCGGAACCCAACCGAAACAACAACACACGAAGAAGAAAAAAGGTTCACCAAGTCAGTAAACGCGATACGCTACATGATCGAACGAGTCATCGCCAACCTCAAAACCTGGAGAATTCTCCACACCGACTACAGCAGACCCTTCACAACATTCCCAGAAACAATCACCACAGTAGCCGCACTCGAATTCTACAGAAACACATTCTGACTAAGCCTCTGTCCCTCATGTCCTTTAATGGCTCGACATCATGGGTCAGCTTGCGAAGCATCTGGCGTTCTCCGTCCAGTCGCATCTCGCGCGGAGGTGTTTCGACCTGATGATTGAACCTTTCAGTGATTGTTATTTCAAGGAAAACGCTGTCTCCGGTGACCTTGTTGCTGACCTGAGAATCATCCTGTGGATCGTGTGCTGCAGCGTAAAACCCTGTCAGAGCCACTTTAGCTTGTGATCGTGAATACGTGCTTCCTCGCTGATGCGATGCCACTGGGGTGCTTTCTACCTCGCTTCCAGGCCTGGTTAGGAATGTTGCTGGAGCTCGCTGTCCTCAGGGCATCGGCTTTTCAGGTAATTTGCACAGCCTCTGAATCGAGGGAGATTAAAGATATAATGAGCATTATTGAAAATTTGTTGATATTGAGTGGTTTGGTTGTCTCGTCTGCCACGGCCTCTCCTGTGGGGGCGCAGGCTGATACGACGGCGTCTGCTCGAAAAGTATCGATAGTTCAGCTGGGTGATTCTTATTCTGCGGGTAATGGCGCTGGCGAGTATTTTGGTCCGCCTGCCCGTCAGCGCAGTCGCCTCAACTGGGGCCGAGGGTTTTCGGGAGCCGGCGAATGGGAGCGCCGTCGCGCGACGTATGACAATCGAGCGTGCCGGGGGCGTGGTCAAGGATGTCTTCCAGGAGCGGACTCTGGGGAAGCAGAGTGCAGGGCATTCGGGCCGCTCTGCTGAGGAGGCTCGGGCGAAGCTGGAGGCGGCAGACGCCTGCGGTGTGCGTGGCAATGCCGATGTCGCCTCGGTGGAGTACAACATCCAGAAGAACGGCAGCCCATGGCCCTGGGCCAAGGACTACACATACCAGTGTCAGCTGACCTTGCGTCCACAGGCTGACTTCGTCGGTCCGCAGACCGACCTGGTTCTAATGACGATGGGCGGCAAATGCGTCCACTTCTGGATCTTGTCAAACAGTGCTTCGCCCCAACATTCCGGTCTGTTCGATGGCGCGGATGCTGCCTCCCTGCCGAGAGAAGATCAACAGCGCCCGGACGGATATGCCCAAGGTGATGGATCAGCCGAAGGCCACCATAGAAAGGTTGCTCTCTGAGAAGATGGCGGTCAATCCGGCTCCAAAGTGGTGCTGATGAGCTATCCCTGCTGCTCTCCATGGACACGTCGCATGTCTCTGACAATGACGGGGTAAGCGTAGATGCGGCGCGTGAGGTTCGGCAGCTGGGCACAGACGCGGTGGCCCTGCAGCAGAAGCTGGTGGACGACCTGCAACGCTTTCGCATCCCGGGCGGGTCCTTCGTCTCCCGATGCCCCTGACTGCTTTCGCCGGGCATGAGCCAGATCCAGCCCTGATGCGTGAGAATCCCAAGCGATGGTTGAATGAGTTTCGGAGACTGAGGGCGATGCTGATGACAGTGGAAACACCTCGCGCGCCTTTCAGCTGACCATGACAGATTTCTGGCATCCCAATCGGGCAGGCCATCGTGAGATGGGAAACCTCGTGCAACGAGCCCACGCGCTTGATGACGCTCCCCCGGTTGGCGCTGCCTCAGCGGATGTCGATGTGGTGATCGCGATCGACTCCTCCGAGGCTCAGCCCGATGCCGCGGGCAGTCAAGGCCTCCATGGATGACATTGTGAACCGGGTGGGTTCGGCACACGTTCGAGCCGATATGCGGTCGTCGCCTCCCGGGGAACGCAGCTGAGAAGGCAGCCCCGGGTGACGGTAGTGGTGACGGTCTGTCAGATTTCACCGAGATCCGGCCGCCCTGGCTACTGCGGTGGATTCCGTCTCCTCGGGTGCTGAGCGGACAGCGGCTCGTCGTTGACGTGGCGCACCGGAGTTCGCAGGGGTTGCGCTGGTCGTTGGAAACGCCGCGACTTCCGACACCGTTCGTGGACTGGATAGCCTGCATCAGCAGGAGGCATCTCCACTGGTGGTGACTGCGTTCAAACCCATGTCATCACCGCGTGACGGCAAGCCCAGTGAGAGCCGGGCGACTCGACAGAGGGCCACCGGCGGTCAGGTGCTGGTTGCCGACAGCGCCGCTGCTGTCCCCGGGATCGCATGATCGATGCCGTCATCGAGAGCACGAACCGTCCATTCGCCTGGCTCAGGGCACTACGTCGCAGGCGGGTGATGAGCTGACCCTGACGCGCAGGGGGAAGTCGCGACAACAGGGCCGTATCGTCGCCACGAATGGGACTCGACGGTGATGGTGTCTACGACGCCACCACGCCGGAGCCCGTCGTCACGCATCGCCCGAGACGCAGATCACCGGAAAGCTCGGATCCGGCGTGACTGACGACAACGGCCTCAATCCGCTGGCGAGGCCCAGCTGGCAGTCACTCGCGACGGTGACGTCTCCCTGACGAATACGACTATATTCAGTCGACATTGCCAACCCCGACCAGCAGTGACCAGGACAACGACGGGGTGGGCGACGCCTGCCAGGACAAGAGCCATTTCTCGGCACCAGATGCCGACCGCTGAATGGTGTTGATCCACGGGGCTGGTCCCAGGCCATCGCCTAGAACCAGCCCCTCCTCGTGAGCTCCGTGACCGTCGCCTCCGCCGCTCATGGTGTCGCCATCAAACTCAACAGCGGTGGGTGGGGCCCTGCTGAACACCAACGCGGTGCAGTGCTTCTGCTGCTGAGCCTGCCCGTCACCACGGAGCCCCTCCCGAGATGATTTCGCAGCATCTCGAGATCATGCTGATGGGGGTCGACGTTGCCAACATCACGATGATCGTCCTGGCGGTCCTGTTCGTGGCCGAGGAAAACAGGACCCAGATGGTTGAGGTGACAGCCGCGCTGATGCCGCGTCGCAGCCCTGTCGTGGTGGCGAAGACGCTGCTGAGTGACCATCGTGGCGACGTGATTGCGATGGGCGCATCGTCGTGAGCTCTGGCCTCCATGCTGCGTGATCTGGACAGCCGCCGGAAAGCCCTTGTGGCGCTGGGAAAGAATGGATGCATGAACAAGGTAAACCTCACTGGAGTTCCGGAGACCATGCTCATCACCCTCCAAGCCCGCGCCCAGTACTCCCGTTCTCATCCCCACCTGCTCTCCGACCCGCAGGCCATCGACATGGTCTCACGGTTGGACTACGACTTCTCCATCGCCCGGTCCGACACGATGGCCTCCTCCGGGGTTGCGGCCCGGACCCTGCTGCTGTCTGACGACCTGGTCCGCGACTTCCTCGCCCAGTCACCCCGGCTGCACCGTCGTCAATCTCGCCTCGTGGCCTGACACCCGATTCCATCGCGTCGACGACGGTCAGTGCGCTGGTGTCCAACCTGACCTGCCCGAGGTCATCGCGTTGCGGGAACAGCTGCTCGACCCCGTGGACCGGGTGCGCAACGTCGCCTCCTCAGCGCTGGACCCCGACTGGCCGGGACAGGTGACGGCGATGGGTGATGTGCTCGTGGTGGTGGAGGGCCTGACAAACGTACCTTCCGCCGACGAGGTGCGGGCCACGATGATCATCATCCGCGACGCATTCCCCAGGTCCACCGCGCTGATCGAAGTCATGGCCCCGCTGTTCCAGCGGTTTGGGCGTGAGCGCTCCGTCGTGGCCCCGGGAGCCAGATTCACCTACGGCTGCCGCAACGGCAGGACATTCTGCCGCACCGTCGCCCCCGGCTTCCGCCCAGTGCGCGACATCGGCCTGAACCAGGGGATGGCGCGCATCGACCCACGAACCAGATGGCTGACGTGGTTTCCGCTGTTCCGGCTCCTGGAGGAGCAGATCCTGGTGCTGGAGGCGTGCTGACGGTCCAGGTCGGCAATTCCGGCCTGGCGTGAACCGAGATGCGGCCGGGGAACCCCGCGACATCGGCGTCATGCATAGGACACCACCGATCTCACGAAACGCGGCCCGTCGCCACCTCAGGCATAGGTGAAAATGTAGATCCGCCACTGGGATCCGCGGCCATCCACCCACTCGCGATCAAGCTTGGCGATGCCGCCACCATTGTCGAAGAGGTCGGGGAAACGCCGTGACAGCGCGTCCGCCTGTGCGGCCAGCGGGCCTGTCATCAAGGCGTATTTCACGCCCTTGGCCAGGGGATCTTCAAGCATTGTGGTGAAGTCCCTGTCCGGGGTGATGACGAACTGGTGTGGGTTGCGGCTGGCCAACACGATCGGAAGGAAGAGGCGACGATGACCGAGCCGTTCGCTGAGGTTCAGGGAATCCAGATATCGGCGACTTGGGCCTGCACCTCGATACCGCCCGGCTCGCCCAGCCTCTATTGTCAGCGCCTCACGGGCCAGCTCGATCCAGCGTAGCAGGCAGCGGCAGCGGGGCAGAGCTGAGCAGACCAGCATCCCTGCCGCGTGGTCTTGACCTCGAGCATCGACCTGCGGACCACCGCACCGAGGATGTATCCGCCACGAGGAAACCCCACGGGATGGCCATGAACTGGAAACGCAGCCACCGAAGGACGAGCCGTTCCAGGAACGCCCACTCGTCGAAGGCTGCATCCTGCCGAGCACCGCCGCCGCAGCCAGACACCTGGCATCCCGCCGCTGCCAGGCGAGTGATCCCAGATGACGACAAAAGCACCAGCGCGCAGAGGGCGACGGAGAACAGCTGCGGACAGGTAAGCCAGCTTGGTGAATACGGTCACCGCCGGTGACGCCCTCATCGCTGATGCGGGCGGTCGTAACTTGGGCGGTGCGTACGCCGAGGTGTAGGTCCGAACCATGAGCCCCTGCGACCAGTTTGGAGATCAATGCCCAGATGAAGAATGCGGCGGCGAATGGACTGCCCACCAGGAAGCAGCTCGAGTATCGCCAGGATTCGCGCGGCCGTGCCGCCCGGCCCGCCACAGGCCAAGGACGAACACGACGATAGTGACCGCCAGCGCCGCAGCGGCGGCGCCTCGTAGCGCACAAGGGTACGCCAAACCCAAACCCCAGTCCGGCGTGGACCAGGTGCCACGGGTCATCCCTGCCCAGCCACTCGTCAGGGTGCGGTGTGTGTAGAGGAGGTGGCCAGCAGCATCGCCTTCGCTGGCACCCGCAGCCGACGAGATCAGCACAGGGGCTGGATGGCGAGCTACACCTGTGAACGTCAGCGCACCAGCCGGGTGACACCCTGAACTCGACGAAGATGACGGCGAAGACCATGGCGATGACCCCGGACAGGATGCACACGAGGATTCCGGCGCAGGCCTTCGTCGCCAGCACCGGTATCACAGGGGACAGGGCCAGCAGCGGAATCGGCCAGCGAGGGCAGCGGATTCCAGACAAAGCCGATGGCTGTCAGATGTGGATCGCGACTGAAGAGCACGTAGCAGCCGTTGGCCACCGGCTCGCGGCGTCCGGGGAACACCAGATCATTGTTCGACAGCCAGATTCCGTATGCCGATACACCGCCCCGATGACGGCCGCCATCACCGGCACGGGAGAGCTGCGTTTGCGTGCGCCCTCACCGCGCGGGGCCTCTCGCCTGCGTGGTCTGCGAGGTCGAGACACGTGACAGCGGTTGCGCTGGGACGGCTCCTGCGTGAGCTGCTGCGGGCGAACGTGGGCTGTGACAGTGGGGATTCCACAGGCTGCTGGAGCCGATCTGCGGTCGCGGCGTCGGTGATTGAGGAGCCAGCGCTGGCTGAGCTCGTTTTCTTGGCCTGCTGCTCAGAGGGCTGGTGCAGTCCGTGGGCCGTCTTCTCCCAATATGACGGGTTGCGCACCAGCTGGACGACCGCCTTTCACGGCCGCCACCCACATCAGCACCCAATAGCCGGGGGCCAGCAGCGCGGGCAGCAGCAGGTCGGGTCGTTCCATGGAGCGGGCGGTGTACAGATTCATGTACATGATGGACAGGTTGCCCAGCAGCAGGCACAGCAGACCCAGATGGTAGACGCCGGGTGGGAACAGGGCCGCGACTGCGGTGGACTTCGATGTGAACCACACCAGTGTGATGAGCCAGAACACCCGTTGAGGGCGCTGAGTAGCGGGGTTCCCGCGACGAAGATCATCATAGTCGGTACGGCCGCCAGCCCAGCTGCGCGCCACGATCCTGGGCGGCAGATGACCAGGAGGTCTGCAGATAACCCTAGCGACCCAGCGGCTGCGCCTGCCGAATCCAGTTGATCGGGTCTGGGTTTGCCTCTTCCAGCGTCGTGGAGTCCAGGACGCTCACCTGATATCCGGCCCGTCGCAGCCGGAGCCCCAGGTCGGCGTCCTCGGTGACATTCCACGAGGTCCCAGGCGCCCACCTGCTTCAGACGCGCCGAGACCCGGAAGTGATCTCGACGCGCCCAGCGGGATGGGTGCGTCGATGGCGACCCAGGCCGAAGCATGTTCGCGAACCAGGTGCTGTAGTCCAGGGGTGAACCAGCGGGTCAGCAGGTTCTGGCGGGAGTTGTAGAAGCCCAGCCGGGCTTGATGCAGCATATGTCGGGCCCAGCCGATGCAGTGCGACGCTGCCCGGCGGAGCTGAAGCGGGTCGGGTTTGTCCTCGGCGTCGAAGATGGTCTAGCTGACCGCGTGCCGTCACCAGACCGTGCTTGCAGGCCTTCGGTTTTCGTCTGGGGATCGGCTTTCGGCACCTACAATGATCGTCAGATGCGGGCGGGGCCGCAGCGTGCGCGGCCGCGGCGATGGTTTTTCGGTGTCGCTGGCCTCCAGCAGCAGCCGGATGTCCAGCTTGTTGCGGGATGAGTCGATCTGCTCCAACGCCTCCACGAGCTCACCGACGAGGGGCTCCTTGAAGGCCGGCACCAGGACCGTGTACGTCGGCAGCGCGGCGTCGGGGATGGAGAATGCCTCCTCGTCGCTGATCCTCATCATGTAGCCGCCCCTGGCGCCGCGTTGGAAGATCACCAGCCGGAACAGCAGAGCCTGACAGGTAGGCCACGATGGCGCTGGTCACCAGCACAATGCCGGTGATGCGTGTGGCGAAGATCAGTCCTGAGGACGGTGACCAACGACGACGAGCACCAGGGGTGACAGCTGCCAGCGCGCCAGGACGGTGCGGGCGGAGTAGGTGGGGGAGTCGTATTCCAGTGCGTGGCAGGCCACGGCGAGCGCCTGGTCTGGTCCGACCATGGAGGAGTCCGGGAAGGGGACCGGATCCATGATGCCCGGCTCGGTGGGCACCAGCTCGGCGGCTCGTCTGGGAACGGTCAGCGTCATGAAGTCACTCCAATCCTGGCTGTCAGGGCGACGATGAGGAGCACGGAGGCCGCTCAGGGCCAGCCGTTTCCGGCGGGATAGTGGCCAGCTGGTCTCTCGGGGACCAGCCGCGCCGGGCAGTATGAGCGTGACGGTCGCCGAGGCACAAGCCGCAGGCGATGAGCAGCGCGATCAGGCGCATGCCATCTGGCGGCAGCCATGCCAGCGCGGGCAGCGCGGCTGGCCACAGCCTCATGGCAGCTCGTGTGCCGCTCAGGGTCAGCAGGCATGTGACCATGCAGAGCATCCACGCGATGGTGGCGATCGTCAGATCACCCGGTGGAGGCCATTGCCGCACAACCCAGACGACGCTGGCCAGGGTTGTCGCAGCGAGGATCATGTCGATCCTCGCGATCGTCGATCCTGGGTTGGGCGTGACGAACGCACAGCAGCGCCTCGCCGGCCACCAGTGACGCGCCCGCCCCGACCCAGAACTCGGGAATGGCCAGTGCGTGGGGAAGTGCTGCCGCTGCCAAAATTCCGCACAGGAGAAGTAGCGCCGCATGTCCTGCGATCCCGTGCAGTGGTCAGCGCAGCGAGCCTTCCAGCCGGAGGCTGTCTGACCAAGGTCGTGTTCGTCATGTCGGTGTAGCCCACGGCAACCTCTCAGGGAAGCGATGTCCAGAGTTATCTAACTTATATTTCATCTCTTCAGTTGCCAAGTGGGTTTGCCACGCCGGTTGGTTAATGGACGATTGATGGTCGGTGGGTTTCCCCTCCAGGGCGGTCGCAGGGTGATGTGTCAGCATGTTCGCTGAGTGCCGGCCCGAGTGGGGGCTGCCGAAGGTGGGGTGTGCAGGTGCTGGTCCTGCACCTCGGGCTGGGAGCTTGGGTCCCTGTCGTCGGTGAAAATGGTGACAAAGTGCGAACGGTGTCCTAAAAATTCCTCATGTTAGCGTTAACCCGGGTCTCTGGTGAGGCAGCAGCAGCCTGGCAGCCACCCGAGTACGACAAGGAGTACGTATGAATACCGTCGATGCCGCCGCCGTGGCGCTGTGCACCGCCCTGGCTCTGGGCCTGGGTGGCTGTTCGGTGCCTCCGACAGCAAGAGGAGCGAACAGGTCAACTCCATGTACACGTGGGTTTCAGCGAGTCCGACCGCGAAGCAGTGAGACCCTCGTCAAAGGTGTCCAGGAGACCATCGATTTCAGCTCGACCATCGAGGGTCCCAGTTTCCAGGACTACTGGACCAGAGGTGAAGACCCGCACGTCGTCGGCCGACGCGCCCTGCATCGTCACCACGCAGGCCGCCCGCGCCCAGGGAGCTCGGTGAACTCCTCACCCCGCTCGACGACCTCGCCAAGGAGGCCGGCCTCGACCTGACCCAGTACAACCAGGCCATGATGCAGGGCATGACGGTCGACGGGAAGGTCCGCGCCATCCCCTACGACGCCGAACCGATGGTGCTGTTCTACAACAAGACCATGTTCGCCCAGGCCGGGCTGAAGGAACCGGGCACTCGACTACACCTACGAGCAGTTCCTCTCCGACGCCAAGGCGCTGACCAAGGACGGCGTGCAGGGCTTCGCCGTCGCCCCCGACATCAGCTACCCCTACCTGCCGTTCGCCTTCGCCAACGGCAATGTGCCCGTCAAGGACGGCACACTGAACATCACCGACCCGGGCTTCGTCGCCGACGTCCAGCAGACCTTCGACCTGGTCGGCGAGGGAGAACGTCGCCGCCGCCCCCAACCCCGCCGACACCACCGACGTGCCGATGCAGGGCTTCCAGGCCAAGAAGGTGGCCATGGTGATCGAGGGCCCCGTGGTTCTATTCGACGATCCGCGAGGGAATGGAGAACGAGGTCGGGGTGGCCGTCGTCCCCATCGAAGAGCGGCAAACCCGTCGGCATGATCCAGGGCTCCGGTTTCGGCATCTCCGCGAAATGTCCCGACAAGAAGGCCGCCTTCCAGAACATCATGAAGATGACCACCCCCGAGGTCGTGGCCTACGTCGGCAAGAACCGCGGCACCGTCCCCTCCATCGACTCCGCGCTGTCGGGTTGGGCCGAGGGCAAAGCCCGCGCAGGACGCCGAGGTCATGAAGACGCTCCTCGCCGACGGGCAGCCGCTGGTGACCACCTCCACCTGGAACCAGGTGGTGACCCAGTTCACCCAGTACTCCCCGGAGGGTGCCCGCGGCACCCGCACCGCCGAGGACATCCTGGGAACCATCGAGAAGTCGGTGAACTGATCCCATGACGACGACGGCCAAGCCGTCGCCCCGAAGCACGGTGAGGAAGGCCCGCAAACCCGGCGTCAACCAGCGGTTGCTGGCCTTCTTCCACCTCGCTCCGGGCATGAGCGGCTTCCTGATCTTCATCGTGGTTCCGCTGATCGCCTCCATCGCGATCAGCCTCCACAACTGGCCCCTCTACGGGGACCCCGAGTTCGTCGGTGCGGAGAACTACGCGCGACTGCTCTCCGGCGAGGACCCGGCGTTCTACACGGTGCTGGGCAACACCCTGGTGTTCGCGATCGGCTACACCGCCGTGAACCTCGTGGTCTCGACGGGCATCGCGGTCTGGCTGCACTCGCTGCCCGACTGGGCCCCGTTCTTCCGGGTGCTGTTCTTCATCCCCGTCGTCACCCCCATGGTGGCCAACGCCCTCATCTGGCGGGTCATGCTCGACGACCAGGGCGTGATCAACGGGATGCTGGCGGCCATCGGCATCACGGACCCTCCTGGCTGGGGCACCCGACCTGGGCGATGGTCTCGCTGATCATGATGTCGCTGTGGCAGGCGGTCGGCTACAACATCGTCGTGCTGGCCGCGGGCCTGAACAACATCAATCCCCGCGATCATGGAGGCCTCCAAGATCGACGGCACCACCGCGTGGAGCCGGTTCTGGCGGGTCACCTTTCCCGATGCTGTCGCCGTCGCTGTTCTTCGCCTCCGTGATGACGGTGATCGGGGCCTTCAAGGTGTTCACCCAGCCGTTCATGCTGACCAAGGGTGGGCCGGGTGAATCCACCAACACCCTGGTGCTGTACCTGTACCGCAGCGCCTTCTCCTACGACAAACTCGGTCTGGCGTCCTCGCTGGCGTGGGTGCTGTTCGTGCTGGTGATGCTGGTCACGGCGCTGCAGTTCGTCGGCCAGAAGAGGTGGGTGAACTATGACTCCTGAGAAGAACCGCCCCCGCCGCTGGGGGAAGATCGTCTCGAAGACGCTGCTGGTGGTCGTGGCCGTGGCGTTCGTCTCGCCCTTCGTGTGGATGCTCTTCTCCGCGCTGAAACCGAGCAACCAGGTGCTGTCCACCGGGGCCGCCCTGCTCGGCGACGCGGTGCGCTGGGACAACTTCGCGGAGGCCTTCAGCTCCATCCCGTTCGGGCAGATCCTGGTCAACACCTTCGCCTACGCGCTCGTCGGGACCCTCATCACCGTGGTGGTCTCCGTGCTGAACGCCTACGCCTTCGCGCGCCTGGAGTTCCCCGGGCGCTCCGCCCTGTTCTCGGTGTTCATCGCCACCCTGGTGCTGCCCATCGAGGTGCTCGTCATTCCCCTGTTCCTGGGGGCCGACGCCTTCGGGCTCGTCGACTCCTACCCGGCGATCGTCCTGCCCTTCGCCTTCGGGGCCTTCGGCACCTTCATGCTGCGGCAGTTCCTGCTGTCGCTTCCCGGCGACTACGAGGAGGCCGCCCGGATCGACGGCGCGGGCCAGGTGAAGATCCTGTTCCACGTGATCATCCCGCTGCTGCGCGGCCCCATCGCGGTGGTGGCGGCGTTCGCCTTCATCGACTACTGGAACGCCTTCCTGTGGCCGCTGATCATCATCAACAGCACGGACAAGGCCCCGCTGCAGCTCGGTCCTGTCCATGTTCACCGGTGAACGCGGCACGGACTGGGGGCCGCTGATGGCGGCGTCCACGATCGCGGTGCTCGCCAGCCTCGTGATCGTGGTGGCGATGCAGAAACAACTGGCGAAGGGCCTCAACATAGGAGGATTCGGTGGTCGCTGACCTGGAGGCACGATTCGAACGCGACGCCGAACGCTGGAAGGCGCTCGCGCGCCCCACCCCGGAGTGGTTCCGGCGCGCCAAGCTCGGATTCTTCATCCACTGGGGGCCGTACTCGGTGCCCGCGTGGGGGGAGCCCGTCGCGGAACTCGGCGAGATCCCGCCGACCGAGTGGTTCCGGCACAACCCCTACGCCGAGTGGTACCACAACACCATCCGGTTGGAGGGCAGCCCCGCGCAGCGGCACCACGCCGAGGTGCACGGCGGCTGCGACTACGACGACTTCCTCGACGCCTGGCGGGCCGAGAGGTTCGACGCCGACGCGGCCGTCGCCGAACTGGTGGCGGCCGGGGGATCCTACGTGATGGTCACCACGAAACACCACGACGGCGTGTGCCTGTGGGACGCGCCCGGAACCGGGGACCGCAACACCGTGCGCCCGCGGGACCCGGGCGCGACCTGGTGGGGGAGTGGGCCGACGCCGCGCGGCGCGCCGGGATGCGCTTTCGGCGCCTACTACTCGGGTGGCTCTGGACTGGCACGCCGCACCGACGGAGCCGATCGGGCTGCGCGACGACTGGGACCTGACCGAACGTCCCGTCGACCAGGGCTACGCCTCCTACGCCGCCGGGCACCTGCGGGACCTCATCGCCCGCTACAACCCCGACGTGCTGTGGAACGACATCAACTGGCCGGACGCCGGCAAGGACTTCCGGGCCCGACGGCGTCGGCACCGTCTTCGAGGAGTACTACGCCGCGCAGCCCGACGGACTGGTCAACGACCGGCTGGCAGGTGCGCACCGCCGACTACTGCCACCACGAGTACACAGCATCTGCAGCGACTGCGAGACTGCGCGAGCAGTGGGAGCACCGCCGTGAGGTCGCGGCCGTCCTTCGGGTACAACGCCGCCGAGGGTCCCGAGGGCATGCGCTGTCCCGCTGGAGGCGATCAGGCATCTCGTCGACGTCGTGTGGCGGGGCGGTCGGATGCTGCTGGGCGTCGGCCCGATGGCGGATGGAGGCTGCCGCGAGTGGCAGTCGGAGATCCTGCGCGGATCGGCCGATGGATGAACGTCGCCGGGGAGCTGCTGGCTGATGTCGAGGGCGACGGGGAAGTGGAGGTTCCGGGGGCGTGGACGCGCCTGGGGCGTTCTGAGGATCATCGGCTGTTGTTCATTGACGCCGACAAACCGGTTGAGGTGCCGACGGGAGGCTGCTCACCCCGGGGTGGGCCGTGCTGGAGTCTGGGTGCTTGACGCTGGCCGCCGACCGCCCGGGACCCGCCATTCTGACCTTGCCTGAGGGCGGCTGCCCTCCTCGCGTCATGTCCCAGTGAAGACTTCTATCGCTGCATCGGGTGGGAGGTCTCTTCTGGGCGCGCCCTTCCGATGGTGGTGACGGCGTGCGCCGCGATGGGGCATGGATCGGCAGGCCCTACCCAGAAGGTGACGCGGATCGTCGCCGGTTGATTACCCAGGAAGCCGTGCCGGATGCTGCTGGCGATGGAGAGCAGCATCGGCGGCTGGAACGGCGGCAGGAGAATGCTGAGAGCTGCTTTCGTAGTCCAGCCGACTGATCGTCGTGAATCAGCCCCAGATGACGAGCCACCTCGCCTGCCGTGATGGGTCTGCCGATCAGGTGACCCCTGCCACGGCGCAGGCTGGGTTGGCGGCGACGATCGCTGCGGCCTCTCGGCCAGGTCACGCCGATGTCGCCGCGAGCGCGCCGTCGCCGAACGCCGATTCAGCCTCGCCACAGGGGTGAGAGCGCTCGAACAGCCCCGGCGTAGAGGCCGTTGCGGAGGATGGTCCAGTCCGCTGGCTGTGAGCAGCCGCTCGGTGGCGGTGCGCTAGGGCGAGCGCCAGGTGATCCCCGCCTGGTGAGGCTGGTGTAGATCACGTGACCCACCGTCGCGAACAGCGGCATCCAGGACAGCGCGGTGACGGGACGATCACCGATCGTCTTCCGCTACTCCTGCTGAAATCAACACCAGAACAGAGGTGTTCGCGACTACGCAATCTGCAGGTCATCGAAATCGATATGCGCCTGCCCGGACGCGGGCGTCCGGCTTCCTCGTGCAGGTGAGGCCACGGTGCCGCAGCGCTGAGAATCTGCTGTCCGGGTTGCTCCATTCGCCCCGGTGACCAAGATCGCGATGGTTATATCCCTTACTGGGTGCCGTGCAGAGTTTCCGAATCTAGAAGCGCAGAAACCCCGCCACAAGGAGGCAGCCTCTTTGTCGCCGACGAACATTCAGGTAACCACTGCCGACCCGGAGCCCTTCTGCGGGTGCTGGCCTGATCATCGGACTGCGGCATCCGCTATGCGTCCTGGGTCGCCTGGGTGACAAATGGTCGGTGCTCGTGGTCGTGGAACTCGCCAGCGGTCGTCGATTTCCGGGAGTTGCAACGCGCATATCCACGGCATCTCGCAGCGCATGCGGCCCTCACCGTGCGCAGGCTGGAGCGGGATGGGCTGGTGCTTCTGCACCGCTTTATCCCACTGTCCCGGCTCGGGTGGGCTATCGGCTCACCCCCATGGGAGCGGTCGGCGCGCATCTCATGGCAAAGGCTGTCGAAGCGGTCGCTGGGCCAATCGCGACGCCATAAGCGGCCAGACACGCAGCCGCGAACCAGCCCCACCCCGACAATGAGATCCAGTGATTCCAGGAGACAAGCTGAGGGACAGAAGAACGCCCGGTCACGGCCGAAGAATGCTCGTTTGGCGCAGGGCAATGAGATTTTGAAGACTGCCCAGCGGGTGGCTGTTCCCGGCGTCGTAGTGAGCCCAGCTGGCTGGAGAGCGCTCGGACCACCTCATAGCCCTCGGCGTAGTCGACCTTCGCCTGCTCGCCGCGATGGAGTGCTTTTCCCGAGAGCTTTCGCTCGTCGATGTACGGCTTTTCTGACTGGTTGGCGTGCTTCGTGACTGCCGATCTTCACGTCCATGTGGTCCGCGATGTCAACGAAAGAACTGGGCGGTGAAGTCGGTTGTCACAGAGGGGGCTTTCGAAGCAGAATGGTGGAGCAGCGACGAGCGGCCCGAAAGCGTCGCCATGGTGGACAACGTGATGGTCCTGGTGCTGATCGTTGCGTGAATGGGTGATGATGATGTCGGGGTTTGTGATCTCGATCACTGCCTCGATCGCCTTGATCATGGCGTTGATTCTGTGGACATCACGGTGTCGGTGAAGTCGTACACCGTGATGTCGTTCAGCTCCAGCAACAGCGGCGCGATGGCCTCGCTCGAATCTCCTCCTCGCCGCCTTGGGGAGCCATGGCTCATGACGAGCGTGTTACCGTGCCCATTGTCCTTGAGACGCGAGCAGGGCTTCCGCCGCAGGCGAAGCTCCAGGTCATCGGATGTGCGCCGATGGCGAGATTTTTGGGATGCTCGCTGTGGTAGATGGAACGCTGATTGAGAAACGTCGCAACGGCCAGGCCCAGCAGGTAATCACCGCGATGCCGTCGATGTATTGCGCCCAGGAGATGGCGCTGAGGCCTGTGATCATCAACGTTGGCACCAGAATGAGTGCGGATGTGATCACGCCCGTTGTGATTGCGCGAGGTGCCTCAGGCGGCGACATGCTGAGTGTATTTTCGACGATGAAGCCGATGGAGCCGACGACATAGACGCCTGCAAGGAACAGACTCAGCCACTCCACGTGTTGTTTCTCCTCCTGCTTCTTCGTTGAGATGTCTCGATGTCTTCTTTGAATTCCAATTGCTGGCCCGGGCAACGCTGAAACATATCCGATCATATCCCGATCATATGAGCGTGCTGAGCTGGGCCGACCAGGAGGGATGGGGTGTCAGCCGCAAGGGTCCGCCCACGGTGTATGGGCGCCCGCCCGTCATTTTCCAGGCTGCCTTGAGTCGTCGACGTGGAGCCAGGCTGGGGTGGCTCTGTCTCCCGGTGATCAGAGACCTCGGGCGTAAAACTGTCGTTAATCACCAGGGGTCTGGGGTTCTCTCGGGCCTTCTCAAGCAGCCTCAGCTTCCCGCAGTGACGGGACAACCAGCAGCGGCCATGGTGGTTGCGGTGCTGTTTCGGGGCGGCTGACGGGAAATACGGCGAACGGGGTGGGCGGTTTGCGTTGCTGGAGGCCGGGGCCGTGATGCAGCAGCTGTCCTCAAAGTAGCCGACCTGGCCTGGCAGGTGTGGTGGCAGGCAGCGGACTGACCGACGACTGACTGGTTGCCCGGCTGGGCGTCGCCCTGAGGCCGGTGGCAGGTTGGCCTTCGGGTACATCGTCGGTCATCCGCGATGTTGACGACTACGGGATCCCGCAGCGGCAAGCCGAGCGCCTCGGGCAGGGCGATCCTGCCGGTGCACCTCGCCGCGCAGCGGGGCAGCATGGAGTCCCAGTGACGTGCACCGCATGGATGGTATGAATGCCGCGCATCCGACAGCATGGACAGGGTCCTAGAAAACGCTGGGTCTACGGGAATAGCGACGTGTCAGGCTTCTAGGCCTGTTCCTTGCTGTCTCGTAGCCGCCTCCAGTGGTCGCTTCAAGGTTCCTGGGGTCTCAGCAGCGCTCACGCGGCTGGGTCCTTCGAGAGGCTTGCTCTTTCGCCTCCCGCTTTATCATCTCCTTTTGTCTCGCCAAAGGAATGATACACTGGAGAACGAAGATCAGGACTGCGGCTTTTCCTCCAGATGTCAACCTCGATCTTCGGGCATCTGATCGGATCTGAGCCAGAGGAGCAATATTCCGACCATTCAAGATTAACTCTCCAAGGGTATGGAGCCTTGAGAAATGCGCGGATTGCAGCGTGGTACAGTGCGAGAGCCGCTACTGCTGTCCAGGAGCAATGTCGACACGCGATAACTCCTAGCTGTAGTCAGGGAAATCCAGGAATGAGATCACCGCGGCTGGTGCGATGGGCTGGACAAGGTGCGCAGGGCTGCCCAGGTGATTTTGACTGAAATGCACTTTCCACTCAGTCTCGTCGCGCTATGAGCCCAAAGCCATAAAGTTCCGCAGGGCAGCCTGGAGTACTTTCCTGACAGCCGAGGGGACTGGAGCAACCGCCGAGACTGCCACGCAATAGTCAGTTTCCTTGCCATCTGGGCTGTTTCGCTCTTGCTGAAATCGATGGACCAGCCATGCCAGGCCTGCCTTTACCCGCCAAGCACCAGCAGGATATGTGGTGGGATTCGTCGGGAGGAAATCGATTGCAGAGGGTGGAGCCATTCACGGTGAAAAGAGGTTGCGTATCGTCTGCGCCGTTGGCGTCTTTTGCCCACGCAGGGTCAATCGTTCCGATGGGTTCCTCCGCGGTCTCGTCGCCTTGCTCGAACTCGGTACCGAACCATTGAGGAAGCGCCTCTAGATGCTGACCGGGAAAATCGATAGAGAGAGCGAAAGTGTTGCCTCCTGTGAGGATTAGCATAGAAGCCTTACACCTGAATCAGTCTGCCGCTCCGCGGACCTCGATGTTTCCTTTGGTGGCCCCATGGACGCACCGGATGTGGAGAGTGGCTGGCGGCTTCACTCTGGTAAAGACGCCGTGATGCTCTTGAAAGCGGATCGCGTTGTCTTTGATGGCCGCCTCGCTGCCAGCGCTTTCTCCAGTGTTTCCTGGGTCCGCCTGCTCAGATGGCGGAGGCGTTACCGTCAGTCACGTGCTCGGGCGCAGCCTGCGCGCTGGCGTGAGGCAGGCGAGCACGCTGCCCGCGGAACGTGGCGGCGAGTGCCCGCGCATCTGTATGTAGATTTTCACGACCAGGTCCTCGCAGTGTTGAGAAATCCTTGTGCCGCGACTTCTTATGTCACGTGGTGGCGACTACGCAGGAGGTATGGTCGAATGCTTTACACTCTCAGCCGATGGTTAGCTATCCATCGGCCAGGGTGACTGCGTAGGGCGGTGCCGGGAGGGGCGTCACGCGTGCCGCTTTCGGTGGTGCGGCCCGTTGCAGCGTGGCGGAGCCTGACTGCCGCTGATCACCGCTTGTCGCCCCTGCCCAGTGTGGCGAAGCCTCTGAGTCGGAATGGCGGCCCCGTCACCAGCCGCGTACCCTCATCGCGACCTACGCCCCCATCTGGCAGAAGAGCCTCTATAGCGGACTGCTATGCTTGATGACGGACTGTGTTGTGGAAGGGCACTGAGTTGAGGCCGAGCAAGGAAAGGCAACGTCTGGAGCCGCCATATCACCTTGGATGTGTTAGTTTTCCGGACACGACTGCCTCCAATGGGCTCAGTAAGCGTGCTTCCGAGCGGGATAGAGTCGCTCTCAGGTCTGTGGTGCACGATTAAAGAGAGGATTCTAGCCGTGTGAATCATTGTCGAGCATCTGTAGCCGAGGAACGCCTTGGGTCACAATCAATAGAAATGCGTTATCGTCGATCCTGAATTCGTATGTCTTCATTGACCCGGGAGACGTCATGGCCGATCGACATAGCTTCCGACGGCCAGTGCGGGCCCATTGAGCCCGTAGATTCGCTGTCTTGGCCTTTTGGGCTCGGGTGCGTATATGAGGCCCCATCGGGCCAAAGGCAACGACTGGTCTCAGTGCGCTTCTCCTGCGGGTTCCAAGGCATAGATTGTGCCTCCGGGCATCCCTAGGATCTTTGTGACGTTCTATGATGCCGTTTTCGCGTAACATCTGAAGTCGTCGGGCCAACATGTTAGGCCCCGCGCCACGCGCTGAGGCTTCGAGCTCGCTGAATCGCTTGGGCCCGGTCAACAGGTCGCGGATGATGAGCAGCGTCCACCGTTCGCCGATCAGGTCGAGCGCGGAAGCGACGCCGCAGGACTGAGCGTATGACTTCACGGCTTTCCTTTGATGGGGTTGGGAGCGCTTGGAGAGGTCGCCGGACACGTTGACTCGTGGCTAGTGACCAATCGGCTATTCTACCAGAGTGCTTCAAGTGACGCTATGTGTGGTTGGAGCGACTAGGCAGAGACGGGTCGGCAATCGCCTCGGCAAGGGCGAGAAGCTCGGCTTCGGAACCGTGACGGCTCACAGTTGCACCCCACCGGAAGTCCGTCCACTACTGCGCGGGAATGGCAATTGCAGGGTTCGGTCGCGTTGAACCCGCGACGTGTGCAGCATTGCCAGGGTCCGGGGGATCGCCGTCGTCGGATCGTCGTACCACCCCAGCGGCGGCGCGGTCGTTGGGGTCACGGGTGTCAGCAGAAAATTCGTCTTCTTCCAGAAGGAATCCCACGGCTTGCTGCTCATCTGGATCCACTGTTCGGCGGCGGCGTAGGTAGAGGGGCCGATGCCACGTCCCATCTCAAGCATCATCGCGCTTGCTGGCTCCAATGCCGAGACGTCGAAGGCGCCCCCGAGCTCCCGCTGGTGTGCCTCAATGTCTGCGGCAGCCACGATGTGACGAGCGGTGCCGTGGACTGGGTAAAGACGTCGTAGTCTGTGAAGGGTTTGGGCGTAGCGTATAGCTCTTTTTAAACAAAATCATTTGTTGAGTCGGTAGGGGAATTGGTTTGTGGTGATGTAGGTTTCGAAGGCGTGGTGGGTGTCGGTGAAGGTGGTATGCTGGTGGTTGCTGATGTGGTTTTTGGTTCGTTCCAGGCGTGTTCGATGGGGTTGTGGTCGGGGCTGTAGGGTGGGAGGTTGATGAGTGGATGTTCTCGGAGGGTTTCCTTGGCCAAGGTGGGAGCGGAGGTGTTTCGAGGTGTGCTATTTCGCATTGTCCCACACGATCACGATCGTTTACCGTATTTGAGGTGAGTTCGGTGGGGGCGTTGATGATGTTGTTGGTGTTTTGCCAGTCGAGGGGCGGTCAGGTCGACGGTGTCGTCGTGTTCGTGGAGTCGGAGTGCCCGGCGTTTCGTGGACAGTGGCGAAAAACCTGAGTCTATTCGAACATGTGAGGTAAAATCTGTATCATGCCGGCTTCGAAATTCAGTAAAGAGTTTAAAGAACAAATCATCGCGGAGGTTCTTGAGGGGTCTCGCCCGATAGCGGAAGTGAGAATCCTGCAATCTGGTTCCGCAAACTGTGGGTAACTGGGTGAGGATATGGCGGAAACAGCATCCCGACCCAGGTATGGTAGAAGCCTCGTCGGATCAGAGGGTGGCGGAAAACAAACGCTTGCAGGCTGAGTTGCGTGAAGCGAAGATGGAGATCGAGTTTGACGGCGGCCTTCATGCGTGCAGGAAACTCCGAACGCAGCGAAATATGTTTATATACCTCCGCGAGGAAGGCAACTATCTGGTGTATCTGATGTGCCGCTGGGCCAGAGTGTCTCGTTCTGGCTACTACAGATGGCGGAATCAGGGTTTATCCGAGACGCAGAAACGCCGAGAGGAACTCACTATTTTAATTACGCATTTCTTCCACGAGTCTGACCAAACGTACGGGTATCGACGTATCCACGCAGCCCTGGCCGAACGGGGCGTCCACGCGAGACCTCAGATCTGGTGCGCCAGCTCATGCACCACGTCTGGCCTAGCTGGCTGGCCCCCGCAAAGCGGAGCCCCGCACCACCATCCCCGCCCAGGATCTTCACCACCGCCCGGATCTGGTGAAAAAGGAATTTTTACCGCCAACAAACCAGGGCAGAAACGAGGTGGGCGATATCACCTACATCCCCACCTGGGAAGGATTCACTTATCTAGCAACCGTGATGGATTGCTACTCGAGATGAAGATCATCGGTTACGCGATCGCCGGGAATATGCGCACCCAACTTATTGCCGAGGCTTTACACATGGCAGTCAGAAATTGCCCAGTAACCCGGGGTGAAACCGTCTTCCATTCGGATCGTGGTTCGCAATACACCTCAGCTGAATTGCGCGGAAGTCATGAACACATATGGTATCCGCGCCTCGGTGGGTAGAACCGGGTCGTGTTACGACAATGCCGCAGCGGAATCATTCAATGCAACCTGCAAGAAGGAGGTAGTGAACCGGAAAATCTACCCAACACGGAAACATGCTATCAAGGATGTGACAGCCTGGATCGAGTAGCTGCTACAATCAAAAACGACTCCACTCGGCGTTAGGGTACCGCACCCCCAACCACGTCCACCAACAATGGAGTCAAAACCAGCAAGCAGCCTAGAAATCATTTTTCAACAGTGTCCTGCAAAGCCATGGCACTCCAGACCTTTCGGTGTCCGTGCTTGTCGCCGCAACGGTCGATAAGGATCGACGCTGCGAACTCGCGGGGTGAAGGCGTTCATGGTCCAGCCAGTGTCTCGACATCAACGTTGAAGTGCTGCCGGAAAACGGGCAAGGCCGTCGAAACGACGAGTGCATCGAGCCCGATCATGAAGGACGCGGTGGACCCAATGGCGAGTGCCCACTTCTGCGTGTTCGGGTTCACGAAGGTATGAGTTTCTGTGGTCATGACGATCTCCCGGATGTTTGGTGGTGGTGGGCGCAGCACAGTTGCAGCGCCCACCACGAGATGGCAGAAGCGGAATCAGGCGGAGGGGCGGTCCCACAGGCCGACCGCGTTGCCGTCAGATCGGAAAACACGGGCGAAGTTTCCGAAACCGGGGATCGGTGTGGGTTCCTGAACCCGCTTGCCACCGAGCTCCTCGGCCTTGGCCAGGGCGGCCTCTAAGTCCTCCACGTAGAAGTAGACGGTGATTCCTTCGGCCCGATAGGCCGGCCCGATACCACCAGCAACTGCACCTTCACCGGCCTGGGGGTCGACGATGGCGTAGCCGCCCATGTCTGGGAACTGGTTGACCTTCCAACCAAACATGTTGGCGTAGAAGTTCTGCTGCGCCTCGACCTGGTTGGACGTGATTTCGCAGTACGCAGTGACCATAGCTCCTTAGGGGTTGTGCAGCTTCGGATGCGCCATGGTGACGCGCGGATCACTATGGCAACCGGTAGTCACCTTGGTCAGCAGCTGATGCTTGAGGTGTCTGGATCGAGCTTCCTTGCCGGCGCGTCTCAATCGGCTCCAGAGGCTTTGCAGGCGGGCGTCACTCGCGTTGACTTCTAAAAACCTATACTGATCTGATGTATAGTGTCGAGCACATGAACGAGGCCGGTGGACCGGGGAAACCGGTCCACCCTCCGTTTTTACATAGGAGGGATCTGAATGACCATCACACTCGATCGTGCGGTGCTCGACTCGCTCGACACGTCTAACCTACTTTCTGCCTACCGCGACACCGTCGTGCCGGCATCCAAGAAGTTCGCACGCGGTGCCATCGCCGCTAACGAGCTGCGGGCGGCGTGGTTGCCCTACTTCCAGGGCGAATTCCTAGACTACGAGAACGCCTTGCAGCGGGCGGGAGAGCCGCCGACGGTCCCGAACAGAGGCGTGAGGTCGGATCACCTTGCGCAGGTGAAGAGTTCGCCCCAATCCTGCAGCAGTTCCCAATCGCCATCGCGCACAACAACCTCGAACGGCTGATCGATGTCCTGTCGGTTCAGCTGGGCGACAACACGGCAGACAAGTCCAACACCCCCGAACGGGTGGTCGATCTCGCTCATCATCGATGCCCTCGAAGAACTGATGTGGGTGAAGAACGCCCAAGCCTGATCCCTGATCTGGAGTCGAACCTGGCTCCAGCGGCCCAGGAAACTGCCCCTGCGAACTTCGACAGTCGAGGTCGCGGAATGAAGAATGAAGAAGAGCGAAAGGAACCGCCATGTCGACAATGTCATGGGCGCTCTCCCGCGACGGCAAGGCTGTCGCGACCGACGCTCTTTCCGATGCCGAGGTCGTCAAGGGCCACCCGCAGGCTTGGGGCGGTGAGGGGCAACCTCTACAGCATCCGTCCCTTGCACACCCTGGTGGCTCCGCTCTGGAAGCATTCACCGTTCGCGAGCGTATCCACATCGCGGTCGACGGATTGGGCGAAGACCTCGTGGACCTGCACGGTGTCGGTGTCTACCGACGCCACCAGCCCCGCGTGGACGACGAGACTGCGAAGCTCGGCGACTCTGAGCTCAGTTGGCGCACAGCGACCATTGGAGCCCAGTTCCTGTCGCTGCAGGTGATCGGATACAGCAAGGTGTTCGGCCAGATCCGCGTCACCAACACGCCGATGAGCGTGAGGGCGCCATCGTGTCGCCCAATATGGTTCCCCGTGTTGGCCAGGACCCGGCGATCACCCCGATGAAGAACTGCGTGACCCAGCTGTCGCCTCGCTTCGAGATCGAGAAGCTGGGGACCATCGTGGACACCGGCAAGGGAGTCGGTGCTGGTCGAGTCCCGCGTGAACATGGTGCCCTGATCGCTGACGTCTCGCGCACCGAGAAGACCTACACCCTGTTCGACGGCGAGCGTGAGGTCGGCAAGCTGCTGGCCGCTGATCTCGAGATTGGTGCCCTGCTGTATCACCAGGACATCGAAATGGCTGCCCAGCCGGTCGAGGCCCAGACGGTGGTGGAAGCCGCGCAGGCCTGAGTCCAAGCGCAACCAAGATGACCAAAATCATCCGATCTGATGGATGGGCAAGCGGCAACCTTGCCGCTTGCCCTCTGCACAGTACCGGGATTCGCGTCGGGCAACCGTCGGTTCCGGGCATCTGTACCGATTTGCGCAGCATTCCACACTGACGTTTGCTTGACTGTCGTCAACATTGACGCCCCAGCACTCTGGCCGGCGCGCAGGTGGCGATCAGCTGAGCACCGGGCCGCTCGACGGCTCGTGACTCCCCATCATCGACATTCATCCCGACGATGCAGGGGCCGAAAGACGATAACCGGGCGAAACGTCGTGAGTGCCTCCCGCTGACCGACATCGGTTACCTCGACCTGATGGCGTATCCATCGGCCACTGTCGCGTGAGGCGGCAACTCCTCCATCCGGTTGGCAGCCGCTGACAACCGCCACTCAAGATCGGACGATTGCAGGGGCCCGGATCGATCTTCATCGTGGAAGTATTGTCGACAGTGTCGTCACTGCACGATCCGTCCGATGGATGGGTCGGTGCGCCGCACTTGGCGAGCACTAGGACTCGACCAGCGAGTTTCCCAGGTCCCTCGCGATCTCGAGGTCTCTTTGAAAGCAAGTTGACCACGATATTTCACCGTGCAGAGTGAAGTCGTGACGTTGCCGATTTCGGGCACCCCCACGCGTGCCAAGTTGGAGTGGGACCAGCAACATCGCCTGACGGTGTGAGGTGATTGGACCTGATGACTTTATACACAGCCCAGCGGGCGATCTTGATGGCTGTCTTCGTCGCACGAAGTGTCGGAGATGTGGTTCTCCTGCGAACCGGTCAGCTGTCGACCGAGAGTGTGCGGTGCGGATGTCCCGCCGCATCGAGGCAGCCGGAGGCGGTGCCATCAAGATTGCAGCTCCTCTCGACCCGCCCAGACGTCGTGGGGACGACCGTCAGCAAGCCTGGCAAACCTTGCAAGCTGTTACACCCATGTCCACAAAGCCAGCCGCAAAGTGTCATGGCGACTGGCGGCACACAATGGCCGACCAGCGCGCTACACGCGGTGCAAGATGGTCCCGTCGCAAGCGGCTCGTTGCCTGCGTATACCGATGGGCGTCCGAGGAGCATGGCGACGTTGCGCTCCAAGATCCGCCTGTCCCCAGGCCCTTAGAGCAATCCCGCAGATGTGCAAGTACCGCATGGAGCCCTTCGCGCTGCGCAGATCATCCCGCGATCCGAGCGACGCTCACGATGAGGAAGCTTATTCATCGGGGTTTGGCGACACTCGCTGGAAGACGCAAAGGGACGAGCTTGCCTCCATGAGACAATTAGGGTGTGAAAACAAACCATCTTAGGAACAAGCCGTCACGTGGAAATGCTAGCACAAAAACCCTGACGCCAGTGAAGTCCTCGACCTGTGCCAGGCATCCACACCCACACCAAAGGCCAGCTACCTACCCGCAGGCTCACGAACCCTCGGTCTCTTCCTTGATATTCGCCTCATACTTTTTAACGTTGCGCCACAACCTCACCCAAAAACCTTGCTTGCAGGAGCTGTTTGAGATTTCTCAATCCACGGTCAGCAGGCGTTGCCAATGCCTACACCCCATCATCGCTGAGGTTCTCCATGTTCGGGTTTTCCACCGTGGGAGACCCCCACCCGACCAGCAGTTGAACTTCTGACGGTACTGCCTCCTAGCTGTGCTGGGTCCTGGCGCCAGCATCCAGAGCTGTACTCGGGCAAACACTACACCACCGGAGTCAATCTCCAGGTGGCCTGTACTTTGACGGGAAGACGTGCATGGGTTTCACAGCCCTTCCCAGACACGCACCCTATGGCTTCACAGCACTGAAAGAGAGTCCCGGCTCCTCGACGTCATTCATCAAGCCACCCACATCGGCGATAAAGGCCACACTTCGGTGCCGAGATTGATTACCCCGATCAAGAAACCCGCTGGTCATGAATTACACGACACCGAAAAAGGAGTTTCGGTAAAAAGGTCAACACTATCCGCTACCTCATAGAACGAAGTATCGCGCAGTTGAAGACCTGGCGCATCCTCCACACCGACTACCGCCGCCCTTACGCAACCTTCGCTACCACCATCAACGCCGTCCTCGGAATCATATTCACCACACCCCATGAATAAGCCTCACTGTATGTCGTGTGGCGACTGTGCAGGAACTATGGTGGAATGTCTATTCTCTAGCCTGATAGTTGTTTTAGCTATCGGCTGAGGTGATTGCGTGAGGAGCGGTGCCGGAGAGTGTTGCACCGTGCCCATTTCGGTGGTGCATCCCGTTGTAGTGTGGCGGAGCCCGGCCCGGGGCTGCTGATCACCGCTTGTCGCCCCGCCCAGTGTGCGAAGCCTGAGTCGGATAGCGGCCCTGTCACCAGCGGTCGTGGTGGATGACATCCTCCAGAGGCACCCGACTGTTCCAGCCGAAGCGGACCAGGTCCGGGGTCTCCTGGAGTTTCGTCACCTGCCCGACGCACAGCCATCCGACAGGGCGCACATGATGGCAGGCCCAGCAGCTCTTTGAGGAAAGGGCTCTTTATAGAGGCGACACCCAGCCGACCCCGATGTGACGTAGTGCGGTCGCCATCAGCCACAGATTCTGGATGGCGCACACCACCGGGTACCGCCCGCCTCGTCAATGGTGTGGCGTCCCAGCACGTTCGGGCCGGAGCGGGGTCGGGTCGGTAGGTGGCGACGATGCCCAGCCGGACTCCCCGGATGCCCTCGATCTTGATGGGGTTGAAGGTGGCGCGGCGTTCCTCGTCGAGGGGAGTCGGCGTAGTCCTGCCGGCAGCCGGCGACGTGATCGGCGAAACTCCCCAGGATCTTGGGGTCACGCACGACGATGAAGTCCCACGGCTGGCTGTTTCCGACGCTGGGGGCTGCGTGGGCGGCCTGCAGCAACTCCTCAATCTCCGCGTCGGTCAGCGGATCACCCGTGAACTCGGCCCGCACGTGCACGCCTGCGTCCGACCGATCTGACGTGGCACTGCCGGGTGTGTTCTCCACTGGCGAACACCGTAGCAGGACAGTCGAAGGAGGAGGCGGTCGGCTTGACCCTCACCTGACGTGAGGTCTCAGCCTAGAGGTGAGAGATGATGATGAGCGAGTGGAGACGCTGACCGTCGCGCCGTCGCGCGGCTGGTGGGCGTGACCGTCCGCACCCTGCATCACTGGGATGAGGACTCGGACAGGTCAGCCCAGCGCACGGGCGATGGAGCGGCTACCGGCTCTACGACGGTGCCGACATCGCCGATCCACCGGGTGCTGCAGATCTGCGGAGATCGGGATGCCGCCGCGCAGGATCGCCGGAGTCCTGAGACCAGGAAGACCGACACTGCTCACCTGATGCGCCAGCGCGACCTGCTGGCGGAACGCATCTCCACGGCTGCGCAGCGGATGGCCCGCGCAGTGAGCAGATCGCTGGAAAGGAGCAGCATGAGACACACCATTGACGGTTGCCGAGCAGGCCGAGAGTTTATGCTTCGGCACCGACTGGGGCTGAAATACCACAAGGAGGCTGAGCAGAGCTCGTCAGACCCACGAGTGGGCCAGTCCATGGCCCGGCAGGCAGCGACGGTGACCAGGCGGGACTGGATCGGCGTCCGCGACGAGACGCGCGCGCCCTGGAGGCCGACCTGGTCGCGGCGCTGGATGCCGGCACCCAGCCTGGCAGCCCGAGGCCAATGCCCTGGCCGAGCAGCCGCGCCTCGGCATTGGAACCTGGTTTGACGTCAGTTACTGCCAAGCGGGTGCTGATTGCACGCGCGGCTACGTGGAGGCGGCCAGTTCTTCAACCGTACGAGGGTCTGCGCAGGAGCCTGGGACCGTGGCTGAAGGCCATCGTCGACATAATGCCGCAGCCCACGGGGTCCAGTCCGAAGACGCGCGCGTGGGGTGACCAGCCAGGTGTGAGGACGCGGAATGCGCGTGTTCTGCCGGCTATGACGCACTGCTCCGGATGCGCTCCGCCCCTGGAAGCATCCGGGACGAGCGTCTGACTACACGAGGAATGCGGCAGGGTAGATGGGCGTGAGTCTGCCGGGTTGCGCTAGATGGCAAGAGCGATGAGCACGCAGGGTTGGCGACAGGGGCTGGGTGGTCGCGCTTCTCTAGGAGCGCCGTGCCGAGGGACGGCTCACGTTCGAAGAACTGCAGAAACGCATCCAGGAGGCCTTGGCTGACCAAGACCGGGACATCGACAAGGCTGCTGCGCGACCTGCTGCAGCACCGCTGCGCAGCATGACATCGATGAGCTCTGCTGCACAATGACGTGCTACTCATAGCTCAGGGCGAGCCGAATCGAGGAGGAGGGTGCGCTGGAGGCGAGCCGCAACGGGGCCAGGGTCGAGATGACAGCGACGGTGTGCCTCAGATGCCCGGCAGACACGGGCGAAAGCTTCCTGGTGAAAGCTCTGGAACGAGGGACCGGTGATAGTTGAATTACCCTGACGGATATGTTGCACTCTTTGACCAAGCTGCTGATGGGGTTGCGCCATTCGATCTGAGCCCCTGCCTGATCGTGAACGGCTCGTCGAGGGCGCTGGGGACGGCAGGGGAATGCGGGACCTGGGAGGCAACATCGCCGGGATGTTCCAGGGCGTCCACCGGGTGGATGCGACCGCACCAGCTCTGTTCAACAGCGGCGCGCGCTCGCGGTCAGGACGGCGCGAGATCTGGGGCTATCTTCATGAACGGGAAGCTGGTGGCTCAGAGCCCGATTCATCCCTGTTGCCGCAACTGTGGCCGGGCTGGCAGCTGCCATCGGACCTGTCTTGGCGATGGTGGCGCTCCAGACCAATGATCCAGCGATCGTCAGGGACTGATACAGACCAATATCAAATGGACTCGCCAGAGTCCTGAGGGAAATCCGCCACAGTGGGCAAAGCTTGAGGCGGTGGTGAGACAGGTTAATGATGCGCTAGATAGAGGCTTATTCATGGGGCGTAGGTGAATATGATTCCGAGGACGGCGTTGATGGTGGTAGCGAAGGTTGCGTAAGGGCGGCGGTAGTCGGTGTGGAGGATGCGCCAGGTCTTTAACTGCGCGATACTTCGTTCTATGAGGTAGCGGATAGTGTTGATCTTTTTATTGAACTCTTTTTCGGTGTCGTGTAATTCACAACCGGCGGGTTTCTTGATCGGGGTGATCATCCCGGCACCGATGTAGCCTTTATCGCCGATGTGGGTGGCTTGATGAATGACGTCGAGGAGCCGGGAGTCTTTCAGTGCTGTGAGGTCATGGGTGCTACCCGGAAAGGGCTGTGAAACCCATGCACGTCTTCCCGTCAAAGTACAGGCCACCTGGAGATTGACTCCGGTGGTGTGGTGTTTACCCGAGTACAGCTCCGGATGCTGGCGCCAGGACCAGCACAGCTAGGAGAGTACCGTCAATGATCAACTGCTGGGTCGGATCAAGGTCCTCCACGGTGGAAACCCGAACATGGAGAACCTCAGCGATGAGTGGGGTGTAGGCGTTGACAACGCCTGCTGACCGTGGAGTGAGAAATCTCAAACAGCTCCGCGAGCAAGGTTTTTGGGTGAGGTTGTGGCGCAACGTTAAAAGTATGAGGCGAATACTGGTGAAGAGACCGAGGGTTCGTGAGCCTGCGGTAGGTAGCTGGCCTTTGGTGTGGGTGTGGATGCCTGCGCACAGGTCGAGGACTTCACTGGTGTCGAGTTTTGTGCTAGCATTTCCACGTGACGGCTTGTTCCTAAGATGGTTTGTTTTCACACCCTAATTGTCTCATGGGGCAAGCCGTCCCTTGCGTCTTCCAGCGAGTGTCGCCAAACCCTATGAATAAGCCTCATAAAGAGGCTTAGTCAGAATGTGTTTCTGTAGAATTCGAGTGCGGCTACTGTGGTGATTGTTTCTGGGAATGTTGTGAAGGGTCTGCGGTAGTCGGTGTGGAGAATTCTCCAGGTTTTGAGGACAGCGATGACTCGTTCGATCATGTAGCGTATCGCGTTTACTGACTTGTTGAACCTTTTTTCTTCTTCTGTGTGTTGTTGTTGTTTCGGTTTGGGTTCGGATGGGGTGATCATGCCGAGTCCGATGTATCCTTTGTCGCCGATGAGTTGTGGAGTGCTATGGGTTTTGTGGACACTGTTGAAAAATGGGATTTCTAGGCTGCTTTCTGGTTTTGACTCCATTGTTGGTGGACGTGGTTGGGTGTGCGGTACCCTAGCGCTGAGTGGAGTCGTTTTTGATTGTAGCGTAACTCGATCCAGGATGTCACATCCTTGATCGCATGTTTCCGTGTTGGGTAGATCTTCGGTTCACTACCTCCTTCTTGCAGGTTGCATTGAATGATTCCGCTGCGGCATTGTCGTAACACGACCCGGTTCTACCCACTGAGGCGCGGATACCATATGTGTTCATGACTTCCGCGTAATCAGCTGAGGTGTATTGCGAACCACGATCCGAATGGAAGACGGTTTCACCCGGGTTTACTGGGCAATTTCTGACTGCCATGTGTAAAGCCTCGGCAATGGGTTGGTGCGCATATTCCCGGCGATCGCGCGTAACACGATCTTTCGAGTAGCAGTCCATGGCAGGAGGCTTAAGTCAGAATGTGTGTTCCTGTAGAATTCGAGTGCGGCTACTGTGGTGATTGTTTCTGTGTGTTGTGAAGGGTGCTGCGGTAGTCGGTGTGGAGAATTCTCCAGGTTTTTGAGGTTGGCGAGTGACTCGTTCGATCGCGTAGCGTGTCGCGTTTGCAGACTTGTTGAACCTTTTTCTTCTTCTGTGTGTTGTTGTTTCCGGTTGGGTTCGGATGGGGTGATCGTGCGCCGGTCCGATCGTATCCTTTGTCGCCGATGGGTTGCCCGGTGGTGATGTGGTCGAGTGGGCCGGTTTCTTTGAGTGCGTGTGCGCGTCATGTGAGTGCGGCCGGGCATCGGGTCGGAGATGAGAAGGCAGGCAAATCCTGTCAGGTCGCATGCAGCCTGGACGTTGACGCCGGTGATGGTTTTGTGTTTGCCGGGTACAGTTCTGGCATGGTGCGCCACGACCAGGTCGGCGGTAAGGGTGCCATCGACGATGGGTGGTTCGCTTGACATCGGGTCGTCGACCGTGGGGGTGCAGTCCTCAGGGGCCTGTCCCAGGATGGGCATCAGGATGCGATGGTTCGAAGATCGTTTTCTGGGGAGACGTGGAACTGGTCGGCAATCGATGCTTGTGTGCGGTTGGATCGCAGATAGATCAAGGCCACAACAACACACTTGTACAGTCCTATGTGGGTTTCCGTCCTGCTCGGGAGGCTGGTGCCTCGCGGAGGTCATGGATGCGTGCGACAAGGTCGGTGATCTGTTCCTGTTCATAAGACCACTAGTGCTAGAGTACATGGGAAGGCTCAACTTTCGATTGACTGTGTTGGTACATCAGTGTCGGGAAGTTGAGGCCTTCCTCCTTTGCCTACTCGACACGCGCAACACGTCAATTAACTATTGCGGCCACCGATTCTGGCTAAGCCTCCATGACGGTTTGCTAGATAAGTGAATCCTTCCCAGGTGGGGATGTAAGGTGATAGCCTCGCCCACCTCGTTTCTGCCCTGGTTTGTTGGCGGTAAAATTCCTTTTCACAGAATCCCGGGCGGTGGTGAAGGTCCTGGAAGCAGGGGATGGTGGTGCAGGCCCGCTTTGCCGGGAGCCAGCCGAACTAACTAGGCCAGACGTGGTGCATGAGCTGGCACCGGCTCTGGGCTCGCAGTGGATTCCCCGTTCGGCCAGGGCTGCGTGGGATGCGTCGATACCCGTACGTTTGAGGTCAGACTCGTGGAAGAAATGCGTAATTAAAATAGTGAGATTTCTCTCTCGGCGTTTCTGCGTCTCGGATAAACCCTGATTCCCGCCATCTGCCAGTAAGCCAGAACGAGACACTCTGGCCCAGCAGCATCAGATACACCAGATAGTTGCCTTCCTCGCGGAGGTATATAAAACATATTTCGCTGCTACCGGGGTTTCCTGCACGCATGAAGGCCGCCGCTTTTCAAAACTCGATCTCCATCTGCGCTTCACGCAACTCAGCCTGCAAACGTTTGTTTTCCGCCACCTGATCCGACGAGGCTTCTACCATACCTGGGTCGGGATGCTGTTTCCGCCATGATCCTCACCCAGTTACCCACAGCTTTGCGGAACCAGATTGTGGGGACTTCGCCACTTCCCGCTATCGGGCGAGACCCCTCAGAACCTCCGCGATGATTTGTTCTTTAAACTCTTTTACTGAATTTCGAAGCCGGCATGATACAGATTTTACCTCACATGTTCGAATAGGCTCAGGTTTTCGCCACTGTCACCGAAACGCCGCGCTCCATTTTGCCCGGTGGTGATGTCGGTCAGTAAACCGGTTTCTTTGAGTGCGTGTGCGTCATGGGTGCAGACCGGGCATCCGGGTCGGAGATGAAGGCGAGGCCGTCCTGTCAGAGTCGCATGCAACCTGGACGTTGACGCCGAGTAGTTTTAGCGTCGCCGGGTACAGTTCTGGCATGGTGCGCCACGACCAGGTCGGCATGTTAGGGGTGCACCATCGACGATGGTGGTTCAGCAGACATCCGAGGTCTGGTCGACCGTCGAGTGCGATCCTGCGAGGGCCTGTCCCGGATGGGCATCAGGATGCGATGGTTCGAGATCGTTTTCTGGGAGACGTGGAACTGGTCGAAAGCAATCGATGCTTGTGTGCGGTTGGATCGCCAGATAGATCAAGGCCACAACAACACGCTGTGCAGTCCTAGTGTGGGTTTCCGTCCTGCTCGGGAGGCTGGTGCCTCGCAGGAGGTCATGGATGCGTGCGACAAGGTCCGGTGGAATCTGTTCGCTGCTAAGACCTGCTGCGAGAGTACATGGGAAGGCTCAACTTTCGATTGACTGTGCTGAGTTATCAATTATTCAGGAAGTTGAGCCTTCCTCGCTTTCGCTCGACACGCCACAACACGTCAATTAACTATTGCGGCCACCGAGTTCTGACTAAGCCTCCATGAATGAGCCTCGTTGATTGGGAACAGAGGAACTCTACAGAATCAAGGTTTCAGATCATCAGCAACGGCAGCTGGTGATCGTGAGGGATTCTGCTCGCCTACGAATACTGCTCCGGATAAATGCCAGTGAGATCGCCTTTGACTCGCATGCACTCTTGAGAATTATCAGGAGTCCCATGCACCATCTCCGGTGCCCTGTGTTTCCGCACGCGCCAGAGAAAAGGAGAAACCGACGCGGAACTCAAACTTGCCGAAGAAATCAGCAGGAAAGCGCTCCGTCGGATGGAAGATTTTGCCGCGACGTCTGCTCCTCGCTCGAGGGGATCTGACGAGAGAGAGCTGGGGAAGGTAGCAGGAGTCCGAAGATTGGCTCTTCACTGATTGGAAAGATGCTCATCATTGACGAAGAGCAGGGATGTCGAGAGGTGCAAGGAAGCGAGCATCGCAGCTGCCTGAAGGTCACCCGAACCCACTGGCGAGGGCGTGACATGCCGTGCCGTCCGAAGTGGCCGCGCCAGGAGATGGTGTGCGTCGGAGGTGAGGGACATCAAGCGGTACCTGGGTATGCTTCGATGGCATCTCGGCGTGGACGAGGAACTTCGTGGTGCGCGATCGTGGAAAGATCCGGCCGATGATCGTGTCCAGGGTTCGCTCTCATCTCAGAAGGATGGGGCACACAAGCCTCTGGGCCGGGTGCAGACGCACGTTTAGCAGGGCAAAAGACGCAAGGACGGGATTGTTGACAGATCTGCCTCACGCGGGCTCCTCGTGCCGTGACCGATCAACAGATCCTCACCGCAGAACCGAAAGAGTTCACCTCAAGCCTGTCCGAGATGGAATCCAGCCGAGAGATCTCAGAGACGCGCGGGTCCGTCGCACTCGTCGTGGCGATGCTGCTGGCCAGGAGAGGAGAGAATCCGCCTGACCCATGAGGGTGGCGGTGATGGTCTGGCGGTTTCCCGAGAAAGCGGAGCGAAAACGGTTAATCAGTTTGCGGTGCTGATGCGCCCCGAGGCTACCCGCGCCCCGTCACTGCGGGAGGAGGCGGTGCAGGGAGGCGGGTCACTTCTCCGATGAGAACAGGCGGAGGCAAACCAGAGTGAGCCCAGCACTGTCACGCACGACCCTGGCGGGTCAGTCGAGAAGTCACCCAGTGTGGGCAGGGAAACGGCTTTGAGCGTGACTTCGTAGTCATCGACCCGCTTCGCTAGGTCCTCGTCTGAGATCGCCATCGCCCGATAGTGAGGAAGGGTTTCAGGTAGGTGAGGAGCAGAGGTTTGCGCTGGCCTGGAAGGGTCGCAGGAGTCGTGCCGCGAAATGTAGATGATCGCTTTTCGCGCCCGTATTTGCTGGAGCCGAGCAGGCGACGAGGAGCTCTTCGCCAGCCGGGGCGTTGCCCGTGGAGCCGTACACGCCCAGCCGTAGGTCGGGCGTCGTCACTCCATTTTCTTGAGCAGGGGCGGGCAGGAGAACCAGTACAGCCCGAACTGCGGGACGATGCGGTCTGCGCGGCCTCCATCGCCTGCTGCTCGGCTGCGGCGTCGATGGTGAAGTCGGGGTAGGGGTCGCCCATGTGACGCACGACGACCTGCATCGCCAGCTCCTCGGCGCTCGGCCAGGGCGCGGTTGACGTGAGGCCTCCATCGTTGCCAGGATGGAGGGTGAGCACGGGGTTTTCGTGGTTTGCTCCTGCGAATTTGGGATGGACTGAGCACCATGCAAAGCAAGGTGGTAATCCCGCCACGTGTTGCGCACTGACACTACCTTGCGAGGCCCAGGACCTCCCGGGAACGGCGCACTGGCTCACCGCTGGATTTGAGGATCACGGACTTTGCTGGTGCCAGGGCACAGGTGCAGCTCAGTTTCGTCGTCGAGCGCGCCTCGGCGACCATCTCATTCGGCCGACCACGTGGTCTTCGGTCGAGGCGGGCAGGGCGTGCCAGGTCGCTTTCGTCGCTGATGCTGCGATGCCGGTTCAGTGGGAATCGGTGTTTGGTATTGCTGCGTCCATCGTAGTGCCCGGCGCTTGTGGTGCCGGAATCTGGTGCGTTTTCTTCCATATCAGCCAGAATAAAAAGCAATCCAGCGCGGCCCGGCTCTCAGCGTACGAAGACCGGGATGTCCTGGGTGGAGCGGTCCTCGTCTGTGCAGGCTGGCGATTCTCGTGAAAGTTGCTGAGAGCTTGGCGACGGACCGGGCCGGTTGCGGACCAGCCGCGGCCGTGGTGCCGCGGGCGCGTTTGGCGTGAAGCTGACGATGCGGGGCGTGCCAGTCGCTTGCCGCGGTCACTCGAAGCGAGGGCGTGACGACACGAACGCCGAGACGGTCGGCGATCGATGGCGGAGAAGTACTCCTGGGAGGCGGGTTGACCAGCACCTCCGGGCCGAGGCTGCCCGGTCCTCGCGCAGCAGGTCAGGTGATCCGGGTGCCCACCAGTCGTAGAGGCTGCGGCCGCGCCCGGTGACCAGGCGGTTTCCCATCTCAGGCGGTGCAGCTGGATCAGGTCAGGGGCGCAGCAGCCCATACAGTCCCGACAGGATCACGCACCGTACCGCCTCCGTGAAGTCACGCTCCCCGATGATCTCGCTGCCAGGCTGGTGAGACGTCGCCGTTGAAGACCAGCACCGCCGGCCGCGACGTTGCGGGCGTGTGCTCCGGGCTGGTCGCGGTAGCGGGTCACGATGAGGTGCGCCAGATCCTCCGAGATGCGCATGGGCTTGACCAGGTCACCGGGCGACTTGGTGCGCATGACGTCGATCAGCTCCGCCGACTGCTCCAGCAGTCGGGGTGCAGTGCCGGGAAGGTGGGCGGCGGGACTCGAGGTCCAGCGACTTGGCAGACAGGACGCAACGCTGCATTCCTATGCGTCCCGACGACCGGGCGCAAGTCGCTGAAGCAGACAGCCGCTCCAGCCTACGGGTGAGGGATCAGGAAGGTCAGGTCTGGTCAGGGAGGCATGGAGGGCTTTGTCGAAGGTGGCGAACCCGCCGGCGCGCGGCCGCAAGGGCAGACGGATAAGATCTGTGGCTTGCCGTGACCGACCGTGCAGTGGCATCGATGTCGGCGTATGACGGGTCGCTGGGCCCAGAACTCGGCGGCAGTGCCCTGATGGGCCGGGTGCGTTCCAGAGCCGTGGTGGCTGGATTCGCCCAAACCAAGGAGGAAACGCAGTAGAGCGCCAACTGTGTGTGGTGCGGGTCGCGAACCGTGGTGTCTGCGAGCCACTCACCTGCGGCCTCATGGTGTTCGTGTTCGGCTGCGGTGAGGGCTATCAAGACGTTGGCGTCCAGGAGATAGCGGATCATGGCTCCTCGATGAGGTCTGCAACCTGTTCGTTTGTGATGGATCTGCCGATGCGTGGGACGGGGAAGCCGGTGCGGGGGTCGGTCTCGATGATGGCTGGGTGGCCATCCAGCTGGGCAAGCCCCCGGATCGCCAGCTCTGCTACGACAGCTGACAGTGAGCGGCCCTGTAGTTGGGCTATCTCCTGTGCTCTTTCTCCGGACTGCAGAGGCAGATCAACCGTGGTGCGCGCTGACTGCATCATAAAGTGATGCATCGGTGTGAGGCGGTGGGGTGATCGGTCGCCTGTGGAGACGTCGCTTACCTGGCAGATCGCTGGACAGCATTTCAAATGTGGATTCTACTGGACGTCCAGGTTTGTTCTGGTGATTCTATAACTATGCTTTGTCAGTTGACCCCGTGACCGCAGCCGCTCTGCGAGCAGATTGCCAGAGGTGGTCCGTCGCGCCGTCGCCGATCAGGAGCTGACCGCCAGGGGACCGGCTTCCCGCCGCCAAGGGCTTTGCAGCCAGCCTGGACGTGAACCTCCACACCGTCCTCAAGGCCTATCAGCAGCTGCGCGACGAGGATACATCGAGTTGCAGCGCGGACGTGGTGCCGTGTGGTGATCGCCAAAGCCGACACAAGACGGTTGGAACCCTGATTGCCGACCTCGTCCGACAGGCGAAGCGCCAGAAAGCATCAGCCGTGACGAACTAATCCTCCTCATTGAAAACGCAGGTTGGAAGCATGAGTACATCGAAGTTGACGAACCGAGGAGAGCTGGCTGCCTCTGGTGGGGATCGCGGTGGTGATCGCGATCTCCCGGAGCCAGGCGCATATCGCGGGCGCAGATTCTGGCGAGGACATACCAGGCCAGGTCGCGAGGGGCTGGGAATGGACGGCCATGTTGATGCCTTCATCGATCCTGGGGTGATATGGGGTCTCTCGGACTCGGCCTGTCGCTTGGCATTCCGCTGCTGCTGGTCGCTTCTGGGGCTGCTCCTGCGTCTTGGCCGCATCTGACGTCATGCCGAGTCGCGGCGCTGCTCGCGATCATCTTTGGGGGTGTACTGTCGTTGCAGCGCAGCATGACCGAGGGAACAGATTCAGGCCTCGGCGCCGTCCCCGCTGCCCTGGCGTTTCTGGCAATGCTGGGTGGCGATCCTGGTCGGCGCCGTTTAGCCGCATCGCCCTGCGTCGCCGTCCGGACGGGCAGGAGGTGCCCGTGGCCCTATGACGACGCCGACCCGCGGCTGGCTGTGGATGAAGACATCCGGGTGGCATGGACCGGCCCGGACACGTGTGGCCGTGGCGTATTGGCTGCGCTGGGGGCGAGCGCCGTCACGTGACCCTCATCCTGATGATCTGCTGGCTGCTGGTGCATCCCTCCTGGGAGCCCTTGGTTTCATGGCCCTTCTGCTCCTGACCTTCGCCTTCGTTGGAGCCTACCACAGGCGCGTCGGTCTGCGATCGACTCCAGGGTGTCAGGATTCGCGGTGTCGGACCGATCTCTCCTTTGCCGACATCCCCCTCACGGGGATCGCGAGGCCAGCGTCGTGGACATCAACCCGTTCGAGACTTCGGCGGCCTGGGGCAGCGGTATGCGCCCGACGGGACCAGATTCATCACCGGTGCAGGGCGCTGCGCTGCGAGTCGATCGTAGTCACGGGCCTTCATCATCACCGCTCCACGCGGAGGCCGCCGCGACCGCCCTCAATACACTGCTGGCCAGAAGGGCCCGGCCGCATCTGACCGCTCGGCTGGGGAGAGCAGCTGCGGGTGAGGCCGGAAATCGCCTGGTGGGTAGACCGTCCGGGCCCCTACAAAGGAAGCATGATCATATGAATATGACTCTGGAGGCAGCCGATGGGCCCGACGAATTGGTGGCCTCCATCAGAAGCAAGGACACAGCGTGCTCGGCAGCATCGCCTCGCTCAGTGCTCACCTCCTGTCTCTCAGGTCGATGGGTTCGTGCCTGTCGCTCGGTTCCGGTGGGTTTCATTCCTGTCCCTCGGGTCGATGAGAGATTCATAATATCTGTCCATCGGCTCTGTGGGGTCAATCACGTCCGTCGGCTCTGGGCTCAGCCTGCTCCGTGCTCAGCGTCAGGAGCGCAGGGCGGGACATGGGCAGGCCCAGCCAGTGGGCGCCGCGGCAGGCGCTTGAAGACCGTGAAGCCAGCGCCTCCCGCCAAAGAGAACAAAAAGAAAGAGAGGGCGAGGCGGTCGGGGAAGAAGGTCGTCTTGACGGCCGCAGTCGCCCTCGCGGCCTGGGCGGGCTGAGAAAACATCAGCGAGACCCTCTGACGCCGGCCTCGGTGCCCCCGACCTTGGGGTTGACGCACACGGTTCCGCATCGCAAGGCGACTGATGGGGCCATCACCCCGGAGCTGCCGGAAGAACGGCGAACGCCTACTAGACCCGGCCGCGATCGACAATCAAGCGGGACGCCGCGTGCGTCCAAGGAGGGTGGTACCGCGGGTTCGGCTCGTCCTCTGGTCGTCGTTCGCCTACCGAGGTACCGATGAGTTCCTACTAATGCCGTGCCCGCAAGCGTCGATTTCCCGCGCTGGAGCACGAGATCATCGCCCTGTGGGCTGAGCGCGACACCTTCGCCAAGTCCCTCGACGCCACCGCGCGGCGGCAAGCCGTGGACGTTCTACGAGGGCCCGCCGACCGCCAACGGCATGCCCGGCACGCATCACATCGAGGCCCGCGTCTTCAAAGGACCTGTTTCCCACGGTTTCAAGACGATGCAGGGCCGCCGCGTCGACCGCAAGGCCGGCTGGGACTGCCACGGTCTGCCCGTTGAACTCGCCGTCGAGAAGGAACTCGGTTTCTCCGGCAAACCCGACATTGAGGCCTACGGGGTGGAGCCGTTCAACGCGAAGTGCCGCGAGTCGGTGCTGCGACACGTCGACGCCTTTGCCGAGCTGACCCGCCGCATGGGCTACTGGGTCAACCTCGACGACGCCTACGTCACCATGACCCCCGACTACGTGCAGTCGTGCTGGTGGGCGCTGAAGCAGATCTTCGACAAGGGCCTCCTGCAGGAGGACTACCGGGTCGCGCCCTACTGCCCGCGCTGCGGCACCACCCTGTCCGACCATGAGCTGGCGCAGGGCTACGAGGACGTCACCGACCCGTCGGTCTACGTCCGTTCCCCGTCACCTCTGGGCCGCTCGCTGGCCAGGCCGACCTGCTGGTGTGGACCACCACGCCCTGGACGCTGGTCTCCAACACCGCCGTCGCCGTCCACCCCGACGTCGACTACGTCGTCGGCACGCCATCCGACCAGGGCAGCCCTCGTGGTCGCCGAGCCGCTGTTTCGACGCGGTCCTGGGCGACGAGTGGTCGCGGGGCCAGGTCGTTCAGGGGCTCCGAGCTGGAGCGCTGGGACCTACCAGCGGCCCTTCGAGCTCGATCGAGTTTCGACCAGCCCCGCCAACTACATCGTGCTCTGGCCGACCATGTCACCACTCCGACGGCACCGGTTCTGGTGCACCAGGCGCCGCCTTCGGCGAGGACGACATGATCGCCTGCCGCCGCTCACGATCTGCCGTTCGTGAACCCCGATCCGCTCCTGACGGCGCACTTCCAGCGACGCCGTGCAGCTGGTCGGCGGGGTCTTGCTTCAAGATCGCCGATGCGCCCCTGGTCGCCGACCTGGAGGCGCGTGGGATCCTGTTCCGCCGGCTCGACTACCTTCACGCCTACCCGCACTGCTGGCGCTGCCACACCCCGCTGCTGTACTACGCCCAGCCGTCCTGGTACATCCGCACCACCCGCATCAGGACGAGCTGCTCGCGCAGAACGAGGCCACCACCTGGTATCCCGAGTCCATCAAGCACGGCCGCTACGGCGACTGGCTGAACAACAACATCGACTGGGCGCTCTCGCGCAGCCGCTACTGGGGCACGCCGCTGCCCATCTGGCGCAACGTCGACGATCCGTCCGACCTGATCTGCGTCGGCTCCCTGAAGGAGCTGGGCGAGCTGGCCGGCCGTGACCTGACCGACCTCGACCCGCACCGCCCCTTCATCGACGACGTCGAGATCGTCCGCGACGGCGCAACCTATCGTCGCGTGCCCGAGGTGATCGACGCCTGGTTCGACTCTGGGGCGATGCCGTTCGCGCAGTGGGGCTACCCGCACGCGCCGGGTCCGGCGGAGAAGCTGGAGGCCAACTACCCGGCCGACTTCATCTGCGAGGCCATCGACCAGACCCGCGGCTGGTTCTACTCCCTGATGGCGGTCGGCACCCTCGTGTTCGACCGTCGAGCTACCGCAACGTCGTGTGCCTCGGCCACATCCTCGCCGAGGACGGCCGCAAGATGAGCAAGCACTTCGGCAACATCCTGGAGCCCATCCCGCTGATGGAAGGCCACGGTGCTGACGCGGTGCGCTGGTTCATGGCCTGCTCCGGGTCGCCGTGGATGGCGCGGCGCGTCGGCCACAACACCATCGCTGAGACGGTCCGCAAGGTGCTGTGACGTACTGGAACACCGTCGCCTTCCAGTCGCTGTACGCGCGGGCCGCAGGCTGGGGAGCCGGGCGCCGAGGTGCCCGCAGTCGCCGACCGGCACGTCCTCGACCGCTGGCTGGTCTCCGCCGACCAACGAACTGGTCCGCGACGTCACCGCCGCGCTCGAGGACTTCGACACGCAGCGGGTCGGGTCGCTGCTCACCAGCTTTCGTCGACGACCTGTCGAACTGGCTGTGCGCCGCTCGCGGCGCCGTTTCTGGGCGGGCGAGCCCCGGCGCGCTGGCAACCCTTCACGAGACCCTCGACGTCGTCACCCGGCTGATGGCCCCGATCATGCCGTTCGTCACGGAGCGGGTGTGGCAGGACCTGTTCGCCGCCACCGATCCAGACGGACCCGAGTCGGTGCACCTGGCCAGCTGGCCCGTCGCCGACGAGTCGCTGATCGACCAGCAGCTGTCGCGCGCTATGGCCACCACCCGGCGGATCGTGGAGCTGGGGCGCGCGGCCCGGGCCGAGTCGACGCATGAAGGTGCGGCAGATGCTCAAACCGGATGCTCGTGCCGACGGCGGCCCTGGCGGAGCTGACCGCGGAGCTCATCGCCGAGGTGCGCTCCGAGCTGAACGTGCAGGAGATCGCGTCGTTCACCTCCGCCGGCGATCTCGTCGACCACTCCGCCAAGGGCAACTTCAGGGCGCTCGGCAAACGCTTTCGGGAAGCGCACACCCGCAGGTCGCCGCCGCGATCGCCGCCGCGATGCCTCCAGCTCGCCCGGGGAACTGCGGGAGCTGGGCGGGTCGCTGCATCGACTCGACGGCGAGCCCGTCGAGGTCTCCGCCGATGAAGTGCTGCTCACGGAACGTCCCTCGCGACGGGCTGGAGCGTGGTCAACGAGCAGGGCGAGACCGTCGCCCTGGACCTGGAGCTCACCCCCGGAGCTGGTGCGCGCCGGCCGGCCCGTGAGGTGATCCGGGTGGTGCAGGAGGCCCGCAAGTCGTCGGGGCTGGACGTCTCCGACCGGATCCTGCTGCGCCTCGCCGCCGGGGCCGAACTGCGGAGGCCATCTGTCGAGCACGCCGGCCTGATTGCCGACGAGGTGCTGGCCCTGGAGCTGGGCACGGCGACGTCGAGGATCCGACAGCCGAGGACCAGGAGCTCGGGCTGATTCACCTGCCAGAGCGAGTAGCAGCGGAGCCGCGGGATCTCACTCGGTGGGTAGCTGCATGGTCTGGATAGTCAGCCTTTTGGCGGATCTCCGGGCGAAGGGGCGTCGCGGCTTCCCTCAGAAGCCCTGATTGCTATTAGGGCTGGAAAGCCGTCTGACGACGGGAGAAGTGATGGCACCTTTGGGTCCCTGGCGCCTGACCCACACGCCTGGCCAGTGGCTGATTCTGGCGGCCACGGCTGGTCACCGTGATGCAGCCTCGCACCGCCGAAGATGTCGACGCTGGTGGGACAGCTATGGACTGACATGCAGGGCCGCTGGGTCGTTGGGATCGCTGATGGAGTTGCTCCGCGGCTATTCGCTGGACCAAATGCCGGACTTCGCCGCGTTCGTGTGGGACGGCGGCGTCTGCATGGCCTCGCCGCGGGCGTATCGCCGTGGTCGACGCCAACACTGGGCAGACCGCGCTTGACGGTGAGGGGGCCCTCACCTGGCATGAGGGCCACTCGGGGGGCGATCGCGCGCTGCGCATCGACATGGGGTGATGGGCCGACCATGTCGCATCTGCCGCTCATCGCGGTGCGGTGGGGAGCGTCGTCGCTGGCGATCAGCCACCGATCCCGACCAGCTGGTGCGGTTCCCCGACGAGAACAACCTGCTGCCGGAGCCCATTGCACCGGCTCCCCCCCTGCCGTCGGAGCCCTTGAGCCGGCTCGCGCCGGAGCAGTCGATGAACACTCCATCGACTCGGGACGGCATGTCGAGGACTCCCAGTTCCAGCGCCCCCGAGCAGAGTGTCCGTGAGGAGGGAGTACGCGCCCTTCGGCATCGGCGCATCCAGGTCAACACCGGGGAGTTCACCAATGTCTCCGGCGGTCTCGTCATCGGGCGGGCCCCGGATGCGGGCCGCGGCCCGATGGGCTCGGGATCGCTTCGCGTTCCCAGCCCCGGCAACGACATCTCACGCAGCCATCTGCTGATTGAGCCGGTCGGACGTGAGGCGCGCGTGATCAGACCTGAACTCCACGAACGGACACCACCGTTCAGCCGGCAGGGGAGGAGCCCTACCTGCTGGAGAACGGCGACTCCGTGACGGTGTCCGTCGGGACTGTCCTGAATCTGGGTGACGGCGTCAGCCTCCGCATCGAACAGGCCCGATAGATCACTGAGGCGAAAATGGCCGGTTCCCGCGGAACCGGCCATTCGCTGTATTTTCACGAGTGTTTTGCCGCTCTTGGGAAACGGGATGACGTGACGTCGCGGTGAGTTGAAACCATTTTCTCCACACGTGACCCTCCGGCTGTAGATTACGGGTCATAAACCCTGGGAGGCGACCATGGAAGGGAGAGGCGGATGGGTCGGCTATGGCAGAGAGCGTAAGCCTGCGGTAATCGTGATGGCGGTTGCCGTGGAGTCAGCGGATGTCTGCAGAATCGAATGTGAAGAATGCGACGCGAGGGTGAATGGCTTTGCCGACGGCGGCACGCATGGATGGCGACAGGAAGGTCACGATCTTCGGTGCGTTCGGCGGCGATGAGAGCTGCTTTCAAAGCCTCGCTGCAGAAGTTCGAGCAGGAGAGTGGCATTGACGTCGGTACGCCAACACGATGACTTCACCACCTTGATCAAGACCAGATCCGTTCGGGCGACACCCCGGACTCTCGCCCTGTATCCGCAGCCGGGTGGTCTGCTGGAGGCGGCTGCGAGCAGTCGATCAGCCGATCGACACCTACCTGGACTACGACGCCTTGGACTCCACGCTGGTTCCGGCTTCATGGATGCGGCCCGCTACAAGGGCCGTGTGCGAGCTCCCATGCGCATGGCGGTGAAGTCCATCGTCTGGCTATCCGGCCGCTTATAAGGGACCTGGGGTTGAGCACCGAGCCGAGAGACCATGAGAGCTTGGGGCCCTCGCTGACTGATCAAGGCCAAGGGCGTCGCCCCTGGTGCCTCGGGGTGGAGTCCGACGCGGCGACCGGCTGGCCGGCCACCGACTGGATTGAGGATCGTGCTGCGGATGCACGGCGAGGTCTACGACCAGTGGACCAGCCACAAGATCCCATTCAATGACGAGCGCATCGTCGCCGCTTTCGAGGAGTTCAGGAAGGTCGCCCTCACGGGGCAACGTCTCACGGCGGCAGCCAGGGTGTGTTGGCCACCAACTCGGCACCACCTACGAATCAGCCTTCGGCACCCGCCGGGATGCTATTTCATGCGGCGGGGGCAATTTCGTCGCCTCCATGCTGCCATCCGATGTCCAGGCGAACCTGGACAATGCCGTCGGAACCTTCGCCTATCCTCCATATGAGGGGCGGCTATGAGGGAAAGCCGATTCTGGGTGGCGGCGACATGGCGACTGTTCAATGGGGATGACGAGGACGCCATTGCGGTAATGAAATTCCCTTACCAGCGATGAGTTTGGCGCTGAATGGGCGAGGCCGGTGGCTGGCTGTCCCCACAAGACTTTTGACATGAGCAACTACCCCAACCAGACCACTCGCACGATAGCTGAGATGGCGACCAGCGCGACGGTGTTCCGCTACGACGGGTCCGGACCTCATGCCCAACGCCGTGGGCGGCGGCTCGCCTTCGACGGGGATGGTGGACTTCCTGTCGGGTGCCAAGACCGCCCAGCAGGTGACCACCGAGATTGAGAACTCCTGGCCGAAGTGACGAAGTGATGAGCGAGTCACCATGGTGCGGCGGAGACCGCAGCCACACCGGAGAAGGCGGGCCGCGAGCCCGGCTCATTGGCCCGCGGGCCTCATGGGGCTGCTCGGCATGGTGCTGATCGGATGGTTTGTCGGCAACGCCTTCCGGCGCTGGCCTACTATCCGGAATGGTTCAGCGTCGGCGTCCCCGTATCAACAGAGATCATCCGCGCCCTGCTGGCCATGATCTTCGGCATCGGCGGCTCCCTGGCGTTCTTCGCCAGCATGAACCTGTTCATCAACGGGCTGCCGGGACGGCTGTCGCAGTTCCTCATGCCCTACGCCTACGTGCTGCCGGGCTACTTCACCATCGGCTGATCCTGCTCTACCCCACGATCCAGACGGTGAACTACTCGTTCGCGAACGCGGACTCCACCGCATACCTGGACCCGTGGTGCGGGAACTTCGCGGCTGTCCTGGGCTCGGATGAGTTCCTGCGCACCATCTGGAACAACGTGCTGTGGCTGCTGCTGGTGCCGGCCTCGACTGTGGTGATCGGCCTCATCGTCGCGGTGCTGGCTGACCGGCTATCCCCGCGAGGTGAGAAGCTGTCAGGCGCTGATCTTCCTGCCGATGGCGATCTCTTCGTCCGGTGCGGCCACCATCTGGCAGTTCATCCCGACCACCAGTCGGGTGACAAGCAGATCGGGCTGCTCAACGCCATCGTCGCCGCATTCGGTGGGTCGCCGGGCCGTGGGTGCAGCACGGGGCGGGTGCTCTGAACAGCCTGCTGCTGATGGTAATCGTGGTCTGGCTTCGGTGGGCTACGCCATGGTGCTGCTATCCACCGCCATCAAGAACGTGCCGAGACACCCTGGAGGCGGCGCGCATCGATGGGACCTCGGAGTTCAAGATCTTCTTCCAGATCATCATTCCGCAGATGAAGGGAACGCATGATCACGGTGTTCGTCACGTGTTCATCATGGTCATGAAGATCTTCGACATCGTCTACGTCACGACCAACGGCAACTACAAAACCAATGTGATCGCGAACATGTTCTTCCAGGAGCTGTTCGTGAAGCAGAACGTCGGCACGGCCTCCCGCGATCGTGGTGCTGCTGCTGCTGGCTGTGATCCCGGTGCTGATCACCAGGTGCGTCACTTCAAGCGTGAGGAGCAGGAACGATGAAGACCGCTGAGACGGGGCAGAGGCGGAGCTGGGTCGCCATCATCGTGGTGACTCTCCTAGCCATCCTGTGGCTGCCACCCACCGTCGGTCTGCTGGTAACCAGCTTCCGACCCATCGACGACATCAACTCCTCAGGCTGGTGGGAGGCCATCTTCAAGCCGGCGTTCACGCTGCAGAACTACGTGGGCGTGTTCGACAAGAGCGACATGGGGATGGCGTTCATCAACGCCCTGGCGGTTGCTGTGCCGGCCACCATCATCCCGATCATGTTCGCGGCCTTCGCGGCCTATGCCTTCACATTCCTGGAGTTCAAGGGCAAGGACTTCCTCTTCATCACAATCGTCGCCGTGATGGTTGTTCCGCTGCAGGTGGCGCTGCAGCCCATGCTGGATCTGCTCGGTCCCCGTGGCCTGGGCATCGCAGGACAGTACGTCGCGGTGTGGATGCTGCATACCGGTTTCGGCATGCCGTTGGCCATCTACACGCTGCGCAACTACATGACGACGCTGCCGAAGTCGATCATCGAGTCGGCGAAGATGGACGGGGCGACGCACTACCAGACGTTCTGGCGGCTGGTGTTTCCCATGTCGACTCCGCGATCGCCGGGTTCGCCATCCCTGCAGTTCCTGTGGGTGTGGAATGACTCTGCTCGTTGCCCCGCTGCTGGTTCCTGGCGGCCCGACAACCAGACGGTGATCGTCTCCTGAAGGGATGCTCGGCGCAGGGGCAGGGCTGGGAGCTGCCTGACCGCTGGCGGCTTCATCTCCATGGCGTTGCCGCTGCTGGTGTTCATCGCTCTGCAGCGGTGCCTCGTGCGTGGCACGACTGCCGCCGGTGCGGTGAAGGCGTGATCGATCGCAACCGAGATACGGCTGCGGTCCCGTCCTCCTGTGTCGGAGCGCGGGGCCGTATCTCTGCACCTCTTTCGAGGGTCAACCCACGGTCACGGCTGGCTCCGTGGCTCGACAGCACCGTCGTCTCCTGGACCGCTCCTAGGCCAGGAAGTCTAACTTTGGTTAATAATCTTTCAGGCAGAGGTGGCGCTATTCCGTAATGATACTCGGAAACCCCTGACGTGGCAGCGTCGCTCTCTCCTGCCTGGAGAGTCTTGGCCTCAGTCAGAGGCTTATGGTTATGGCTGACCCTGATCCCGTCGCAGCAGTCGCAAAGAGCCTGTCTCTTCTGAAGTGTGAATCGGTGTTTTGGGGATGGAGTGTCGTGGTGCTCAGAGCTGAACTAGTCGTGATGCGTCTTCAGCTGTTCTTCAGAACCCTCCCAAAGATCCCTGCACCTGTAGGTTGCTCACATCATCAGTGAACAATGACGTTGGCTGGATGGCTCTGCCGTTTCGTGTGGCGACGTGGTGCGAGGTGGGTGAGTGTGTTGTGACCGAGGATCTGAGCAGGAACGGGCTGAGGCAGGCCGTCTCTGGGGAGCAGCTGCGACCCGCATAGCGCCCTGTGAGGCTTCTGTTTCCGGCACATCCCCGGATCACTGAGCATTGCTCAGCTGCCATCGCGCGTGAGCTCCCCGGTTGTGTGGTGGCCCTGGGCGGATACCCACAACTCAGGCACGGGCCCATCCCAGTTGGGAGGCCACAGGGTGCCAAGCTCACCATCATCCGCGATGAGGATGGCGCTGAGAGTCAGCCATGGCCATTGATGCCTGGCTGACCGTTGTCCTGAACAGGAAGTCACTGGCATCTGTATTGATTGATGACCGTGGCATGTTTTCACGCGAAACCTGATTTGGCCTCTCTGCGGTTGAGGAGTTGGTACATCGCGGCGTGCGGGTGGTGATTGTCGCGGATGATGCCGAGGATGAGTTCGTTATTGTTGCGCGGCCAGCCACCTGCGACCGCAGTTGCTCACTGCAACACACGATGTCGTCAGAAGAGGTGTGGCGCATCGTGGAGGAACAGGGAACCTCCAGGCCATATCGAAAGCGACGATCCGGGCTATCTGTTCGTGTCACTATCCCTGGTACTATTCTTGACTGCGTTGTGTCATGTCAGGGCGGGTGAGCCTGTATCCCCGCAGCTGTCACCGATTCTGGCGGATGCCATCACCCATGTTGTTCGCACCCAGTTTCCCCACCCATGTAGTTGACGACCTTCCTCCTGTATCTCGCTCTGAGCGGCGATCCCTCGCCACGACGCAGGTTGATCAGGCCTGGGGGACATGGCACTGGGAGTTCATAACATTCGACTGCGGCTGGCCGCAGCCCTCACCAACAAGAACAGATCTCCTCGAACTGCTTATGGTGCTGTGGGAGCAACTTTGCGTCTCCACCTTGCTTCAGGCCATTCGAGCTCGCCCGTCAGCTCTCCTCCCCACCGCCTGGATGGTGATTTGGCGGTTGATGTGCATCATCTGGGGCTGCCAGGCTGTTCACTGGAGTAGCGACCTCTGCCTGACACCGGGCAGCAGGCTATTCTTCAGGTGATCAACGCGGCGAGCCCGGCCGATGCAGTATTTGCCGGGCGCTGCCTCAACTGCTTGAGGACAAATCTGTGGTGGAGGTGGTGGCACGACTTGCCTTGCTGTGCGCGAACATCGATGTGCAGGCTCTCGGAACCGCATTGGGTCTTAATGATGCCGCCACTGTGCCCGACCGAACCTACAGTCCTGTCGCCGTTAGTAGTCTTGGAGCATCAGTCCTGGCTGCTGGTTTGGCGGAGAAAGCGCTGGCAGCTCTTGACCCCGATGATCCTCGTATGGTTCAGGCGGTCCTGGCATGGATCATGGCCTCCCCTGCGACGGCATGCGCTGAGCCCGCTCGGCGCCAACGCACCCTAAGCGCATCGTCGGCCTGGCTCACAGCAGCGACTCTGCGCTTCGGCCCCAGTTGTCCGGGCCGGCAACGAGCACGTGCCTTCACCCGACGCTCAGCATGCAGGCAGCTTCGAGGAACTGATCGCCGGTCAGAGCCTGTCCTCGGAGGGGTTGCCGGTGCTTGGGTGCTGTCTCGCCGGGCTTGCGACAAACACAGACTTGACATGGCCGAGCAAGCCACGGTCTGGTGCTAGCGGGCCCGAGCGTTGGAGCAGGACGCACAACTCGAGCACATCTGGTGCTCATCACCCATGCGCTGGTGGCCTACTGGGATCACGATGGAAATTAGCCCAGGGCTCTTGGCCCAGGTGGAACAGCTCAGCACGGGCTGCATGCCGTGACTGTCTCACGATGCCACCTTGCGTTAACATCTCGCGCTGAATCCGATGGTTCGGTTGATACTCCAGTGCTCGGCGACGGAGCTCATGCAGTGTTGCGGGCCTTCGCGATGCACTGTGCCGCGATCCTTGACCTCGAGAACGGCAGTACACAGATGGCTATCGAGAAATACTTCACCACCGGCCAGACCGCAGGGATCGTCCAGCCTTACAAACCCAGGGATCCTTGACTGGCAGCACCAGTTGAGAAAGATCTTCCTGTCCCGCAACGACAAGGCGATAGCTGAGTGCCTGCACAATGACATCTCGGCTGCTGAGGAAGCATGGCGGACCCTCAATGATCTCCCTAATCGGCCCGCTGTGATCCAGATTATAGCTCTTTAATCAAAATCCGATGTCTGTGGGGTATTCAGGTCGACCGGGAATCAGGTTTCCCAGGTGGATGTGGTGGATATCCCGTCCGGGTGTAATATCCTTGATGTGTGAAAACAGTTGAGATATCACCAGAGGAATTCGGATCCTCCAAGACTACAAACACGAGGGCTCCCCACAAACTCAGAAAGGAGAGCCGAAGCGATCCTACTGCTATCACGAAACGTGGACATCGGGGTTGTGGCAGAACTCGCAGAACGCACCACCGCAACCATCAAAACCTGGCTCGGATCGGCATGAAACCCGACTCGGTCCAGCTACACCAGCCATGCTGCAACCTCAACGCCTCCAAACTCACCCCGGCAGGCAGAAACCATCGAGTGCTGCAACAACCACCGGCCAGCTGGGTCTACCCGCCAGTTCTGGACCGTACCCGACCTCGCCAACTGGATCGACTCCACTTCCAGATCCTATGCCTCCGGACCTCCTACCTGCTCCACCTGGCCCGGTTGTCGTTCCCGAGCCGGGCGTCGCCAACACCAGCCCCCGAGCCGAGATCACAGCCCGCATGAACCAGATCCCGTACGAACTCCGCACCTCATGCGATGACCCGGACGTGATCGATGGCCGCCGACGAGTTCGGATCAGACACGAAGCGATCCTGCGCAGGCCTGGCACCGCACAGGCGCCACCACGAAACTACGGGTCAACCCGGGATCAAGCAGGCACAGTCCCATCATCGGGTTCCTCCACGAACACGACGACACCGTCGACCACACCGCCCTCGACTGGCAAAACACCAACAACATCATCAACGCCCTCACCGAACTCACCCTCAAATACCCCGGTAAACGAATCGTGATCGTGGGACAATAGCGAAATAGCACACCTCGAAACACCTCCGCTCCCCTGGCCGAGAAACCCTCTCGAGAACATCCACCTCGTCAACCTCCCACCCTGGCTGACCACAGCCCCCATCCAGACGCGCCTGGAACGAAGCCAAAAACCATCAGCAACCACCAACACACGCCACCTTCACCGACACCCGCCACGCCTTCCGAAACCTACATCACCACGAAATAACCAATTCCCCTGCGACTCAACACGTGATTTTGTTCAAAGAGGCTTGGAGTGCTATGGGTTTGTGGACACTGCTGAAATGGGATTTCCTAGGCTGCTTTCTGGTTTAGCTCCATTGTTGGTGGACGTGGTTGGGGGTGCGGTACTAACGCCGAGTGGGGTCGTTTTTGATTGCAACCTTCTCAGTCAGAGCTGTCACATCCTTGATAGCATGTTTCCGTGTTGTTAGAATTTTTCCGGTTCCTATATTCTTGCAGGTTGCATTGAATGATTCCGCTGCGGCATTGTCGTATACGACGGTTCTACCCACTGAGCCAGATACCATGTGTGTTCATGACTTCCGCGTAATCAGCTGGTGTATTGCGAACCACGATCCAGAATGGAAGACGGTTTCTGCCCGGGTTACTGGGCAATTTCTGACTGCCATGTGTAAAGCCTCGGCAATAGTTGAGTGCGCATATTTGGCGATCGCGTAACCGATGATCTTCATCCTGGGTAGCAATCCATGACGGTTGCTAGATAAGTGAATCCTTCCCAGGTGGGGATGTGGGTGATGTCGCCCACCTCGTTTCTGCCCTGGTTTTGTTGGCGGTGAAATTTCTTTTCACCAGATCCGAACGATAGCCCAGATCTTGAGCTGGGATGGTGGTGGGCCCGTTTCCGGGGCTGACAGGCGCAAACCCGGCCTGTTACATGTTGCACCAGATCTGGACTTGCCCTGGACGCCCCGCTCAGCTAAAGCTGCATGGATACGCCGATACCCGTGGGTTTGCTCAGACTCTTCGAAGAAGTATGTGATTAAAATAGTGAGTTCCTCCCGTCACTGCTGCGTCTCGGATAAACCCTGGCTCCGCCACCTGTAGTAGCCAGAACGAGACACTCTGACCCAAGGGCACATCACATACACCAGTTGGTTGCCTTCCTCACGGAGGTATATAAACATATTTCGCTGCTACCCGGAGTTTCCTGCACGCATGAAGGCCGCCGCTTGATCTCTGAACTCGATCCTCCGTCGTCGCTTCACGCAACTCTGCCTGCAAGCGTTTGTTCTCCGCCACCTGATCCTGCGACGCATCTGCCATACCTGGGTCAGGATGCTGTTTCCGCCATATTCTCACAGTTACCCACAGTTTGGAACCCAGATTATAGGACTTCATACACTTCATATCGGGCGAGACCCCTCAAGAACCTCCGCGATATTTGCTCTTTTACAAACTCTCTTTACTGAATTTCGAAGCCGACATGATACAGATTTTACCTACATGTTCGAATAGGCTCAGGTTTTTCGCCACTGTCACGAAACGCCGGGCACTCCGGCTATACAACGGCACGCCCAAAGCTGAACAAGAGCGAGTGGCGTGTAGCTGAGCAGATCGCTGCCGGTTGCACCAATGCGCAAGTGGCCGAAGCGTTGTTCCTGAGCAAGCGCACCATCGACACTCATCTAAGAAACTCTATCGGAGACTCGGAATCCTGGCAGGAAAAGAACTAATCGATTTCTGCAAAGATGCGCAGACGCCCATCTTTCCGGCCTCTAGCAGTTGTCTCCAGCGGTTTTCGTCTAATCAGGCTTATTTGCTGGAGATTTCGAAAATAGCGAGATAGTTTGAGAGCTTATTCATGGGGTTTCTTGACACATGCTGGAAGGTGCAAGGACAGCTTGTCCCTTGTGAGACAATTAAGGTGTGAGAAACCATCCAGGAACAAGCCGTCACGTGGGAATGTAGCGCAAAACCACTGATGTCAGTGAAGTTCTCGACCTGTGCTGAGTGTCCACGCCCACACCCGAGGCCGGCTACCTGCTGGCTGGTTCTGAACCCTCGGTCTCTTCGCCAGTATTCGCCTCCTTGCGCAACGTTGCGCCATAACCTCACCTAAGAACTGCTTGCAGGTGTTTGAGATTTCTCTCATTCCGGTCGGCAGGCGTTGTCAACGCCTACACCCACTTATCGCCGAGGTCCTCCAGGTTCAAGGTTTCCACCAGGAGGACCCCACCCGACCAACAGCTGAGCCTTCGATGGTGCTCCTGAATCATGCTGGTCCTGGCAGCAGCATCAGAGGTTATACTCAGGCAAACACCACCACACCACCGGAGTCAATCTCCAGGTGGCCCTGCACCCAGGCGGGAAGACGTGCTGGGTTTCACAGTCCTTCCAGAGACACACCCTGTGGCTTCACAGCACTGAAAGACTCCCGGCTCCTCGGCGTCGTTCGTCAAACCACCCATCGGCGATAAGGCCACACTCCGGTGCCGAAGTTAGTCACCCCGATCAGAAACCCGCCGGTCATGAATTGCGCGACACCGAAAAGAGTTCAATAAAAAGATCAACACCAGCTCCACGCTACCTCATAGAACAAATTCATTGCGTGATTGAAGACCTGGCGTATATCTTCCACGCCGACTACCACCACCCATCGCAACCTTCGCCACCACCATCAAAGCCGTCGCGGAATCATATTCACCTACACTCCATAAGTAAACCTCCATTGAGGTGGATGGTGTTTCTGTATCGTCGACGGATACTGTCGTGTCAGGGCCGTGAAATCCCCGGTTCGATGCGGGAGACGATAATGCACAGATCGAAGATCGGAACGTTGGTACGTTCGAGCACCGACCAGTCCGTGCACGAGTGGGCGCGCCAACACCGCCACGGTATCGAACGGTGGCGAATCTCGTCGGTCAGCTCCATGGACAGATGCTTTCCACTGGCAGTGTTGACCGATGCGATGAGGGCGTCGTGGAACTCCACATGCACCCCCAGTGCCTCCAACTCGTGCAGTACCGCCAGGGCAGATGATTCGCGGATGTCAGCCACATCGGCCTTGTATGCGACACCGATGAGCAGCACTCGACGAGACGCGGAAGGTCCAAGCCGCTCGACGATACGCCGGGCGATCTCCGTGGGCGAAAGGAGCGGTTCGCCGCCAGTGCTGCGTCAAGTAGCGGGACGTCGGTAAATTGCCCGGCGGCGAAGTGTGACAGATAAGAGGCATCGACCGGGATGCAATGTCCTCCGGCCCCAGGGCCGGGAACGAAGCCGACGAATCCAAAGGGCTTAGTCGAGCACGCTTCGAATACTTCCACGAGATTGATCCCCGGGCCTCGCATAATGTTTCGATCTGTTAGCGAAGGCCACATTGATCAGCCGCCAGGCATTCTCGTAGAGTTTGCGAACTCGGCCGCGGACACTCGACATGGGAACGATGTGTTCGACGACCGTCTCGTAGAACGCGATAACGGCCTCAAGCACGCCGAAGTCACACCGCGACGATCTTCGGGATGCTGCATCGGTAAGCCTCCTGCCGGTTGGGTTCGTTCGGGTGAAACCGATGAAGACGTCCTCCTGGGATGAGGCCCTTGAGAAGAACCATGAACTTTTCTGTTGTACCAGGAAAGGTATTTTCCAGGATCACCGTAACCTGCGCGGCACGAGCAGGGCGACGGTTGCCGCCACCAGCACGGATGCGCTCGACGATCCAGCTTGTTCTGGTGGTGGGGAGTTGGGACGGCGACAATCCATGTACATTCGCGGATGGTGCTGCAGCAGCTGACGCACATGTACGGAGGCCCGTCGCTGTACCACGGATGCTGCACCATTTCGTCATGACCGGCTGGTGCAGGAGACAGGAATCTTCCACTTTGGCTTTGTCGCTGTCGATTCCCGAACCGTATGACCTGCTTTGACAGCAGCAAGGCACACCTCGACCCCAACGCGGGCCCGACGTTAACCGTCGTCGTCACTGGTCATTGTTGGCGGCTCCTTGGCAGTATCGTTTTTTGTACCCTATGGCTCTCGACGATTGTTTCGGTGTCCCTCGGTGGAGTGGGGAAGCGGTCATCTCCGCAGCCATTGTGACACATCTGGTATGCAGCGCTGAACGTCGCGCGCCATGATTCCGTGAACAGGCATAGGGGTGATGATGATCGAGGACGAGGAACCGGTCATCTCGAGCACTAGTTTCGCCGAACGACTCGATCGTCACCTCCTCGCTACGTCCGATGTTGATCGTGCCTTGGGCTGCGTCACCGTCGCGATGCTGAGGATCGCCTGCGCCGCGTCACGGACATCGGTGAAGCTTCGTGTCTGAGATCGGTAACACCAATGGTGAGAGGATGCGCGACAGAACTCTTCCGGTGAGATCACGCAACTTTGTACACCGCGCTCTGGCGTGGACCTATATGGTGTTGAAGTCGTCCGGTGCCACGTCTTCTGTGCTGCCGGGCGAGGCGTAACAACGTTCTGCTGATGTAGCTGGCGCATGAAGGCGCGGGATCGACGGTGGAGCACGGCCGTCTGCCTGCTCGGACAACGGCTGGTGCCAGAGTCGCCGCCGCGCTCGTCGGTGAAACGTCGCATCACCGGGAATCGCTGCAGCGATCACCGCCTCGATTGAGCGTCGCATGCGGTGTCCTTTTGGCCGCTGCTGGTGCCAGTCTAACTTGCCTGCCAGGTGGAAGAGATGTCCCTGCCCGCGCATCCGATGCAACGCTATGAGTCCTGGACCGGCCTCGATAAGTCGAAGTTAGGATGCTGCTCCGTGGCGATTTGCGTGTGTCCCAACGGATAGATCGCCGATCCCCGGACCTGCCATCCCTCGGTGAGGAGTAGGTCGACGAGATGTATTGATAGATCCTGCAACCCCGTGACGACGGCCACTCTCTTGGCGTTGGATCATCCGGATGTCATTCCAGCTCACCGGGCGCTAGGGAGGTCCTCACGATCCTGGAACGCTTCACCCGTACCCGCAGCTCGCCACAACTTCCGCGCAATTGTACGAGCTACGTCAGTGCTTCTATCGATCAGGCCGAAGGTGCGTGGCGAGATGGCATGGTCCAAGCGTGATTTCGTACACAGCGTGTCTAAGGAGATTTCTGCCGTCCACTGAGGCGAACACCGGCTCGAGCCAGGGACATTCAATACGTTTCGAGATCGTCTCGTACATGGCTGTCAGGCGGATGCGACCGTTGCGATAAGACGTGTTGCCCACGACGGCTGATTCCGATACCACCCGATGATCGATGTGACGGTCGGGGAAGGGCAGGAGGACCACTGATGGTCGCACCTCTTCCATCACATCGGCATCCTCTTATTCAATTCGGCTACGGGAACGAGGTTGACCGAAGTGGTGGGGTAGTCGAAAAGATGCTGCGCTCGACCCAGGTGCCTCGTGCATACACGCCTCCCGCGGGTGACTCGCGATCGGTCGCGACACGGCTCCATCTCGCTGCATGTGCGACGACCGTGATCTCTGCACCTGCCTTGGCGAACCGCGATTGTCCCTCCTGCGCCAAAATTCATCGTCACTGTGAGGCAACTACAACTCGCACGTCATTCTCTAGTCTCTCACTGCCTTCCGTCCGTGAACCTGCCGTACTCTCATAATGGATACCATTGAACCAAGACTAGAATGCTTGTCGACATGCTCAAGAAGCAGCCTCGGAGGAGATGCGATGCGATGACGACGATGAGAAACAACCGCCCACTGGGCAACTCAACCTATTCCTGTTTTCGCCCTGCAGCGCTGGAGAAAACCGTGAAACGAGTTCTATGGACCAGTTGCGCAGACCGGATCCCGTCCGGATACTCGCTCGTTGAGGGTGGCGTGACTCGTTCCGTGCGCGCTTCGCGCCCGTCGATTCCGTTTATCCCCAGGTCGGATTCGCCGATTGTGGTCCTCCAGCCCTGACGATGGTATGCGCTCACTCATCGGCGTCGACGAGAATGAGGTGAGGATGCGTGCGCGTGTCGGACACCATGGTACCTCAGCAGCGACGATCGTCCGCGTGGCACGGTCGTTCGGTGTCGCTGGTCGGGAGCGTCCGCGGGCTTTGACAGCTTGCGTCAGCTGGGTCATAACTTTCCTCCTGTTCCTGGCGTTTCAACCACTTCGTCGTGCTTGAGGCCGCGTACGCAACTGGTTTCGTCATCGTTGATCCGAAGGCAGGGCGTCGTTTCGTCAGCCGCAAAGTGATGGATGAGAGCTTCACCGGGGTTGCACAGGAATTCATGCCGACGGAAGACAGGTTCCGCTCAGAACTGCATGTGCGTAGCCGGTGGGTTGAGGTCCGGCATTTTCACTCCTCGATGGCCGCACTGGCTTGGTGCGGTCACCCTCTCCGCTCTGCTTTTCGCGTTCACGCTTATCCTGCCGTTGGCGATGCAACTCCTCGTCGACAGTCGAGGGGCGGCTATAGGCATCGCGGGAATCGAGTCCTGGGGCACCGTGCTGATTGCATCGACACTCGTTGCCTGGTGCTCTGCAGTGGCTCAGGGGCAGGAGTGATCGTGCAGCTCGGCGACTCTGGGCGCGACGCTCAGGGCTGTTCTGCATCTCGTCCGGCTGCCGTTCTCATTGCTTCCTCACGCGACACCCGCAGAACGGTGAGCGCCTCCGGACGGGATCCCGTCTGCGTGACATGCTCTCGGTGCCGGTCGTCAGCGTCGTCCTCGATGCTGTGCTCGTCGTCCTTCTATCATCGATCTGGCTCAGAACACGGTTCTCCCGCGCTCGTCGCTCTCAACGCTTATTGTCGCGCTCCTTCTACTCGTAGCGTTCACGTAGCGCGCCAGTCCTTTCTAACTGCCGACGCCTCCCGACGCCCATGTTGGTTCCGACTCTGTGCTCCAAGAGGTGCTGGAGAACATGTGCACGGTGAAGTGCCTCGGTGCCCGGCCACCGTCGAGACGCGGTGGCGGGCACGTTCGCGCACGCCATCACTGCAGTTCTTACCGCGAACGTCACCTCAGCACCAGTATCGGCGGGACTCACAACGTTGCAGTTTTGGCGCACCCTCATCGTCCCTCAGCACCGGCATCTGGCGAACTGTGGATGATTCGTTGACTCTGGGCCAGCTTTTGCAGGCAGCATGCTGGCAGTCACGCTGTATTCGCGCTCACTCACTAGTCTCGCAGCAGACCTCTCCCTTCGGGTGGCGACTCTGGCTCCTGACCTCACCCGGGTACGTGACATCCTCGGACAGGCATTGAACCTCGAGAGCTGCGATGCCGACGGGCGCGCGGACGACCGTGAGTCTCCGGGAGCTCGCTCGAGTGCCGGAGAGAAAGCCCCTGCAGTCGATGACATTACATGCTGATAGTTTGGCGGCGACTATGTCCGGAATTCTCGGGGCGTCCGGGTCGGGAAAATCAACACTGGCTGATCCCATCGCTGGTATCGAGGTGCCGACCGGTGGCGACATCCTCATCGACGGACTGATCAGGCGGAGGCGGCGACGGTCCCGTGACAGGATCGGATATGTCGAACAGAGTACTCGGCCCTCCTCCGGAAGCATTATCGAGAACGTGCGTCTGGCCAACCCAACCGCATCACGGGAAGAGGTGCATGGAGCCCTTCGATGGCCTGCGCCGAGAGTTCGTTGATGCGCTGCCCATGGGATATGAAACGCTCTTGGGACAGCGGTAGCGGACCTCGGGGGCAGCGTCAGCCTGGCACTCGCACGCGCCTTCTCAAGAAGCCGTCTCGCTGATCCGGACGAGGCGACGAATGCTGCTGATCCCGAGACGGAGCAGCGGATCCTGAGGAACGTCCGTGCCACGGGATGCACATTGATCGTCCTGGGCCACTGACTCAACCTCGTCGAGCAAGCGTCTCGTGTTCTCGTCCTTGAGAGGTGCGATCGTCGCCGCTGGGAGCCCGGATAAGATCCGGGCTCTCCGTGACACGGGTGCTCTGCTCCTCTAGTCGGAGCCTGTGTCACCATGATGGAATGGAGTCCCATCAGTGGGACTGCTGCCCAACGTAAATCATTGGAGCGAGCATGACCACCATTACGACGGACGCCCTCATCGTCGGAGACGGGGTTCCCCGGTCTCTTTCTAGCCTGGGAACTCGTCGAACAGGGGGCAGGCAGCGTGACGATCGTTGCTCCGGGAGACCGGCGTGGCGGTGCGAGCCGCGCGTCTGGGGCGATGCTTGGATGCTTCGCAGAAATCTCGAAAGACACGCTGCGAACCGATGCTGGGCGGGCAAAGTTCGAAATCGGCCTCGGCGCACACCGGATGTGGCCGGAGGTGCTGCATAGCCTCACCGAATTCGCCTGCGACTTGCCGTTGCACACGGTATCCGACACCCACGTCATCCTCAACACCTGCGGTGGCGAGCTAGATTCGCTCAACTTCACGCGATGATCGATGCGCTCGAGAATACAACGAGCCGTGGAGGAGATCGATGCCGACGATATCCCCGGGTACAACCCGCGTACGGATGCGCGAGCTTTGCGAGCGATCCGCCTTCCTCACGAAGGAGCGGTCCACAGCGGACATGTTCTGACGGTGCTCGACCGCCATCTCTTCGACCGCGGTGCGATCCGCGTGGCAGCTTCCGCCGGGGCTATCACGACAGAAGGAGACCGAGCCACGGGGGTCGTGCTCGACAACGGCGAGTATCGCCGCCGACACCATCGTCGTCGCGGTCGGTGCGGCTTCGCGTGAACTTTGCGCACTGCTCTGCCGCGTCACGAGATCATGCCCACGTTCTCCGCTCTCGGGTAGCGATGATCGGTCGTCGTGAGTTTGGTGAAGGTTTCACGAGTGTCGTGCGCTCCCCGAACCGTTCCGGCGCGTGCGGCCTGCACGTCGTTCCGCTTGGGGAAGGGCTGGAATATATCGGAGCCACGAACTTTGTGTTCGCGAAGCCGCGCTACGAAGGGAATATCGGTGTGGCGAAGTTCATTGCCGAGTGCGCTATGCAGCAGTTGGACGAACAGACCTGCTTCCACTCAATCGCAGAAGTGCGCACTGGCAATCGTCCTGTCACTCTCGACGGGTTCCCTCTCGTGGGATGGTCGACGGTCGATGGGTTGTACGTCTTGACCGGCACCTATCGCGATGGTTTCCATAGCGCCCCCGCTCTCGCTCGACACGTCGCGCTTGAAATCCGTGGGGAAGCGGGGATTATCGATCCGATGTTCCGACCGGATCGCGCTCCCCTCAGCACCTGGACGGTGGAGGAAGCGATCGATGAATGCGTGCTGCACATGGCCGCCGGCTGGTTCTGAAGCGCGTGCGATTGCTCCTCGAGGTCTCATCAGTGATACTGCACAGGATGTTCAGAGAGCAGGCTGAGAGCGTCTACAAGGCGATTCCTCGCGTGATGGGTCTCGGCCCGGATCTCATGATCTATCTGTCGGGGCCGCATGCTGACGAGGGGCCGTATACGGGATTATGCGTTATCTTCGGCGAGTGTCGTCTTGATCAGTCGTCTGCGGACGGTAGCCGTGTTCTTGCGTGCTGTGCAGCTTTGCATACAGGCCGCCCTCTGCATAGGAGGCTGTCGTGGTCGCCCTGCTCGACTATCCTCTTGCCATCCAGCACGATGATGAGGTCGGCCATCCGCACTGTCGAAGCGGTGCGAGACGCATCGTGATGCGTCCAGCCTGCTTCTCGGCCGCTGCAGCTGTGGCGAAGCGTTCAAAACAACGCGATGTTCGGTCTGTGTATCCAGTGCTGCGGTCGGTCGTCGAGCAACGGCAACGGATTCGTGTTCATGAATCCCGGGAAGAGCGACCTCTGCCATTGGCCGAAGCAGGTTCCTGACCTCGGGCCAGCGTGAGCCGAGCTGCGTCTGTGTTCCGATGCGGAAGCGCTGTCAGCAGATCATCTGCTCCACCTCGCATGATGGCGTGCCCGATGCTTGCGTCGTCGGTGGATGCGGTGAGATCGCCCACTCCCACGCTAAGGCCGAGTGTGAACTCGAAGCGAGCGAAGTCTTGGAACGAGCCCGAGAGACGCTGACGCCATTCGGTTGCGTGGATCTTCGCAAGAGGAACATCATCGATCAGCACCGCCCGCTCGTTGGCTCGTAGAACTTGGCGAGCAGTTTCACGAGTGTGGATTTCCCGGCGCCGTTCTCGCCGACGATGGCGACCACGGAGCCAGCGGGGATACGCAGGTTGATTTTTTCCAGGACATTCTCAGTCTCTCCGGGATACCGGAAGCTTACGTTCTCGAACGACACCGCGGACCGGATCAGCTCCGGCGCCGCATGGTCCTCTGCTGCCCGTGTCACTGCGGCATGGTCTCCAACCATGCGAGGCGGCGGGCGCCGGTTAGGAAGACCCCGCGGATGAATCCGACCTCGTTGACGGTTGCGGCGACGAAGTCTGACATCTGCACCCCGGTGGCCAGAACGAGTACGACCTCGCTGGCGGGGGCATCGAGAACGAAGACGACGTAGAGCAGAGTCAGCCCGTAAGCCAGCCCGAACACGCCCCAGGCCAGCGCGTTCCAGCCAGACGAGAGGTAGGTACGACGGCGCATCGGCGGTACCATCGCCGCCACTCCGCTTCGTGCGACCGGGCGATCTCGGAGCGTATTCCCGCGATACGGACATCTTGCGCAGCGCCCGCCGTCGTCGACAGCTCGAAGAGATGCTCGGTGAGCCGACGGTGAGGGGCCACCTGCTCCTCGACCACATTGTCCTGCCGCGGCGGGACAATGGCGGCGACCACGATCGGAGCGGTGAACGGCACAAGGAGCGGCAGCAGTGGTGAAACCCCGGAGGAGCGCGAGAACCACGCAGGCTGGAAGATCCATATCGCTGTGATGACGAGCGAAGGTACAGGTGGTCGAGGACGAAAAAACCTTCTGGCGCAGAAGGCGAGCCGATCCAGGTATTCCGGTCGCTCCTGGTGCTCGATGGTGGAGATCGATGCCTGGAGCCGAGCGATATGGGCCTCAATGCGATGATGGTCGCCCCGAAAGCGACGTGCCAACCGCCTGCGACCATCGAGAGCAGCCAGCCTGCGCACGCGGACGTGACCATGCCTCCCAGTGCGATATGCACTCGCACAGGATCGCTCGCCGTGATGCCTTGAGTGAGCAAGAGCAGCCACAACGCGACGAGCGGACGTGGCAACGCCGCGGAGCTGGAGCGCGAGTGAGCCGATCATCAGTCTTGGTTCGTTCGCATGTCCGATCTTCACGAGTCGCCGCATCGAGATGGCTCCACCAGGGACTCGGACTTCGGCAGGGGCCGCGGTGCTGCTCGCTACCGGGCTCAATCATCGTCCCTCCTACCGTGGCGTCGGCGAATCGGCTTGCTTGCAACTCGAACATGTGTTTGTGGTGACCGTCGGGTTTCATCAGCTCGCCATGTGATCCGCATTCGGCGATGCGACCGTCCGCGAGCACCGCGATGCGATCGGCCTTGCGCACAGTCGAGAGCCGATGTGAGATCAGGATTGTTGTGACGTTTGAGATGGTCCCAAAGCAGCCGGTTGAAGACCTCCTCTTCGGCGGATATCTAGATTCGCCGTAGGCTCATCGAGGATCACCAGCCCTGCCCCGCCGCGCACCGCGCACAGGACGCGCGCCAGCACGATGCGCTGCCACTGCCTCGGACAGCTCAGCACCACCCTCGAACCGCCTTCGACATCGGGGAGGCGAGCTCGGCTGGGCCATCTGCGCCTAGCCGCCCGCAGCGCATCGAGACAGCCTCGTCGCTGTGCCTGCGGCCCGGGTCGACGTTGTCACGCAGGCTGCGCTCGAAGCGCACAAAGTCCTAGAACCGACGGCGATCCGCGCACGCCGAGGATTCGTGACGTCGAAACGTCGGAGATCGTCCATCGACGAGTACCACGCCGTCGGGTCGGATCGAGAAGCGACACAAAAGTTTCGCGAGGCTTGTCTTGCCCGCGCCGTTGACTCCGACCAGCGCCAACGACTCGCCGGGCCTCACCTGGAGATCGAGGCCGTGGTAGAGCGTCGATCTCCGAACGTGGGTACCGGAAACCGCAGGCCCTGCACGCTAATTCCCACCGCGCCCTGCGGCACCTCAACTGGCGAAGGTCCTTCTCGATGTCGGGGTCTGGCGGATTCCCTGAGTACGCGCTCGGTCCTGCAGGGACCTCCCGCGGCGACGTCATCGAGGAGCCCATCCGAGACCACCGAATGCGATCCACTGCACTCCGACCGCGAGGCTGCGTGCGGTGATCACGCTGGCAACAGGCTCCACTCGCCGCTCAGGCAAGGTTCCCATCCGGCAAAACGGTCACATTCGCGATGACGACGACGGCGGCTCCGATGAGACGCGACGACGCCGTAGACGCGTAGCCGTGGTTTGCGCATCGTGAAGGGCCGCCGACGTTCGATCACGTCGCCCCACCGCCCGTCACCGAGACCGAAAAGCCGGACACGCTTCGCCGCCCAAAGGCTCGACCGCCAACTCGTAGGCGCCAGAAGCCTGCTGTTGTTCCGCACGTGCCACGTCATCGGAGCCGCGCTGCTCCCACATCGCGCTCTCCTTCAGCAGCCAGTGCGTCGATGCAGGCCACCGCCGCGCGACGGCCGCCCACCAGCTGTACGCAGGCGAGCGCGACGGCTGAGACAGGGCCGCAAACAGCTGCAGCAGAACCTCCGACCATGAAGTCGATGGCGAGGAGAGTGCAGACCGTTTCCCCGCGATCGAAGTCGTTCTTCACAGTAAGCGCGGGATCACTCCAGGTGCGAGACCCCCGTCCGTTCAAGTCCTCCCGCACCAGGCGTTGGTTCATCTCACTGGCGATGCGATGATCCCAGCGTCTGGGCCTGATCCACCGAAAAATGCGGGGTGATCTGCAGGACGAAGAAGCCCACTGATGTCGCCACGAGCATCGAGAACATCGACGGGTCCTTCGACAGAACAGCCCCACTGAGTGTGTCCGCAGAGGACTGCGGAACAGAGCGGGCAGTACCGCCCCGACGATGAGAAGCACCCACCAGAACATGGTCAGAATCGGTGCAGTTCGCCAGAAGGCAACGAACACCGAAAGAGCTCTGCGCAGGAGCGAGATCGATTGGCTCTGGCCTGGCTGTGTTGACTCCGACATGTACCCCTCGCAATCGACACGTTCACCCGAAGAGTTTCAGCACCCCACCGACGGCGGGACCGAACCCACCCTACACGTCATCAATTCGCCGCGACGGTAATGATCGGAAACGACAACGACCGCCCTAGGGGATGCAATTGCCAGGATTGCACCGATCGTAAGCAATCAGTATAAGGCGACGCACGGGTCGGCAATGAGACTCGCGTACAATTTTTCGGGAGCAGCAGCGTTTGCCTCACGTGAGTATGTTCGCGGGTGGTGGCGTTCCCCTATGTACTCCTGAGCAGGGAGTTGTCGCTGGCTGCGCGCCGTGAGAGCACCACGAAGTTCACCCGCCTCTCGGCTGGACTCGTGGCCATGCCCGTAGAGCGATCCGTATGCGACCTCGCATCATGGTTCTGCTGGCCAGCAACAGCACAGACCAGAGTCGCGGTGAAGGCAGCCAAGTCACGGGCATAACTCCACCTCACCACCAGTCCAGCCTGCACTGGTGCACCCGAGGAGGCGCCGCTCAATCTCTCCAGCGACTCCGAGCGCGGCGCCAAGTCGGCAGGAGGGTGCGACCACGTGGCCGGTCGCCGCGTTGGAACATGACGAAACACATCAACGTTATGACCGTCGTTGACGACAACGATCGAGCGCATCTCTGCTACGGTAACACCCGTGACCGTACCGCCGCCCCTGGTGATTCTTGGAGCCGCAGTTGACGCTGTCAGGGCACCTGGCTACGGTCGGACGTGCTACGTTGCGCAACGTAGGGGGGAGCAAATGTCTACATTGATCAAAGAGCTTCTGTCGGGTAGCGATTCCGGCACTGTGCTGCGAGCTGGTTTGCTCTCGCTCAATCGCGCTGAGCTTCGTCGCCTCGTGTCTGACACTGCGCGCTCGCTTGAGAAGGCGGGTGTCCGCGCCGAGCATCGGGCACTTCTCCGGGTAGCACCGGGTGTCCCGTTCGTCGCGCATCTTTCGCCCTTCTGCAGATCGGAGCCCAGCCGATCGTCGTCGATCACCGCATCGTGCGGGCGACGACCTCCGCTATCATTGAGGCTCACGGTGTCTCGTGGGAGCTGTTCAGTCCACGGGAACTCACGGTGACCCGAGGATTCTCCGAATCTCCCCCGAGGCTTGTCGCTACCGGCAGAACGGCGTACCGCGATAACCAAAACATACTCCTTCAGCTCTCGTCAGGTACGACCGATGACCCCCAAACTTGTTGGGCGTCGCGAAAGGATCTTCGGTCGAGTCCAGGAGATACGTTGCCCTCGGCGGGGTATCCCCGGAGGAACTGCTCTTGTCGTAGCCGGAGCGCTTGCGTCGGCCTGGGGCTTTAACGCCGCGTTGTTCGCCGGCCTTGGTGATGGCCACGAGTTGTCCTGCCTACATCTACGACGCTAGCAGGCCTTTTTGCGGCAGCGAATGCCACCGGACGCATGGCCACGATCCTCGCCGTGCCGATGCATGTGGCGATGCTCGCGCGTGTAGCGAGGTCCCGCGCTCCTTGGTCAGCGTCCTGACCTCCGGAGGGCCAGTCTCCGAGGCGCAGGCGGTCGCTGTTACCCACAAGCTCGGTGTGATGGTCGGCCAAGTCTACGGGAGCACGGAAACAGGGCTCATCGCTGGAGACCTTCGGGGTGAGATGCCGGAACGAGCGGCTCTATCGCGCCCAGCCTACGAACGCGGCTCCTTGATGGGGACGAACTGGCAATTGCGATGGAACACTCCCGTATGTGAACCGAGCCGACAATGAGGGTCGCTGGGAATCGGGGTGGTTTCGCACCCACGACGCCGTCACGATGAGTGTTTCAGGGGCGGGTGACTGTTCAGGCCGCATAGATGGTACTCCTCTCGCTTGGTGGGCGGAAGTTCCACATCGCGGAGATCGAACACCATCTCACTTCCCAGGCTGAGGTCGAGGCGGCCGTGGTTTTCCTCCATGACTCGAGGATCAAGCGTTTGTTGTCCCGCGTGACAGCAGCCGCTTTGACCGGCAACGTGCCGTCTCTGAACTCCCCGAGTATCTGCGTCCCCACGTCATTCAGGTCGTCAATACTCTGCCTCTATCGCCTTCTGGCAAGATTCTTCGTCAGCGTGACCTGCTCAAGGTGCGGCTCCGAGATCAGGACGCTTCATGACGAGCGGTGGTGACGAGCGGAGTCGGCGGATCGTGGCGGTGTGCGACTGGCTCGCCGAGAGTGGAGTGCGCGAAGCCGACGATCAGACGGCTCTATCCTCTTTGGACCTCACCTGGCTTCTATACTGCGTCGAGGAGGAGATGGGTCGTGCTTTGATCTTTACCGATGACGCCCTTGTGCGGGTGAAGACGGTGTCGGATTTTGTCGATCTACTCGACCGACAGCTGCCGCCCCAGCCATGAGTCGCCGAGTCGTCGTAACGGTCGTCGATGCAATGACAGCGGCGGGTGATGGTCTGGGTGATACACACGAACGACTGCTGCAGGGGGCATGCCTTCGCTCCTGTAGCGCGATTTGACGTCTCTGCGGCCCGAAGTTGCTATGCGGCGCTGCGGGAGGACGATCCAACTCCAGCGGAGATGATCCTGTCGATTGCCGGAAGGATATCCTCAGTCGGTCGGGTGTGGATGTCGATCGTGCCTACTATGCCGGCACCCCTGACGCTGCTCCCCCGGAGCGACCAGAGACGATCCGAGTAGGCGGAGTGACCGGGTCGGCCTGGGACCGCGTTTACACTAGCGGGTGCGTGGCGGCAAGCTCCGCCCTCGTGGATGCGGCCGCAGCGATCTCGTCAGGGCGAGCCGACCGTGTGTGGTGGCAGCCGCACGTGTTATCGACGCACCGACGTTTCACCTCTTCAGCTCAGGGCGGAGCGATGAGCCGCGACGAAGTGACGCGACCTATGACGCTCGCTCGTTCGGGCATGCTTCTTGGTGATGGAGCCGCGATCATCGTCCTTGAGGCCGCCGACCAGCTGAGCGATGACAAGGTGCCATTTGCCGAACTCAGAGGTTGGGGACGGGCCGGGGACGGTTTCGACTCCCACCGGCCCGACCCCGATGCGAGCGGGATGACGAACGCGATCCGTGCAGCACTGTGCAACGCTTTGCCATCGGCCCGGACGAGATAGACCTCATCAACATGCATGGCACCGGCACTCAGCTGGGTGATGCGGCGGAGTATCGTGCCTCGCCACCGTCTTCGGAGCCGATACGATCCCTTCAGCCCACGCTCCCAAGGCGTCTGTGGGACATCTTCTCGAAGCGACAGAGGGCTCATCGAGGCGGCGATCGCCGTGGCGTCCATCTCGTCCGGTACTCTCCCGCCCTCAGCAGGCGTCGAGGGCCGAAGACGCGACGCTTTTCGGTTTCTGTGCTGACCTGTCGGCGCTACCGTCGAGTCACTCATGTTCTATCCACGAACTTTGCGTTCGGTGGCTCCAACACCGCCCTCCTTTTTCTCGCGTGGAATAGCGACTCCGATCGTACAGTGGGCTCCTTGACATCACGAACCCGTGGTTCTGGGCGGGGTGCCACCGCTTGTCCTGCAAAACCACTGCAGCATTTCATCGCCTCCGACTATCCGTCAGCCAGTGCGATGCGGCGCAACGTTGTCTGGACGCCGTGTGCTTAACCAAAGCGCAGCGAGAAAAGATCGCCCTTCTGATCGTCGCCGAGCACGGTGATCAGAACGCTCGACAGGCCGTTCGGGGAGCGTCTGGCCCAAGGGGCCGCCTGCCTCCGGGTTGCTGGTACAGGGAACGCCAGCAGAGTGCCGCCGGGATCGTTGCTTGCGCTTGGGGACTGCGCGGTAGCATCACTGTACTCGCCACGTCCGCTGGCCTCGATCACTCCTGCGTTCATGAGACCGTGACAGACATCGCTACTGCTGACAGCTCCTCCGCGGTCCTTGTCATCAGGTACGAGCAGCGTCGCGGGTCATGTGGTACCGGTGAGGCGATCCTGTTCAGCTTCCGGTGACTGGATGTCCTACATGATGCGGGCACCGAGTTGCTGGAACGAGACGACCGGCGAACTGCATGAGTTGGTGTTCGTCGAGTATCCGCCGTGAAGGAACGGGTGCCGGACAATGTGGTCAGCTCGGCCTCACGCAGGTCGAGCGCGGTCGCGAACTCTGTGGATAGCGTTAACGCCTGGATGCTCGATCCTCGTAGTGATAAGCGCGTGATCGTGGCGCCCGTTAGATCCAGCTCCTCGATCACACAGTCCTCGAACGTCACATCCACCGCGCGCGCACCTCTAAGGAGCACAAATCCGAGCTTGCATCGCTTGAAGAGTATGGTTTTTAAGGTCGGCGTCGCTAAGGTCGAGGACACCGAGTCGGATTCGCCAGATCTCGGTGTTCCGAAGCGCCAGATTTATGCCTTTGACTTTGGTGCCAGCGAGCCCCGATATGTGCGAGTCAGAGATCTCTTCCGTGCGAGATCGACATCGGATACCGAGACTCCACTTAGCTCGGACTCGAGAGCTTCAGGCCTTCCAGATCACGGCCGTCGAGGCTGGTGTCCGAGAGGGAAACATAGTCGTGATACCCATCCGCGTCGAGAACGTCTGCGTCGATCTGCTCGAGATCGTTCAGCCACGATTGGCCGATCTGCGCTGATTTTACTATTTTTGCCATACGGCTCCTCCTTCGTTCGAGAACTCCACGGCGGGAGGTCGGGGTTTTCTGAGCATATGATGCCCGAGTGCGAGGCACGTCCAATCCCGAAGACCAGAATGTCCGCAGTGCGTCCACGGAGTGCAGACAATCGGTTCGCCAGCAAGGTTGAACGAGGTGTTCAGCACGATAGGGACGCCGGTTAAACAGCCGAACTCCGCAAGCACGCGATAATAGTTTGGGTTTTCTTCGGCCACCACGGCATGAATGCGTGAGGTACCGTCGACGTGGACCACGGCTGGTGCTTCGTTGCGGAGTCGGTCGTTGGCTCGGAACGCGATCGTCGTGAACCGAGCATCGCCGATGTCATCGGTGTACCTGTCGACCACCTCGGCCGGCATCGACGGCCCGAAAGGCGCCAAGGCTCCCGATGTTTGATCACCGCGTTGACCCGGTCGCGTGACGAGCGATCGCGGGTCGGCGAGGATGCTTCGATGCCCGAGCACGGGGAACCTGCTTCCATCCGCTCCGAGAACCAGCTGACGACGCGTCCGGCAGCACGAGTTCCCATGCGACCGCTGCTCCCACGTCCTCAACGGTCTCGGCCACGGCACCTACGGATTTCAAGATCGCTGCGACTTCCTTTTCCGTGAAAGAGGGGCCGAGCGCGATCGACTGGATGGGGTGGGGATGCCAGCGCCGTCAGATCCATGCATGCGGCGAGGCGGCACCTGCCGCTGCGCGCGTTGTCTGCGCAACCAGGGTGAGCGAAGACCGCTTCGACATCGTCCGAAGCGGCCACGCGGGCGTTGGCCTTGACGTTCAGCAACCCCGCCACCCAAGGCGACGGAGTGGATACCAGTCGTTCGCACCCCCCATTCGACGAGACGCACTACGGCGTCTTCCACCGCCTCCTGGGCGGCAAAGGCGAGGTCCATGTGCCATGGCTCTAGCTCCTCACCGTGTGTGCGGGGCGGATGCCCGAAAAAGGTCGACCAAGTCATCGGTGAATCGTCCGGAGAACGAGTGTTGACCGTAGTGGATGAACTTAGGATCGAGCCGATACGAGAGGCATCATCGTCCCTTCCAGCAGCACCTGGTCGACGAGGGCCCGCAGTGTGGGATTACGTTTGCCGAACGCTGCTAGTCCCATGACCTTGTATTCACCGTCTGATGATGCGAAGCCTAGGTATTCGGTCACCGCAGCGTAGAACCACCCGAGCGAGTGCGGAAGCAGTACCTCGTGGCGTAGTTCGAGCTCGGGGCCCCGCTTACTCCACACCGTGCCACTGTGATGATCTCCCGAGCCGTCGAGCACCACGACAAGGGCATCGCGGAAAGGGCTCTCGTATCCTGCTTGAACTGCATGCGAGCGATGATGCCCGGGTCCGACGATAGCCGGTGTGTCATGCGCTCCCAGGCCGACGCGGAGTTCTCGGGAGAGACGTTCCCGCAACGCGCATCTTCGCTGAAGGTGCGCAGTTGCTTCTGTTGCCATTCACGTGTTGCACGGTCGACCGACCATTCCGTGGAGAGCGCGTCGCAGAACGCAGCCATGCGCCCGTCGCTGTGGGCTGCGATGTCCCAGGGCATAGCGATCGCGTGGATGTCATCGAGGGTTGCACCAGCGATCTGCAGACAGGAGGCGATCGCACGCAAAGGAAACCGATCAAACGCATGTTTATCGCGGATGAAAGCGCTCTTCGTCCACGGAAATGCCAGCACCTCACCATTCCGGGACGATTGCCGCTGATGGGTCGTGCGGACCCAGTCCTGATGCCAAAGGTAAGACGATCCTCTGAAGCTGTCATTGGTTCTGCAGATGGTTTTGAGATCAGTACGCGCGGACGTCGCCTCGCCTCGGCATGCGTCGGGTGATTTGGCGTACAGATCGAGTCTGCGGATCTGTCGGCGCATGACGCCGGTCTGGAGCATTCCACTTGGCGACCCACGTTCGTCCGAATGGTTCCGGACCATCGGCCCCGCAGACGCGAAAAGCCGCCGGGCGCCTTCTTGCGGTGCGCTGGAGGAATCTGCGGAGAAGCGGATGTCGACACTCCAGCGTACTCGGGTCGATGGGTTGTCGAGCGAGCGGTGGAGCATGAGTTCGTTGAACATAAGCGCGTCAGCCCGGTTCCAGTGGGACTGTGATCGCATCGTCTGTGGCGGCCTCTTCTTCCTTGGCGAGACCGGTGATGCCAGATTCATTGGTAAAGAAGGGGAGCGACCGAGCCTATGAGCCCGGCACCACAGCAAGGCAACCGGTCTCCTCATCGACCGGAACGGGAGGGTATCCAGAAAGTGAGGATCCGGCTATCCACTTCGTCCCAAGCAGGGCAGTTCGACACGTCCTGGTGCCAACCGATCGTTTGGCGCGCATCGTGGGGTTCGCGAGGGCGTCCGTTGAAAAGATCGTAGGCGCGGATCTCATCGCCGAGGATCGAGCATGCAGCCCCGAGGATCCCCGGCTCGGCAGAGATCGTAAAGGGCCTTGTCCGATCAGGTTCCTGCGCCAGACGACTGGTCGTGCTGCGGGAACTTCAGTCCGGATCGCCGCCATCGGCGGTCGAACGGCAACTCGCTGTAGTCGGACGAGTTCTCCGGATGCGAGCATCTCGTCGGCGTAAGCGTCGACAGGATGCTCGAGCCCTCTGCTGTATGCGCATGGGTATTTCAGCGGACACGATGTCTTTGAGCACCAGATAACCGTCGCACTCGTACTGCTCGATCTGTTCCTTGTCAGCATGGTCCGGTTCATCGCTCGTCTCTCCATCTGCTCGGCAGTATAAGGTTAGCTATTATTCCGGTAATCTTCTGTCATAGGGCAATCGTGGTTGAAAGTTCACCTAGGCACTCTAACTCCCCACGATCGGAAGCGAGCATGGAGGATCGAAAGCCCATGAAGATCGTCATTGCCGGACGTGGCGAACTTACGGTGCGAGCGCGCATCTGTTCTCTATGCTCGCCCAGCTGGACCCTCGTCTCACTATCAGATGTGTACCTGCGCCGGGTGGCATCGACAGTTTCGCCATGAAGCGCCATGCTTACCGCTGCAGCGCAGCGGCACGGCTGGCGTCTGCACCCAACACCTCTGGTCTCGACCTTGCTGCGGAGGATCTGCTGGTCTCATTGCAGTATCCCCTGATCATCCCCGCCGAACATCTCGGCTATGCCACGGCGGTGAATCACGCCTCGCCCTTCCTCGGCATCGGGGCAGTCTCTCGCTACTGGCCCGATCGTGGGGCGGGATGCGGAAAGCTGGCGTGACGTGCACGAGATCACCCCTCAGTCGATGCTGGCCCGTTATTGACCGGCGTTCGCTTGCACCATCGTTCTTCACTGCTGCTGAACTCTTCACCCACTTTGAAAGGGAGGCTTTTGAACTGCTGTCCGCGAACGCCGGACGGCTTCTCGACCGCTCCTATGCGGCGACCCCGCAACCCGAGGGTACGGCTGCTCATCGGCGTTCTGGCGTCGACTTTGCGAACATCGAGATCACCGACTTCGACCGACCAGCGACCGTCGTTAGGGACGCTACGCTTGCACTGGTCTTCCCCAATTTTCAGGAACCCCGCACTTTCGAGGGCGTTCCGTGGGCCGCGCCTATGCGATCGAGTCCCAGGCCGCCTAGAAAGCGAGCAGGGGACTATTGTGGCCGCCACCCGGGCGTCGTGATGGTCTGCTGCTCAGAGGGTGGTCGTTCTGGAGTTCAGCGGCTGACGGCAAGGTCGCTGCGCGGGAGGCGAGGAAACCAGTGAGGGCCTGCCTCACGGTCGCTGGGTGATACCTCTTAGCGGTAATCTTCCTTGCGCCTCGCAGTCGCGTGACCAGATCTGCATCGTCACGGAGACGACAAACCGCGGTACGCAAAAGGCTCCCGCCTGCCGTAGGGGACTAAGAGGCAGTTTTCTTCGTCGATTGCGTATTCCGATGATCCGCCGTTCGGGCAGAGGATGGACGGCACGCCGAGTGCCATCGCCTCGAGCGGTGGGTTTCCCAGCCCCTCGAGCCTGCTTGGGAAGACGAGAGCGTGACACGAGGAGACCACCTCCGCCACGCGAGTTGCATCGAGGCCGACATGAAACTCGTCGACGAGATGTGTGCTCTGCTCCGAGGGATGGACGGACGAGATCCACACGATCTGCACTCCATCGGAACGCAGCGGCTGCAGTGCTCGCAGTGCTCCCGGTATCCCATGGTCGTCAGGTGCTCCGGTCCGACGATGACGACGCGGAACTTTGACGGGCCAGGAGTGGGCCCGGGCTTGAAGGCGAAGATCTCTTCCGCGATAGGCACGGAGAGCGATAAACTATCGCGACCGAAGCGCTCGCGGTACACGCTGTGGATGAACTGCGATCCTGCGATCAGTGTGATCGGCAGGCGATGGGCAGCGATCCGGAAGGGAGAAGACGTTCATCAAATAGCGCATCCTCTTTGAGGGTCGGTTCGCCGGCGGAGTAGCCGAGCACTGGTCAATGCCGGCCTCAAATGCACGCGGATAGTCGATCCGGCATCCGGCGAGCGGTGTGGACGGCCCCGTCTTGCGCAGCGACGTGACGAGTCGGTCCGGGCCTCCGACCGGTTCTCGGCTGGCAAGGCCGAAGTCAGCGTAGACATCGTCCGTGCAGTCGTCGCCACGTACCTGCCGCGTGGACCTCCGCCCCTCCGCCGCCATCATCTTCGCGGTTGCATCTGTCGCGCATCCTCCAGTCTGGATGGGGAAAGGGATGGCCACCGTTACACGCTGTCGTGCAGGCCGGTCGCGTGAGGTCTTTTCAGGTGGTGTCGGCAGATCCCGGACGGCGGCGTCGGCTTCGCTTCTTGCCCGATCCCATCGTTCCCGCACGGCGGTTGGGACAGCCCGGAGGAAATCGTCGAATCGCCGGATCTCACGCCGGGTCTGGATCGACCAACTGATCGGAAGCCGAACGTATCGACAGGGACATTGGCGAGTTCCTCTGGGGCGGGTCATGAGCTCATCCTCTGTGTTCGTCGCGTAATGCGAATAGATTGCCCTGACGGATGCGGAAGTAGTCCGTTCCGGAACATGCGTGCCGCGGAGGATGCGCGCCGTCCGATCGGCGTTGTTCTGTCTGGAGCGACCCAGCGACTACGAACCGCTATCTTAGCCAGTTCCGTCGATCGCCACGGTTGGAGATCACTTGGCACCCTGTCACAGGCCATAAGGGCGAGTTCGGAGTAGATGCGCTGTGACGCCGCCACCGAGAAGCTGTCCTCTAGGTGATGCTGTCCAGCCGTGACCATCGCCTCGTACCGGGCATCGTCCGTCAGCAGGGCGCTGACCGTGGGTATGGTAGCTGCGGGATCGATGTCTACCGTGCCGTCGCGTCGCAGGGTCGTGAATTCACTCCGATCACTCCGTCGATGACAACGTCACGATAGCCACCCCAATCTGTAGCGATTGATGGCGTCCCGCCGCTAACGCCTCGATCGGAACGTATCCGAAATTGTTGTCATAGATGGTTGAAACCGACAGCGCAACGTTTGCACGAGCGTAGACGCCCGCTAGCGCAGTGGTATCTAGGAAGGGAAGGAAGACGGTGCTGTCAGCGAGTCCTCGTTTCCGCAGATCGTCGTCGACCTGCTGCTGATATGCGCGTCCTGCCGGATCTGACTCCGCTCCAAGGAAGACCAGCACCGGCTGGTGCCCTTCATTGCGCAGATGCTCCACCATGGGAAGTGCCCGATGTACTCCCTTTCCCCGGTTGAAACGTTCGGCGCTCAGGATGATTGGCCGTTCTGGTGCGATCTCCGATAGCCGCTGCACGAGGCGGTGATGCCGGCGTCAGGATGAACCGCGACAGATCTGAGGGCATGGGTGCGCGGCTGATGCTGTCTGCGGTCAGGGGCCTCGGGAAAGCTCCAGCACTCCGATGTCGGCTGCACACGAGGTCACGAGGGTGTCTTCGCGCCGAAGCATTTCCATCACCGGTCGGGCGAACGGGATGGCGCGGGTCGCGTTGCCCATGACAAGCATCAGATACGGGGGTGGAATCGGCACCCGCTCCCGAGCGCGAAGGCGGCGTATGTCAGGAATGCCAACTAGGGGCGTCAACTCTGCGCACCGAAGCTCTCCGCCGACTCCTCTTCATCCCAGACGATGAATTCTGTTCCGTTGACAGCTCTACCCGCCATGGCCGTGAAACCGTCTGCACAGCGAAAGACGCTCGCGTGCCGCACCCGTCCGTTATTCGCATCGGCGCGAGTGAGCAGCCGGCGGGCAATGAAGTGTACTCCGATCTTCACATCGACACCCTGCCGCTATCATCGACCTCATCGAAGGCGGCGGCCGTTTGAAAGCTCATCTGAGCCGACACGCTTGACCTCCTTCGCCTCGTGCTGAGAGCTTAGATCCATGTTTACCGCTGCGGCGCGACATTTATCTCCCGGCTTGCCGAACGGGGCGCTTCACCCAAAGTCCGGGAATGGATGCGACTCCGCGTAAACGCCCTTGCGCAGGCAATCTCCGCACAGACCCTCGTGCACGGCGTCGCGCGCTGTTTCGGACCGTTCGCTGAGTACACCGCCGACGACCGCGATCACCAAGGACTGCTGGACCTCATCCTGCATCTCTCCGCAGGGCGGGGCCTGGTCTCGACATCGAGACGATGCGATTGATGCTCAGCTTCGGCTGCATGCAGGTGGCTCTGGGGCGTTCGGGTGCTCTCGATCGCTGGGGCGAACTCTCCACGCTGTTGTGCGCCGGTTTTCGTCCCGTCGTGACTGCGCTCGAGGTGTGAGCGCCAGCGAGATCTGGTCCCGCTCGCCTACGCGATGGCGAAACGGAGGGAATGGGACGCCCACTCGCCGATTTGGGCTGGAAAGTGTCGATGGCGGAACAGTTCTCCCAGCTCGGACTTGATTTAAAATCAATGCCCAGCCCCGCGGGCTAAGCGCGCTCGCCCACTACATGCGTGCAGAGCCTCACTGCCTCCATCCGGAATCAGCGTCGCCTTCGCCCCCAGGTGTGGAGCGCCGTGGCGTTCATTGATATCATGGTCGATCTACTCGAAGTCAGCGGCGGGCCCTACGATCACGTGGTGATGGGCCCACACGGATATGCGACCGCTGCCGTGGTGGATCCGCGTCCAGGCCGTCGGCGAGGTGATCGATTTCGCCGACGCGATCGAGGTCATGCTCGACTGCGCAGCGCAGGGATGCTCCGACAATCCCGTTCTCGGTGACGGGGATCTTCCACACCGATAATTTCTGTTTCTACGCAATCCACGACCGTTCTCCTTGACGAGATCCGTCAGGTTCCTGCCTCGCCACGATCGCTTCCTTTCAGACGAATCTTGACAACCAGGACGTTGTGGGCCCCCATGGAACTGATGGGCCCGCTTCGCGTCGCCAAGCAGCCCGAGCATTTCTTGCTCATCCTCTGCCTCGGTTCCCTTGCTCTGGTGTACCTGTCACGCACCCTGGGCAAACGACCAGACTGCAGCACCTTCCTGGCTCGAGAACGCGGCAGCTTCCGGGAGGAATGCCGCTCATCACGAACAATGATCGTCCTCGGTATCGGTGGCTCCACAGCATGACTTCAGCGCCTGCCTCATCGTTGATGGCGTGGTCGCGAGTGGCGGTCGGAGGGCGTCTTTCACGCAGTAAACACCATTCCCTCGAGCAGCTGGCCATCGGAGAGTTCCGTCTCCGTGCCGTCGACTACTGCCTCGACGCGCTCGACCTCACGCTCGGTGACGTGGACGTGATCGTTGCGAATGACCTCGTCCACCGTGGGGCCCTGCGCGGGCTGCGGGACGTGCGCAAGGTTGATCACCATCTCAGCCATGCGGCACTGGTCTCCTACCTCTGCCCTGACCCAGACCTCGCTCTGCTCGTCATCGATGGCTTCGGGTCCATGAAGTCCAATAGAGGCAGAGATTGTCTCATACTTCGTCGCAGGAAACGATCGGTGGCCTCGTCTTGTACACCGGGGAGTATGGCGCCCGTGGCGGCTCGACCCTTCACGGCCGTTCAGCTGGAAAAACTTCGATGTTGTCGATGACTCGCTCGGCGAGCTCTACTCCTGGGTGACGCGTCGGATCGGCTTCGGTCTGCACGACGAGGGCAAGACGATGGGCCTTGCACCGCTCGGGTCTGATGCTCTAACCGAGCAGCTGCAGGAGACGGTCCGTCTCGACTCGATCGGAGGTGTCGCTTTGATGCGAGCAACACGCGCGCATCGATGAACTGATGCCGATACCGCCGGAACGAGGGAGGAGGACTGGTGCGTGCGTGCGGATTATGCCCGCGCGGCGCAGGATCTCCTCGAACTCGCTCTGCTGCGGCGCGCAGATGATCTTTGCACCGGACGGGTGCCCTGCAACATCGGGCTCGGTGGAGGGTCTTCTTGAACTCTGCCGCGAATCGCCGCATCCTCCGCGAGGGCCCGTTCTCCGGCATTGCTCTTCACGGCGCAACCGGTGACGGCGGCACAGCCATCGAGTGCTGCTGCTCGCCTACGCGGACATGACGGGACGGACTCCTGAGCCTGGCGTCGTCGTATACACGGGGCGCGAGTATGACGATCGCCAGATCCGTGATGAACTGCAGCAGACGAGCGGGATTGAATGGCACGAGGGGGATCCGACGGACCGCGCCGCTCGTGCTCTTGCCACCGGTCAGATTGTTGGATGGTTCCAAGGAGGATCGGGTTCGGTCTGACTACTCGGCAATCGAGCATCCTCGCACGACCCTGGTGCGGCGAGGCATGAAGGACCGGATTAATCGCGTGGTGAAAGGCACCGTGAAAAGCTTCCGTCCGTTCGGCGCCGTCGGTGCTGATCGAACGGCAGGCCGAGGTGCTCGAACTCCGCGACAGAAGGGTTCTTCATGTGCGTGAATGCACAGGTTCGCCCTGAGATACTGAATCGTCTGGGTGTGCGACGCGCATCGATGGGTGCACGACGTTATCAGAGCGTTGGTCCGGAGACCAGCATCCGCTATCACCGCCCTGATGACTCGGTTCCGCCGAGATCACGGGAACTCCTGCGCTACTCAACACGTCGTTCAATGACTCCGAGCCCATCGTCGAGACGCCAAAGGCTCTCGCTTCCTGTCCTTCGGACCGATATCGACTGCTGCCTTGCTATCGGAGACCATGTTTGATACCAAGACAGGCGCACGCAGTAGACAAGTGCCGGTTAGATCGACGGGATAGTGATAGGTATGTGACGGGAGGCGCACGTGAGATGAGGAAGCTCGACCGAGTCAGTTGTCGACGATCCGGCCGGATCGCTTGGAACTGATTGCGGGTCGGCTCGAACTCCCTGAAAGACGCCCAGACAATCAACGCCCAAAACAAAGCTGAGATGATGGGATTGGGACGTGATCGCTGATGATCGTCAGGCTGGCCTCGATTTCGAAGAGAGCCGCCGATGTCGAGATCGGCGAAGGAGATGCTCGATATCGGATCGATGGACATCTCAGGTCGCCAAACGATAGGCGTCAAAGCGGAGACCGTCTTCGCGAGCGTTCGTTACTGCCTCTCGGCCTGTATCTCTCTCGACCGGCGTGGCGGGGCTGTTTCTGGCCTCGTCGACCGGTGCGTCACTGTGGCGGGTGAGCGCGGGGTCTGTGACGCTGGTGGTGGTACTGGGGAGCTGGAGCGTATCGGCGGGCTCAAAACACCACGTCTGCAGTACTCACCCCCGAACGGCGCGAAGCCCTCTTTGAAGAGCTCCTGCGTGGGGGCTCACGCTCACCGGATCGATCGATCAGATCTGGGGCCTGCCTGATGTCGGCGATTCCTCGGCCATCGTTGACCTCGCGGCGCAGGTCGCTCTCCAGTCACGCCTCGGTCATCTCTTCGGCCGCATTCTCTGGACTCTAGGGTTCCGCACGCGAGCGATCATCGCGCTGGCTATAGACGGGGGACCGGATTTCGTGCTTCGAGGAACGCGTGCCCGCCACTGGTATGGCGGAGCTATCCGTGGTCGATAATGCCAGCTCCACTTCCGTCCTGTGCAGTCTCTCCAGGACTGCACTGTATACCCGCAGCTACTGATGGTGTTTGCTGCAGGGCCGGAGACGCAGATGGCCTCCACACTCGGTCTGCAGGGTGCCGGGCCGACCTCGACGCTCTTTTCCGATGAAAAGCTCTCAACTGCGACAACTACTCGCGGCGGCCACGACGGTGGCTGGAAGAAGGCCGTGGCGCTCGTCACCAGCGGCGGCGGCGCACGAAGCGAAGGCTCACCGCCCGGCAGGGAGAATCATCGGGCAATGCGATGAGAACCGCATCGCGCCCGAAGAGCACGTGCGCACGGTGGTGATGCGGCGGGTCCAACAGATCGCCGAGGAGATCGCCGTCGCGAACGTGCGGTTCCTGCGAGCAGTTCATCGCGCACACCGCCCTGTCTTGGTGTGGTGGCGGACCGGCCCTGAACATCCGACATCAAACATGATCGGCACGTCAGTTCGAGTTCCACGACGGCTTCGCTGCCCGCCGTGTGCCAACGACGGTGGACAGCGGGCGCACTCGAGCCTCGGGCTCCTGAGTCTATACACGGAGGGAATTACTCGGCGCCAACTATACTCTTTCGACAGGCCGATATCGCAGCACTGAGACCAGCCTTCCCGCTGCGCGAAGCGATATGCGGAGGTGGATCGCGGATATCGAGGCCGTTCGAAGATTGTCGATTCGTCGAGATGTCAGCAGGACCGGTTGGCTGGGTCGACTCAGCCAGTGAAATTGGTCCGCGGGCCTCGGCCACCGCAGCCTCTTGGCAGCCGACCCCCGGACGATATCGAGCGAGGATGCTCTCAATGCCCTCCAAGCAGCGGCAGTGGTGGCGACCCGTGGCTCCCATCGTGCTCGAGTCAGAGGTTGCCGGACCTGGTTCGACTGCGGGCACCGTTCGCCGTGCATGCTCGAGTGTTCACGATCCCTGAAGAGCGGCGATCAAGGATCGCGGTCGCCCATCTGGACGGAACTGCGAGTGCAGACGCTCTCGCTACGGCGACGATCGCTGCATGCCGGCCCTTTCTGTGCCTTCTTCGACGCACCGGGTGCCGGTCCTCTGCAATACCTCACTGGATGCCAAGGGCGAGCCGATCGTCCAGACGGCGACGGCGATCGAGTTCTGCCTGCGCACCGTGTCGGTGCTATGTCGACGGTGCGCGATCAACTCCGCACCGGAAATAGATGCGCCTACCGACTTTCCAGCGTTACCAGGACCGCGTCGAGGGAGCTCTTCTCGGGTGAGGAGGACGCCCGCCGCTGCTGTGGGGCGATCTCGGAAAGAAGATCAGGGTCGACGTGATTGCCTTGATCGCGCGCGCACTCAGCTGAGTGGCGCTCTGGAGAGTTCTGCGGTGCTTCAGAGCTGCCGAAGCCCTCGCGACGGACCCGTCGCGACGATTCTGCGTGGGGTGCGTACACGTCGACCATCTGCACGCCGCATACCACGGACCCAGAAGAGCTCCTTCGAAGGCATGTTTTCGCAGAAGAACTCCGAGGATGCCCTCTTACCCAAGGTCCAGCAGCTGCTGCAAAGCCGAGCCGCTCTCGGGCGTCGGGACTGAGAGGGCGCAATATCCTCAGGCGACACAGATCGTGACTTTCCCGGAGGTGAGGGTTGGAAAGCAGGTCCGGTGCGCGCACCAACCGAGGGCCGTTTGATCGCACTGGCACCCTGCGGCTCTGCGCCGCAGTTCATCGAGACTCGGAGCCTGCGAGGGCCGAGGGTTGCACCTGAACGAAAGCGACGATTGCCTCTCGGTGGAGATCATTTTGGCACGCCGACAGCCTGCTGCCGACACGGCGTCGGGATGCTCCAGCAGCACCGACTCGATTTCCGCAGGGAGAGACGGTGGTCCCAGGGACGATGATGATATTTTCGATCGACTATTGACCAGCCGGTAATCGCCGACGTTTGCTCGACCCTGACGAGATCGGTGCCGAGCGTCCGTCGATGACCTCTGCGGTCGACTCAGGAGTCCTCGACAACCGGCGCATGAGCGTTGGGGTCCATGATGAGAGCAGCTCACCGGCCTCTACACCGCCACCTCCTGCGCCATCGTCGCAGCGGACGGCGAGTGTCGACACCGTCGAATGCCGTGCCCAGGAACCGGGGAAGAATTGACGTGATCGTTATACATGGCACATGGTGAAGTCTCGTTAACCCGTAGCCCTCATGCACTTCGAGGCCGAAGCAGGGTTCTCCAGGTACGCGATGTCTCCTTGGGAAGCGTTGCGCAGCGGTCGTCGCCCAACGCGCAGCCGCGGTGAGTCGTGAGCGATCAGCCCCTAGGTCGAGCATCCAGTCGAGTACCGAGGGTACTGTGGGGACAGCCGTGACGCTTAAACTTCGCGATGATCAGCGCCGCATATGGCGGATCCGCCGCGGGTCAACCAGGGCGACGGAAGATCCGGCGCGCCGCATGCGTTGAGGACCGCGTTCTGCAGCCGAAAACAGTGGTTCATCGGTGCTGACAGAAGAACGGCGTCCGCCGGAACTTGCACACATAGCCCTGCCTTGCGCCTGGGAAGCGTACGCCACATTGCCGTGCGTCCGCTTTGACTGGGTGCGCCGCTGCTTCCCGATGTGAATAGGATTGACCGCTGGGTCATGCACACCACGCGGCACCGGAACGTCGTGTTCAACCCCCTGAAGGTGCCCGGTGAAGTCGGAGGAGGCCAGTACCAGTGGGGCATCAGCAAGCCGCCGTGCGATGGTGACAGTTCGATCGGCGAGTTCGTCCGCTACCGATCACCGCGGGCGGACGGGCTCGAGTCTGGTCTCGATCTCCTTATCGGTCGAGTGCGGGTCGATTGATGCGATCACGCTTCCGATCGTGATGGCACCGTAGTAGGTCGCGATATGCGCGATCGAGTTCGGCATGGCGATCGCGACTACGTCGCCAACGCCGACGCCGCTTGCGCGCAGCGTTGCGGCTGTCGCACTAACCTCGCCGCGAAAGCTGACCGTACGTCCTGCTGCGCTCCCGGGTCCGCCCAACGCTCCGGGGGCGTGGCGATGAAGTACATTCGCGATGTTCGCGGAGATTCCCTCCGAGGCTGAGGGGCTATACGACCAGAGCCAGCTCAATGACCGTGCCATTTTACACTATGTGGCGTACGAGTTTGGTATCGCATCACTGGAGGTCCTACGAGCCTGACATTTCTCAGTATCGGGACGCGGGGAGATCTATACCCATTGGCTTGGTATCGCCCGAGAAGCTCAGGACCGTGGTCACGGGGTGCGGGTTCTCGAGTACGATGAATATCGTGACGATGTCCTTGACGCCGGACTGTCCTTCGTTCCGGTTGGCGCAGGAAGCCAGAGCGGAGCCGTGTTCGCCAGGGTTCCCCTGGGCTCCCGCGTCACCAGACTCCGAATGGAAGATTGACCCGCCTCGGTTTCGACCCGCGCTCGCGAGCGCGTCGGCATTTATTATTGTCCGTGATACGCGCGCTCGGCCCTCTCCCCGATGCTATCGTCGCTCCCGGTTTTCACGGTGGGGCTGCGTAATGGCGTCAGAGATCCTCTCCGTTCCGTTGATGGCCGTCTACCTCGGCTCTTCCTGTGCCATGAGCCGTACCGCGATCAGCGCAATGCCTCGGGTTTCGAACCGCGCGAGTACTCCCGGGCACGATTGATGAGATCGGGTGGCAGTGCCAGCGCATCAACCGTATACGGCGTGACGTTGGTCTCCCTGAGACGCGAGACAGCTTCGCGCGCGTGCCGATCTCGCTGCAGTGTTGTTCTCCTGCAGGCCGCTCCGCCGCTTCCCGCCGAGGGCGCCTCGACGATTCGAGATCGGCGGTACTGACATCTTCGGCATCGACGCATACCGTGGATAGCGAGACGAGAGTCCTTCCTCGAGGAATGTTCCACTGCCGCTCGTGATCTGCACCTCGAGACGGATGGGTCAAAGGCTCTCCCAGTACCTCTCACGCCAGACTGTTCATCTACGACGCCGACTACGGTATATTCCGGCTCCCTTCACGTTGGGTCAGGGTGCCGGGACTTACGCCGGGACGGAACGCGGGTGCTGCGCAGGGCTAATCTTCTCCAGACTGATGGACTGCGCGGACGCATCGGTGAACCATGGCGGCATGGGCACCATCGCGCCGCGCTTTGATCGGCGTCCGTTCCGTCTGTGACGGTTTCCGCAGTCGCGGACGGACGCCGAAACGCCCGCCTGCTCGCGGAGTACGGTCTGGGTCGGGATCTCGCGCGATTTCCGAGACCCGGCCTTCTCCGCCCGCTGCAATCCTCGACACGATCAACGACTCGACGCGGTGGCAGTTGCTCGATGAGGCGCGCCATGAGGTCATCGCTGATCCAAACCCACCGACATCATCACAACTCGCTTGGGCCTCATGAACCCATGCTGTGCTCGTGGTGGCTGCGCACCCGGACGATGAAGGGTGCTCGGCATGGGTGGAACAATCGCTCGCCACGTGGATGGCGGGGGATCGCGTGACCGCGATTTGGGTGACCGATGGGGCTCGCGCACCAGTGCCGTGAACGTCCAGAGATCACTCAAGCGAAAGTAATGCAGAGTTGCCGCGCATGGAGCTACTCGGTGTTCATGACTGCATCAAGGCGGGGCTCCCGGACATGCGGCTCGACATGGTTGAACACGTGGCCGTGAACGCTGTGATTGAGGAAGCGATTGCCGCGACACGAGCCGATATCGTGTATGCCCCCCTGCCGGACCTCAATAGCCGTGATCACCGAGCGGTGTTCGAGATCACGGCTGTGGCTGCGCGACCTATTCGGAGCCTCGGTGCGTCGGTTCCTCCTTGCACCTGTGCCATCATCAGCCGAAGGTGCGTCGCCGGGGACGATCGGATTGAACCAAGGATGGTTCACCGACATCACGTCCACTCTGGAACGGAAAATCAAGGCATTTGCCGAGCACAGGACGGAGACCCGCGACTGGCCGCACCCGCGCTCGACGAGGTCGATCCGAGCGCAGGCCGGAGCGCCACGGTTCGACCATTGGTGCTGGCGGCTGCTGGGGTTTTCGCTCGATCCGCGCGCTGGAAGGATGACCCTCGTGACGTCGATAATGCCTGTCAGGACCTCGCTCGTTGGGTACGGGTACTGGGGGTCACGATTCGCTGCGATCGCGGCCCGCGTGCCCCAACTCGAACTTGTGGGTATCGTCGATGAGCACGTAGGCGCTGAGAGCACATCCAGCATCCCCAGCACTGCAACTTGGATGCCGTCTAACTGATCCCCCGGGGTCAGGGCTGTGATCCTGGCTACACCTGCCACCAGCCATGCTGCAGACGGAGCTCGGATCCTGGAAGCGGGGAAGCATCTGTTCGTTGAGAAGCCCTTCACGACGGACCTGCACTCGTGCGATGCCCTCATCGTGATGGCAACGAGCCGCGACCTCTCGTTGGCGGTCGATCATCAGTATTGGTGGAGCGCGGAGGTTGAGGCGATACGAACGATGCATCGCTTCGGGCAGTCTCGGGCGCATCGTCGCGGTCTCAGTGGAGCGGAGCGGGGATGGCCCTGCCCGTTGGCCGTGGATGCATTATGGGACCGTGGTATCCACGACATCTCCGATAACTTCTGCAGATCGGTGTCGACATCTGCGACCGAAGGACATTTGCCGCGTTGATGTCGGGGACGGCGGGTCACCGGGACGTCAGGCTGACGGGACGCTGGTGAGGGAGCATTGGCATGTCTCCACTGGCTGGATGGTGATGAACGTCAGCTCGTCGTGAGCAGAACGGCGAAGTGTGGTCTGGACCGAAGACGCGGAGAAGTCCTCGGCTTATCTCGTCGATGATGTCGGGTCTCACCTGCTGTCGGAGACGCCCAAGAGTGCCCCGATGACCCCGATCGAGCGGGGACTTAGGGAATTTGCGGAGAGTGTACGGCATTGCCCCGACCGCTCCCGTGCGGTGATGGCTACTCGTGTGATCCGGATGATGCACGAACTCGGCAATAGTTCAATGGACTCGAGGCTCGTCCTGACTGCACAAGGCTGCTGGCTGTGAAGTCCATCAAGAGCAGAGGATATAAAGATTAGTATAGAACTGCGATTCTGCCGAGCATGCAGATGATGTTCGATCTCAGCCAGAAGCGCTGCGGGTGAGTTCAGGCGGTGATCTTATTACCCAATGTTGCCAAACTTCGCGGGAACCTCAACGTAGATCAGCTCACACGATGCTCTTCAGCGGGTGTCGGATGCGCACGGGCGCTAAGTCTTCGATTCTCCGCGGACGATGAGTATCGTCACGCATGGCGCGCACTCGTGTCGCCTGTGGCGATCGAGTTTCTCCGCCCGTCAGCTGGGTGGAAGAACAGCTGAAGCTCGCGCCCGCGCTGGGAGCAAAGGCGGCGGCCTCAACGTGGGGCGAGGAATCGATCAGATGGGCTCTGCTGCGAGTTGCAGTCATCGCGCGCCACCTCTTGGCGACGTGGCATTTCCGTCCGACGGTCATTGCCAGATCAATCACCCGACTGCACACCAGGGTCTGGAACATCGCCGATCCTTCATTTAATCTTCCTGACGCGTCGTTTCTCGAAGCGGTGATGTGCGTGTCCCCAGCGAGCATCGCAAGGAATATTGGCAGTGGCGCGCTCGTATTCAGGGGCCGTCTTGGTCGCCGTCTGATGTGAGCGTCTCAGCAAGACTCGTCGAGACCGTGGACGGAAACCGTGAACTCGCACTCCGGTCGGCAGCAATAAGCACCGTATCTCGGTAATGCAATTGCTCATACATCGCCTAGCGACGGTTGGTCTCGCCACCTCGGAGGACGGATCGATCGTCCTTCACTGCTTTGTTGATGAACGAGGGCGAAAAGGTACCGAAGTGATCGGCAACTTCTCGTCGATCGTCCCGTGGTTCTCGATGCGAACGACGTGTCATCCGCGCGGAGACAGCCGCGAAGCTTCTTCAGGCATTCGGCAAAGGCCGACATCCGCAGGTTCCTCGGCCTCCCTGGCCTAATCGAACTGCGCACGAACTCGTGGTTTTGGTTACAATTATCTTCCTGCGAACTTCCTCGGGATGTTCAGCCTGATCGAAATCTGATGAGGAGATGCCGAACACCGGCCCTGCCGCGGCATCGAATCACTTCATGCTCGGTCGTCAGGGAAGATCGATGGGGATTGGACTGCACGCTGACCTACCGCAGCAGGCACGACAGTTCCTGGCTCAAACCGCGTCGATCATCGATACTTGGGGGCTGGGGGTGAACTCGCCTTCAGCACTGACACTGGACTTGTCTCGGTCTAGTGATCGATACCTCGGTCTTGCATGCTTACATACTTCTGATGGCCTGAAGATAAGGAGGTGAATAATGCGGGACACAGTAGATTGACGTTCAGGTGATTGAGCTGGATGACTGGACGATATGATGGGGTGTTCCGGCTACCATCTCCTAATGTTCAGGTCTGCTTGCCCCTCATCATAGGCATGTCCCTTTTGGTTTCAACAGGGTCTCCCCAGTGTTGAGGGGCAAGTGCACAGGCAACTCGCCTAGTCGCATGTTGAACGAGTGTTCGTGGGAGGTGTTTCAGTCCAACCAAGCCGTCCGGGTGCAGGGGAGTCAGAGAATTCGTCGTCTGCGGCGGTTTCGAGCTTCTGTGGTTCTGCTTTCTTCAAGACGACGGTGGTTCGTGGGGTTGTAGCAGCAGTGCTTGGACTGCATGGGTTTTGTGGGCACCGTTGACAATACGTAACTTCCA
>BNJS01000987.1_pt1 | contig 155952 bp, 208 predicted proteins | sample 8540461 | NCBI WGS metagenome assembly BNJS01 (sample SAMD00202454, study PRJDB9452) | human saliva metagenome | isolation source: human saliva | place: Japan | reverse complement strand
AAACTTGACAGATTTCAAATTTTCTACAAAAACTAGAGACAAGCTCTAACTTCCTTATAGGACTATTTCTTGGTAGTACTCTTATGATTTTTCATAAGCCACCTTTGTTTCAGCATACTCGGCTTCTAAGCCCTTAGCTGTCGCTTTAGAAGCTTTCTCAGTTCATATATTTGAACTTTTATCTTCATAAATCAATTTCATAATAAAAACACCTCAAAAGTTAGACTTTCTCTATTTAACTTTTTGGATGCAGTTCAGCTAAGCCTTTTTTCTTTTTCCATACTTTTGCTATAATAGAGACATACATATCGAAGGGAACTCAACATATGACAATAGATCAGCAACTTGTTTGCTACAAACGTCTCCCAAACTGGACAGCCACGACACTCCCAGAAATGGTGACGCAAAAACATAACACTAAGGTTGGAACCTGGGCTAAACTGACCATTCTATCAGGAGCTCTTAACTTTTACGAATTAGATGAAGGGGGACAGATTACTGCAGAGCACCTCTTCACGCCTGAAACAGAAATTCCTTTTGTCCAACCACAAGCTTGGCATCGAATCGCTCCTGCTTCCGATGATCTAGAATGCTATCTTTCCTTCTACTGCAAGCCAGAGGACTACATGGCTAAAAAGTATGATACTAAAGCCCACTCTGAGGTTCTTGAAGCCGTCCAGTCTGGATATATTAAACCTGGTCGTACCCTTGATTTAGGCTGTGGCCATGGTCGTAACTCTCTTTATTTGGCATCACTTGGCCACGAAGTTACTGCCGTTGATATTAACAATGAAGCTACACAACGTATCCAAATGATTGCTGATGAAGAAAATTACAATGTTAGAGCTGGCTACTACGATATCAATACTGCTGCTCTTCCCGAGTCTGAGACCTTTGATTTCATCCTCTCAACAGTAGTCTTTATGTTCCTTGATCCCGATCAAATTCCGACTATTGTTCAAGAATATGCAAGAGCGTACTGTCGTAGGTGGTTACAATCTGATTGTCTGTGCCATGGATACCGAGGAACACCCTTGTACCATGCCTTTCCCATTTACGTTTGAAGAGGGAGAGTTGAAAAATTATTATAGTGACTGGGAGTTAGTCAAGTATAATGAAAATCTTGGTCACCTTCACCGTTTGGATGAATATGGCAATCCATCGCCCTTCAATTTGCAACCATGTTAGCTAAGAAGGTTAAAATAAGAGCGAATGACTGTAGACGAGCTGAGCACAGCTTGACTTGTCTTCAAATTAAAAACTAGGAATCCAGTCGGATTCCTAGTTTTTTAATTGATGTCAATGTCTGCATACCCTGATTTAAGGTCTGCGTTTTCTGTTTCTTTGACATCATACACACCACCATTAGTAGTTACTGAGTAAGGAACAAAGGGAGTTCCGTCTTTTTTTATCGTAAAGAAATAGCGGTGAACAGAAGCATTTTCCATCTCTCATAAACCGAAACAATGGTACACTCAGAACTGCTATTACCATTTGCAGCATCGGTTTCATCCACAGACATATTATTGTCCGACATTCAACGAAGAGGCTTCCTTGGCATGGTTAGTATCAGGTGTATCAATACTTACACTGCTAGATTCGTTTGACTTATTATTTCACTAGATGAAGTGATACTATTCTCCGTTGATGAGAATATCGAGCTAGCCACTGTGGAAGACGACTGAGTCTGTTTATCGTTCTTCACTGAACTAGTGACAAGAGTCAAACCAATTGCAACTACGATTGCTACTAGGGAGCCTAAGAGTATATAGATATAATTATATTTTTTCGAGACTCCAATAAGGCCAGACCGATAAGCCAGTTGTAACTAATCAGATTTTGGATTACGTCCCTGAACTTACTCAAAACGACTTATCCATTCTGCTTCTGACAGCTCTCCCATAATTTTCCTCTTCTCTTTATCATATTACCTTTCATCCTATTACAGAATAAGTATGATGACAATAATGACAAAGATATAAAACTTGCTCTTAGTAAGACGATTAATGACTTATAAGAGAGAACAGGTTCAGACAAAAGAGGAAAATCAAGACACCCATGAGCACTAGGAGACTAATCTTATAGCCTAGGGGATTTCTAGGATTTAAACTGGTTCCAAGGCCATTCCTACGGAGGACAAATAAGGGTTCTGAGGGAGATTGCTTAAGGTCGTAGCCTAGAGATACCTTAAGCATATAGAAAGAAGAAAAAGCTCATTCTGGAAAAATAGCAATGAGGAAGAATAGTCCCTGTGACCGACTAGATCTTGATTGTAAGAATAATTTGTATCAAAGAAACACCCAAAACAAAGTAATAAATGTACGATTTGCTTTTTCATTGATTGTCATCTCAATCTAAGATTAGTATACTCCTCCTAGCTTCCCTTATCAATCCCATAACTCGCCTGATATTTTATTTTTCTGCTACAATAGATAGGAACAATTCAAAGAAGGAAACTGTACACATGAAATTAATTTCTTGGAATATTGATTCCCTAAATGCTGCTCTTACCAGTGATTCTGCACGCGCTCAATTATCACGCGCTGTCATCGATACCTTGGTCGCTGAAAATGCAGATATCATTGCTATTCAAGAGACAAAATTATCTGCTAAAGGGCCAACTAAAAAGCATTTGCAAATCTTAGAAGACTACTTCCCTGACTATGTCAATACCTGGCGTTCATCTGTCGAACCTGCCCGTAAAGGTTATGCTGGAACCATGTTCTTGTATAAAAAAGAATTGACGCCAATCATTACTTATCCTGAAATCGGAGCGCCTTCAACCATGGACTGTGAAGGACGCATCATCACTCTCGAATTTGACAATTTCTTTGTGACACAGGTCTACACACCAAATGCTGGTGACGGTCTCAAACGTCTGCTTGAACGTCAAATCTGGGATGAAAAATATGCAGATTACCTAGCCAAATTGGACGCTCAGAAACCCAGTTCTTGCGACTGGCGATTATAACGTTGCCCACAAGGAAATCGACTTGGCCAACCCGTCAAGTAATCGTCGCTCACCAGGCTTTACAGATGAAGAACGTTCTGGCTTCACTAACCTCCTCTCTAAAGGATTCACAGATACCTACCGTCACCTCAATGGTGATGTTACAGGCGCTTATACATGGTGGGCTCAACGTAGCAAAACATCTAAAATCAATAATACAGGCTGGAGAATTGACTACTGGTTGACTTCAAATCGTATTGCCGATAAGGTCACAAAATCAGACATGATTAACTCTGGTGATCGCCAAGACCACACACCTATTGTCTTAGAGATTGACTTATAAAATAACTCTAGACCTAAATCCCTAAAAGAGTAGAACTACTACTCTTTTACTATGCCCAATAAAGGAGAAATAATGAAATCTAAACTTAACCCTACACAAAAGCTTGTTCTCTCAGCTATTATCATGGCCCTTTATATCGCTATCCTCTTTGTCTCACAAGCCATTTCCTTTGGTGCTGTTCAGATGCGTCTGGCCACGGCTTTATATGGATTAACCTATATCTTTCCATTTTTGGTTGTCCCACTCAGTCTCGCAAATGCTATTGCTAACTCTTTTGGTGGCCTGGGATTGATTGATGTTGTCGGTGGTTTCTGTGCCAGCTTTTTAGCAACTGGTAGCATCTACCTCATCCGTAAAATTAAGCTATCTAGCTGGTTATCATACTCCCAATCCTACTCATTCCATCCTTAGTGGTACCAATATGGCTTAGTGCCCTACTTAAACTTCCTTATGTTGCTCTCGTTATTAACCTTATCTTAGGGCAAATAGTTCCTGCAATCTTGGGAGCTGTACTCGTACGAGAGTTAACTAAGCGAGGATACAAAGACTGACAGACAAAAGTATCTCTGCAGATTGCAGAGATACTTTTTTTAGTAATGATATGCTTTTTCGTAAGCTTCTTTTGGTGTCAGTTTGTCTCCAAAAATAAGTAAACGGTAGTCAACATTAGTAGGATCTTTTTGATAGTCATCAACCCAATCTTGATTCATTTCGAGGTAAAGATTATAGGTTCCCAACTTAGTCGAAACAGTACCTATCTTGTAAAAATCTTTATAACGCTTTTGGTTATCCGATTTTTTCAATTTTTCATATCGATAATAACTTCTGCTAAACTCCGTGAACTGGAATTCTTTCTTATCTTTTCCAGAGCCAGTTGTGACTTCAATGGTGCCCTTGTTATTTGTTAAATGTAAATCATAATCATAGTCATTGTGACTATTCACTTGGAAGACACCTGAAGTGATATCACTGTCATCAGAGAATGTCTGAATATCAGCGAACTTAGCAGCCTGCCAAGAAGCAGGGATTCCTTCATACTCACCATCGCTTTGCAAGCCTAAAAGTGACCAATAATGACCAATATAGAAGGTATTAGACTTATTACGATCTGTCACCAGTTCACCTACCATCTTAAGGTTTTCAGCACCTAGACGGTAAGGGTTAGAAAGGTAACCAAAGACTGGGAAGAAGTAAATGATGACTGTAAAGGTCAAGAAGTCTTCATATTAATCTTATTGATAGCCCAGAAGAAATAGGCAGCTGAGAACAAGAGAGCGTAAGCAGCACCATAGCTAAACTTATGCGCATGGGCAATCAAAAGTAAAATGAAGAAAATAGGTTGGATAGGACGAACCTTATGATAGATGATAGAGAAAACGTCCTCCTTGTCTTCCTCAGATTTGAAAATCAAGGACAAGACAATAGTCAAGAGTACAAAGAAGGCGCCAAACCCGAAACCAACATCATTTGGACGGAAGAAGTAAGCCAAGATGGACATGTCCATTACCAATAGCCAAACAGATGCAAAGTTGACTATGTTGTTACCAAATTTTGCAGCTGTTTGGTTTGGTGCCTTCAAAGGTACTTCGAAGGCTTGTGCAAGTGCTCTTTCTTTGGCTTGGCGTTCGGCCTCTATTGCCGCTTTCATTTCCTTAGTACGGCGTTCCTTTTGGAACAAATGAGCAACCTTGGTCGGTTCATCTTGTCTCGACTTGGTAATGCTCAAAAAGAGCAAATATTGCATAGAAAAGATGAGAGCTGTGTTCCCACCGTATTCTAGGAAGGAACCATCCCAAATACTAGAAACAACTGCAAAAATGATATAACCTCCAATTGAGATTAAAACCGTCAAAAGCAAATGAATCCAACGAAAACGATAAGTGTATTTATCAGTTGTATCTCGTCTCAAAAACGTGTCACGTGGGTAAAGATACCAGATAACGAAGATAAGTTCAATGGCCTGAACTGCTGTTAGAAAACCAACATAGTTGAAGCCAAAAAGAGCTGCTACCACATTGATGAGATAGGAAATAATAGCCAAAACTCGCAGACTGGTGCGCTTAGACAAGAGTCCAATACTCATCAGGGTGATAGTTGAGAAGGCAGAAAAACCAGCACCCATCTTATTATCAAAGATAAACACATTGACAAAGGCAAAAATCAAGATTCCTAGAAGAGTTAAGACTTGTTTTTGCATTTCTTTTTTCTTTTCTTTCATATTTTCCCTCCTTCAAAGCGTTGAATATACTTTTGAAAACCTAATAAACTAAAGGTTTCAATCTCATAACGGACCTGATCAACACCATCACTAATGCTTTCCTCTAGCAGTTTAAGTTTTGGAATATCGGATTCCAAGACATCACGGTAAAGTCCTTTATACTCAAAGGTAATTCGAGCCCACTCATTACCAAAAAGCATTGAGAAAGCCAAATCATTTTCAGATTTGTGAATGGTTTGAAAACGATCAACACGGAAATAACGGATTTCAGAGAACTGATAATCACAAGTAAAGTTATCATCCAGTTTGTAAGAAATACAGTAGAAATAATGGTTGTCAAAAATGACTGAAATCGGAAAGACCTTATATTCCTCCACTTTTTCTCCTGGCTTACGGTAACTAAAAGACAAAGGACGTTGGTCCACAATGGCATCGAAAATGGCTAAAATAGCTGGTAAGAGTGACTTATCTTGATTCTGATAAATCTTAAGTTCTTGATAACTATCTAGTTCTAGCTCAGTCAATCGCTTGATACGTCTGCGCTCCTTGTCGTCTACAGCCCTCTCAACAAAGATGTTGATAATTTCTGCTACTTCATCCTTTCGAAGGGCACGACTCTCTAAAAGAATCTTAGATAGGATAACTGCCTGATTGTATTTAAGGTTACCATAGCCCTGTTCATACTGGGCATGATAGGAACCGTTTTTCTAGAAATACTTAGCCTTCATATTTGGACGTAACTCAATCAAATTTTCCTTGAGTTCACTCACGTCCTATTTAAGTGTACGCTCACTTACGACAAAAGCGAGCCAGGTAGTCCGTTTTTGAAATGTCATTTTCCTTTTCCAATTCGGACATAAAATACAAGAGACGTTTGGTTTTTGATGCTATCATTATAAAATCCCCCTTTATAATCAAACCTCTTATTACAAAAAAATTGCTGTCTAGTTATTCATTATTATAGATAGTCATCCCCAGTAGCGACGAGCCACAGAATTATAGCTCAAATAATAGTCCTTTTTCTTTTCGTTATACTCAAAGGACAAAACATGCCACAATTACAGCCAGATACACAATTATCGGCTTATACTTCCAAGATAACAAGACCGAGCCACAGCTCACACTTAAGAGTATCAGTGCCAGAGCAAGAGTCAAAAAGGAATGCCGCTTCTCAGCTTTTTCCTCCTGAAAAGCAGATTCAAACTCTGGCTCTTTATTACTAAAAGCCGACTCGAAAGCCTGATCACCATTCTTTAGATGAACATCACTTAAATAATGTTCACCCTCTTTATTAAACATCTACTCCTCTAAATATTCTATATAATAATTTCCCAGTTTTTTCTATTGTAACAAATGAAAGCGTCATTTTCTACAAATATACTTAAAAAGCAACCTATCTTAGGTTGCTTAAAGGTTTAACATTAGTCATTCTCAATTTTTTCAGCTTCTGTACTGAATTTTTGTGCAATAGCTTCTAGAGCCAAGTCGTCTGTATCTGGAAGCGTGATAGCATCATCAGAAATCTCATCAATATTAGCATAGAATTCAATGTGATTCTTAAGATTTTGAAGGTGGATTGGGGCATCACCACCGTATTCGCCATCAAGGTTAATCATCATACGATCTTCACTTAAAGGCTCAATATACAGTGAGCTCGTTTTGATATAAGAAATTCTCTTGTCGTAGATGTGTTTACCACCTTGGAGAACCTGACGAATAAGGTCTACCAATTCAAATAGGTTGGCTGTCTTAACCATGATTAGTGTAAATTTACCATCATCCAGTTTAGCATCTGGGGCAATCGTTTCAAAGCCACCAACTGAATTGGTCAAGGCAACGAAAATCATGGAAAGTCCACCTTCAAAGACACCCTCATCATGCGTAATACGGACAGGAACCTTTTTAACTTGTGGAAGCAACTCTGCCCCCTTAACAAGGTAAGCCAAATAACCAAGCACTGTCTTTAAGCGGCTAGGCACACTATAAGTTAGTTCCGTAAATGACCCTGCAGCCGCAATATTTGATGAAATATTTATCATCATAGGCACGACCAATATCCATTTGAAGGGATTTGATTTTTAGCAATGACCTTGGCTGCTTCAACAGGATTTCCCCTTGGAATCTTCAAGGCGCGTGCAAAGTCATTTGTCGTTCCCGTTGGAATAACCGCCATTTGTGGGCGTTTTTTAAGTAGGGCAATCCCAGAAACAACCTCATTGATTGTTCCATCGCCACCTGCAGCAATAACTAAGTCAAAGCCTGCTTTGGCTGCACGAGTGGCCTCATTTTTTGCTGAGTTTTCATCTGGTGTTGTTTGAAAGGCTGACGCTTCAAAGCCAGCACCTTCCAGAATATCCAAGACCTCAGCAACATTTTTCTTCATAATTTCTTGTCCAGATGTTGGATTATAAATTAAGCGGGCACGTTTTTGTTTCATATTGAACTCCTATAAATCCAGCAACCAAGCCTCATCTTTTACTTCAATTCCTAGGCTTTGTGCTTTTTCCAACTTACTTCCGGCATCACTACCAGCAACCACTAAATCTGTTTTCTTAGAGACAGAACCTGTCACTTTAGCACCCAGAGCTTCTAGTTTTGCCTTTGCTTCACTACGTTTAAGATGCTCCAATTTCCCTGTCAAAACAACTGTCTTACCAGATAAGATAGCATCATCTGCCACCTTTTGTCCAAGATAGGACAAATTAACGCCATAGGATTCCAGTTCTTTCATAAGAACTTGAGCCTCCTCCTTAGCAAAATAGCGCTGGATGGACTTGGCAATAACATCTCCTAAACCATCTACAGCAGCAATAGCCTCGATATCCGCACTGGCTAACTCTTGTATACTTCCAAAAGCTTCTAACAATTGCTTACTAACCTTGGCACCAACATGACGAATCCCCAAGCCATAGAGCAATTTCTCTGCAGAATTTTCTTTTGAGGCTTGAATGGCCGAATAAAGTTTCTCAGTTGATTTTTCCTTGAAACCTTCTAATTGGAGGAAATCTTGACTGTTCAAGCCATAGATATCAGCTACATCTTTAACCAATTCAGCTTTAAAGAGCTTTTCAACCACTGAAGGTCCCATTCCTGCGATGTTCATGGCATCACGAGAGGCAAAATGGATCAGACCTTCCTTGATCTGAGCAGGGCAAGAAGGATTGATACAACGTAGGGCAACTTCATCTTCAAAATGTAAAAGACCACTGCTACAAGATGGACATTGTGTCGGTACTTCCATCGGCTCCTGTGTCGTACGCTTACTTTCTACCACACGAAGAACAGCAGGAATAATATCACCAGCTTTGTAGACAATAACGGTATCACCGATACGAATGTCTTTTTCAGCAATATAATCCACATTATGAAGGGTAGCTCGACTAACCGTTGTCCCTGCTAATTGCACCGGAGTCAAATTAGCAGTCGGCGTTACTACACCTGTACGACCTACCTGCCAGTCTACTGATAGAAGCTCTGCTTCCTTTTCCTCAGCAGGGAATTTATAGGCAATGGCCCAACGTGGTGCCTTGACTGTAAAACCTAATTCCTCTTGCATGGCTAAACTATTGACCTTGATAACAACGCCATCAATATCGTAAGCCAAGTCATCACGATCCTGACCGACAGCTTGAATAAAGTCCCAAATCTCATCCATCGACGATGTGACAATGCGTCGTGGATTAACTGAGAAACCTAGTTCTGCCACTTCATTTAAGACATCATTTTGTGTGAGACGCTCCGTTGGACTAGCTTCCTGATAAAGGAAAGTCGCTAAACGACGCTCCGCAACCACTTTGGTATCCAACTGACGAAGAGTCCCTGCTGCAGCATTACGTGGATTGGCAAATTCGGCTTCACCATTCTCCTGACGTTGGATATTGATGCGTTCAAACTCAGCCCGTGGCAGATAACACTCTCCACGCACCGTAATATTAAGAGGTTGATCCAACTTAAGAGGGATATCTGAGATACGCTTGACATTTTCAGTGATATTTTCACCAACAGAACCATCACCACGCGTTGCACCTACTTGAAGAATACCATCCACATAGGTTAGAGAAATTGAAAGGCCATCAATTTTGAGCTCGGCCATATAGTCAGCGTTAGGAAATTCGGACTTGACCCTCTTATCAAAGGCATCTAGCTCTTCTCGTGAAAAAGCATCCTGCAAACTATAAAGCGGATACTCATGTTGGTATTTCTCAAAACCATCAAGAACCAGGCCACCCACACGGTGCGTAGGGCTATCCGCCTGAACAAGTTCTGGGTGTTCATCCTCTAAAGTTACTAACTCACGATAGAGCTTATCATACTCGGCATCTGACACAGATGGATTATCCTCGGTATAATACTCTTTTGCATACTGGTTAAGTTTGGCAACCAGCTCTTTCATTCGTTTTTCCATAGGAACATTTTAACATAAAAGCAACAAAAAACGCCTTTACAGACGTTAATTTAGGAAACAAAATCAATAACTTTGGCCAATTTCTTGATAAGGACCGCACCAACTAAGAGTGACGCCAATTCTCCTAAAGCGACAGTGAACCAAGTAGCCCAAAATGGCGCTTGAGTAACCAAGGTCAACTCTGCAGCGATGGTCACCATGAAGAATGAGAAATAAAAAGCAAAATAAACATGAGCCTTATCAAAGAGGTCACCCAAAACATCTTGATTCTTAAAGCGGTCAAAGAAATAAACTCCTGAACCAACAAAGACTAGCGTTGAGAGACTTCCAACAACCACATCAATCATGTTAAAACTAAAGAAATTAGCAATCACACACCCCAAAGTAACGGCAATGATATACTTGCGATTATAAAATCCCAGAAGATTGAACATTTCCGCAATACGGAACTGGTAAGGACCATACGAAATCAAGTTGAAAGGTGGCACAATGGTCAAGACCACATAAAGTGCTGCAACAATCGCAATATGTGTTAAATCACGAACAGTTTTGTTTTTCATCTTTTCCTCCATAAATGAGATGTTTTTCTACCAACAAGGATCCACTAACCCATCAAAAGAGTCTGGGCTTAGCCAAGCTCTCTTTATGCTCTATGACTTATCCTCATCGTTTTTTTGTTTTTTGCTGTCACTACCGTCTCCAGAAAAATGCTGAATTATGGTAAGCACGTCACCCCTTCTACTGTGCAGTTCACCTTGTTTAAGTTCCTGATAGGTCGCATTAAAGACAGCACCCAAAATCAAAATCCTGGCCAAAAAGATGAACCAAAGCATGAAGACGAAAATCATAATGGATCCAAATAACTTGATATCAACTAATCGACTCAAGGTACGAATCACATAGGTTCCAAACAAGTTGCTTAAATAGCCAATCACCAAAGTCGTAAAAATAGTCCCTGGCATAATGTAGCGGATTTTTCGAATCTTCACATTCGGAAGCACAAAATAAAGCACCATCATTCCCAGGAAGACAACTGCAATACTCAGAGGTTGAATACTATTTAGAATAAGCTGGGTCATCTTGGAACCAATAGGATAGGTCTGTGTAATAACTCTAAGAACCGACTGAATAATCGTAGACAGCATTAGTGCAAAGGTGAGTAAGAACAAGATGACGAGACTCATGAAACCACCGACAATATGACTAATAAAGACATCACGGTGTTCTGAAGCACCATATACCTTGTTAATCGCCTTTTGAAGCGAAGATAAGGACTTAATCATGGTCCAAAATCCCGTCAAAGAGGCAACTCCCAATAACTGTCCAGAAGGGGTCGAGAAGATATCCTGAACAACATTAGCTGCAGGTGCATAAAACTGCTTAGGAAGATGCTCATTCATAAACTTCAAGAGATCAGTCGTATCAATATTCAGATAGGGAAAGACATTGGCAGCAATGACAATGAGCGGAAAGACCGTCAAAATCAAATAATAAGCCACGGCAATGCTAGAAATATCTATCTCAGCACTACGATAATGTCTAAGGTAGACCTGCAAAGGGCGCCATTGAAGCTTATCTAGGAGACGGGCCATTATGCCTTGTCGTTTCATACTAATAAGTTCTTTCTTCGCCTTGAGAAGTCAAAATTACTGGACCATCTTTAGTAATAACAAACTGGTGCTCATATTGGCAAGAAAGGCCACCGTCAAGTGTCTTATGAGCCCAACCAGTTTCAAGGTCTGTATCGATTTCCCAAGTTCCTGTGTTAATCATTGGCTCGATGGTCAAGACCATTCCTTCTTTAAGGCGAAGACCACGTCCGGCCACCCCATAGTTAGGAACCATTGGTTCTTCATGCATTGTTGGCTCAACTCCGTGTCCAACCAAATCACGAACAACACCGTAACCACGACTTTCAGCGTATTCTTGGATAGCTGCGCCTATATCACCGATACGATTACCAACTACCGCTTGTTCAATACCAAGATACATGGCTTCACGGGTTACTTCCATAAGGTTTTTAACCTCATCAGAAGGCGTTCCAATCGCATAGGCCCAACATGAGTCAGCCAAACCACCAGTATATGATTCTGTATATTTTTTTACTTGCGCAACATTATCAAAATCTAATTTTGATACATCAAGCACTGACTTATCGATCGGTTCTGACAAGACCATATCAACTTTCAAGAGGTCTCCATCTTTCAAAGATATAATGACGTGGAAAAGGCGTGTGCTACTTCATCATTAAGACCACAACATGTCGCATAAGGATAGTCCATGATGCTTCCTTCGACCCCAATCTGAAGTGGCAAAACATTTTCTTCTTTACAACGACGACGCACATACTCTTCTACTTCCCACATATCCACTCCTGGTTTCAAGAGGTCACGTAGGCCAATGTGGATACTTGCAAGAAAATCTCCCGCTCTATCCATCGCTTCAATTTCACGTGCTGATTTTAGTGTAATCATTATTTTCTCCGTTTTCTTTATTTCTTTAATTTTAAATGGCTTATTAAGTTTTCTTGACCACTACTACTGACTTACAAACCGTATGATTACCATGAGTAACCACAAGGTCTAAATGAGCTCTGCGTCTGGTTTCCGCAATGATACTGGGTGTAATCGTCACCTTATCATCAATTTGAGCCGCCTGAAGAAAGTAAAACATCATCTCTTCAATCACCAGACTATTTTGTTCTTGGTTTTCCATCGTTCGGTAAACAACCTCTTTAACCATTTCTACAAGAACACCCTGTGTAAGGTTCCCAGAATTATCAATCATGGTCGGTTCTACCTCAAAACTAAAGGCATTCTTTTCACGATTAAGGTTAGCTATCATTTGATCGCTAAATGTATGGAGATCACCACGGTTATTATCTTGAAGTTCCTCTAAAACCTGACGACGAGTGATAGTCCCTAGATAATGTTTTTCGTCATCCACAACCGGAATCATGTCATAGTCTTCAAAAATCATCTTTTGGGCCACAGTCGCAAGGCTAGTCTCCAAACGAGTCACTGTCGGTTTTGTCATAATAGCCTTAGCCATAGTGGTCGGAAGCTGATTAGCCACATCACGCATGGTCACAATCCCAATAACCCTATCATCCTCAGACACAATAGGAAAACGAACAAGGTTAGTCCGTTTAACCAAATTTTGAAAATCTTTGACTGTCATTTCTGGAGTCATATAGTTGTAGTCTTCTCGTCTAGTATAGACTTGAGCGACTGTTTTAATATCTGTTTTGATACGAACATTCGAAAGTGCCTGGTTAATCATAGTCGCCACAGTAAATGTATCGTAAGTAGTGACCATGACTGGAAACTGCTTCAAACGAGAAAGCTCTTTAACCCTATCAGAAACCTGAAAGCCTCCAGTTACCAGAATAGCATTATTGTATTCGAGGGCTAATAACTGGATATCTTCCCTGTCTCCAACAATGAGAAGGTCACCTTTTGTTAGATAACGGGTGATATTCTCAATAGTCATGGCTCCAATGTAGAACTTGCTGAAGACACGTTCCAAACCTTCATGACCCGAAATCACCTCAGACTCTGTAATCTCTGCAATCTCCGCGAAGGTCAGTTTGTCAAGACGGACCTGGACTTTCTTTTCAATTCGAACTGTTCCACTTCGAGGACGCGTTTCAACTAGTCCTCGATTTTCAGCTTCTTTAATGGCTCGATAAGCAGTTCCATCAGAAACCTGCAAGTGGTTAGAAATACTACGCACACTAACTCGTTTACCGATGGGCAAAGCCTCTAGATAATCTAGAATTTCTTGATGTTTACTCACAGTTCTCCTCCTTCTCAAAGCGGAGATAATCTCTCATGGTACGGGTGTATCGGTCTGCTCCTTTGAAACGAGACACCAATTTAAAGCCAGATTTTTCTGCCACACGAATCGATGCCTTGTTTTCCAAATGAGCAATAAGGATAATGCGTTCCATGCCCATAGCTGTCAATGCCAAATCTGACAAACAAGTAACTGTCTCAGTCATTAGACCTCTACCCCAGTATGAAGCATTCAAAAAATAACCGATCTCTGCAGTCCTTTTCTGGAGGTCTATCTTTTCAAAGCGAACGATCCCAATCAATTTATTAGACTCTCGATCTACAATTGCCCAAACACCCAAAGGCTCCTTCATGAAATAATGTATCAAAAGGCAATCTGTTTCATACTGAGTTTTGGTAGCAGGAAAGAAAAATTGTAAATTCTCTGGATTCGACACAATCTCATGTAAGTCAAAAGCGATCTAAAAAGACGAGTGGTCTAAAAGAAAGGCGCTCTGACTCAAAGAAGGCAAAAGCACCCAGACTAGTCCAAATATCCATGATAGTATTATAGCACAGTTTTAGAAATGGAAAAAGGCTCAACAAGAAGCGGTTGAACCTTAGACTTAATCTTCAATCAAACGAATATCTGCACCAAGATCAGAAAGTTTCTCAATGATATTTGAGTACCCTCGAAGAATAAATTCAATATTTGTTATTTCAGTCTGACCATCTGCCATAAGTCCTGCAGTAACGAGTGCTGCACCCGCACGCAAATCACTAGCTTTCACAGGTACACCAGAAAGTTGCGTTGGCCCATTATAAACAATCTGACCGCCAAGCACTTGAATATCAGCACCCATACGAGCCAGTTCAGGAACGTGATTTACACGCTTCTCATAGATTGTATCAATGATTTTTCCTCGGCCACTTGCTTTCAGCAACAATGGTGTCATTGGTTGTTGTAAATCCGTCGCAAAACCTGGATAAGGTGATGTCTTAATGTCAATAGGTTTTAAATCGCCCTGTTCTTCCACAAAAATTGCATCTTCTTCAACGATCATGCGAACACCCATTGCTTCAAGCTTAGCAATAAAACTTTCAAGATGTTCATAGAGAACATTTTTAATTTTAATCCCCCTTACCAATAGCTGCTGCCATAGCAATGTATGAGCCCGCTTCAATACGGTCTGGAATAACCTGATGACGAGTACCATGTAGGCTCTCTACACCATCAATCGTGATGATTTCTGTACCAGCACCACGTACACGCGCACCCATATTGTTGAGAAGCGTTGCCACATCAATAATTTCAGGTTCACGAGCGGCATTTTCAATAACCGTACGACCATCAGCCTTAGCCGCAGCCAACATGGTATTGATGGTCGCTCCAACACTGACCGTATCCATGTAAATATGAGCACCCTGAATACGTTGACCAGCATCAGTCGCAATACGCATAGACTCGGATTCATAGGAAATGCTAGCGCCCATCGCTTCAAACGCCTTAAGGTGAAGGTCAATAGGACGTGGTCCTAAATCACAGCCCCCCAGGAAATCCTACTGTAGCTTGACCATAACGCCCAAGCAAACTACCATAGAAATAGTAAGAAGCACGAAGGCTGTTAATCTTACCAAATGGCATTGGCATATCTTTAACTCCTCGAGGGTCGATTTCAAGTGTTTCGCCATCACGCTTAACAGAACCACCCATTACTTCAATGATCTCAATTAGATTATCGACGTCGCTGATTGCTGGTACCCCGTCAAGAGTAACCACTCCATCAGATAAAATGATGGCTGGAATCAAAGCAACAACTGAATTTTTAGCTCCTGATACTGTAACTTCTCCTTGAAGTTTCTTACCACCATTGATGATAATTTTACGCATACTGTTCAATCTTTCTTATACTGGAATATTAGCCTTTACATTCTACCATAGATTGGGGTGCATGACAAATTAAGGACCCTGGAAATTATCGGACAGTTTCACTTGATAGTTTGAACCATCCCTTAAACCGAATAGCACCATCCTGGTCTGTGCGTAAAACCTTAATATGACGTTCTTTGAAACGCTCTAATGTTTCATCATTTGGATGCTTATAACGATTATTTTCACCAGCTGAGACAAGCGCAAGTGATGGTTCTAACTGATCCAAAAAAGCTTCTGATGAAGAGCCTTTAGAGCCGTGATGTCCTGCCTTGAGGACACTTACTTTTAAATTTGGATAGCTGGACATCAATTCCTCCTCTCCTTCTTTTTCCAAATCACCAGTAAACAGAAAACTGGTCCCCAATAACTTTCCATAGAGAACAAGTGAATCATTGTTACCACCATCACCAATTTTATTGGGATAAAGAACCTGTAGGTTACTTCCCATCATAGGCAGTTTATCACCAGCCTTTAAGGTGCGAACGGGACGTTTAAGAAATCGAAGACGTTTGGCAAAACTAGGCTTAGTCAAAGCCCCCTGACTGACACAAATTTCCTTAATCTTAAACCGTTTAGCCACTTCCTCCAAATCACCAATATGGTCTGTATCCGTATGAGTCAGAACCAGATAGTCAATTTGAGACACTCCCCTTGCCTGTAGATAGGGAATTAAGGTTTTCTCCGCATTACTCGTCTGGCTCCCCTCTTGCCATTTTTCCTTAGACCCGAAAGTCACCTTGCCACCTACGTCTATCAGGATCGTCTTACCTTTCATACTCCTTAAAAAAATACTGTCTCCTTGACCAACGTCAACCACCGTCACCTCATTGGTTAAAGGATGTTTGACCCAGACCATCAAAAGACTAAAAATCATCAAGAGGCATATTCTAAACTGAGGCTTTTTCCAAAAATCAAAGAGCAAAACCAATACAACTATCATCAAGCCAAACTGAAACAAACTAGGTTTCCCTAGAATTAAAGGCTGGCCTATCCAGGATTGTATCCAAGTCAAAAAGGTCTCCATCCATTCAAAAAGTGGGTTGATTTGAGAAAAGATTACCAGTCCTGAAAGTGTAAAAAGTACTGTTAAGATAGGTAAGAGAAAGCTATCGAAAACTACTGAGAAGATTGCCGTCAGAATCAAACTCAACGGTTGAAAAGTTCCATAATAGTAGGTCAAAAAAGGCAAAGTCCCAAGACTCAATATCAAACTCATATAGATTGACTTTTTAAAGGACGACATCTCCTCAAAATCAAATAAGCACAACAAGAAGGCATAAGAACAACTTAAAACACCTCCTACCGTTAAAAGAAAACGAGGCAAGACGAGAAACAATAGAAGCAAGGTTATCCCCATATTGTTCAGTTTTTTAATACCACACTCAGCCAAAAGGCTTTGAATCAAAGAACGTAAGACCGAAGCCGTCCAACCAGTCATTAAGCTATAGAAAATCGAAAAAAAGGTAATAAGATAGCAAAGGATATAATTTTTGGGAAGACCCAAACGAAGAAGTCCATAGCGAAACCAGCCAAGAAAAAATCCAACCTGCATACCCGATAGCGCAAAAAGATGAATAATCCCCAAGCTGGTGTAGAGTTGACTCTGCTCATCAAACTCCTTATCCAAATACCCAAAGAGCAGTCCTGTCATATAGTGTCTCATCGGATTAGGAAAATGCGTCTGAATATGAACTAGAGCCCTCCTCCTCAATTGATGGAAAAAATCTATTGGAGATATCGATTTTGGGGTTACGATATGATCCAGACGCTCAATCTGAGCAATCCTATAAATGCTCTGACTAGCTAGATAAGACTGATAATCAAAGCCTTGAAAATTACGTTGACCTGTTGCCGAGGATAGCTTTATTTTTCCTTTTCAATACAAGCGTTTGACTAGTAGTCTTAAAAAAATGCTGATCCTTCTCAGATTTTAGCCGGTAAAAGACCTGATAGGTTTGACCATTTGACTTACCCAACTGCTGATAATTGCTCACCATTAACTGTGAGCGTATCTGCAACCAGTGTCACCTGATGAATTTCAGCAGGAACTTGCTTATCTTGCATGATAGCTCTGTGGTGCAAGAATAAAAAATAAATCAAAAAGAACCCACCAACAAGTCCCACCAACTTTAGAGCTGCCATATTCTTCCAATGATGCTTCAAAAAAACAGATCATCAAAAAGACAAAAAGCCCCAATAGCATAGAAATTAGATACAAAAATAGTAAAAATAAAGAGCAACTATTAAAAGCGCTAGGGAAAAAAGATTGATTGGAGATTTTTTAAGCCACATAGATGGACTCTCTGATTTTATCTAACGTTTTATCACCAATGCCTGAAACATTTTTCAGGTCACCTACGGACTGAAAGCCGCCATGACTTTCACGATAAGCGACAATATCCTCTGCCCTCTTAACAATTCCAGAAATGGTTTGCAATTCCTCTGCAGTCGCTGTATTTAAGTTAATTTTGCCATTCTTAGATACAGCCTGCCCTCCTTTGTTAGAGACCTGACCAGTATCTGATTGATCAAGAACAGAAACATTCTCGTCTTTATTGGCTACATAAATAACCTCTTCGTCTGACAAACTTGCGGCTAAATTAACACTCTTAGCGTCCGCATCCTCGGTCATTCCTCCAGCTTCCTGAATGGCATCTGTCACCCTAGCGCTTGCCTTTTAGCGTATAGACACCTGGCTTGGCCACAGCCCCCTTAACATCTACCGTTACTTTTGACTTAACTTTTTCACTTTCTTCAGTTTGTGACTGAGAGACACTTCCGTAAGTGATTTTGACCCTTCTTTAGATGAAGAGGTTGACAAGGTCGTCACATCTGTATAAGACGTCTCTGCCTCCATGCTGTTGCCGGCACCACAAGTCATCCACAGAAAGAAGCAGAAAACCATCATCAGCACACCAATGATACTCACAAATAGACGATTATTGTTAACATAGTCTATAATCTTTTCCTTCACGTCAGTCTCCTTAATTGATATATTTTCTTTCTTATTCGTAAAAAACTTGAAAAATATATCAAAAAGAAAAAAACTCCATCAGATTTATGTCTGACAGAGTCATTAGCTTATTTCTGTGTTTCTTTGGCACGGTGTTTTTCAGGATCCCAAACAAAGCTAGCTACATATGAGAAAGCCATAGTCAAAATCACTGCAAGGATAGCCACAAGACCGAGAGGTATACGGTAAATATAAGTCAATGGATTTGGTTTCTTGCCTGTTTGATAGCTCAAAGCTTCTTCATCAAGGCGATCAAATTCAGATTGAATACGACGAGCAACCTCTTGAATATTCTCATCATTCAAACGCTTCAAATCTGAAATATCAATAGGATTACCATAGTTCATATCCACACGTTCACCTGTCAAGAGCCCCTTGAGTTCACGAGGTCCTTGATAGACAACTGGCATAATCTTAACCTTAGCCATCTTAGCGATAACTGCAACCCCACCCTTAACATCAGAAGAATGACGACTACCACTTGGGAACATAATCAAGCTACGATTACTCTTCTTAAGCATATTGACAGGATACTTGATTGCCTCCTGACCAGGATTTTCACGATCAATCGGGAAGGCACCACACATACGAATCCACCAACCAAAGATACGATTCTTGAAAAGTTCTTTCTTAGCCATGAAAATAAACTGCTTAGGACGAGCTGAGAAAGCCATATAAACAGGGTCCCACCAAGTTCGGTGTGGAGCCACCAAGATGTAGTTTTCATCCTTGTTCAATAATTTGTCACGATTGTGGTAATGGGCATTGCCATTAATAATCCATAGAAGGAAGACAACAAGCCCACGTAAATAAGCGTAAAAACACGTTTTTACCTCTTTTTCTACAATTTTTTTAACTATTATACCAAAAAAGGAACGCTTTTTCATAGAACTTTCTTTGTAAAACAATTGGAAATGTTGTGGCAGTTTCTAATTGTTTGAGCTATAATGTAATTATGAAAAGAAGTATTGAGATTATAGGGAAAAATAGGAAGGCACTTAATCTATGCCTCATCATTGCTAACTTGGCCGTACTGGCTATTCTAGGCTTTGTTTTGTCACAACGCCACAATTCTAAAGCTGAACAACCAGCTCAGACTGAAAAACTGAACAAGTAGCTAACGGAGCAAATTCTTCTTCAGAACAAGCTAAAAAAAATGATAAAAAACAACTCAAAAAAGGTAGTAACCATAGCATTGAAGCCTCTGATTATGCCTACGACGTTACTGCTGTTAATAACACTATCCGAGGTGTATCTCAAGATGTTGACGATAAGGTTGTCTTTTTAACCTTCGATGACGGGATTGATCCTACCTTGACACCACAAGTCATGGATATTCTGAAAGAGTATGGCGTTCACGCAACATTCTTCCACATTGGTTATACCATTAGTCAAGAAAATGCGGACATCCTCAAACGCCAAATTACAGAAGGACACGCTATTGCTAACCATAGCCTTAGCCACAACTTTAACCTACTTTATCCTGGGCGTGTTCCCAACAAAAGTCAAATTGTTTCTGAAGTTGACCAAACCAATGCCAATTTCCCAAGCCATCCTAGGTAAGGACTTCAAAACAAGAATTTTCCGTTACCCTGGTGGTCATATGTCATGGCAAGGATTGGAGGCAACCGATCATGCTCTCGCCAATCAAGGTATCCAGTGGATTGACTGGAACATGCTCTGCGGAGATGCAGAACCAGCCTCTGTTCGCCCAACCACATCTGAAACTATGATGGCCTACATGGATGGTTCTCAACAGTATTTCCCTGAAAGTCATGTTAAGGTTGTCCTTATGCATGACGCTGCTGGTAAAGAACTTACTGTTCAAACCCTTCCACAAATTATCGAATATTTCAAAAATCAAGGGTATACCTTCGGTGTCCTAGAGTAATCACTCGCAACAGTTCCTTTGGGAGCTGTTTTTTGTTACAATTAAAACTATGACAAATCCAATTTTAAAAGATGGAGAACGCATTGACCAACTCTTCTCCACAGATGTAAAAATCATTCAAAATAAGGAGGTCTTCAGCTATTCTATTGACAGTGTCCTCCTCTCTCGATTCCCAAAAATTCCAAAAAAGGGATTAATCGTCGACCTCTGTTCAGGAAATGGTGCCGTTGGCCTCTTTGCCAGTACACGCACTGAGGCACCGATTACCTTGGTTGAGCTGCAAGAACGTCTGGCTGATATGGCCCAGCGTTCCGTAACTCTTAATCAATTAGAAGATCAGGTGACTGTTGTCAATGACGACCTAAAAAATTTGCTTGACCATGCCCCACGATCTCAGGTGGACCTTATCCTCTGTAACCCTCCCTACTTTAAGGCGTCAGAAACGTCTAAGAAGAATCTGTCAGAGCACTACCTCTTGGCCCGTCACGAAATCACGACTAATTTGGAAGAAATTTGTCAGGTCGCACGTCATGCCCTTAAATCTAATGGGCGCATTGCCATGGTGCATCGCCCTGACCGCTTTTTGGATATCATCGACACCATGCGTCAATATAATCTAGCACCTAAACGCATCCAGTTTATCTATCCTAAGATGGGACGTGAGGCAAATATGCTCCTGATTGAAGCCATAAAAGATGGATCAACAGATGGACTGAAGATTCTTCCCCCTCTCTTTGTGCATAAGGAAAATGGCGACTATACCGACGAAATCTTTGAGATATACTTTGGGAAAAAGACTGAGAGTGAGTCTTAAACGATGGCAGAAAAGGATAGTAAGGCCTACATGTATGTGGTCGAGTGTTCCGATAGAACCCTCTATACAGGCTACACCACAGACGTCGGACGCCGCCTCAAAACCCATAACTCAGGCAAAGGCGCCAAGTATACCAGAGCCCGCCTACCAGTTAAACTCATCTACTCAGAAGCCTTTGACAGCAAGTCTGAAGCCATGAGTGCCGAAGCACTCTTTAAGAAAAAAAGTCGAGAGAAAAAACTAGCTTATATCAAAGAACACACGGAAAAATAACCGTGCGTTTTTTTAGTCTTGAATTATCAAATTAAGTGCATACTTTCCTCTTAGAAGACTTCATAAGATGTTTTCCAGTTAAGACATTTTCATATTCTATTATTTAGTTTGTTCTCCCAAAGCTGAATGATATAATCTTCAATCAATGTCAAATCACTACCTTTTAGAAAAATTCTCATAGTGGTATACAACGCACGTGCATGAATCAGTCTACATGCTCTAAATAGCTTTAAAATCAGTAGTATTACTCCAAATTTAGTAAATAAAAAAGACACCCGGCAAGGTACCCTGAATTATATGGCTATATAATTTCTGTAGTGGGTAAAACCACTGTAGAGATTATAGAGCTTTTTGAATGCAGCTTGAATATACAATATAAGTGCACAATAAAAACTCATAAGATTTTCTAGTAAAATAGAATTGAACGAACTAGTTACGAAAGGAAATCTTATGAGCTACCATCATTTTACCATAGACGAGCGTGAAAGTATTCTCGTTTACCGTACGCAAGGCCTAAACTTTTCTCAAATTGCTAAATTACTTCATCGTCATCCGTCTAGTATTAGTCGTGAGTGGAAACGACATCTAAAAGAAGGAAACTATTCTCCAAGTCATGCACAGGAATCTTACCATATGGCTAAATCACACTGTGGGCGGAAACGTATGCTTGAAATAGATCACAATTTAAGCAATACCGTCAAACATCTATTTCTCGATTACCAATGGTCTCCCGAAGAAATAGAAGGTCAGTTGACGATTAGAGTATGGAAGAACTATTATTAGTTATCAAACAATCTATAGAGCCATTTACAGAGGGCATTTTGATGATAACTCACTATCTCATGGTGCTCGTGGTGTCATTCGAAAGCTCCGTCATCGTGGTAAAACACGTCATACAAAAGGTTATGTCGAAAATAGAGGGAAAATCTCTATATCTCGTACAATTCACGAAAGACCAGAAGATGCTAATAACCGAACTAGAATAGGAGATTGGGAAGCTGATACTGTTGCAGGTAAAACTGGAAAAGCTTGTTTAGTGACTCTAACTGACCGTTATTCTCGTTTCTTAAAAATCCGGAAGGTAGCTGTCAAAAAAAGCAAGTTGGTAATAGGAGCTATGGTAACAATGTTAGAACCCTTGACCAAGCATACTGTAACTCCTGATAGGGGGAAAGAATTTACGTATCATCAGAAATTGAGCGATCAATTGAACATTGAAGTCTATTTTCCTGACCCTCATGCTCCATGGCAACGAGGGACCAATGAGAATACGAATGGATTACTTAGAGAATATTTTTCCAAAAGGGAGTGATCTAACATTGGTTGATGATCAGACTATTCAGCTGTGGGAGAACAAACTTAATAATAGGCCACGAAAATGTCTTGACTGGAAAACACCTTATGAAGTATTCTACGGGGAAAGTATGCACTTAATTTGACAATTCAAGACGTCAAAAAGTCCCATAAGAACTATAATGAAAAGCGACAAAACCATCATTAGGAAGAACTTATGAGACTTATTAAGAATACCACAGAATTAATCGGAATTAAAGACCAAAATATCATTATTTCACTTGTTTTTGAAACTGACACTCATATCGAGATTCAAGCAAAACTTGATTACCCTGCACCATCATGTCCTCACTGCCAAGGAAAGATGATCAAATATGACTTTCAAAAGCCTTCTAAAATTCCTCTTCTCGAACAAGCTGGAACGCCGGCACTGCTACGTCTGAAGAAACGCCGTTTCCAGTGCAAAAGTTGTAGGAGAGTCACGGTGGCTGAGACATCTATCGTTGAGAAAAACTGCCAAATCTCTAATCTGGTCCGACAAAAGGTTATACAACTCCTTACTGAGAAGGTGTCACTAACTGATATTGCCAGAAGACTTCGTGTGTCGACGTCCACTGTCTATCGTAAGCTTGACCAGTTCACTTTCAAGAAACATTTTGACAAACTCCCAGCTATAATGTCCTGGGATGAGTTTGGGTTCAAGAAAGGGGAATTGGCTTTTATCGCTCAAAACTATGAGACCAATGAGATCATAACCATCCTTGATAATCGCCGCCAAACCACTATACGAAACTACTTTTTGAAGTATCCATTGAAAGCTCGACAAAAGGTGCAGTTTATCACGATGGATATGTCTGGAGCTTATATTCCACTAGCCAAAAAACTTTTTCCAAACACTAAAATCGTTCTTGATCGTTTCCACATCATCCAGCACCTTGGTAGAGCATTTTTAAAGACTAGAATTGCCATTATGAACCAGTTCGATAAGAAGTCACTACCCTATCGAGCCTTGAAAAATCATTGGCGACTTTTCCAAAAGGACAGCCGTAAACTATCTCTCAACTCTTTTTATTCAAAGACTTTCCGCCAAACTTTAGCACCACATGAAGTTGTTGAGAAGACACTAGGCTTTTCAAAAGAGCTTACTGACTACTATACACTTTATCAGCTTTTGCTTTTTCACTTTCAGGAGAAGAGAGTAGATGAGTTCTTTGAGCTGATAGAGGAAAATAGAAGCAAAGTCAATCACTATTTTCAAACGGTCTTTAGAACTTTTCTTAGACACAAACAATACATCCAAAATGCACTAGAAACAGACTATTCAAACGCAAAACTGGAAGCTACCAACAAGTTGATTAAAGACATCAAACGGTTGGGCTTCGGTTTTAGAAACTTCATCAACTTTAAGAAACGTGTCTTCATCACTCTGAACATAAAAAAAGAGAAGACCTATCAGGTCCTCTCTAGATGTTAGCTTTTCGTCACCCACTACAGTTGACAAGGAGCCAATTATATCCGCAGTAAATGCCGTAATATAGATAAACTCATCTTTAGGTATAAATAATCTTACAAAATGTTTCTATGCTTCTTATTCTCTAATTAAACCTACTTTCGGTAAAGTAGATTAAACAACCATTGAAGATTGATTAATGGTTTTTGTTTGAACCTTCATAATTGGGGAAAAATCTTCCCTAATCTCTCGTTTAATTTTCGATTCATTAACTTGAATTCTTTTTGCTTCTTCTGAAAAATAACTGACGTCCTCAAATCTAAACGTACTGTCAAAAACCGACAGTCATATTATCCTTATCATATAAAAAAAGCTTCCTAAGGATTTTTGTTAGAAAAAGATTTACTTTTAGTATTTATAATAGCGTTTGTTCCGTCATCATCATATCTAATATTGTCAATTTTAGGAGTATAAATCCATCCCATATTCTCTATCAACATAACTAAATCCGGTTCTGTTCCCTCCTTATGAGGAATATGCTGAGCATAATAAACAGAGTGATATTTTAAATTAATAAAGATAAATAGGCTCATTCCTAAGACTGTAACCAAACCTATATATAGTCCTACAAAAAGCCCTAAAAAATTTCTTTTTTTCATTGTCATCTTCTCTTTCCTCTTCTACGACCAAACAATCTCTTGACTGGATTAACAACTAAACGTTTCACAGTATTTACGACAGGTCTTACAATATAACGTTTTGTTGCTTTTGCAATTGGTCTAACAACTGGTTATAGAAAAACTTATGAGTTTTTATTATGTACTTATATTGTATATTCAAGGTATAAGAAAACGCTCTATTTTCTTAGAGCGTTTTCAATTCTTTATTTATCACCCTTATTCCGGATAACAAAGCCGTTTTTCTTTTCGCTTGAGGTACGGTGTGGGCGTTTGTTGCCACGATTTTCGAAGTCACGGCTATTCTTCTTAGACTTGCGTTTAAAGTCACGACGGCCACCGTCTCGGTCATCGCGGTTACGGTCGCCATGGTATCCACCACCACGACGGCTGTTATCACGACCACGGTTGCCACGGCCACCTTTGCCTCCTTTACCACCAAAGCCACCACCTGATGGTTTGAAATGGCAATGGTTTTTCACGGGCAATTTCCACTTCTGGCATCATCTCTGGATCTTGAACGGTCAAGCTCAAGATATAAAGCGCCAATTCTTCAGGTGTGAATTCTTGAGCCAATTTAACCGCATCACCCTTGAACTTGTCAAAGTTAGAACGGATAGCTTCATCCGCAAAGTCACGTTCGATTTTCTTAAGGGCAACTTTCTTCTTAGCTTGGAAGGCTTCTTGAGCTGTTGGTGGCTTAAGGCCTTTCATGCGTTTCTTAGTCAAGTTTTCGATGATCCCCAAGTAACCCATTTCGTTTGGAGCAACGAAAGTAATCGATTGACCTGATTGGCCTGCACGACCTGTACGTCCAATACGGTGAACGTAGCTTTCTGGGTCTTGTGGAATATCGTAGTTGTAGACGTGAGTAACACCTGAGATGTCAAGACCACGCGCCGCAACGTCTGTCGCAACCAAGATATCGATTTGGTCGTTCTTGAAGTCACGGATAACACGAAGACGTTTGTTTTGGTCAAGGTCTCCGTGGATACCTTCTGCACGGAAACCACGAAGTTTCAAACCACGTGTCAACTCATCCACACGACGTTTGGTACGACCAAAGACAATTGACAATTCTGGTTGGTCAACGTCCATAAGGCGAGTCATAGTATCAAACTTCTCTTGTTCCTTCACTCGGATAAAGTATTGGTCAACGTTAACATTGGTTAATTCTTTAGCCTTGATTTTCACATGCTCAGGATCTTTCATGAACTGCACACCAATACGTTTGATGGCATCAGGCATAGTTGCTGAGAAAAGGAGCGTTTGACGTTCTTCTGGTACTCGGCTAATGATAGCTTCAATGTCTTCAAGGAAGCCCATGTTAAGCATTTCATCAGCTTCATCCAAAATCAAAGTCTCGATATTATTGAGTTTAAGAGCCTTACGTTTGATAAGGTCAAGAAGACGACCTGGTGTCCCTACAACGATGTGGGCACCTGAACGGAGGGCCTTGATTTGTTTTCTCAATGCTAGAACCACCGTAGACTGAGCGAACCTTTAACGCCTTTGTCACGACCAAAACGGAAAAGCTCTTCTTGAGATTGCACTGCCAACTCACGTGTTGGGGGCAATAACAAGAGCTTGGATTGTATTTTCTTCTGTACGAATTTTATTTAGGGTAGGCAGACCAAAGGCAGCTGTTTTACCAGTACCAGTTTGGGCCTGACCGATGACATCCTTACCTTCAAGAGCGAGTGGAATCGTCAACTCTTGGATAGGTGATGGCTTTTCAAAACCGGCAGCTACAACGGCTGATTGGATGTCTTCTGATAGGTTTAAATCTGTAAATTTCAAAGTATTCTTCTTTCTATTTGAAGGCGGTGCGAAGCCACCTTATGAGACTTGGTTGTGTAGTATGTTAACTACCTGTATTTAATAGTCGTTTATTTTAACAACTCATCTAGTCTATCATATTTAGAAATAAAAAGACAGTGAATAACATTTTAAAACCGCCTCCAATTTGAGAAGACGGTTTCACTCACTAATTATTATTTATGGACCAACCAACGCAAGTAGCGGGCCAAGACCAAACAAAGGATCGCACTACCGATAATGATGAAAATCCAGGCTGGACTGACAGTCATAAACGGTAGAGGAACATTCATCCCAAAGAAACCAGTAATAACGGCAATCACTCCCTAAAAAGTACCTCAATAATGGACAGATTGCTCAAGTTGTTGTTCAAGTTGTTGTTTAGGATATTGTCATAAGAACCTGATAGGTGCTGTAAGACCTTAGAAATAAGATCCGTCATGGCAACCAACTGCCTGGCTTCAATCATGGCATCATCAAACTGCTCTTTTTCGACCTCATTGAGACGACGATAAATGGCGTGCCCCTTGATGTGTTCCAATAGAAGACGGTTTTGTGTGGCTGCAGCCACCAAATAGACCATGCCTATTTCCAAATCTGAAAGATCGTAAAGATTCTTACTCGTCGTTGTCTGTCTTAGGCGTCGACTAACCTCATCTTTTTGCTGATCCAAACATTCAATGACGGGATAGTAGGCATTTGAAATCATCTCAAGTCCTGCAAAGAGCAATTTGTAGATAGACAAATCCTCATGGTTATCCACATAATCTTGCATCTTGCTTATCACATAAGCGTTATCCTCGTTACTAATAGTCACCAAACGCTTATCTTGAACAATAAAGGTCAGAGGAATGGTTTCATAGTATTCCTTGTCCTTTTCAAGTGCCAGAACATTATAGATAAAGGTGATTGTCCCATTCTCACGATTGTAGTCCATGTGAGCTCGTTCATTTTTATCCAAAGCATACTCTATGGTTTCCTGATCAATATCATACTTGGTATAAAGATAGGATTGCTCAGAAATAATATCTGAGTCGATATTAATCCAGTGACACTTATAACCCAGTTCTTTTTCAATAAACATTTTTCTTCCTCATTACTCTAGTACTGCTGCTGCCAAAGCTTGTTGGATTTCAAAAACATTATTATCACTCTTAAATTGAAGTACCTCTGCGGGCTCCAGTGCTGATGAAATCCAAATCTTAAGTTCAGCATCTAGGTCAAAGTGCCCAGAACTTTCTACAGTAAAACGAGAGATTGAGTGATAAGGGATAGATTTATAGGAAGTCTTCTTTCCTGTAACACCTTGCTTATCGACTAAAATCAAGCGCTTCTCTGTAAAGACAATCAAGTCACGAACAAGGACATAGGCTAACTCCACCTGTTCACCTGGAATCAAGATGTTCTCCAATTGACGTTCAACCTTGCCATTATCTTTCTTAGACGCATTGCCAAGCAATCCTGAAAAAATTCCCATAGTTTTTCTCCTTTTTTTACTTAAAGATAGTTCTTGCTTTAACTATACCACAATTTTAAGATTTCAGACACTTGCAGAAATGGGTTTCTGGTAGTACAATAAAAGGGTCACAAGAGGAGCAATTGCTGAGAATGGCTAGCTTGAATCTTTTCTTCAAGACTTGCCTAAACTCTTACCACCTGATCAGGTTAGAACCTGCGTAGGGATGTGTCTCAAAATAGATTGAAATAGGAGAACTTCTATGACGTCGTTTTGATGTGGCAAAAAATAGCCAATCAAGACGATTGGTATAGGAGGTTTTTTTATGTCGAAAACAAGTGTTCGACCAATGATTGAGGTTGCCCTTTTTGCAACCATTGCTTATATCCTGGACCTAGTTACCCAGCCTATGTCACTAGGCCCTTGGATTTCCCTTTCCTTTAAGATGGTACCTATCTTTCTCCTCAGTTTTCGCTGGGGCTCAAAAGCTGGTGCTATGGGCGGTCTTATCTGGGGGCTACTTCAAGTGGTGACAGGACAGGCAGCCGGTGGTTGGCTAACCTTAACACAAGGTTTTCTGGAGTATTTTGTCGCCTTTAGTCTTATTGGTATCAGTGGTATTGTCAAACCAGCCCTTGATAAAGCCATTATACAAGGGAAATAAGCTCAAGTCTCTGACGGTGATTACTGAGGGGATTCTGCTTGGTAGCTTTGCTCGTTACTTCATTCACTTTATAGCTGGTGTCATCTTTTGGGGGAGCTATGCTCCTAAAGGACAAAGCCCTTATCTCTATTCATTCATTGTCAATAGCTCATCTTTCCTAGGAGAAACATTGGCAAGCCTTATTGTTTTCTTCGCCCTGCAACGATTCCTAGGCAGATTACTCAATACGGAAAAATAAAAGAAACCATAGGACAGTCTTAATTGGCAGTCCTATGGTTTTTCTTGTTTTAATAAGATATTACGACATAAAGTCAGACGGCTAGCTAGCCACAAGATAGTGGCTAGCGTCAAAAGATGAACGATTTAAAATCGTCATCTTTTTGTGCTGTATTACATCTTCTCTTCAATGTCACATCTGGGTATTTGTCCGCAAACCAACGAAGGGCAAAGTCATTTTCAAATAGGAAGACTGGTTGGTCAAAGCGGTCTTTGGCCAAGATGTTTCGGCTTGATGACATGCGTTCATCAAGGTCCTCAGGTTGAATCCAACGCACGGTCTTTTTTTACCCATTGGTGTCATAACGACTTCAGCATTGTATTCGTTTTCCATACGGTGCTTGAAGACTTCAAACTGAAGTTGACCAACGGCACCAAGCATGTATTCACCTGTTTGGTAATTGGTGTAGAGCTGGATGGCTCCTTCTTGCACCAATTGTTCAATTCCCTTGTGGAAGGACTTCTGCTTCATGACGTTTTTAGCAGAGACTTTCATGAACAACTCTGGCGTAAAGGTTGGTAGGGGCTCAAATTCAAATTTGTTTTTACCTACGGTAAGGGTATCACCAACCTGGTAAGTTCCTGTATCGTAAACCCCGATAATATCTCCAGCCACGGCATTTTCGACATTTTCACGGGACTCAGCCATAAACTGAGTAACGTTAGAGAGCTTAGCTCCTTTACCTGTACGGGTTAGGTTTACACTCATACCACGCTCGAATTCACCAGACACGATACGAACAAAGGCAATACGGTCACGGTGACGTGGGTCCATGTTGGCTTGAATTTTGAAAACAAAACCTGAGAAATCTTTATTAAGAGGATCAATCTCATCGCCATCCACCGTCTTGTGGCCATGTGGTTCTGGCGCGAATTTGAGGAAGGTATCGAGGAAGGTTTGAACTCCAAAGTTTGTAAGGGCAGAACCGAAGAAGACAGGTGTTAATTCACCAGCTAAAATAGCTTCTTCAGAGAATTCATTTCCTGCTTCTGTCAGGAGTTCGATATCTTCTTTAGCTTGCTCATAGAATGGGTTGTTGGCAAATAGAGTATCACCAGCTTCAATCTTTGCAAAGCGCTCGTCACCTTTATAGAGCTCCAAGCGTTCGTTATAAAGGTCGTAAAGTCCTTCGAAGGCTTTACCCATACCGATAGGCCAGTTCATTGGGTAGCTGGCAATACCAAGCACTTCTTCCAACTCTTCCAAGAGGTCAAGTGGCTCACGTCCATCACGGTCCAATTTGTTCATGAAGGTGAAGACAGGAATACCACGGTGTTTGACAACTTCGAAAAGTTTTTTGGTTTGGGCCTCAATACCTTTGGCTGAGTCAACAACCATTACAGCAGCATCAACCGCCATAAGGGTACGGTAGGTGTCTTCTGAGAAGTCCTCATGCCCTGGAGTATCAAGGATATTGACACGTTTGCCAGCATAGTCAAACTGCATCACAGATGAGGTTACTGAGATACCACGTTGTTTCTCGATATCCATCCAGTCTGACTTGGCAAAGTTTCCAGTCTTCTTACCTTTTACGGTACCAGCTTCACGGATTTCACCCCAAAGTAAAGCAATTGTTCAGTTATTGTTGTTTTTACCAGCATCAGGGGTGAGAGATGATGGCAAAAAGTACGGCGTTTCTTAATTTCGTCTTGAATGCTCATAGTTTTCTTTCTTCTTTAAAAAATAATCTTATTGGAAAGCAAGATAGTTGTAGCACTTCTTTCAGAAAATTTCTGTCTTTTTAAGGGCTACATTTGTTGTCAAGGCTTGCGATAATTCTCGCAGGCACAGCTCTTTTTATTATATCCAAATTACAGTGTGAAAGCAATTCTGAAAACGTTTTGTGTTAGAATAAAACTAGAATAAAACAAATAAATTGACAAAGCACGCTATCAACTTTCGGATAGCGTGTTTCTTCATTTATTTAATATTTCTCTTCAAAATGCTCCAGACCTTTTTTCATGATTATCATGAGAAAAATCAGAGCTCCTGAAACAGCAAAGTATTTGACAAATAAGGGAGTTCCTATAATAAATGGCGTGTGTTTAAGCATGCCATAGTTTCCACCGATGGTCTGATTAACTATTACAAGACCTAGATTCAGTATCAAGGTAGCCACCATAATCAGTCGTTGGCTGACGAGTTGGGTTTTATAACTGTTAAAAATGACATTCAGGCTATTGACAAGTAGGGCATAGTGACCAATTAGGAAAGAAAAGCCTGTGATATGAGGAAATTCATAGGGATCAAATACTGGATGAATCAATGCACAGTAAGTCCCGACAACTCCCATAATAGCGAAATAGCTCTTTATTCTACTATTTTTCAGGAGGAGAACAGCAAACATGGCCATGCGACAATGGAAAAGGGGTAGACTAATGTAAAGTGGAAAGCCCCTGCCAGAGGTACCAGGTATAAAGGGCAAAGAGTTGAATGGCTTGGATAGTGAGAAAGGTCCAACGCCATATCTTATTCTTATACCAACGCCAGCTCAAGTAACTCAGAAGCACCATCGCCAAAAGCATTAGTAAATAATAGGGCAACGGTATCTGGGGTGGATGAGTTTGGGTGGTTGTCAAAAAATCCTTCATTCTCTTCTCCTGCTGAAATTACTATGCCTGCTATTATATCAAATTTCAGGGTAAAGCAAAAACCTGCTTCAGAGAGCAGGTTAGATAACTTAATTCTTAGCTTGAAGTTCTTCCACGACCTTAGCTAGGTTCATAGAGTTAGAGCCCTTAAGCAAGATTTGATCGTGCTCGCCTAGGCTTTCTTTGATTTGTTTAACCATAGCGTCAAATTGGTCCTCATCAGCTGTTTTCTTGAAATAATAAACATGACCAAGCGGGAACATTTGGCTGGCAAGTTGTGACAATTCTGCAATGTCTTCACCGTAGAAAATCACCGTATCAATAGCATCTGGTGTCAGGCTTAGAATCATCTGCGTGTGAAGTTGAACAGACTGTTCACCAAGTTCTTTCATATCAGCTAGGACAGCGATTTTCTTGCCTCCTTCATTCTTAGGAATGGCTGAGAAGGTTTCCAAAATGAGCTTCATAGCTGTTGGATTAGCATTGTAGACGTCGGAAAGAATATCAGCACCATTTGCTGCTTTTTTCCATTCAGTACGGTTTTTTGTAAGCTGCAAGTTAGCAAGAGCTGTGAGGATATTTTCCTCAGTTACACCCAAGTGTTTGGCGACATAGGCAGCAACCATAGCATTTGTAGCATTGTATTTTCCAGTGACTGGCAAGGTAACTTGTCCGTCTAGGAAGTTTGTTGAAAGGGTGAGATGGTCCTTGAATTCTGTCAACTCAGAGACTGTAAGCTCTGCACCATCCCCAAAGCGTACCACTTCAAGATTACTTGGCAAGAAAGGATCAACGATTGGATCACTTGGTACAAGCAAGAGACTACCATCAGTCATACCGTCTTGCATTTGCATTTTACCTTGAGCAATCTTGTCACGACTACCGAAGAATTCCAAATGAGCCTCTCCGATTAAGGTAACAACAGCTGTTTTTGGCTTCGCCAAGGTTGACAAGAGGTGAATGTCTCCCATGTGGTCTTGCCCCATCTCAAGGACGATTTTCTCCGTATCATCAGGCATGTGTAGGGCAGTATAAGGAAGACCAATCTCATTGTTGTAATTGCCTTGGGTTTTGTAAGTACGATAGGTCGTTGCCAAAATGTCATGAATCATGTCCTTGGTGGTTGTCTTACCGTTAGAACCAGTCACAGCAATAACATCAACACCGGTCTTTTCAAGATAGTAGGCAGCTAGTTTTTGAAAGGCTTCAAGAGCATCATCGACTAGGATGTGAGCTTGATCAGCTGGCAGGTCTTTTTCTGTGAATGTTGCTAGAGCACCATTGTCAAAGGCTGTTTGGATAAAATCATGCCCATCACGTGCACCTTTTAGTGGTAAAAAGAGGTCACCCGCTGTAATCTTACGGCTATCAAATTCAATTTGGTTTATGGCGACATCTTCATAGGCAGCGACATCATTTTTAGAGCCAACAATCTTGGCAATTTCATGGAGTGTCAGTTTCATCTTAAAATCCTCTATAATATTTTTTACAAGTCTGGCAAGAAATAAGATTTTCTTGACTTCAATCACTCCCAATTATATCACAAATCGGGCTAGCTTTTGCTTGGGAGATGAATTTGTTACAATGGTTGATGAAAGGATTAGGCATGACAAAGAAAAAATCAATCAGTCCCTCTAATAAAGAGAAAGACAGAAGAAGTGACTGCCAAAGTATTGAAGAAGCTAAAAGCTGGCGCTTTAATTGGAGAAAGGTAGTTCTACTAGAGCTAACATCTGGATTGATCATCTTATTAATACTAGCACTGCTTTATGGTGGATTTTATTATTACCATCATTATACAGTCAACAAAGATAATATTTATTCATTATCTATGTTATTTTCTTTGATCATAACGTTTATAAAGACAGTATCTATGGTCTTTGGCAATCTGAAAGCCATCAGCTTGCCATATCCTACGAAGGAGGTTACAAGTCAGGTAAGCGCAAGTGGGATATTGTTCAAGACGGAGATGTCCTCATCAAAAATGCACGAATTGATGAGATTAAACACTTTAATGACGGTACCCTCTACATTGAAATTTATGCTGAGGCACACTTGCTTTCAAACCTCCCCACGAAGAACGGCCATAACTATTTGAATATGTATGTTCGTAAAGACAATTATCTGACCTATAATGGCGAATCCTACAAACGGATTGATGATGAAGACAAAACCATTACTTGGAAAGACGGTTCAAAATCCCCCTATGGTCAACGAAAGACCTTACTTGATCGTCTGAAACCTTATATCGTATTTGGAATGTTTGGAGGCTTGTTTATATATGTCCTTTTCGTTGAATGGAAGATTAAAAGAAACTATAAAAACAAGTAAACCACCCCTGCTTCTAGCTAGACTAGATATAATCAGGAGTGGTTATTTATTCTTATTAAGCAAGACTTGCCTCTTACGAAAGCTGTCAGTCTTATTTCACTTCGCCACCTTCAACCACGAGATCATCAACTTTAGCTGAATCACCGTAGGTTGGGTGAAGTGTTTTTTCATAATCTTTGTGGAAGAAATTCTCTTCACCAAGTTTCTTAATGTCTTTATTGATGAAGTCAAGGAGTTCTTTGTTACCTTTTTGAACCGCTGGGGCAATGGTATCTGGGTTTCCAAGTGATGTGATTCCGACTTCGTAACCTTTATTTTCTAGAGCCCAAGCAAGAACTTCTGTATTATCAGTTGAGAAGGCATCGCCACGACCATCAAGGAGAGCTTGGTAGGCATCGCTATATTGGTCATACTTTTGCAATTTGATATTTGGGTAGTTCTTTTCAAAGTAAGTTTCAGCAGTTGTTCCTTTAGTAACAATCAAAGTCTTACCTTCAAGCTCTTTAACGTCCTTAATGACCTTGTCTTTAGGTGACACTACACCGATTGAAACTTTCATGTAAGGAAGGGCGAAGTCCACTTGTTTCTTACGTTCATCAGTTACTGTGAAGTTGGCAAGCGTAATATCTACCTTGTTTGAAATCAAGAATTCTGCACGGTTGGCCGCTTCTACTGAAACGTATTTAGGTTTAACACCCAAGTCTTTGGCCAAACGGTTACCAAGTTCAATATCGTAACCTTGGTAAGCACCCTTGTTATCTACATAACCGAAAGGTTTCTTGTCCGCAAAGACGGCGATACGAAGCTCTCCACTCTTCTTAATTTCTTCAATAGTACGTGCTTTGGCTGTTGATTTACCAGAACTACTGTTACTTGAGCAGGCAGTCACTGCCACCAAGGCAAAGACGAGGGCTAATAGGGAAAAAATTTTCTTTGTTAATTTCATAAATATCTCCTAAAATAATTTATTTTCACTAAAAACAATGGGTTACAAATAGGCACCAAACTGGCTGAAGTCAAAGACATTGAGGAACTCTTGAGCTCGCTGTGTCTTTGGATGATTGAAGAATTCTTCAGCAGTACCTTCCTCAGCGATGACTCCCTTATCCATAAAGATAATACGGTCAGCTATGGCACGCGCAAACTGGAGCTCATGGGTGACAATCAACATGGTACGCCCTTCTTGAGCGAGGTCATTGATCAATTCTAAAACCTCACGAACCATCTCAGGGTCAAGCGAAGCCGTCACTTCGTCAAAGAGGATAACTTCAGGATGCATAAGCAGGGAACGGACAATTGCCACACGCTGCTTTTGACCACCTGACAGTTGTCGTGCGAAGCTATGCTTCTTGTCCAGAAGTCCCACACGGTCCAAGAGTTTCTCAGCCTCCGCAATGACTTCTTCCTTATTACGCCCTTGAGCTTTAACCGGCCCCAAAATCAGATTTTGCAGGATGTCCAAGTGTGGAAAGAGGTCATAACTTTGAAAGACCATGCCGATTTTCTGACGAATCAGGTGGAAATCCTTTTTGCTACCAGTGATAGACTTGCCATCCAGGAGAATATTCCCTCCTTGGATAGTCTCCAAGCCATTGATACAACGTAGCAGGGTCGATTTCCCACAACCTGAGGAACCTAGGATAACAACGACTTCACCTTGTTTAACATCCAAGGAGATGCCTTTGAGAATCTGATTGTCCCCAAAGGACTTTTTCAAATCCTTGATTTGTAAAATGCTTTCTGTCATCTTAATTCCTCCAACGATTTTCAAGATAAGTAGACAGCTTAGATACTGGGTAACAAATGGCAAAATAAAGAATCAAAATCGTGCCATAAATCCAGAAAGAAGCTGTTGGAATAGTCAGGCGGTTACTGTCGATAATCTGCTGACCAACCTTGGTCACCTCAACCACCCCAATCAAAACCACCAAGGACGTCGTTTTAATCATCCGTGTCACCAGGTTAATAGCCTGAGGCAACAAGCGACGCAAGACTTGTGGAATAATCACATAGGTATAGAGTTGCCCATTGGTCAGGCCAAGGGCCCTTCCGCTCTCAAACTGGTGTTTAGGTAGCGATGTGATTGACCCACGCACCAAATCACCCATCTCAGCCGTTCCCCAAAGGGTAAAGACGATAATAGCCGATAGCTCGCCTGAGATATTGATGTTAAAATTCCTAGCCAGACCAAAGTAGACTATAAAGAGCAAGACTAATTGAGGCATGATACGAATAAATTCCAGATAAATACGTGACAAAAGCCGAACAATCTTAGACTTCGAAGTCATGACAATCCCAAACAGGGTTCCTAGTAAAAGGGAAAGAAGAACCGAAACGATGGAAATTCCAATAGTTACGCCTAGACCTTGTAAAATACGTAGGAAATTATTCCCCTGAAGAAGAACCTGAAAGCCCGAATCCTGCATAGCGTAACCTCCTTTCAATCCAACTAAAGACTAGAGAAATCGGCAGCAACATCAAGAGGTAAGCCACTACCAACATTCCTAGAGCCACATCGGTTTCATAGTAAAGACCAATCAAATCTTTAGCTACATACATCAAATCCGCCAAGGCTACCGCTGAGAATACTGACGTTTCCTTAATAAGGAAAATAACGTTGGCACTAAATGACGGAAGCGCCACAGCCACTGCCTGAGGAAGGACCACATAGCGAAAAACTTGAAACGGCGTCAAACCAATAGATAGGCCCACTTCATGCTGGGTCTGACTAACAGCCTCTAGACCACTTCGGAAGGACTCCGCCATATAAGAACCACCCAAGAAAATCAAACCTACCACAGCACAAGCCTCTGAGGATAGAACCAAACCCATACGAGGCAAACCAAAGTAGAGAAAGAAAAGCTGAATCAAGAGTGGCGTATTTCGAGAAAGCTCAATATAAGCCGTCGAAAGCTGACTCAAAATCGGCACTCGATAATGACGAATAACACTCACCACCAAGCCCAAAAGGAAGGATCCAATAATCCCCAGAACAGCAATATGTAAGGTTAAAAAGAATGCCTTCTGATAAAAGGGCAAATACTGTTGAACAATGGACCAGTCCAAAACTTACCTCCTCATTTAAGATACAAAGGGCGTAGAAAATTCCGTAAAGCAAATAGTAAACTGACGACGTGTGCTGGCACACTAGGAAGTTTATCTTTTGCTCTAGGAATTTAGCCTGTGTTCAATTCCACAAGATACAAAGGGCGTGTAAAAATCCGTTAGCACCCACTGACATCTACTTCTAGCCCTTTGATCCTTCTCTCGCATTTGAAAAGCACAACTTCACAAAACACGAATGAATTGCTCTATTTCATTTGAAACGTTAGATTTATTCTACCATCTGTTAGTTTATTTGGATAATATGTATTTTTTTATCAAGGTGATAAAGAAAAGATATAAATAAAAATCTAGATTTCTGTAAAGAAAAAAACACCTCAGTCTCAGAGATTTCTCCAAGACTAAGATGTCTGTCATCTAAATCATAGTGCTTAAATCAAATGGCTTTCACGTTTGTCGAACATTTCTTGTCCCAAGGCTACCAATTCCTTGATAAGATCTGAGTAAAAAAGTCCCATATTTTCCCAAAGTAGTGGGTACATTGACCATTGAGTGAAACCTGGCATGGTGTTGAGCTCGTTAAGATAAATGGCTCCATCCTCTGTCAGGAAGAAATCACAGCGGGCAAGACCGCAACCACCTAGGGCACGGAAGGCCTTGGCCGCATAGGCACGCATTTGCGCCATGACTTCTGCAGGAACGTGAGCTGGGATATCCATGGTAATCTTATTGTCGATGTACTTGGCTTGGTAATCATAGAAAGCCACGTCTTTGACTACTTCACCTGGATCAGTTGTTTTGACAGTCGTATTGCCAAGGATACCAACCTCGATTTCTCGGGCAACCACACCTTGCTCAATCAAGATACGGCTATCATATTTGAGGGCTAAGTCAATCGCTGCACGAAGCCCTGCTTCATTTTCAGCTTTCGAAATCCCAACAGATGACCCCATGTTAGCAGGTTTTACGAAAACTGGGAAGGCTAATTTTTGCACAGTTTTAGCTACTGCTGCTTCCAAATCTTCACCCTCGATGTAGACTGTGTAGGCAACCTGAGGGACACCTGCAACTTCAAGAATATGCTTGGTCATAATCTTGTCCATAGCCACACTTGATGACAAGACATTAGTACCCACGTATGGCAACTTGAGGGTTTCGAGGAAACCTTGGATAGAACCATCCTCACCCATAGGACCATGGAGCACAGGGAATACCACAGCACCTTCCTCATAAATATCGCTTGGTTTGATAGCCTGACTAGCCACAACTGTGTCATTAGTCATGAGCTTCTCGTCATCACCTGGTGTTTCTGTAAATTCTTGTGTTTTGATAAAATCACCAGACTGAGTGATAAAGTAGGTTTTAACCTCAAATGCGCTGTAATCCACCGCACGCATAACACTCTCAGCTGAGAGCACAGACACTTCACGTTCTGCTGAACGTCCACCGTAGAGAAGGATAAGGGTTTGTTTAGACATAGGTATACCGTTTTCTTTTCTTGATTTTCTAGTCTCAGTTTTGAGAACATAATTACTTTAATCATATCACAAAAGGAAGGGATTTTCAAAAAGATTATAGGCAGAAAAAAACAGCCTAAGAGCTGTTTCATCCTGTCTTAAATTTCGTCACCAAGTTAAAACTTAGTGCCTTTGAGGGCACGTTTGAGAGACCACTTCCATGGTTTACCTTCGATAGTGACTTGTTTGTTTTCGAGGTCAACTTGAACCTTGTCTACGCCTTTGACAGCAGAGAGTTTTTCGGTAACGGTGTTGACACAGCCTTGGCATTTCATTCCTGTGATGTTATATGTTTTTGTCATTTTTCTTTCTTCCTTTTCTTTAATTATTTTTTGTACACACCTTAAGTGGTGGTCATTATAAGTAACTGACGCTTAGACTTTGCGGCGTTTGAGACGCAGAGCATTGAGGACGACTGAGACAGAGCTAAAGCTCATGGCAAGTCCTGCTATCATTGGATCAAGAAGGGGACCTCCAAAGAGGTGGAGGACACCCATGGCTACTGGGATAGACAAGATATTGTAGATAAAGGCCCAAAAGAGGTTTTCTTTAATCGTTGTGATAGTCGCCTGACTAATTTTCAAGGCCTTAACCACATCCATGAGGTTGGGTTTCATAAGGACCATATCGGCACTTTCCATGGCAATATCTGTCCCTGATCCCATGGCAATACCGATATCAGCAGTCGCAAGGGCTGGGGCATCATTGATACCATCACCAACCATGATGACTGATTTTCCTTCTGCCTGAAGGTCGCTAATCACCCTAGATTTCTCTTGCGGAAGCACTTGACTGATAACGCATTTAATGCCAACCTTTTGAGCGATAGCTTGAGCTGTTTGGTCATTATCCCCAGTCAACATGATGACTTCCTTGCCCATTTGATGAAGCGCCGCCACCATATCTGCACTATCTGATTTAACCTGATCGGCTACACCAAAGAGTCCGATTAATTTACCATCTTCAGCTAGAAAAATCGGTGTTTGACCATCAGCTGTCAAGTTTTGGAAATCAGCTTGTGCTGAAGTCAAGTCGACTTTTTCCTCTGTCATAAGGGTTTGATTTCCAGCTAAATAAGTCTTGCCTGCATAGCTGGCAGTAAGACCTCGTCCAGTCAAACTTGAAAAGTTGTCCATCTCTAACAAGTCCAAGTTAGCATTTTCTGCTGCCACAAGGATAGCTTGACCTAATGGGTGTTCAGACTTAGCTTCCAAGGATGCCAAAAGCTGCAAAGCTACTCCACTATTGCCATAGATATAGCTAGAAACCAACTGAGGTTTCCCCTGAGTAATGGTTCCTGTCTTGTCAAAAACGAGGACATCAGCCTTGTGAGCTAGCTCGAGCACATCCCCACGCTTGTAGAGAATACCGTGTTCAGCACCAAGTCCTGTCCCAACCATGATAGCTGTCGGTGTCGCAAGACCCAAAGCACATGGACAAGCAATAACCCAAAACACTAACTGCCACTGTCATGGCAAAAGTAAAGGTTTGCCCCATGACAAAGTACCAGAAGAGGCCTGAAACAAGGGCGATAGCCATGACAACGGGAACAAAGACCGCTGACACCTGATCGGCAATCTTGGCAATAGGGGCCTTGGTTTGTTGGGCGTCTTCAACCAATTTAATGATTTGAGAAAGCAAGGTGTCCTTACCAATCTTTTCAGCCTCATAAACCAAGCTACCTTGACCATTAATAGAACCTGCAAACACTGGTTTACCAACAGATTTTTCAATAGGGAGAGATTCACCTGTTAACATGCTCTCATCAATCGCAGAGCTACCAGAAATTACCTGACCATCCACAGCTATCTTTTCCCCAGGTTTGACCACAATATGGTCACCCAGAACAACCTTATCCACAGGAAGTTTGACTTCCTTACCGTCTCTAAGAACGGTTGCCTCCTTGGCTGACAAATGCATGAGTTTCTTGATAGCTTCTGAAGTTCGACCCTTAGAGAGGGTTTCAAAGTACTTACCTAGAGTAATCAGGGTCAAGATAACAGCTACCGACTCATAATAAAGTTGGTGGGCGTGATGGGCATGCCCCAATGAAATATGGTAAGTACCATAGAGACTATAAAGAAAGGCTGCCGATGTTGCCAAGGCTACCAAGGCATCCATATTTGGGTGACCCTTGGCCAAGGTACGAAAACCATTGCTATAGAAGGAACGACCCAACCACATGACTGGAACTGTCAAAACTAGCAGCACCAAGGCATAAGTCAAGGCTGCATGGTGAGGAGACAAGAAGTTTGGCACAGGTAGACCGACCATTGGCCCCATAGCTAGATAAAAGATAGGAATGGTGAAGACAGATGATCCAATGAGGCGCTCACGCACCTTGTGGATCTTGTCTTCTTCACGTTCTTCTTGGCTTTTGGCTGTATCTGAATTGTAAACTTCTGCTTCATAACCAGCGTCAGCCACAGCTTTTTCAATCGCTTCTGGACTAACCTTATCCCCAGCATAATCCACAGACATTTTTTCCGTGGTCAGATTAACAACAGCCTTGTCCACACCATCCAACTTATTAACAGCATTTTCAACATTGGCCACACAGGACGCACAAGTCATCCCATTAACCACAAAAGTTTCTTTTGCCATTTTCTAATTCACCTCCATATGATGCCCACAAGCGCATTGACCAGGCACACAGTCACAAACCACCTGATCCACAGGTTCTTTTGCTGCAAGCAAGGCCTGTAACTTATCCACATCGGTTTGGGTCATCGGCGTCTTTGCCATGAGTTGACCCAACAAATCGCTATGTTTGGTCAAACAAATCTTGTCAAAAACAGCCTCTAAAGCTTGAAAATTCGCCTCATCTTCCTCCAAGCTAGCTTGATAGATAAACCCTCGTCCCTGACGCTGACTGGTTAGGTAACCCTTGTCCGATAAACGTCCAAGCAAGGTCTTAACTGTCGAAGCCGACCAGTCTAGCTTCTTAGATAGAATCGCTATAATCTCTGAAGAAGTCGCCTGCCCCTTGGCCCAGAGCACTCGCATGACTTCCCATTCCGCAGATGAAATTGTCAGCATAATAATTCCTTTCTGAATCTCGTTATTGGTTTACGTTTGTAGATTTATTTTAACGCTATCTCGGAAGGATGTCAAGGATTTTGTCTACATTTGTAGATTTATTTTTGATGAAAAAAATACTCCCCATTTCTGGGGAGCATCATCTTCTATTTTTTTCAAAATGTGAGACCGAACTTAACAAATTCGGCGACTTCGTCTTCCTTACCGTCGTGAAGGTCACGAACAATTTTTGATCCCACGATAACACCGTCTGACACAGCGTTAAAGCGTTTGATGTCTTCCTCTGTTGACACACCGAAACCTGTGAGGACTGGAATGTCTGCATGGGCAGTCAAGTTAGCCAAGTGTTTATCAAGGTCATCACTGTAATTACCAGTCTTACCAGTAACACCATTGATGGCAACGGCGTAGATAAAGCCCTCTGCACCATCAATCAACTGTTTCTGACGGTCAAGGCCTGTCGTCAAGCTGACCAAAGGCACGAGAGCAATATCACTGTCTTTCAAATAAGGGGTGATAAAGTCAGCATGTTCATTTGGCAAATCAGGAATGATGAGCCCCTTAACAGAGGTCTCAGCCAAGTCCTTAACAAAGGCTTCAATACCATATTGATAAACCGGGTTGATGTAGGTCATGATAACCAAAGGCACCTGTGTTTTTTGTTCCTGAAGCTTCTTGATGATAGCCGTTAAGGTCACACCTTTAGCTAAACTACGTTGTCCTGCCAGTTCAATAACGGGACCATCGGCCACAGGGTCTGACCATGGAATACCCACCTCAATAGCTGAGACACCACTATTTTCCAAGAGAGCAATAGTCTCAAAGAGTCCGTCTAGACCTTTAGTGTGGTCACCAGCCATGATATAAGGTACAAAAATGCCGTGTTTACTGTCTTTGATAGCTTGTAGGTGTTTTGTTAGTGTTTTTGTCATGGTTTATTTCCCTTCTGCTTCAGCTTCGAAACGTTCTTTAACCTGCATCACGTCCTTGTCCCCACGACCTGAAAGGCAGACAAGGAGACTTTGATCTGGCGACATCTTAGCTGCCACTTTTTGTGCAAGCGCAATGGCATGGCTAGACTCAAGGGCTGGGATAATACCTTCTAAACGTGAGAGAAGTTTGAAGCCTTCAAGAGCTTCTTCATCTGTGATAGAGTCGTAAGTCGCACGTCCAATTTCGTTGAAATAACAGTGCTCAGGACCAACCCCTGGGTAGTCCAAACCAGCTGAGATAGAGAAGGCCTCCATGATTTGACCATGAGCATCTTGGAGGACATCCATAAGCGCTCCGTGTAGAATACCTGGACGACCTTTGGCAAAGGTTGCAGCGTGTTTATCGGTATCAAGTCCCAAACCAGAAGCCTCAGCTCCATACATAGCTACTGACTCGTCATTGACAAATGGGTAGAACATACCGATAGCATTTGAACCACCACCGATACAAGCCATTACAGCATCAGGCAGTTTACCGCCTGAAATCTCTGCATATTGGCGTTTGGCTTCACGACCGATGACAGATTGGAAGTCACGAACAATTTCTGGGAATGGTGCTGGACCAAGGGCAGACCCCATGATGTAGTGAGTGTCATCAATACCTGCTACCCAAGCACGAAGGGCTGCATTTACAGCGTCCTTAAGCACGCGCGAACCATCTGTGACGCTAAATACCTTGGCACCAAGCAACTCCATACGGAAAACGTTAAGCGCCTGACGTTTAACATCTTCCTCACCCATATAGATCGTACAGTCCATGTCAAAAAGGGCTGCAGCTGTCGCTGTTGCAACACCGTGTTGACCTGCACCAGTTTCGGCGATGATTTTCTTCTTGCCCATACGTTTGGCAAGCAAAACTTGACCAAGGGCATTGTTAATCTTATGGGCACCTGTGTGGTTAAGGTCCTCACGTTTAAGGTAAATTTGTGCCCCACCAATATGATCAGTCAAACGTTTGGCGTGGTAAAGAGGTGTTTCACGGCCCACATAGTTTTTAAGGAGGTCATCCAATTCCGCTTGGAAACTTGGATCTTCTTTGGCTTCACGATAGGCCTTATCCAATTCAATAACGGCTGTCATCAGCGTTTCGGGAACGAACTGACCACCGAATTTTCCATAAAATCCTTTTGCATCAGGTTGTTGATATGTCATGCTTTCACTCTTTCTATAAATGCTTTAATCTTGTCTAAATCTTTGTGACCGTCTGTCTCTACACCTGAGGACACATCCAAGGCATAGGGATGGAAGGTTTCCTTAGCCTCTGCCACATTGTCCACAGTCAAGCCACCAGCGATAAAATAATCCTGTTCAATCTGTTTGTCCGCCAAGAGTTGCCAGTCAAATGTCTGACCACTGCCAGCAATGGGAGCATCAAAGAGAAGATAATCCGCCTGGCTCTTGACCTGAGAATCACTATCCGAAATCTGAATAGCTCGAATAACTGGTACTGATATCTTTGGAATCAGATCTTCATCAAAAGTTCCATGAATCTGAACGATATCTAAGGGAACCTGACTAATCGCTTCTTCCAGTTCCTCAAGACTTGGTGAAACAAAGACACCGACGATTTTTGTCTGGCCTGTCACCCCTTTAGCCAGCTCGTGAGCTTGTTCAAGACTCACTTGACGCTTGCTTTTGGCGAATACAAAGCCAATGTAGTCAGCACCTGCTTCAACTGCAGTTGCTACCGCTTCTGGTGTCGATAATCCACAAATTTTAACCTTTGTCAATTTGCAACTCCTTGACCTTTTCAGCCACATTGTCAGCCGTCATAAGGGCAGTTCCTACCAAAATCCCATTAAAATATGGGGCAACAAGGGCAGCATCCTGACCTGTAAAAATAGCCGACTCAGAAATATAAACAGGTTTATCCTTGAAATGCGTCGATAACTCAAGACTAGTATTGATATCTGTCTCAAATGTTACCAAATTACGGTTGTTTACTCCGATAATTTCAGCACCAATACGATGAGCCACTTCCAATTCTGGTAGATTATGCGTTTCAACCAAAACTTCTAATCCAAGGCTAGTCGCAAAATCATAGAGCTCCTTAAGACGAGCTTCTGGCAAGGCAGCTACAATCAAGAGAATGACTGTCGCACCCGCGTTACGACTACGCACAATCTGTTTCTCATCAATAATGAAATCCTTAGCCAAGGTTGGAATCGCTACCTGTGACGAAATTTCTTGCAAATAGGAAATATCACCTTTAAAGAAGACTTCGTCAGTCAAAACAGAAATCATGGCTGCCCCATTTTCCTCATAGGTCTTTGCCTGAGCCACAATATCCACTTCTAGGTTAATATCCCCCATACTTGGACTGGCTTTTTTTCACTTCAGAAATAATTTGCAGCTTGTTTTGATTTGATTTGAGAAAATCATAAAGACGATAGGTCTGACGTAAGGGCTGCAAGTCCTCCATGACCAACTGAGCCACTTCTTTTTCTTTTTGTTCTAAGATTGTTGGGAGAAAGGCTTTACTCATACTTGTACCTCTTGGAGTTGGCGAAGTTTCTCTAGGGCTGAGCCGTCCGCAATTAATTGACGAGCAAGCTCAACACCTTCTTTAATGGTCGCAACCTTACCATTGGCAAAGAAACCAAGACCTGCATTAAGCACTGTTGTTTCGAGATAAGGACTAGCTTCATTTTTCAAGACACTAAGGAGAATCTCCGCATTTTCCTTAGCATCACCACCTGTGATATCAGACAACTCAACCTTTTCCATCCCCAGATCTTCATAAGTAAAGGTGTGCTGGCTGATGTGACCATCTTCCAAAGGGTGTAGGTGTTAGTGCCATAGAGGGCAGCTTCGTCCATATTGTCAGGACCTGTGATAATAACCGCACGTTTACGTCCCAACTGTTGGATTGCATTAGCAACAATCTCTTGCAGTTCCACACGATAGAGCCCCATGAGTTGCGTCTCAAGGTCAAGCGGATTAGCCAGTGGCCCAACCAAGTTCATAATCGTTGGAATCCCAAGAGCTTGGCGAGCTGGACCGATGAAACGCATGGCTGGGTGCATGGTTTGGGCAAAGATAAAGGCCAAACCAACCTCGTCAAGTGCTTTAGATAGGATTTCTGGTGATGCCGCAACGTTGATTCCAAGGGCTTCAAGGACATCTGCCGAACCAGATTTAGAGGAAATCGAACGGTTACCAGCCTTGGCCATACGAATACCACCTGCTGCTAAGACAAAGCAAACCGTTGTTGAAATGTTGAAGCTATAAGACTGGTCTCCACCAGTACCACAGTTACACATAGCATCTGTGAAAGTCTCAGGCAAGACCGTCGCATGCGATTTGAGAGCACGCACGATACCTGTGATTTCATCTGCTGTTTCTCCCCTTAGTTTTAAGCCCCATAAGGAAGGCAGCGATTTGGCTTTCTGAGACTTCATTTTTGAGAATGCGGTCAAAGACTGCTTGGACTTGGTCTTGAGACAAGTCTTGTCGGTTTGAGATTTGTAGGAATATTTCTTTCATATCTGTTTTCCTTTTAAAAACGGTTCAATGTTTTCGGATGCACGAGGAGATGTTTTGAGCGTAGACCAATCTAGTCAAAAGACTGTCCAACTAGCCTGCAACGATTTTCACAAAATTTTCAACCATCTTGAGCCCATCTGGACTTCCGATGCTCTCTGGGTGATATTGCAAACCGTAAATTGGTAGCTCCTTATGCTGGATAGCCATGATTTCTTGGTCATCAGTTGTGATAGCTGTCACATCAAAGCCTTCTGGCATTTGATCAACAACGATGGAGTGGTAACGCATGATTGGGACATCATTGCTGATATCCTTGAAATTGGCGATGGCGTTTCAAAAGTAATATTGCTTTGTTTGCCATGCATGACATTTTTAGCCAAGCCGAGTTTACCACCAAAAGTTTCCGCAATAGCTTGATGCCCCAAGCAAATTCCCATCATCGGTTTTTTACCAGCGAAATCCTTAATCATGGCTTCCATTTTACCCGCATCAGCTGGCCAACCTGGACCCGGTGAAAAGACTAGCCCATCAGCTTTTTCTGCCTCTTCATAGAGAGTCTCATCATCGTTACGTAAGACTTTTACCTCTGTAAATGTCCCTAGGTATTGTGCCAAATTATAGGTAAAAGAATCATAGTTATCAACTAATAAAATCATTGGGCATCTCCTATTCTTGTCATAGCTTTCGCCTTGTTAATCGTTTCGTAAAATTCATTTTCAGGAACACTGTCATAGACAACACCTGCACCTGCCTGAACATAGGCTTTTTGATTTTTGAGAATCATAGTACGGATAGCAATGGCAAAATCCATATCTCCTGTCGCAGACAGATAACCAATAGCTCCCGCATAAATACCACGTTTTTCCTGCTCAAGCTCATAGATACGACGCATAGCACGAATCTTAGGCGCTCCTGACACGGTTCCAGCTGGTAGGGTTGATTTAAGAGCATCTAGTGCTGTCAATTCAGGCAAGAGTTGCCCTTTAACCACACTGGTAAGGTGCATGACATATCGGAAATACTCAACCTCCATATACTTGGTCACCTTGACCGTACCATTTTTAGCAATCTTACCAATATCATTACGTCCCAAGTCAACCAACATACGGTGTTCCGCAGTTTCTTTGACATCATGTGAGAGTTCATCCGCTAGAGCAGCGTCTTCAGCCTCATTGGCACCACGAGGGCGAGTTCCAGCAATCGGATTGGTTACCACCTCTCCATTTTTCACTGAAACCAAGCTCTCTGGGCTGGCACCAATCACCTGATAATCTCCAAAATCATAGAAATAAAGGTAGTTTGATGGGTTGGTCACGCGCAAGTTACGGTAGTAATCCAAAGGATCTCCCTCAAAGTCCGCTGAAAAGCGTTGACTAAGCACACATTGGAACATATCTCCCTCACGAATGAGTTTCTTAGCCTTAGCCACCATGTCCATGAAGACTTCTTTTTCGATATGATTCGAAAATTGCAAAGCTTGCAAGGCCTGAGGTGTAAACTCGTTTGGCGCCTGATTCTGGAGGTCCGTTACCACCTGACCAAGAGCCTGACGCACCGCATCGTTGTCACGACCAGAGTAGATATTGTCCTCAACCACATAAACCTTTTCCTTCTTGTGGTCAAAAATCAAATAAGACTCATAGATGAAGAAATGCATATCAGGTGTCCCAATCGTATCTTCAGGAATCTCCCCGATATTTTCATAGAGACCAATCATATCATAGCCTGCAAACCCGATAGCACCACCTGCGAAAGGTAGGTCAGACTTTATGCCTTTGACAGTTACTCGATCCAAGTATTCGAAAGGATCCTGATCAATCGCCTTACCATTTTCATAAAGAACACCATCCTTGAAGGTTACTTCAAAGACCGGATTGTAGGCAACAATAGAAAAACGTGCATTTTCCTTCTCACGAGGAATAGATTCAAGGATAACCTTGTGTTCCCCCTGAACACGCATATAAGCCAAGATTGGTGTTAGGTATCGGCTGGTAAAATTTTTCTCATAGTATTTCCTTTCAAACTGGTTTATCGAGAGTAATAAGACTGATACAAGACTCCTTTATAGGATGTATCGGCACCATTATTGTTCTTTATTCACTTTCTCTTCCAAAGCAATAAAGGCTTGAATCATGCTTCACCAAACACTTTCAGCCACATCTGGCGATAAGCCAAGCTCTAGTGCCTCCTTGCGACGGTTAGCTATCACTTGCGAAACACGATTACTAGCCTGGACAGTAGCCTTGTCTCCCTTGGGCTTCAGCCGCCCTGCCTTTTCCACAAGTATTTGACGTTGGGCCAGGAGTCGAATTAACTGACTATCAATATTATCAATATCACTTCGAATATCGTTTAATGCATCCATAATACCCAACCTTTCATTGAATAATGAAATAATACTTCTTTAAAGATAAAAGTAAACAAAAAACCTCACAGAGAAAAACTCTGTGAGGGCATTAAATCTAGTTTAACACGGTACCACCTCAGTTAACGGTCTCAAAAAACGACCATCATCTCTACCTCCTCTAACAAGGAGTTGCACGGTAAGGGGTGCCAACCGAGAAGAATATGTATTACCTTCTCATTATCATCCAATCAGCCCAATGTTCGCTCATCTCGATTACCTACTCACAATCACCGCAGGCTCCCTGAAAATCTAAGACCAGTTACTTTCTGATTTGCTAACTATTATACTCCTTTTTAAAGAGATGTCAAGAATTTTCTGTTAATTTTGACAATTCTTCTCCTAAAAGATTCGTCTATAGCTAATCCAGAGAGTGAGATAGCCTTGTCCCTAAGCTATACAAAATAAAAAAATCCCCAAAGGGACTTTCTTGGTTTGATAAACAACGGCAGGGTGACAGTCCTGCATCTCTTTCAGACCCGAAGGTGCGGCGGCTGCCTCTTCCGCCCTCGTTGTTACTTCTTACCTATATTATATCACATTTTCTTCGCTCTACCAGCATTTAGATAGTTTTTCAGCTTAGAATCTTTAATCACAAACATGGTACGGACATTAAGTTTATCACATAATCTGACCGCTACCAAAACATTACCATCAATACGTTTGATGTATTCCAAGGACTGGCCATTAGGATGGTGACCGATATAGTCCGGATAAGCAATAATCTCTGGAATACGTTCATAGATGGCATCAAAATCACTGAATTCCTGGCGATGTTTTTCCATATGCTTCTTGCGTTGTGCAGACAGCATGATGTCTTCACCAGGCTTGTAGTCCAAATCAAAAGCTTTAATGACTTTTGGCGTCAAGTGCCCTACTATTTTCATGCCTCTATTATACCATACCTAGTGTCCATCAAGGATTTTCCTATTATTCAGCTATCAAAAAACTCAAGCCTGTTAACTAGCTTGAGTTTTGCTTTATGCTTTTTGGAAAGCACCTTGTTTATAGCTAATCCAGAAGAAAAGCGGTGTACAGATAGCCATTGCGACCAGATAGATTGGCAAAGTGTAACTATTAAGTGTTGAGATTGCAATCACATCTCGAAGATAGTAGGAGCTGATTAAGAAGCCAAAGACTGAGTAGATAATCAAGGCCACACGCCCCTTATTCAAGGGGATACAAGCACGAATAACGGCAAGAACACCCGTTGATCCCATCATATAATAAGACAGCGTCAGCATGTCTGTACTACTCATGTCAAGATAGACCTGAGACAGATGAAAAATAAGAACACTGATAACCAGCATCAAGGCATTAGGAATAGACAACTGGAGCGAACGTCTGAGGAAATGTTTCTCAACTGGACGAATATTACGTTCAAAGGTCAAAACAAATGGTGGAAGCCCCTCGATAAACTGACCCGCCAAGGTCATCTGAACCTGAATGAATGGAAAGACCAAGAGGTACTCTGCCTTTCCAAAAACAATACTACCAATACAGATAAGCCCCAAAAGGAAGGAATAAACAGTTTTAATGAGGAAAATCGGTGCAATGTGGGCAATATTATTAACCACACGGCGTCCCTCAAATAGAATTTCAGGAATGTCCTTAAACTCAGAATCCATAAGCACTAAGTTGGCAATCTGGCGTGTTGCAGGATCTCCCTCTGCCATAACAATCGAACAATCCGCTTCACGCAGTGCCAAGATATCATTGACACCGTCACCAGTCATAGCCGTGGTATGCCCATTGGCATTAAGGGTTTGGATTAACAACTTCTTCTGATGCGGAGATACCCGACCAAAAATCGCAGTGTCCTCAGCCAAAGCCTCCAACTCCTCGTCGCTGACCTTAGAACAGTCAATATAGCTTTGATAATCGGCAAAACCAGCTTGATGAGCAATATGAGAAACCGTCACTGGATTGTCACCAGAAATAATCTTAAGTGTCACATCTTCAGAACGCAGGTATTCCAGAGTTTCTGCAGCATCCTCACGAATAGGATCGGCAATTTCAAGCAAGGTCAAAGCCTCGATATCATTCGGCAAAATCATGGTCTCTGTAGCAATACCTGACTGACTCCAGGCCAAAATCAAAACACGAGATCCTCGCGCCTGAGCCTTATCGACTGCTTTAGGATTCTCCTTAAGAAGCATCTCAGGTGCTCCCAAAAAGAGAGTCCCAAGCCCATTAATGCTCACAGCACCCCATTTACGATCGCTTGAAAATGGAATAACATCACCTACCTGATAATGATGTTCCAGACCCTCATAAGCATTTCGAATAGCCTGAGCTGTTGCGTTTTTATCCTTGCTATGTTGCATATAGGCCGCAAGCAAACGCTCCAACTCCTCTTTCGTAAAACGCTCTGACAGTAGTTCCAGTCCTTTAACTGTCATCTTTCCTTGTGTAATCGTCCCTGTCTTATCTAAACAAAGCACATCTACACGGGCCAAGGTTTCAACAGAATACATCTCTTGCACAAGGATGTGTTTCATCCCAAGCTTGATGACAGCTGTCAAAAGAGAGGTAATGGTCAAAAGGGCAATTCCCTTAGGCAACATTCCCAGAAGGGCTGTCGAACTGGTAACGACCGACTCTTGAAGGGAGAGCTGCTTAATCATGTAAGCCTCGAAAAAGAGCGCCAGACCAAATGGTATAACAATCTTTCCCGTAAACTTAGCAATCTTGTCCATATTATAAAGGATACGGGACACAATTGGCTTATGAGTCTTGGCCTCTAACATGAGCTTGTTGGCGTAATTGTCCTCAGCTACGTTAATGACCTTAGCATAGACCTGACCACTCACAAGATAAGAACCCGAGAGCAGCTCCTTCCCATCTTTCTTTAGAATGTGATCACTCTCACCAGTCAGCATAGCCTCGTTAAGCTCAGCCATCCCATCAACAACCACTGCATCACTGGGAACCTGCTCACCCGCAGACAAGAGCATGACATCATCCAAGACAATATCCTTAGGATCGATAGAAACAAGCTGTCCATCACGCACCACACGAATCTGATCCTGATTCATGAGATTGAGCTTATCAATCATGCGACGGGCACGCAACTCCGTCATCATCCCCGTAAAGGCATTAAGCACGATAATCCCGAAGAAAAATAGATTGGACCAAGCCTGAACAGCAATCAAAGCCACAAAAATTGCAAAATTGAGCATATTAAAGGAGTTGAAGACATTACGCCTAAAAATCTCCCAATTGCTGGAGCCAGTTTTTGCTTTAAAATGATTTATTTTACCGGCATCTATCCGCCGCTTGACCTCCACCTGCGTCAAGCCTTGTAACTGTTTTTTCATAACTTTCATAGTAGCATAAAAACGAGGTGTTTTCAAAGGTTAGCCGTCATGAATAGCAAGGAAATAGACCTACTATATCGAACCGCCATCCCCACCTTTTTTTATCACATTAAGCTACTTTCAAATAGCAAAGGCAGGAGTCCCTACAAAACACTTCTATGCTACCTTATTCTCTAATTAAACCTACTTTGATAAATTAAATTAAACAACCACTGAAGATTGATTAATGGTTTTGGTTGAGCATCAATCACTGGTTGGACGGTCTCTCTAATTTCTTTTTTGGACTTTTCGTTGATTATATTTAATATTGTGATAACGTTTGTCAAAAGCATGTTGGATAGAAAAATTACGATCAAAAAGATAACTTTCACCTGAGTCCAGGAAAAAAAAATAGAGTACCATTCGTAAAACTTAATACAGACGTTTTAGTTCCTTTTTCTCTAGTTATAGCGTACGACCCATCATCATCATAGCTAATACCTTCTATTTCCGGTGTATAGGCCCAACCCATATTCTCCATCAGCATAATGATGTCCGGTTCTGTCCCCTCCTTATGAGGAATATGCTGAGCATAATAAACAGAGTGGTATTTTAAATTAATAAAGATAAATAGGCTCATTCCTAAGACTGTAACCAAACCTATATATAGTCCTACAAAAAGCCCTAAAAAATTTCTTTTTTGCATTCTTTTCTTCTCTTTCTTTTTCTATCTCCAATCGAATTTTGACTGGATTAACAATAAACCATTGTACACTATTTTTAACAAGTCTCATAATTTAAGGATTGGTGGCTTTGTAACTGATCTAACATTTTTATGAACAAGAAAAAATCAAGTCTTAACAAATTCCTCCAATACTTCTCCTCACTTTGTCAAACAGGCTAAACATGGTATAATAGTTGAGGTTTTGACTGCCTATTCTATAAGCCAAATTAAGGCATCAAAAAGTAAGAAACAAGGGCTAACCCCTTGGTATGAAAGGAATCTAGAAAATATTATGATGAACATGCAAAACATGATGAAGCAAGCTCAAAAGCTTCAGAAACAAATGGAAAAAAGCCAAGCTGAGTTGGCTGCTACAACCTTCACTGGAAAATCAGCACAAGACTTGGTTGTGGCTGAATTAACTGGTGACAAAAAAGTCGTTAACATCACTTTCGCTGATGCTGTTGTGGATCCTGATGATGTGGAAACACTTCAAGATATGACTGTTCAAGCCCTTAACGATGCTCTTGGACAAATCGATGACGCTACTAAAAAATCTATGGGTGCCTTTGCAGGTAAATTGCCATTCTAAAAAATGAAAAGGAATCTCGCGATTCCTTTTTCTATACACTCATTTAGCAACTCAGCCGTAATACACAACAAGAAAGACACTGCACCCCAATAATGGGACAAGGGAAAAACTCTCATGCGACCAGTTTTCTGTACTCTATAGGAGACTGATCATTTAATTTTCGTTGAATTCTAGTTTCATTATAAAATATGATGTAATTTTTAACAATATCTGTTATATTATCTTTGGTTAAGTTTCTCCACTTATGAAGCATGATTGAAGATAGATAAAGTCTACAGTTCCCAAAGTAGAGGTAGGTGATGTCTGTAACAAGCTTCTCTATAGGCTTGTCTGCCTGAAAATCGCGATTACATGGTAAGGTTTACCTAGATTTGGTACTTTCTTGGGACGTGTCCGACAGAGCCATCCATTCTCCTTCATGATACGATAAACTTTCTTCTGATTAACGCCAAGACTATAAACTTTCTTGAGCAAGCGAGTAATGGTTCAATAGCCCTAAATAAAGTGATTTTCCATACAGAGTTGTTCGATTTTGTCTGCTATGTCGTCTCTTTTCTGAGAATTCTTACACTCCTGTTTCCAGCGATAAAAGGTCGACCGTTTGACACCGAAACACTCTAAAATAATAGATACAGGGCACGTTTTCTTATACTCTTCCACTAGCTTGATAAGACTTACTTTGTCGATTCTCTTACCAAGCTCTGATACTTTTTTAGCAGTTCTACCTGCAAATGTAACTGTTCAACTTCAGATAACTGCTCCATCCCTTTACCATAAGTATATTGTTTCCCACGGGGTGATGGAAACGGTACAATTCATCATTCTGATACCATCGCCACCAAGTCTTCACCTGACTAGCATTTTTAATACCGAGGGTATCCATGATAACCTTATTTGATTTACCCACCTTCTTCATTTCGATACAGGCTAGCTTAGTTTCTACTGAATATGCTTTTTTGACCATAACAAAATACTCCTGTTTCTAGTTTACCAGAATTCAACAGGAGTGTTTTCTTGTGTATCATTTTATGGATGCAGTGCCAGTCCAAGCGTTTGTTTATGTTCGAAAACTCATTTTGTTTGACTTTTAGCCAACTCCAGACAGTAGGCCTTCACATGACAATGAGGGCAAGTCAGTTTACGAGTCCTTGGTGTATGACTTGCAAGAGCAAACTCTTTAAAACTAGGATCAAAGGTCTTATGACAGTTAGGACAGAGGTATTCAAACTGCTTTCTATAATGAAGTACCAATAGGTTCACTACTATAACAAAAGCCGGACAGACGATAAACAAACCTCTAGGATCCTTAAAATAATAACTAACAATCAGTAGACTTACCAGATAAAGAAGGGAGATTAGAACGATACTTCCATACATTCTCCACTGCAAATGACGCCATGATTTTTGATTTTCCATAAGACGTGAAATGTCTGACAAATCTTCTACCGAAAGTTGATGCCGTTTAGCAGTTGCTTTTTGCAAGTGACGGGCACGTTTTAGTTTGACCTCTATTTCCTTCGAAGACTTTTCCAAGCTCTCGATTTGATCTGTCAACAAAAGCTCTAAAACCTGTTCCCTATTCTCCTCTTGCAAGAGTTTCTTGATTTGTTTGATTGAGAAGTCCAAATTCCTTAAGAAACAAATGACTTGCAGGCGTTCCAGGTCTGATTCGTGGTAGATTCTCCGACCACCTTCTGTGACTTCAGACGGCGTCAAGATGCCTCGCTGATCATAGTACTGAACAGTCCTAACAGACACTTCTGCTGCTTTAGCCAACTCTCCCTGTTGAAAACTGCGACATCTCAGTCACCTCCTTTTAAGATTTTCTATCAAAGGAGGACCTTGACCACCCTTGATACCTAGATTCTACCTTATAACGCAAGGTAATATGCAAGCCCTAACTCTAGAGGATTTTCTTTTCTTACAGAAAAAGTTAGTCATCACTCTTTACACCCTTTACAGCTTCTGTAAAGCCCTAGTCGAAAAGGCCACCCAAACCTAAGGCAGCAAAAGGTTTGTTACTGACTTCTTCCTGTTGCTCCAGAAGCTTGGCATTCTCATCTAATTCAAGAAACTTCTCGTAAATTTGAGCGGTCATCCGAGCATCCTCCAACTGTTATGACCGTGTCCCTTGATTCCAAAGAAATCTGCCACACTAGTCAACTTGAGGTTAACAATACCGTTCAAATCAGAAGCACGACGGTCAAAGGCCTCGTCAAAAACATCTAAAGCATATTGCTCTTCCAAGTCTAAACCATTTTCAGCTAGAATAGGCAAATCTGATTTAAGAGCATTGTAGCCAATAAGTGGAGTGTCTCCAACAAATGATTTAAAATCCACCAGAACAGACTCTAGCTTTGGTGCCTTGGCAATCTTATACGCTGTAATTCCAGTCAAACCATTGATAAAGGACTGCAAAGGAACATCCGAATAGACAAAAGAATCAAACTGGTCCACTTCCTTATGCTGGTCCATCTTAACCGCCGACACTTGGATGATATTGCTAACGCCATTCACCGTATTGAACTCCAAATCAAAGGCAATATATGTTTCTAAATTTTCCATCTTTATCTCCTACAATAGTTAAAGCTGAGACTGAGTCCCAGCTTCTTTTTTATTTTCCAAATAGTCGCCCAAAGAACCCTTTTTTAGCAGCTTCTTCTTGTTTAATCTGGATTTCTTCCACTTGAGCCTTAGCTTCGTCAACCTCTACCTTAGCTTCATCAAGCTCCAATTTAAGCTCTTCTTTGTCCTTCATAGCAGTCAAGGTCAATTGCTGCTGTTGATCGATTTGCTTGTCTTTTTCAGCAATTTGTACATCTTTGACACGCAATTGATCATCCATGTTTGACAACTGCTCGTCCTTAGCCTTCAACTGGGCATAGAGACGGGCAATCTCAGAGTTTTTCTCGTCTACAAGAATCTCCAACAACTCACGTTGTTTTGTTTCTTCATCGATTGGCTCATCATCAAAGATGGTTTTCTTGTAAATTTCCTCCAACTTAATTAAGCCACTGCGTTTAACAACAGTAACTCCTTTAGCATTTTTTTCTAGATCTTCTTCTGGAAGTTGTTTGACACGATTATTGACTGCTTGACGACTAACACCAAGGATTTCAGCAATCTCGCTGACTGTCTTTTCAATACTCATAATAGCCTCATTTTCTCTTGAAATGTCTCACTATGAGAATATCACAATCACTCCTTTCTGTCAATTTGACTAGTTATTCTGGATATCTGAAGGACTTTTTTACTTTCACTCTTCAAACAATTTACTTGATAGAAAGCTAAGCTTTTGGTTAACTATGTGTGGGTATAAATGTATATAGAAGGAAAGTCTTTGGCTTAAACAATCGGTACTTCCAAATTGGGGTTTGTTGGTATCAGATCTGTTGTATCTAGGAATGGTGGGAACAATTCCACAAGGTTTGAGATTTTCATTCTTGCTCCAATTTTTGATGGCATTCGAGCAACCTTGGTTGCAAAACGACTTGATATTGAAGCATAAATCACATTATCTTCAACGGTTTGACTGCTGGAGTTTTTTTTATTGTTACTTTACTCGCTTACTAAAGCCTCATATTGCCATCCGAGATTGAAAAAAGCCCTAAATTATGCCATAATAAACAAAAGCAAAATAGAAAGAATGAGTCCTATGAAAAACTTCCGTGATGATATTAAGGTCAATGATTTGGCCCACCCTTCTTAGAGCCAATCGTCGAACAAATGACCACTGTATTCGACCCAGAGATTGAGCTAGACATTTACAACCTTGGTTTGATTTATGAAATCACTGTCGATGAAAATGGCCATTGCTACTTCCTTATGACCTTTACTGATACTGGTTGTGGCTGTGAAGAGACTATGCCTTATGAAATCGCTGAAAAGCTAAAATCCATTGACGGTATTAACTCTGTCAAGGTGGAAACCACTTATTCACCAGTCTGGAAGATGACACGCATCAGCCGTTATGGTCGTATCGCTCTTGGTATCTCACCTCGAGGCGGAAAATAAAAGGAAAACCGATTGGACTTTTCCAACCGGTTTTTTACTAGAGTAACAACAGACAAACCATTACTTGTCATCATACTGCCAACAACTGTCTTAGAAATTAATATCAAAAAATCACATCGAACAAATATACGATGTGATTTTGTTTTATATCATGTGATTAAGCTTTACCTGATTTATCCATATTCCAGAAGTCAGTAACGGCACCACGTGATGCTGAAGAAACGATGTGAGCATACTTACCGAGGACACCACGGCTATAAAGTGGTGGCAACTCAGTTTCGGCTTTACGTTTCGCCAACTCTTCGTCTGAAACGTGCATCGTAATTTCTTTGGTATCTTGGTCAACTGTAACCATATCACCTGTACGGAGGTAGGCAATAGGTCCACCAACCTGAGCTTCAGGAGCAATGTGACCAACAACGAGTCCGTAAGTACCACCTGAGAAACGTCCATCTGTCAAGAGGGCAACCTTATCCCCTTGACCTTTACCAACGATCATTGAAGACAATGACAACATTTCTGGCATACCAGGACCACCCTTAGGACCTACAAAACGTACAACAACTACGTCGCCATCAACGATTTCATCAGAAAGAACTGCTTCGATGGCATCTTCTTCTGAGTCAAATACTTTAGCAGGACCAGTGATGTTACGAACTTTAACCCCTGATACTTTGGCAACCGCACCTTCTGGAGCCAAGTTACCTTTCAAGATAATCAATGGACCATCAGCACGTTTAGGATTTTCAAGCGGCATGATGACTTTTTGACCTGGTGTCAAATCATCGAAGGCCTCCAAGTTTTCTGCAACAGTCTTACCAGTACATGTGATACGATCACCGTGAAGGAAACCATTCTTAAGAAGGTATTTCATAACGGCTGGTACACCACCAACATTGTAAAGATCTTGGAAGACATATTGACCTGAAGGTTTCAAGTCAGCCAAGTGAGGCACACGCTCTTGGAAATCGTTGAAATCTTCAAGTGTCAAATCAACGTTAGCTGCATGAGCAATAGCGAGCAAGTGAAGTGTCGCATTTGTTGAACCACCAAGTGCCATTGTGACAGTGATGGCATCTTCAAAGGCTTCACGTGTCAAGATATCTGATGGCTTAAGTCCCATTTCTAGCATTTTCACAACTGCACGACCTGCTTCTTCGATGTCTGCTTTCTTCTCAGCTGATTCTGCAGGGTGAGATGATGATCCTGGAAGGCTCATCCCCATTACTTCGATTGCTGTCGCCATTGTGTTGGCTGTATACATACCACCACAACCACCAGGGCCAGGGCAGGCATTACATTCAAGATCTTTAACCTCTTCTGCGGTCATATCACCGTGGTTCCATTTACCGATACCTTCGAAAACAGAAACCAAGTCGATATCCTTACCGTTAAGGTTACCTGGTGCAATGGTACCACCATAGGCAAAAATCGCTGGAATATCCATGTTAGCAATGGCAATCATAGAACCAGGCATATTCTTATCACAACCACCAATAGCAACAAAGGCATCGACGTTGTGACCACCCATAGCTGCTTCAATTGAGTCAGCGATGATATCACGAGATGTCAATGAGAAACGCATCCCTGGTGTCCCCATGGCAATACCATCTGCAACAGTAATCGTACCAAATTGAACTGGCCAAGCACCCGCGTCTTTAACACCTTCTTTAGCAATTTGTCCAAAACCGTGCAAGTGGATATTACATGGTGTGTTCTCAGCCCAAGTTGAGATAACCCCAACAATAGGCTTTTCAAAACTATCATCCGTCATCCCAGTCGCACGAAGCATGGCACGGTTAGGTGATTTAACCATGCTATCGTAGACAGAAGAACGGTGTTTCATGTTATTTTCAGACACGATATTTTCCTCCATAGTTAATAACTACTCTAATTTAAATTTCTACTCCTATTCTAACATAAATTATCTAAAAAAACTGACCATTTACAAACTATTCTCCCTTTTTAAATTATGCTAAAATAAAGGCATGAAACATTTTGATACTATCGTTATTGGTGGGGGTCCTTCTGGCATGATGGCGACTATTGCCTCAGCCTTCTATGGCCAACAAACCCTTCTAATTGAAAAAAATAAACGTCTCGGAAAGAAGCTGGCTGGTACTGGTGGTGGACGTTGTAATGTTACTAACAACGGGACTTTAGACGATCTTCTAGCAGGTATTCCAGGTAATGGCCGTTTCCTCTATAGCGTCTTTTCACAATTTGATAACCACGATATCATTGCTTTTTTCGAGGACAATGGTGTCAAACTCAAGGTTGAGGACCACGGTCGTGTTTTCCCTAAGACAGATAAATCACGTACTATTATCCAAGCTCTGGAAGATAAAATCCAAGAACTAGGTGCTACTATTCTCACTAATACGGAAGTTGTCTCTGTCAAAAAAGTCGATAAACAATTTCAAGTTAAGTCTGCAGACCAGATTTTTACTAGTGATAAACTCATCGTCACAACTGGGGGAAAATCTTATCCATCAACAGGTTCAACTGGTTTTGGTCACGATATCGCCCGACATTTCAAACTTCATGTTACTGATCTTGAAGCTGCAGAAAGTCCACTCTTAACCGACTTTCCACATAAAGCTTTACAGGGAATTTCTCTTGACGATGTCACACTGTCTTATGGAAAACACAAGATTACTCATGACCTTCTTTTCACACATTTTGGCCTATCTGGACCGGCTGCCCTACGTTTATCTAGCTTTGTCAAAGGAGGTGAAATATCCCATCTAGATTTTCTTCCTAACCATAGCCAAGAAAATCTCAAGACCTACTTTGAGGAAAAATCGCGAGAAATCTGTTAAAAAACACTCTCAAAGGTCTAGTGCCTGAGCGTGTCGGCTGAATTTCTAGCAGGAGATAAGGCGGATAGCAAAATTAAACAACTCCATCCAAAAGATTTGGAAAAATCTTATCAGTCAACTCAAGGAGATGGAAATTCCAATTACAGGCAAAATGTCACTTGCTAAGTCCTTTGTAACCAAAGGTGGCGTAGACCTCAAGGAGATTAATCCTAAGACCCTAGAAAGTAAAAAAGTCCCTCACCTACACTTTGCAGGAGAGGTCCTTGACATCAATGCCCATACCGGTGGCTTTAATATCACTAGCGCCCTCTGTACTGGTTGGGTAGCAGGCACTCAGAGCCCTTGGGACTAAGGAAATTTTTCGAATAACTCTACCTAAAAGTGTCCCTTCCGTCATAGAAGGGACACTTTGTCTATTTCTCAAAGGAGAGAAGGGGATTCGAACCCCCGAGCCCCGTTAAGGACTACACGCTTTCCAAGCGTGCGCACTCGGCCTCTATGCGACCTCTCCACATTAAACGATTAGCCTATTTGTGGCTAATCGCTATTTTTGCATCCTATTTACCAAAGAATTAGTCTTTAAACTGAGCCTCTACTCGATAGATGACTTGACCTTTTTCTGAGAATTTACGCTCGTACTCAGTCATAACATTACCTTCGTAATCACTAGCATGAAGGTCCAACCAAACTTTGTTAAGAATCATTCCATACTGTGAGAAGCTCGTCAAACTGTATTCGAAAAGTCCTCGATTGTCTGTCTTAAAGTGAATCTCTCCATTTTTAGGCAATATTTGCTTATAAGTATCTAGGAAAGTCTTGTAGGTCAGACGACGTTTCTCGTGACGGCTCTTGGGCCATGGATCTGAGAAATTCAGATACATCATATCCACTTCACCATCTTCAAAATAGTTGGTCAAGGCAGATCCATCCACACACAAGAGTTTGACATTTTCAGCACCAGAGGCCAAAACCTTATCCAAGGCGTAACTCAAAACAGACAACTGGATATCAATACCGATGTAGTTAATATCAGGGTTTTGTTGAGCCATTCCAGTAATGAAGGCTCCCTTACCAGAACCCACCTCAATATGGATAGGATTGTCATTGCCAAAAAGCTGGTGCCACTTACCTTTAGCAGCTTCCGGCTCAAGGATAACATACTGAGGATGGTTAGCTAGGTGTTCCTCTGCACCTTTACGTTTTCTAACTCGCATGTCTACTTTCTAATATCTGTGCAAGGTCTCTCTGAACTTACGCAGCTCATAAATTTCTCGATTGGCATGTTCCATATCACGGCTATCAAAGAATTTTGAAATTTGTGTCAAATATGAAAATTGTCCATACCAGTAAATCTTATCCAAAACAAGATCGTTGTTCTTGTAACCATAATAAGACAACCACTGTGGCCAATGTGCCAATGGAATGTAATGGCTAAGAATCTGCGCCACATCATACATACGGTCAGTTAGACGTACAGAATCCCAATCAACCAAATAAATCAATCCTGAGGTTGTAATAACAAAGTTACTATGACGAGCATCGCCATGAACAATGGTCGCAATCTCTGCACGAAACTCTGGAAGATGACGTTTCAAATCTCTAACAACATCTTGAAGGAAGCTATTCTCACGCAATTGATAAGCAGCATTTTCCTCCCACTCGTGCAGAAGGTCAAAAGGATTTTCAATATGATAATCCAACTGCAAGAGCTGATTAACCAAGTGTTTAGAGCGGTGCAGATTACCAAGAATTTGGATAATCTGTTTACTATTCATGTCATGTTTGGTCAAAATACGACCATCAAGCCACTCCTGTGCACTCATCATATCACCATTTCCCAGACGTTTAGCCCACAGGAGCTGGGGCGCAATCTGTTCCTTAGCAAGAGCTGCCAAGATTGGTGTTGTATTCATCTTCACAAAGACACGATCTCCGTTTGGATAAGTCCCCATATAGGCCTTACCACTATTTCCTTTGAGAGGAGTCAGGCTCAAATCTTTATCTGTTGATGTCACCTAGGCATCTCCTTTTTCTTTAGTCATTTGCTTCTATTTTAACTTATTTGATAGGTATTAGTCAATCATCTTCTTAAGCTTGGCTGGTAGGTAAACAAAGCTCAAAACTAGTATAACTCCAACCAAAATCAGACTAAATTTAAGGTCGAAGAGACAAAGAGCCTGAACCATTGTCAGTATAAGTACAATCTGGGTAATCAAGTGCTTAAGATTGCTCACCTGCATGTCCTTTCCCAGCTGGCATAAGGTTAGCCATCCTTTGGTAAGCAAAGTGCGATTTAAGTGCTGTGAGTTGGAAGAGTAAGAGATAGTCAAAAACAACCACAAGTATCATAGCCAACCATTTTTCAGGAACCAAAAAGATACTAAAAAGAGACAAAGCAAAGAGACGACAACTCAAAGCAAAGTAATCTCCAGAACGTAAGAAAGCCCTTAGGTAAAGGTTGTACCAAGTATGTTTCTTGTCTTTCTTTGTACGTTTAAGAATACTATCCAAATAACCACGGCGTTTAACACTCGACGTAATTCCCTTAACATTGGTAAAGAGTGAAAAGAACTTCAAAATCGATTGTTGGCGCTTATTCTCCGCCTCAATAGCCTCAGTCCAATTCAATCCAGACTGCTTATAAAAAGGTTGTGCTTTCTTTTGGAAAATAAAATACTTAAGAATAGCCATAGCCACAGCAATGAGAACAACTCCCCAAACTGGAAGTCCCATGGCTAAGAAAAGAGGGACGACCAATATAAAAATCAAGGTTTGAATGACTACCCAAAATCTAAAAGCATACCCTGTTGCCTTCTTAATGTGGCCTAGCACCTCTTCTTCCTTAGCCAACAAGTAATGCCTTTCGTCCGCAGGCTCTAAATAAGTCATCAATATTGCCCCAAAAGGCAGCAAAAGACAAAAGCACAAAGCAGACCCAGAGACATGATAGCCCATGGATTTCTTTTGGAAAATGGCGAAGCAACTGGCTATCACTGAGACCAAGACAAAACCCAACAAAAAGAAGACAAGATAAAAGTGGTCATTAAAAGACGTAGCGACTATACTTAGCACAACGGGTAGTGAATCGTCTGCTACGCTCCTTAAAAAGCTCAGCTATCATGACAATTCTCCCTTAGTCAACTGCATATAGATATCGTTAAGACTAGCACTGTCATCACCAAAAGTCTGACGGAGCTCGTCAAGTGTTCCCTGTGCCAAGACCTGTCCATGGTGCAAAATCACAAAGCGATCACACATCTTCTCAGCCGAATCCAAAACGTGAGTCGACATGAGAATAGACTTACCCTTAGCCTTTTCCTCACCCAAAAGCTCAATCAAATCAGAAATCGCCAAGGGATCCAATCCCAAAAAGGGTTCATCAACAATGAAAAGACTGGGGTTAACAATAAAGGCACAGATAATCATGACCTTCTGCTTCATCCCTTTTGAAAACTGAGTCGGGAACCAGTCCAACTTTTCATCTAATCGAAAAAGCTTAAGATACTTGTCCGCACTTGCCATTCCCTCTGTAACATCAAGGCCATATGCCATAAGTACCGTTTCCAAATGTTCACGAAGCGTCAATTCTTCATAAAGACTTGGCGTTTCAGGAATATAGCCAATCTTCTGACGATAGCTAGCCGAATCTTGCTGTATGCTCAAATCATCAATAACAATCTGTCCCCCGTAGGGTGTCAAGAGACCAATAATCTCGTTAATTGTTGTTGATTTTCCGGCACCATTAAGACCAATAAGGCCAACTAATTCACCATCAGCCACCTCAAAAGTGACATCTTTTAGGACGGGAATATTGGCGTAACCACCCGTCACCTTTTCTAATTTAAGCATTATCTTTTCTCTCTTTGGTATGATATAATCTATTATAACAAAAACTCATGGAAAGGTCGTTATTATGGATAATTGTATTTTCTGTAAAATTATATCTGGAGAAATCCCTTCATCAAAAGTCTACGAGGACGACAAGGTTCTAGCCTTCCTCGATATTTCACAAGCTACAAAAGGACATACCTTGGTCATTCCTAAAGAGCACGTTCGCAACATCTGAGAAATGTCTGCTGAAGACGCTGAGACTGTCTTTAGCCGTGTTCCAAAAATTGCTCGTGCCGTGCAAAAAGCAACTGGAGCTATCGGCATGAATATCCTTAATAACAACGAAGAAGTTGCTGGACAGACTGTCTTCCATGCCCATATCCACCTAGTACCTCGTTACGGTACAGATGATGGTATCCATATGAGCTTTGATGAGCATGAACCTGACTTTGCTGCCCTAGCAAACCTTGCTGACAGCATTGCTAAAGAGGTAACAGAATGAAACTCGGACGCTTCCTAGCTCTTGGAGCCCTCGCCTATGGTGCCTACTACGCCTATAAACGACGTGAAGACATCAAAGAGGGAATCCTAGACCTCAAACAATCACGAGAAAATATCTCTCACGATCTGGACAGAATCAAACGTAACCTTGACATCATTAAGGAACAAAACCTTGTGCTTGATGACATCAAACAAGACCTCAGCTATAAAACACGTATCTTTCAAAAAGACCTAGAACCCCGACTTAGCATCATCCAAGAACATTTGAAAAAATATCAAAGTGAGGATAAAGAATAAAGGTAAGTAGCCTATGCTACTTACCTTTTTAGCTAATGAAAAACAACTACTACTTATACTCTGTAAAAATCAATTTAGCGTCGTCAGCCTTTGTTGACTCGTCAACTCCATTATAATTAATACTTATGACTTGATTTTTCTTTAATTTAACAACAACATCTGTATTGCCTGGATTTATATTCTTGGCTTTTTGGAGTGTTAGAATCTAAATTTTCAATGGTGATACTCCAACGAGATTATTAAATTGTGGGTCAAGATTAACATTAGTGCTTAATTTATAAGTTCCCTCCTTAATATCTCTACCTACAATAAATTCTCCCTGACCCAGTTCATTACTTGGTTCAACTTCCTTAGGTACTGCATTAAATTTTACTTTAGAAATATTTTGTACTTGTAAAGTATCTCCATCAAACAAGATAAGTCTAATTTTTGAAGCATAATTTACATAATTTGCATCATTTCCAACTGCACCTGCAACAAAGTTTTATATATAGTCCATCCTCAGATTTTCTTGTACCTAAAATATTTCCTGAACCACCTGTAACCTCAATATCATAGATCCCAGGCTTAACATCACCTTTTTCACCTACAGTAATATCATCTGTAGCATAAATTTCATCTGTAGATTTAGAGCTATCAATAAGTTTTGGAAAGAGTTCTGAGTTGCTAGTATGAACCTTTGATTGCTTTACTTTTTGGATTCCTCTGACTTTCACTATCATTTTGCATCTTACTAATCCGATACCAACGAGACATCAAAAAGAATAAATGTGATTAACTTTTCATAATATTTCTCCTAAAATTTATTTTTACTCTGAACCGTTACCTGTTGCCTCATGAGTCCAAAGGATTTTGATCATTGTAGAGTAATACTTCTCAGCTAGATTCATTCAAAAAGTTCATTGTAATCCTTTAAATAGTCTTGTGCTGTTCTTTGTTTGATAATCCCTTTATAGCAGCCTCACCAGTATCAACATTTTTGGGCTGATGACTGAGTAATCCTCCACTAGTATCATATATAACTTATAAGGTTTATCCATGTCTAACTCAAAACCAATAACTTCATATTGAGGTAAGTTAACCTTATAATTGTGTTCCCTATCACTCTCAATATTAACTCCTTTCTTTATACCAAATTTAGCTGTATAGTTAAGAATAATAATCGCTCGCTTTTCTGAGCCTGGAATACAATTTTAGTACCAAATAGCTTTGTATTATTCCTCAATAGGCTTAATTTTTGAATCTACATTTAGTAAAACTACTCCTGAACCTCTTCTATCTTCTTAATACTAGAATAAGTTCTCAGTTTGCTGATTATGAGATAAAGCATTCTCAATATTCTGAACTGGTTTTAGCAGAATCCTAATATTAAAAATTAAGACTAAGACGAGTTAGATAAATCCATAAAAGCTATATTCAATATTTTTAACTAATTTCATTCAAATTTACCTGCATTCCTACTTTTTTCAAAAACAACTGGATTAACAATCCTGCAATCACAATACCAGCTGCAATTAGGGGTTCCAGATCGCTATTCCTCACAAGAACTAAAAATAGCTAAAATCCATAAAACTGCCTTTATCATCTTATCTCCTTTAAAGTACGAATACCATAATCTACCTAAATTTAATTTTCATAAATATTATATATATATATATATATTGTCAATGTTTTCTTGAAAATAAAAATCTAAATTTAAATTATTTTTAGACTATTATAATTAAATGAGGCTTTATCTCATTTAATATAGATTGATACTAGATTTCACCTACTCTCCAAAGAAAGACTTTCCGCTGTACTAAAGTGAGAGAAGCCATATTGCTTCCTCTCCACTCGAAGATTTGAGACTCAGGCTCAAATCTTAGGAATCAAATTCCATTAGGAAGTCGCTTCCGTCCGTAGCCAAAGGAAAGTCCCTAAAGAAGAGAAAAACAGAGATGTCTACTAACATCTCTGCTTCATAACTAGGATTAGGAGGTTTTATGCTTTTTATTTAGCATCTTTTTCTTTGATAACCAAGACACCATCTTCCATATCAGCTTCTAGGTGTTTTAGCATCAAAGGTTATCCAAGTGAAGTCTGTGACTTTGTCACGGATTTGTTGTTCAACCACACGACGGAGTGGACGAACACCCATGACTTCATCGCAACCTTCTTCAGTCATGTGTTCTTTAGCAGCTTCGCTAACTGCCAAGTCAATGTCTTTCTTGAAAGCGTCTTGTTAACTTCAACCAACATAAGGTCTACAATCTTAGAAAGATCTTCTTTGCTCAAGTGTGAGAATTCGATGACAGCATTGAGACAGTTAAAGGAATTCTGGACGGAAGTAAGTTTCAAACGATCCATAAGTTCTGGTTTATCAGCTATCTTCTGTCAAGTTAGCTTCGTAACCTAAAGCCTGCATTTGAAGTTGCGATAATCACGAGTATTCTTGAAGTTTACAGTGTTACCTTGACCATCTGTCAAACGACCATCGTCCAAAAACTTGGAGGAGAAGGGTGATGACTTGAGGGTCTGCCTTTTCAATTTCGTCGAGAAGGACGATTGAGTAAGGGTTACGGCGAACACGTTCTGTCAAAGTATTGCTATTGTCATCGTAACCAACATAACCAGCTGTTGTACCAATCAATTTAGAAACGGCTGTGCGGTCGCTGTATTCTGACATGTCCAAACGGATGATAGCATCTTTAGTTCCGAACATATCAAGAGCCAATTGTTTAGCCAACTCAGTTTTACCAACACCAGTAGGTCCTACAAAGAGGAAGCTACCAATTGGACGGTTACCTTCATCAAATCCTGCACGGTTACGACGGATGGCACGTGCCACTGCTTCAACGGCTTTATCTTGACCGATAACCTTAGTTTGCAAACGGTGACCCATATCTTTCAAACGTTCGATATCAGTTGCACCCATTTGTGACACTGGAATACCAGTCATACGTTCTACAGATTCAGCCACATCGTTGACAGTTGCAGTGACTTTAAGGTCTTCTGTATGGTTAGCAATTTTCTTTTCAAGTTCTTCAATACGAACCTTAGCATTTAGAGCTGCTTCGTAGTCTTCTTTGGCAGCTGCAGCTTCTTGTTTAGCTTTTTCTTCTTCAATTTCATGTTCCACAGCATTCACATCAGTTACTGGATGTTGTGCTGCCAAGTGAGCAGCTGTTACATCGACAAGGTCGATAGCCTTATCTGGTAAACTACGTTGCGGAATATATTGTACAGAGAAATCAACTGCTGCTTTCAAAACATCATCTGGTAAGATAACATTGTGGTGTTTTTCATAAAGATCACGGATCCTTGGAGAATCTTGAAGGTATCTTCAGCAGAAGGAGCATTGACCTTAACTTCGTTGAAACGACGAGCAAGGGCAGCGTTCTTCAAGATAGTGTTACGGTATTCATCTTGAGTTGTTGCACCAATCACTGTCAATTCACCACGTGAAAAGAGCAGGTTTCAAGATATCAGTAAGCCCTTAGATCCTTGACCATCGCCAGTGCTTCGGCACTCAAAATTTGGTGGATTTCATCGAAGAAGAGGATAATGTTTCCAGCTTCTTTGACTTATTTGACCAAGTTTTGAATGTTTTTCTTCAAAAGCTACCACAGTATTGAGTACCAGCTTCAAGTCCTGAAATATCAATTGAGATGATTTCTTTGTTCTTAATAGCAGCTGGAACATCACCATTTACAATGGCTTGTGCCAAACCTTCAACTACGGCTGTTTTACCAACACCCGCATCACCCGACAAGGACTGGGTTATTCTTAGTACGACGAGCCAAGATTTCGCAAGCTTCTTGGATTTCTTTGTTACGTCCGATAACAGGATCCAATTTACCTTCACGAGCTTCTTCAGTCAAGTTACGACCAAGTTTAGCAAGAATACCATCTTGTTTAGGTCCTTTACCTTGTTGTTGAGTTGGGTTAACTGCTTCGCCTTCATTACCTGGCAATTGACCTGTTTGGCGGTAAATAGCAAATTCTTCAGGTGTCACTTCACGACCGTTAATCATGTAGCGACGGTTTTCTGAACGGTAACCACCCATGTTACCCATCAATTGATTGAAAAGATCGTCCATATTGTTAAAGTTGTTGTTCATATAAGTACCTCGTTTTGTGTTATCTTGTGAAATTTCTTAAGTGTTATTTTTATGTTAATGTATTTTCTGACTTTTACTGACCAAAAACCTAAAAATTTTTAGTAGATTTAACTACTCTTCTAATAATTTCAGGTTTTGCTCTTGGTAGGAGACTGAGAACTTTCACAGCCTTAAATAAATTGTCATTTAGCATAAGAGCCACCTTCTTTCTGTGAATCTCTCAATATAGCTAACTTCCAAGCCTCTTTCAAAACTATGAATAGCTTTTTCAGAAAGAAACTTATACATCAAGGAATCCTTTTTCCTTATAGCTTTATCATATACCTTTCATTTAATCAGGTCAAGAATTTAGTTTTGACTTTTACTGACCTTTTAGATGAAATTTTTTGCAGACTAGCTGCAATCCTTTTTATTGGTATATGGGCTATTGACACAGCCTTCATAAGGATTTCATTTCCTTATGTTCATATTGTACAACATTGGTCAGTAATAGTCAATAGTTTTGTTTGACTTTTTTTGACCTTTATCATATTTTTTTGCAGACAAACCAAAATAACTTTATGACAAGTATTTAGGCAAGCACTGCAAGATTTATAAGGAAGCTAAATCCTTATAGGATTATAATACACCATTGGTCAGTATAGGTCAATAGTTTTGTTTGATCTTTTTTGACCTTTTGGAAAATAATTTACGGAAAGTAAAAAAGCCTACCAGAGGTAGACCTAATAATGATCTTTGAAAGAGAGAAAGGCGACACTCTTACCATCAATCATATAAATCAAACGATTTTCAGCATCAATTCGCCGAGACCAAGCTCCTTGAAAGTCATACTTCAAGGGTTCTGGTTTCCCAATACCTGAAAAAGGATCCCGTTGAATGTCTTTAATCAGCTTATTGATTCGCTTAAGTGTCTTCCTATCCTGATTTTGCCAATAACAATAATCCATCCATGCATCTTCAGTGAAAGTGAGTAACATTTTCTACTCCTTTAGTGCATGCTCTTGAGTCTCTCCAGCACGTACCTGAGCTATTCCTCTTAAAACCTTGTCTGATAGTTCTTTATTTTGAACAATACGCAATGTTTCTTGAATGCTATCCCATTCACTCTTCGAGACCACTACAATATCTTCATCGGGATTTTTATTGACTACAGCTAAAGGTTCAAATTCATCATTAACTTTTTTCATATAATCCTTTAAATGATTTCGAAACGTTGAATAGACGATTGCTTCCATTAGCATACCTCATTTTCCTCTTTTCTTTTTATTATATACCAAAAGTATAAAACTTGTACAAGTTCCTGACAAGTTTATACTTTCTACAATATTTATTCGAAAAAAGATTTAAAAAGCCTACCAAAGGTAGACCTTCTACAAAGCTATTTTACTCTATGCGGTATGCGTCCAAAGTTCTGTTCGGAAAGCTCGGGGTTACCTAATTGATAAACATTATCCGCTTGTTGTGTAAGCATATCCCAAGGTTCCCTTCCAATCCGAGCCACTATATCCACAGACTTTTTCACAGATTTGAGATGAGACTGCCCTTTTTGAGAAAACCCAAGCACATGAATGGATTCAGCTAGAGAATTGTCCTCAGCTCCGACCAGGATATAAGTCAAAATTCGACGTACACGAGCCTTTGTATAGCGTTTAGTTGCTACCTTATCCACCAGTTCCTCCACAGAAGAAATCTCACGGATAGCAGCCTTTAAACGACTAGCAATCTCTTCATTCACCTGGAAAAACACTGGTAAAATCAGGGTTGGTAAGAATCTGATAAACCAGCAATTGAAAATAATTATCCCAAGAGACCTGTGGAGAAGTTTGAAAAAGTTTGCTATTAGGCATGAACTTATCCACAAAATCACTATCTTGCTTGTGGAGTCGTAGACTGGTAGCTGAGGCGAAAGATACTTCCTTATCTGAGGAATGATAGCCGGCCCCTTGTCTCTGAATAGGATTCAACTTAATGCCCTTACCAGCACAAGCTTTGGCATAGGCTAAGCCTAGGATATGATTGGGTGTATTGCCAGTAAAGGCTACACCAACAAAATTTTCCCACATTTTTTGTGTCTTCTGTGGATAAGATAAGTCACTTGGTAAATTTTCCACAAAGGCTTCCATTTCCTCGGACTTTTCAGCATAGACATCTGCTATTGCCTGGTAATCTAGGACTTCTTCCGTGCCAAAAGTAAGGCTATCAATCCCCAGTCGGGACAAGATATCGACGGCTCCAGCAGCAAAATAATCGGCAGACTGGACTGACGTCAAGAAAGGCAACTCAACCACGAGGTCAGCTCCATTTTCCAAAGCCATCTGAGCCCTAGTCCACTTATCCACAATAGCTGGTTCACCTCGCTGAACAAAGTTCCCAGACATGGCAACGATTTTTACGCCTTCAGCCTGATCCAAGAGATACTTGTGACCGTTATGAAAAGGATTGAACTCAGTAATAATACCTGTAACTGTCATAGGCTCTTACTTTTGGGCCACAAAGAACCAACGGGCACTAGTTTCAGTCGGTTCCTTGTCCTCGAAATCGGCATAAAGTTTGAAAGATTTGAAGCCAGCCTGCTCCAACAAAATATCATAAGTCAAGACCTCATAAGTACGTTCCTCATGGACCTCATCATGACGGCTAAAACTTCCATCTTCCTCTTGGACAAAGAAGGTCAATTCATGGACAATAGAATGAGGTGCCGCATCCTCATATGTATCCCAAAGCATAGCAAAGTCTTCTGCATTTTCATGGTAGGAATAGCCAGGGAAAACTTCATCCGTTTGATAGGTTGAGTGTACATCAAAGATGAAGACGCCATCCTCATTAAGGGCATTGTAAACCTCTCTAAAGACCTCCCCAACCTCTACTTCGTCCTGCATATAGCAGATAGAATCTGAGTAGCAAGTCACAAAATCATACTTGCCGCTTGCGATAAATCCAACATGTTGCCTTCAATAAAATCGATTTTCTGATTGGCCGAAGACGCACGCTTCTCAGCAATCTTCAACATATCAGCACTCAAATCGAGTCCAGTTACATCGAAACCAGCTTGAGAAAAGCGTACAGACTGAATCCCAGTTCCACAAGCCAATTCAAGCAATTTCTTTTTATCCTTAGTCTTTGGCAAATGACGGAGGGAAAAATCCGTCCACAAATCGTAAAGACTATCATCCATAACAGCGTCGTAGACCGCCGCAAAAGTTTCATAAGTAGCCATAATCATGATACCAAGTTCGCCCGTAATCGGAAAGAAAATTAGAAGCTTTGACTTGGAATCCTGATTCAAGCCAAAGCTATCTATTTTCCGACGATTACAGGACGGGTTCAAATCCTTTCTAAGATACAAAGAGCTTCAAAAGCAAAGTGAAAATAGGAAACTTTCTACTGTATCGTCAGTACAAAGGAAGTTTTTCTTTTCCCCACAGCTTTTAGCTCGTGTTCAGTTAACAAACCAACCAAACACAAGGCTCTATCCTTCCTATTAAATCTTTAGTTTAAGCAACAAAACCCAGTTGACTACAACTGAGTTCAATTTCTTATGCCAAATAAGCTGACACATCCACCATTGGTGCTTCATGCCAGAGTTTTTCGAGGTTATAGTGTGCACGTTCATCTTCTGTAAAGATGTGGACAACGACATCGTTAAGATCCAAAAGAATCCAACCACCCTTGTTGTCACCTTCCATGTGGCTAGCGTCAAGGCCAGCTTCTTTCACTTTCTCACGGATGTTGTCAGCAATAGCTTCCAACTGACGGCTATTCATTGCACTCAAAATAACAAAGTAATCTGTTAGGCTAGTAAGGCCATACAAATCAAGGGCAACAATGTCTTCAGCTCGCTTTTCATCAGCAGCTTTGACAACCAATTCAAGTAATTCTTCTTTCATTTAATCCTCTTTCATTAAAAAATCGTTTTGTAATCTAAGACATCCGCAAAACGCTCATCCCAAATGTTCTCGTAAAATTCATTAATTGTTTCTGCCGGAATGTCATCTCCATCAAAGGTTGTAACAGCACCTTCAGGAATGACTAGCTTGTAGCCATGTTCAAAAGCAACTTTAACGGATGTATCGACACAATATTCTGTTTGCATACCACACAAGACTAGTTGTTTAATTCCTTGTTGCTCCAAGTATTCTTTTAAATCCTGTCTCTTTAAACATACTATTGTATCGCTTCTGAAAAACCTTTTCATCAGACTGTCTCTTTAATAGTGGCGATAATTTCCAATCTTCCGAGGTTAGAGCCTCTTCCGTTTCAATATGCTGAATATAGATAATTTCAATCTGCTGTTTTCTAGCCTGATCTTGTAAATAAGAGATTTTCTCTAACAGCTTTTTTGTTTCAAAACCTGTTTCTACTAAGATATTTTGTACATCAATAATAATAAAAGCTGTTTTCACTTACTAATCCTCTTTCAAGCAATGCACAAAAGCATTATAGGTTTCAAGAGTTTGGGGATAAATCGGCAAGGCCTGGTGGGCCAAGTGTTCTACCGTATGCACTGGTTTCAAAAGCAACTGCCTTATCCAAGGATTGCTCTGCTACTTGTCTAGCTTCCTCTACCAAAGGGAAATTACGGTTATGCTCAATATAATCAGCCACATAGACAATCTTATCTAGGGTTGACATTTCATGGCTTCCGACGGTATGAATCTCAATACTGCGTAGAATCTCAGAATCAGTCAAACCCAAATCTTCTTGGATTTTGTAAATCCCAACCATGCCATGCCAGACATTGTTTCCCCATTTTTTCAATGCAGGATCAAGCTCATACTTATCTATAAGTTCCAAGAATTCCTGATCTGGAAGTTCCTTGGCATAATCATGAAGGAGGCCAGCCAAGCCAGCTTTCTCAGTATCATATTCGTACTTTTCAGCAAGAGTAATAGCAGCTCTCTCAACACCCAGAACATGATTGAAGCGTTTAGGACTCATGACCGCTCGAACTTTTTCAAGGAGTTCTTCACGAGAATAGTCTAAATATTTTTCATAGGTCATTTATAGAGCCCCGCTTTCTTGATGTAGGCAAGTACAGACTGTGGCACCATAAAGTTAGGTGTGCGATCCTTCTTAATGTAGGCTCTGACTGCACTCGAACTAATATCCATAAGGGGCACATCAACCCAAATAACTGGATAAGAGGTTCCAGCCTTATACTTAGGACGCTGAACACCCACAAATTGGACCATCTCAATGAGTTCGTCAATGCGATGCCATGTAGGCAGATAGTCGACCATATCAGCACCAATAATGAAGTAATAATCCGTATCAGGATTGGCCTCTGTCAAAAGCTTCATGGTGTCATAAGTATAACTGATTCCCTTGCGCTCCAACTCGATGGTTTCAATATCCAAACCTTCGATACCGTTAATAGCCAACATGAGCATATTTAGGCGATGCTGTTCATCAATAGTCTCCTTTTTATCGACATGAGGTGGCTCAAACTCAGGCATAAGAAGAACTTCATCAAGGCCTAACTGCTGGCGCACCTGGTCAGCAACAACCAAGTGAGCATTGTGAACAGGGTTGAAATTTCCACCCAAAATTCCCACCTGCTTACGGCCAGTATCTTTGATTTCTTCTTCTAGTTGAACCTTTGTAAATGGGGTTACGAGATCCAGTGCCATTTACGCCTCCTCTTACTCAAACATCATCTAAATAACTGTTCTTTTGCCTTTAAGGTTTCAAAAGTCATCAACTATTTTTGGATGGCTTTAACCTTTGGTGATAACTTACGATTTTCTTTTTTAGCTGATTCTTTGTAGAGAATCAAGATACGTCCAATCTTTAGGACTGTATCACAGCCAATTTCTTCTTCCAAAATTTCAGCAACCTCATAGATGTCTTCCATGGTATTTTGGAGTAGGGTTACTTTGTAATCAATTCACGGGCATCGAGAGCATTACGAACGCTCGTTTTGATGTGGTCGTTCAGACCGTTTTTCCCGATTTGTACAATAGGTTTGAGAGTGTGTGCTTCCGATTTGAGGAAAGCACGTTGTTTTGATGTTAGTGACATGTTTATTCCTTATAATTACTTTATTAAGTTTAAATAATCGCTTTTCGTACGACGACGCCAACACCTTCTGGTGCCCAGGCGGCAACGATGGTTGGTTGGTCTGCTTTTCCTTGGACACGAATCCATCCTAGTCCTGAGAAGACAATGTCTGTCTTATCTTTGATAGTAAATTCGTGACGAACAAGTTTTGGAAAATCAGCTAGATCCTTTGGTCCAGGAGGCATGAGAAGACTTCCAACATGCTTATCATAGAAGGCATCTGCTCCTTCAAGTTTAGTACGATGAAGCTTCAAGTTATTATCAAAGAAGGCTGTAAAACCTTGTTTATCACCATCAATAAAGTCAAAGCGTCCTAGTCCACCTAGGAATAGGGTTTGGCTTGCATTTAACTGATAAGTCTTCGGCTTAATTTCCTTCTTAGGACTAACGTACTTGAGGTCCTTGGCTGACAGATAGTGTGCCATCTGGTGGCGATGAATAATTCCTGGAGTATCAAAAATATAAGTACCATCATCCAGCGGAATCTCAATCTTATCAAGAGTCGTTCCTGGGAAACGAGAGGTAGTGATAATATCTTTATCACCTGTAATTTCCTTAATAATCGCATTGATTAAGGTTGATTTACCAACATTCGTCACACCGACAACATAAACATCACGACCCTTACGGAGTTTTTCAATACGCTGAATCAACTCTTTAATGGCGTGATGATTTTGGGCAGACGTCAACATGACATCCACGGGACGCATCCCTTCTTCATGGGCACGTTCTGTCAACCATTGGGTTACCTTACCGTCTTTAACGGATTTAGTAGGATATCCTTTTTATTTCCAACCAAGAGCACATCATTACCCGAAACAAAGCGTGATAAGCCTGGTATGATTGATCCATTAAAATCAAAAATATCAACGACATTGACAACGAGGGCATCACTGTCTCCAACTTCATGAAGCAATTTTAAAAATTCATCATCTGTGATGTGGACATCCACAATCTCATTGTAATGACGAAGACGGAAACAGCGTTGGCAGTATAACTCACCTGTTTCTTCGGCCTTTTTAATAGAGCTAGCAGGTGTGAAACCTGCTTTTTCTTTATCTTCTGTTTGAATTTGGGCTCCACACCCAATACAAAATAATTCTTCCATTAAATTCCTTTGTTGAAGGTCATTGGACCATATGCTTTTTCAATCTTTTTCCACATGCGACGTTCACGCCAACGGTTAAATTTGGTTACCCAAGCATCTGATTTCACCAAAGGCTTGACCAAAATCGATCGAATTCCAGCTCTGTGGCTAGCTCTGATGTCAGTCATTAGCTGGTCTCCCACCATAACGACCTCGTCTCGATTAAAGTGGTAACGCTCAATCGCTTCATTAATGCCTTTAGTGAAAGGCTTCATGGCACGACTCACGAAATCCACATGGAAATTGGCAACCGCACGTTCAACACGTTCATGTTTGTTGTTAGAGACCACAACCACCGGAATGTCAGCCTCTGTCATTTCATCTAACCAAGCACGTAGCTCAGGAGTCCCATCAGGGTTGTTCCAAGCAATCAAGGTATTATCCAAATCGACCAAGACAGCACGAATACCGTGTTCACGTAGCTGGTCAGGTTTCAAATCATAAACAGCCTCCACCATAAAATGGGGCCTGTAATCGTCTATACTCATTTTCTCTCCAAAATGTTAGTTTACCTCTTATTTTACCATATTTTTAAGGTTTATGTGTGGGACTTAAGTCCTATTTTTTAAGAACATCCTTTACAGAACAATAAAGAAAAGAGCCACAATCACTCAGGCTCCATTCTTATCTTTGAATTTTTTCTTGTTTTTTAAGGGCAACTAAATTCTTAAAGCGATATGCTGATAACTAGCAAGAACAATTAAAAACATTCCAACCACATCAATGGCAAAGAAGCGGTCCCCCATAATTAATACGGTTAAAATGACCGACGCTATAGGTTCTACCGAAGCCAAGAGACTCCCTTTGACAGCTCCAACCATGGTCGTTCCCATAAGGAAAATGGTGTAAGCAAAGACTGTCCCAATGAAGACCAAACCAAAAAGCGCTAAGAGATTCCCACCGGTCAAAGGAAGCTTATACTTCCAAGCTTGGATAGCAATTGGAAAGATCAAACCACCAAGCAACAGGCCTAAACCAATGACAATCAAACTGCCCCATTTTTCAATAGCCTTAGTAGGCAGTAAGATATAAAGTGCATAGGTCACCGCCGAAGAGAGACCCCAGAACAAGCCTAGAGGCGTAATGGCCAATTCTGTCAGCTGACCATGCGTTGCGATGGTAAAGGTTCCCACAATAGCCATGATAATCGCCACTAGCTCTGCTACTGTTGGGAACCTACGATACTTTGCACATACAAAAGCCAGGATGATAACTGGAGTGACATACTGCAAGACCGTCGCTGTCCCAGCATTAGTGTATTGAATAGCACTAAGATAGGCGTACTGATTTAGTACCAGACCAAAGAGAGCAAATAAGGCGATACTTACTAAGGTTTTTCTATCTTTAATAGCTTGTACTAATTTGTCTCGCTGCCTAAAAAAGACCGAAGCCGTTAGTAAAATACCAGACAGAAGCAAACGTAAACTCGTCAAAAGATTGACATTAACACCATGAGCCATTAGGTATTGACCAGAAACTCCTGAAAATCCCCAGGCAATTCCTGCTGTCAATACCATCAAGCTCCCCTTTAGTTGTTTAGACATATGTTTTCCTCGATTATGATAATGATTAATTATTATATCACAGAGTGGATAAGGTAAGCGGTTACCCCATAAAACTTAAACTGTTTTTCTTGAGGAATTTTCAAGCGACCAACCGACAACCCAGCCAAGGACTAAAAGATAATTTTCAAGTGCACCAATAGCATTGACTGAGTGATGATGTTGAAGATAGCTCAGGAAATGATTTGTTCAATACTAAGTCCACCCTAGAATCAGAGCCACTAGAACAGCTCTCAGATAAAACCAATCGTATTTGAAGTTTACGGCAAGAAGGATGACAAGGACTGCCATATTCCAAATACCATTCTCCCTCTACCAGCCAACTGAAATACCGTACCCCGAATGACTTCCCATATAAGTTGTAAAGAATAGCTGGAAAATAATAGCACCAGTCATGGCCAGGATGACGAGGATAAATAGGACTCTTAAGAATTTGTTAATGGGGGCTCCTAAACTCTTTTTTAATGTTCCCGACTAGTCTAACATAAATGAGAGGATTTAAAAAATGACGAACAAATCTATATCTCAGAAATATATTCTAAAAACCTCACTTATTATTGAACGTGTTAATAATTAATGAGAAAAGTCAGGATATTTTTGAGATTAAATTAATCCAGATTTGTAACTGCCTCAAAACCAAATTTTTCTTTGAACTTCAATTCTTTCTGTAGTATACTATTACAAGTAATTTTATGAATAGAAAAAGAGGTCACCATGTTATACAAAATCATACAAAAATACTGGGATAAACGTTATCATGGATATTCTCAAAAATAAAAAGAACTTGAAAGTCTTCAACTAGAAAAAATGGAAGTATGAACTGATACGTTGTCTACCAAAGGATAGCACAACTAGTATTTTAGACATCAGCACAGGACCCGGATTTTTTCCGATTTTGTTAACACAAATTGGTTATACTAATGTTACTGCAATCGACGTTTCAGAAAATATGCTACAGATTGCACAAGAGAATCTCCTTCAATATAGAAAAAATTCAAGCACAGTTCGCTATCTACAAAATGAATGCCCAAAGAGTTGGACTTTGAGCCAGAATCTTTTGACGTCATTATAATGCGGAATGTTACATGGAATTTGGAAAATCCTGAAAAGGCTTATGAGGCCTGGTTACGCACTCTCAAACCAGGTGGACAACTTCTTATTTATGATGCCAACTGGTACTCTTATCTCAATGATCCTGCTATTCGTTCACAATTTGAGAATAATCTAAAGATCGTTTCCAGCGAACAATTAGAAGATTACTGGCATGGTGAAGGGGTCGATGAGGCCTTGATTGAGGAGATTGCCCGCCAATTACCACTAACCAAACGCCTTCGTCCCGCATGGGATCTAGAGTTTTTGAATCAATTTGAAGAGGTCGAAGCTACGGTTGACACCGAATTTGGACCAAAAATTTGGAGCCGAGAAGAAGAACTCAATTACGCAGCCACACCGATGTTTGCCCTTTATATAATCATAACCACCCGTCTAACGGGTGGTTTGATCAAGGGCTATAAGCCCATAATACCAGCCAGCGCCTAAAGACGCTGGCTTTCACTTTGTTCAAGCCTTATTGCTTTTGACTCGTCACAAGCCTCTCAAAGAGGCATTCGCATTACTTACCATTATCCCTGAAGGGATTTTCATATTCTTTTACGCTTAATTTGTCCAAAGCGATATCATGCTTCTCTTGTTCCTGAATATATTTCTTAATTGTGGCTTCATTAAGTCCTACCGTACTTACATAATATCCTTCTGCCCAAAAATGTCTGTTCCTAAGTTTATATTTTAAATTGGCGTGTTTATCAAACATCATTAAGGCACTTTTACCTTTTAAATATCCCATAAAACTAGCTACACTCATTCGTGGTGGTATACTTACTAGCATATGAACATGATCTGGCATTAAGTGACCTTCTATTATTTCAACGCCTTTATGCATAGTCTATGAAAAATCTCTCCCAGACTACTCCTATATTGATTATAAATTATTTTTCGCCTATACTTAGGTGTAACTACAATGTGGTACTTACACATCCATTTTGTATGTGATAAACTGTGAGCTTTTTGCGCCATAGTCTTAACTACCTTCGTTTTACAATTGGCTTGAACACCTATATTGTAACTCGTTTGGAGTGTTTTTGTTATGACGGTATAACCTTCGATGCGCACCCGCATAGCGGGTGGTTTATTTGTTTCGCACCTTTGGAGCGAAACGGACTTAAAGTCACATAACAAAAAGAAGCTGATTTACACAGAAATCAGCTTCTTTTATATTCTTGTTGGATAGCGAAGTACTGTTTGAGAAGCCTTCCTAGATACATCACTCCTCCAATAAAGAGGATGAGAAAGAGACTTGGAAAAGCAACAATCCATGGGGCTATTTGTAAATAACTTCTACCGTTATTGATCATCGCACCCCACTCTGCATAGGGCATCTGAGCACCCAAACCGATAAAACTCATCCCTGCAATTTCCATGATAATCGTATTTAAATCATACACCATGGTCGTTACGACTTGAGGAAAAGACACTAGGAAGATAGTAGAGCTTGATCTTACTCCAGAAGGTATTGCCAAACATATCTGCATAGCGGAAATACGGTTCTTCTTTACTATCAAGGAGGAGCGAGCGCACAAGATAGGCATACTTGGTCCAGCTGGTCAAACAGATAGCCAGCAAGGTTTGCTCCATCCCAAGGCCCAAGAAGCCGACGACTCCGATCACAAAGATAATGGGAGGAAAGGCTTGAAACAGCGTAATAGCTACTTGAACAAAGCGGTCCACAATCCCACAAAATCTGACACTCAAGACCCCCATGAAGCAACCAAAAAGGACGACCAAAATGAGAGCGAGAAGGGATGGGAAGAGGGTATGGGCCCCTCCGACAAATACACGGACAAAGAGATCGCGGCCCAACTCATCTTTCCCAAATAAGGCTTGACGAGAGGGTGCTACCAAAACATTGGGTAAATCAACCCGATTGGATTGGTCAGATCCAAACCACTGAGCCAGTACTAAAAAGACAAGAAAGGCTATGAGACACCCTAGTACCCATCGAATGTTACGTTTGATCTGATCAGATGACATGGTTAGACCCCTCCTTACGATTTCGTTTTGGATTAATGATGAGCTGGATAAATTCAGCAACGGTATTGACCAGAAGGACACTGGTTGTAATGACCAGAACCGATCCCTGGATTAAGGGAAAATCCCGATTGTGAACAGCTGTGATCAACATTTTCCCAATTCCTGGCCAAGAAAAGAGGTACTCGATTACTGCCACTCCCCCTAATAAGGAGGTTAAAGATAGAGTGATCAAGGTCAAGAGCAGAGGAAATAGTTGAGGAAAAATGGTTGTCCCGAGGATCTGCCCTCGTCTCAAACCGCGCCCCATAGCCCCCAGTACGGCATCCGACTCGAGAATCCCTGTCACCCCTTCTTGGAGCTGGGGAATGTAGCGGCTAGACATGGTTACGGCCAAGGTCAAAGCTGGCAATACAACTCCTTTTAGATCAATCGTTGATTGGATTGGAAACAGATGTAAATATAGTGAAAACACCACCATCAAACCAATCCCTAGAACGAAATTAGAGATGGTATTGGCCAAAGCAGTCGCAAAAGAAATGACCTTAGAAATCAGGCTCTTCTTATAAAATACTGAGATAAAACTCAGCGGAATGGAGATCAAGAGAGTTAAGAACAAGGTAAATCCTGCTAAGAATAAAGTGTTAGGAAAATAAAGGGCCAACTCTTTTGCGACGGAAGATCTCGAATGATAGGTTATTCCCAGATTTCCATGGAAGACTCCCAACAACCATCGTCCATACTGTACCCAGAAAGGATCCTGAAAGCCAAATTCCAAACGCTTGGCCTCTAACAGTTCTTTTGTAAAAGGAATCCCCTGCGAAGCCAACATATTTTTAGCTGGATCTCCCGGTGCTAAATACATGAGTAAGAAGGAGATCAAACTGACACCTAGTAAGATCAGAAAGAAACGAAGCAACAATTTACAGCTTAGTCGAAACATTTATTCAGCTACCTTTCTTGCTTCTGATAAGTATCTAACAGTTCCTGAGTATAAGGATTTTATGGAGCACTTAAGCAATCACTTGTCCTTCCCATCTCTTTTACTTGTCCATCTTTTAAAACTAATATCTGTTGGCAAAATTGGCTCACCAAGGCTAGATCATGAGAGATAAAGACAAAATTCATCTGATAGCAATCTTTTTAGTTGCTCCATCAAGCGCATCAGTTCTGCTTGGATGGTCATATCGAGGGCACTGGTCATCTCGTCACAAACGAGAATTCGGGGGTTGATGAGTAAGGCACGTGCAATAGCCGCTCGCTGGCACTCCCCACCACTTAAAAATTGAGGTCTTTCCAGATCCAGATTCGCCTACTATGCCAAAACTTTCCCCCTCTTCTAACTCAAATGAAATCGGACCTATTTGTATCCCCGATGCAGAGTGACGGTGGGTAAAATTAGATCTTTACAAGTCAAAATGGTCCCCATCTGTAGCTCCTTTCTGTAAACGCGGGGTTGCAGCAAGCAACTCTTTTGTATAGTCATCTTTTGCGGACTCCAACAATTGGACCGTAATGCCTTGCTCAATGACGCGTCCCGCACGGATCACAAGCATGTGATCACTCAAGGCCGCAGCAACTGCCATATCATGTGTCACTAATAGAAGAGACAAGCCTTCTTCTTTTTAAGCAGGTCAATAAGGCCACGATTTCTAGCTTTGTAACCACATCAAGCGCACTGGTTGGCTCATCGGCTAGCAAAACCTTCGGATAAGAGACTAGTGACAAAGCAATTGCAACCCATTGCATCATTCCCCCACTTAGTTCAAAGGGATAAGCACGCGCGACCTTCTTCGCTTCTAAACCAACCAAGTCCATACATTCTTTGAAAGAGCGAATGTTTGGAGTCCGTCCTTTTAGACTTCTAACTAGGTCCTTGTAATGGTTTTTGATAGTTCGCCGATCATAGAAAAAGCGCCCAGCCTGCTGGCTGACCCAAGCTATCTCACTTCCCACAAAGGAGGAGGACTGCTGGAGTCGTTCCTCTCCTTGCCAACTAAACTGGCCCTTTGCAATCCTGAGATCTCTCAAGGGAAGTCCTAGCAAGACCTTTAGTAGAGTAGATTTCCCGCTGCCACTTTCTCCGACAATGGCCAGGCTCTGAGATTCTTCCAATTGAAAGGATACATCTTCAAGAATGATCCGATCCTTGGATTGGACCGTTAGGTGTTGAATTTCAAGCATACTTATTCCTTTGTTAATTGATTGGTTATATGGTAATAGTCTGAGGCACTCGATGCGAGACCTGACACGCGATCATTCATAATAACCGCCACCTTAAACGTCACCAAAAAGCTGATCGGTAGGTCTTCTTTGATCTCCCTTTGAAGGTCCTTACTCAGCTCTTGACGCTTCGCTTGATTGCCTTCTGTCCCAAGAGTTTGGATAAGTTGGTCTACCTTGGCACTTTTGTATTTTCCAAGGTTAACCGAACCGTCTGAAGCCAGTGAACTCTTAAAAGAAGGGATAGGGGTCACCCACAGAGTCGCCACCATGGTATAAGGCGTAAACGAATAGTCTTCTTCTGCAGCAATTGAGCTCACTTCAACAGTTCGAATCTTCACATCGATCCCAATCTGCTTCAAGGCAGCTTGTGTCGCCTGAACTGCTAAAGGAATCTCCGGCAAACGCTCATAAGAGAGAGCTGTCAATGTAACCTTTTTGCCATCTTTATAGCGAAAACCATCTGCTTTTTTCAAGTATCCTGCTTGGTTCAAGAGCTTCTCTGCTTCCTTGACATTCGCATTTGGAACAGGCTCTTCTAAAGCAAAAGGAAAGCGACTTGGAAACGGACCACTCGTGGCTTGGGAACCTTTTTGAAAGAGTGATTGACTATAGTTTTTCCTATCAGTCACCAAATCAAGGGTTTTTCGTAGGATCTTGTCTTTCATCCAAGGATCTTGGAAATTATAAACATAAGAAAGATAACTGAGTCATCGACTTCTGAAATCCGATAACCTGTTTTCTTGCGATAAGAAGCTAGATTGAGTGCCGGCATCCCATAAGCCGCATCGATCTCACCAGCGTCTAGGGCGAGACTCATCGAGGTCGCATCTGAAAAGGAGCGAATCTCCACTTTTTCCACCTTGGGTGCCCCATTTCAATAATTACCAAAGGCCTTTAGACTGGCCCCACTTTCTGGACGAAAAGCCGTCAGCTGATAAGGGCCTGTCGCTACGACCGATTTCCCAGTTGACTCCTTGGCTCCAACATGAAGGATAATCGAATAAGGATCTTCCAAGAGATTCAAGAGAATCGGTTGGGGCTCTTTGGTTTTGATCCGAATGGTATGATCCGTCGCTGTAATTCTCTCGATCATCAATTCACCTGCCGCCCGCTGATTGGCAGCCAAAAGATGCTCCAAAGACTCCTTGACTGTCTTTGGGGTCATGAGACTGCCATCATGAAATCGAACCCCTTGACGGATCGTGATTTCCCACTCCAGAGGAGACAACTGTTCACCCTTCGTTGCCAGCCAGGGCTGGATCTGTAGTTGATCATCCATCTTAAACAGGGTCTCCCCGACCCCGTAGCGTACTGTAAACCAGCCATTGTACTCTTTGACTGGAGCAATATTGGCTGGAAATTGGGTATAGCCCATCGTTACTGTTTCACGAGAAGAGACCGTTTTCCCCTGGCTCTCCTGAAAAGCCCTCAAAGCCGAGCAAGCAAATTCCAGCTAAAAAGGAGCGCCCAGCAGAGATTGCCCAACATCCTCTTTAAAAGCCAGCATGTTCTTTCAAATACTCCTCTTCTTCTTTGGTCGAAGGCCGTCCTAAGATCGCATTACGATGTGGATAACGCCCAAATTGTTGAAGAATGTCCATGTGCATTTTCTCATACTTCAAACGCTTTTCTAAGCCCGGTTGATCAAATAAGCACAGAACTTCTTCATGAATGGCTAAAGATTCCGAATGCATAAAAGGCATGTAGAAAAAACCTCGCTGTACAACTGGCAATTTTTGGGCTTGTGTTAGGCCTTCTTGGGCCAAGACCAAAGGCCAGGGAATCTGTCGCAAATGCTTGAGCTGTCCCTCGAAAAATGTTGCGAGGAATCTGGTCCAAGAGCAAAATCTCTGCTAAACGCCCTTCTGCCGTAGCCCGCCAGCCAAACAATTCCCCACGACTGGCCTTCCAATAGAGTTCCTCAAAGCGCTCTCGCATTTCTTGGTCCAATGCATCCGATTTTTTTAAACCAATCCTCTGGCTTTAACTCTTCAAACCAAAAATCGTACTACTTCATTCATGCCTTATTCCGCCATAATTTTTTCTTTGGTTTTTTCATCCAAAGAGTCATTCATCCGACCATACTTGTAACCAGCCAAATCCAAGGCTACATAAGTAAAGCCAATTTCCTTCATAAAGTCATTGATCTTGTCATGCATTTGGATCGCTTCAAGAAGATGGTCCTCTTCTACTTCGATACGGCCCAAGTCCCCATGCACGCGCACGCGGGCTTGCTCAAAACCAAGGCCTACAAGGAACTCTTCCCCCTCAAAGACGCGTTGGACATTTTCCAAAGTGATTTTTACCCCGTATGGGAAGCGGGATGCAACGCTACAAGACGGAACCTTGTTCCAATTGGAGACGCCTCTTTCCTTAGCCAATTGACGAATTTCTGTCTTATAGAGACCTGCTTCTTGCAAGACACTACGTACTCCCGCTTCGTCCCGAGCCTTAATACCAGGACGGAAGTCGTTGATATCATCCATAATCATGCCGTCAACCAATTGCTCAAATCCCAATTCTGTGACAGAATCCTTAATGGTTTGGTACATCAATTGCTTGGTGTAATACCAAATATTAGGAGTGTTGGCAGCAATACGCGGATCACTCAATTCTCTCATCTCAAGCCCCAATATTGGTGCGCCCAACTGATCCGCCAAATCAAGCGCTAAATTAAATTCCTCATCTGAGAATAGTTCTGAATTCACCACTGCTGCAATCACATTGTCAGGCCCTAAGGTGTCCAAAGCAACCTTTAAGAGATATGAACTATCAATCCCACCAGAATAGGTAATGGCCACTTTTCCGATTTCCCGCAAAATATCTTGTAATTTTTCTTCTTTTTCTTTTCTGATTTGTGCTTCTGTTGCCATGTTAGAATGTTTCCCTTCCAATTAATTCTTCGATGCTTTCTGTATCCAAAATAACGATCTTTTGCTGTCGAATGTCTAAAACACCCTCCCGCTTTAATTCGTTTAGAATGCGATTGACACTGTTTCGGGTTGAGATCCCACAAAAACCAGCAATATCTTCGTTGGTAATATTAAAGTCAATCAAGACACCATCTTCCTGCTCTACCCCAAATAAGCTGCACAGCTTTTGTAGGTGGAAGCAAACCGCGCCTTTTTTCCCATTCATCATCATGTACTGCTGGGATTCCATACTTTCAGACAGTTTATTGCGATAATAATCCCGTACGTAGTCTTGCAGTTCCTTTTTCTCTTTGACAAAGGTCCAAAACTTAACCCGAGGAATCCGATAAAAGCTTGCCTCGGCTGTTTCCACGCGTACGTTAAAAGGAGAGTCCGTATAATTGGATACCTCGTCCCGTAACAGGGACACAATATCTGTCGCTTTTAAATAGGAAAAGTTAAATTCTCGACCATCACGCATGATGACACTGGTCTTTACGACCCCTTCTTTTTAAAAATATAGATATAGTCCTCTTTAATCCCGCGATAAGAGAGGTAGCTGTGGTATTTTTCTTGATAATGGGCGTTCGCCTCTCTTCCAAGAATTTCACTAAAAATGCTGAATCCACGCGCGATTTTTCCTCCTTCTTCATTCCTTCGTAGAAGTCACACTAATGATACACCTGTTCTTGATTATCATAGTAAACATTTGTTAACATCAATTAGTACACACCTCTTTTAAAAAAGAATTATACTATAAGTATCAGTATTAATAAAGGAGATCCAAATAATGGTAGAAATTAAATTACCGTACGACAAAAAGACGATTGTTGCAAAGATTCCAGATGAAAACTTTGCAGGATTGTTAGAGTCAAAAGCGGAAAAACTTCCATAACCCACTGTCTGAAGAAGAAACTGTTGAACGTTCAATGGACAACCCTATCGGCAGCCCATCTTTGGAAGAACTTGCTAAAGGAAAAAAAGACATCGTGTTGATCAGTTCTGACCACACTCGTCCTGTACCTTCTCATATCATTACCCCAATCATTTTACGTCGTATTCGCTCAGTTAACCCTGATGCACGTGTGCGTATCTTGGTTGCTACTGGTTTCCACCGTCCTTCAACTCGTGAAGAATTGATCAACAAATACGGCCAAGAAATCGTTGATAATGAAGAAATCGTTATGCACATTTCAACAAATGACGATGACATGATTAAGATCGGTCAACTTCCTTCAGGTGGGGATTGTATCATCAACAAGATTGCTGCTGAATCTGACTTGTTGCTAGCAGAAGGATTCATCGAATCTCACTTCTTTGCTGGATTCTCAGGTGGACGTAAATCAGTCCTTCCAGGTATTGCTTCATACAAGACTATCATGGCGAACCACTCAGGTGACTTCATCAACTCTGATAAAGCACGTACTGGTAACCTTGACCACAACCCAATCCACGAAGATATGCTTTACGCTGCTCGTACTGCAAAATTGGCCTTCATCGTCAATGTTGTATTGGACGGCGAAAAACACATCATCGGATCTTTCGCTGGGGACATGGTTGAAGCCCACAAAGTTGGTTGTGAATTTGTTGCAGACTTGGCACACGTGTCTAAGGTCGAAAGTGACATTACTATTTCAACAAACGGTGGTTTCCCACTTGACCAAAAACATCTACCAAGCCGTTAAAGGGATGACAGCTGCTGAAGCTTCAAACAAAGAAGGCGGAACTATCATCATGGTTGCTGGATGTGCGGACGGTCACGGTGGAGAAGGATTCTATCGTAACCTTGCTGACGTCAAAGATCCGAAGGATTTCTTGGAACAAAGCCATCAACACACCTCGTTTAGAAACTGTCCCAGACCAATGGACTTCTCAAATCTTGGCTCGTATCTTGGTACACCACCATGTTATCTTTGTATCTGACCTTGTCGATCCTGCTTTTGATCACAGGTATGCACATGGAACTTGCAACTTCATTTGACGAAGCGCTTGAAAAAGCCTTAGTTCGTGAAGGAAAAGATGCTAAAGTAACTGTTATCCGCGACGGACTTTCTGTCGTTGTTGAATAGAATCTACCATGAATTTTCAACCAAATCTAGAACAAACACTCCGTGACTTGCAAGCTGGCCACCTCTCTGTAGAGGATGCGCTGGAGCAAATTAACGGCGTGAAAGAACTAGGCTATGCAGCAATTGATACTGACCGACAACGCCGCAATGGCTTCCCCGAAGTCATCTTCGGCGAAGGAAAGACAGTTGAGCAAATGGAAGGTATCATGCAATTCCTTTTACAAAAACAATTTCCGATCCTTGCGACTAGGGTCTCTCTCCAAAAGGGAGAGGCTCTTTCTCAGCTCTTTCCTAACGGCCACTATTATCCAGAAGCTCGTTGCTTCATTCTCAACTCTAAAAAAGAAGAGGTAGATGCGGAGCATTACATTGCCATTGTGACAGCAGGAACTAGTGACGTTCCTGTTGCCGAAGAAGCTGCCGTAACTGCAGAGACCTTTGGCCACGCGGTCCATCGGATTTATGACGTAGGAGTCGCCGGTATTCATCGCCTCTTTAGACGCTTAGATGAGATTCAAAAAGCCAGTGTGGTAATTGTCATCGCTGGAATGGAAGGAGCCCTTGTCAGCGTTGTTGGAGGGCTTGTGGATGTGCCTGTAATTGCCGTGCCGACTAGTATCGGATACGGGAGCAATCTTCAAGGACTTACGACTTTGATGAGTATGCTGACTTCCTGTGCTTCTGGAATCACCGTCGTCAATATTGACAATGGATTTGGTGCAGCTTATTCAGCTTGTATGATCAACCGACTCAACCACAATCGAAAGGAAAACGAATGACCAGTCTATTTTTAGAACCTTTTTCTGGAATAAGTGGTGATATGCTCAATGGTCTATTGGTTGACCTTGGGGGAGATGTCGCCTTGCTTCGCTCCGAACTCGAAAAACTGGGAGTTGATGGCTTCCACCTCCATGTTGATCATATCGCTAAAAGCGCCATCTGGGGAACTGACTTTGATGTTCACCTTCACCACGGGGAGAAAGATACAGGGATTGAAGGCGATTTTGATCATAAACACCATCACGATCATGAACATGGGCATTCCCATGTGGATGCCCGCAGTTATGCAGATATCCACGATTTGATTGCCGCTTCTCAGCTGAGTCCTTTTGTAAAAGAAAAGAGCCTTGCAGTCTTTCTCGACATTGCCAAGGCTGAAGCAGCTATGCACAACATGCCTGTTGAGCAGATTCATTTTCACGAGATTGGTGCCATTGACTCGATCGTCGACATCGTTAGTTTTTTCATCCTAGTGGAATCGCTCGGGATCGACACAGTCTACTCCACTCCTCTCACAGAGGGAAGTGGGACGATCTCAGTCGCCCATGGGGAAATGCCGGTTCCAGTTCCTGCTGTCATACAGTTGAGAAAGGGAATCACCATTCCGATCACTCAAGACTTCACCGTCAAAACAGAATTGATCACCCCAACAGGGTTAGCTCTCTTGAAAGCATTGGATCCCATCTTTGAACCGATTCCATCCCACTTTGCTATCCAAAGTGTCGGCTATGGATTTGGTAAAAGAGATACCGGAAAATTCAATGCTTTACGCGGTTCGCTATTAAAGGAAGACGCCTCACATAGCACGGCCAACGTTCATCACACCGATGATTACATCGTTGAAATCACCACTACAATCGATGATCAAACACCAGAACAACTGGCTTATATTCTAAATCGGTTTTTGGATGCTGGAGCTTTGGATGTCTACTATCGTAGCATCGTTATGAAAAAAAATCGTCCTGGTTTTGAGTTAACGCTTTTGATTCAAAATAGCCAGCTGGAAGATTTTTCAACCCTCTTGTTCAAAGAAACCAGTACCATTGGTTTTCGATACCAACAAATTGACCGCAAGGTCATGCAACGTCGTTTTGAACAAATCGACACGGAATTTGGAACCGTTACGGTTAAAATCAATCAGTACGGATCCATCACTAAGAAGACTCTTGAATACGAAGACTGTCAGCGGATTGCTAAGAAGATGCAGTTGCCGATTCAAGAAGTTTACAACCAATTACAAAAATACATTTATTAATTTAGGAGAAATTTATTAACATGACACATCAATTACTTGCAGAAGTTATGAGTACAGCTTTGATGATTATCTTCGGGGTTGGCGTACACTGTGACGACGTTTTGAAGAAAACGAAATATGCTGGAACTGGACACTTATTCGCCATCACAACTTGGGCATTCGGTATCACTGTCTGCTTGTTCGTCTTTGGCGGTGTTTCAATGAACCCAGCTATGGCTTTGCTGAAACTCCTTCTTGGTAAATTGACAATCGCTCAATTCTTCCCAATCGCAATTGCTGAAATGATTGGTGCCTTCCTTGGAGCTTTGATTGCTTACTTTATGTATGCTGATCACTTTAAAGCTTCTGAAGGTCAAATTGATGGTGTTGCTATCCGTAACATCTTCTCTACAAACCCTAACTGCCGTAACCTTCCACGTAACTACTTCGTCGAAGCCTTTGCAACATTTATCTTCTTGACATCTATCATGGCTGCTGAACATGCTAATGAAGAATTGCTTCCATTCACTGTTGGTTTGATTGTTTGGGCTATCGGTATGGGGCTTGGTGGTACTACAGGTTTCGCCATGAACCAAGCGCGTGACCTTGGACCTCGTTTCGCTTACCAAATATTGCCAATCAAAGATAAAGTAAACAACGACTGGCAATATGGACTTCTTGTGCCAGGTACTGCTCCATTTGTTGGTGCTGTCCTTGCCTTCTTCTTCATCCGTTACTTCCTTGGAATCATGTAATTGATTTTAAGTATATTTTATAAAAATATATTTAATTGAAATGTGCTCCAACTCAAGGAGTAGGCTTTAAGTAAAAAGAGTTAAGACAATAGCTATTCTGGATCTATGTCAACTGTAGTAATTAACATCTAGAAGAACCTGATAGGTCTTCTCTTTTTTTATGTTCAGAGTGATGAAAACACGCTTCCTAAAGTTAATAAAGTTTCTAAAACCGAAGCCCAGATGTTTGATGTCTTTGATAAGCTTATTGGTCCCCTCCAATTTTGCATTTGAGTAATGTGTTTCTAGTGCGTTTTTGATGTATGGTTTATGTCTAAGGAAGGTCCTAAAGACAGTTTTGAAGTAATGATTGACTTTGTTTATAGTCTCCTCTATGAGCTCAAAAAACTCATCTACTCTCTTCTCCTGAAAGTGAAAAAGCAAAAGCTGATAAAGTGTATAGTAGTCAGTAAGCTCTTTTGAAAAGCCTAGTGTCTTCTCAACAACTTCATGTGGTGCTAAAGTTTGGCGGAAAGTCTTTGAATAAAAAGAGTTGAGAGATAGTTTACGGCTGTCCTTTTGGAAGAGTCGCCAGTGATTCTTCAAGGCTCGATAGGGTAGTGACTTCTTATCAAACTGGTTCATAATGGCAATTCTTGTCTTTAAAAAAGCTCTACCAAGGTGCTGGATAATGTGGAAACGATCAAGAACGATTTCGGCGTTTGGGAAAAGTTTTTTGGCTAGTGGAATATAAGCCCCAGACATATCCATCGTGATAAACTGCACCTTTTGTCGAGCTTTCAATGGATACTTCAAAAAGTAGTTTCGTATAGTGGTTTGGCGACGATTATCAAGGATGGTTATGAGTTCGTTTGTCTCATAATTCTGCGCCATAAAAGCCAATTCCCCTTTCTTGAACCCAAACTCATCCCAGGACATAACCCTTGGGAGTTTGTCAAAATGTTTCTTGAAAGTGAACTGGTCAAGCTTACGATAGACAGTGGACGTCGACACACGAAGTCTTCTGGCAATATCAGTTAGTGACACCTTCTCAGTTAGGAGTTGTGCAATCTTTTGTCAGATAAGGTTGGAGATTTGGTGGTTTTTCTCAACGATAGATGTCTCAGCCACCGTGACTTTCCTACAATTTTTACACTGGAAGTGATGCTTCTTCAGACGTAGTAGTGTTGGTATTCCAGTTTTGCTTGAGCCTCGATGTAGGTATCTTTTTCAAAAACAAGAGAAGTAATGATGTTAGGGTCTTTAACTCTGTGGTATTCTTAATAAGTCTCATGAGTTCTTCCTAATGATGGTTTGGTTGCTTTTCATTATAGATCTTATGGGACTTTTTGTCTGTATTCAAAAAGCTCTATAATCTCTACAGTGGTTTTACCCACTACAGAAATTATAGAGCCAAATAAAATTACTAATAACCTCTTGTTCTATTGTTCAATAGTTAGCAGGAGATTTTTGTTATGGAAGTTATAACTGAAACTTGTTTTGGAATTGATGTCCACCAAAAGTCTATCGTTTGTTGTATTCTAGATGGTCCACTAGGAAGCAATAAACCTAAAAAATTCAGAAAAAATTTAGTACAACAACTATAGCTCTCCAAAATCCCTTAGCTTGGATATTGGAAAATCACGCCACACATGTCTTTTTCTAAAGCACTAGCCAATATTGGGTACCGCTCTTTAATATATTCTCAGATTCAGAACTCAATTTGATATTAGGTACCCCCCAATATATCAAGAATGTGCCTAGTCGAAAAACAGACATGAAAGATGCCGAATGGATTACACAGCTCGGACGTTATGGACTTATTGAGACATCTTATATTCCTTGCAGTTACGTTCTTACAAACAACGTCAAACTCAAATAAAGAATGAGATTCATAACCTCTTACTACGTGCTAATATCAAACTAACCAGCTATCTTTCTGATATCTTCTCTAAGACAAGGCAGTCTCTTTTAATGCTCTTTATCAATGGGAAACTCATTGATTATGACAATGTGACAGCTTGTATTCACAAGCATGTCAAAGCAAATCCCGAAGAATTAATGGAGGCCATGAATGGGAAGTTGTCACTGGAAGATCGATTTCTCTTGGACAAAAGCCTAGAAGAATATCAATGGTATCAAAACCTCATGAATAAATTAACGAGTGAAATAATAGCTTATATCGAAAAGGAGTTCCCCTGAAGAAAATAGATTACTTCAAATGATTCCTGGCGTGAGTGAAACTTGTGAAGCCACTATTTTAGCTAAGATCGGTCCAGATGTGAAGGCTTTTCAATCGGACGCACACTTAACTTCTTGGGCTGGGCTCTGCCCAGGATCTTATGAAAGTGCTGGCATTTAAAGATACTCACACATCACGCAAGGAAATCGATATATCAGGCAGGGCTTTGACCATGTCGGGATTGATTGCGGCTCATTCTAAAGACAGTGAGTTTTCATCTTTTTATAGCAAAATTTCCCAAAGAGGAAGTAATATGAAAGCCGTCATTGCTTGCGCACATAAGCTGCTTCGTATCATTTACAAAATTCTCGCAACACACCAAGAATACAACAAAGAAAAAATGCTAGGACTAAGGCAACAGTTCTAACACCAAAAATTAAAAATCTCAATTGCAGTATAGCACAAGAAGAGTTCTTTGTCCTATTTTTGATGTTTTTTCAAATAAAATGTACTAGAATCATATTAATGAAATGCAAAACTTGAAGCGACTAACAAGTTAATCAAAGATATTAAACGTCAGGGCTTCGGTTTTAGAAACTTTATTAACTTTAGGAAACGTGTCTTCATCACTCTGAACATACAAAAAGAGAAAACCGGCTCTATAATTTCTGTAGTGGGTAAAAACCACTGTAGAGATTATAGAGCTTTTTAAGTGTACACAAAAAGTCCCATAAGAACTATAATGAAAAGCGACAAAACCATCATTAGGAAGAACTTATGAGACTTATTAAGAATACCACAGAATTAATCGGAATTAAAGACCAAAATATCAAGATTTCACTTGTTTTTGAAACTGACACTCATATCGAGATTCAAGCAAAACTTGATTACCCTGCACCATCATGTCCTCACTGCCAAGGAAAGATGATCAAATATGACTTTCAAAAAAACTCTAAAATCCCTCTTCTCGAGCAAGCTGGAACGCCAACTCTACTACGTCTGAAGAAACGTCGCTTCCAGTGTAAAAATTGTAGGAGAGTCACGGTAGCTGAGACATCAATCGTTGAGAAAAACTGCCAAATCTCCAATCTAGTCCGACAAAAGGTTACACAACTCCTAACTGAGAAGATGTCACTAACGGATATTGCCAGAAGGTTTCGTGTGTCAACGTCCACTGTCTATCGTAAACTCGACCAGTTTACTTTCAAGGAACATTTTGACAAACTCCCAAGGGTTATGTCCTGGGATGAGTTTGGGTTCAAGAAAGGGGAATTGGCTTTTGTGGCGCAGAATTATGAGACAAACGAACTCATAACCATCCTTGATAATCGCCGCCAAACCACTATACGAAACTACTTTTTGAAGTATCCATTGAAAGCTCGACAAAAGGTGCAGTTTATCACGATGGATATGTCTGGGGCTTATATTCCACTAGCCAAAAAACTTTTCCCAAACGCCGAAATCGTTCTTGATCGTTTCCACATCATCCAGCATCTTGGTCGAGCTTTTTTAAAGACAAGAATTACCATTATGAACCAGTTTGATAAGAAGTCACTACCCTATCGAGCCTTGAAGAATCACTGGAGACTCTTCCAAAAGGACAGCCGTAAACTATCTCTCATCTCTTTTTATTCAAAGACTTTCCGCCAAATTTTAGCACCACATGAAGTCCTTGAGAAGACACTAGACTTTTCAAAAGAGCTTACTGACTACTATACACTTTATCAGCTTTTGCTTTTTCACTTTCAAGAGAAGAGGGTAGATGAGTTCTTTGAGCTGATAGAGGAAAATAGAAGCAAAGTCAATCACTATTTTCAAACGGTCTTTAGAACTTTTCTTAGACACAAACAATACATCCAAAATGCACTAGAAACAGACTATTCAAACGCAAAACTGGAAGCTACCAACAAGTTGATTAAAGACATCAAACGGTTGGGCTTCGGTTTTAGAAACTTCATCAACTTTAAGAAACGTGTCTTCATCACTCTGAACATAAAAAAAGAGAAGACCTATCTGGTCCTCTCTAGATGTTAGCTTTTCGTCACCCACTACAGTTGACAAAGAGCCAGAAAACCTATCAGGTTCTCTCTAGATGTTAGCTTTTCGTCACCCACCACAGTTGACATAGAGCCAAACTCTGTAAGCTATTCCCCCAAAAGGCTCTTAAAACCTTGACTTCAGATAGGGGAAAAGAGTTTGCCTGCTATCCTCAGGTAGAGAATTTAGGAATTTCATTTTTCTTTGCGGAGCCTATTCATCCTGGCAAAGAGGAAGCAATGAAAATGCAAATGGCTTAGGCTTACTAAGAGAATATTTCCCAAAGAAAACAGATTTAGCCGCTATCTCTGAGGAGGCTTTGAACAAAGCCTTATATGATATCAATCACAGACCACGAAAATGTTTAGCTTACAGAACTGCTTGTGAAGATCTAGAGAATGAGTTCGAGTAAATGTTGCACTTATTCTTGCAATTTATCATTAGAAAAAAGTCTATTACTCTTCTTTCAACTTCGCCAATTCTTGGGCAAGTAGCTTGAGGGCTACTTGTGGGTTGGCTTGGCCTTTGGTTGCTTTCATGAGGAAGCCGGTGAAGGCCTTGTCTGCATTCCGTTTACCTGACTTGAAGTCGGCTACAGCTGCTTCATTGTCTGCAAAGACTTGGTGGATGATTGGGATTAAGATTTCAGGGTCTGAAATTTGTACCAAATCCAGCTTTTTCAACGTATTCACGCGCACCGCCACCGTTTTTCGCCAAATGAACGAAGACTTTCTTGGCAATCTTAGATGAAATTGTTCCATCTTCGATGATGGCAATCATTTCGACCAAGTTTTCTGGTGTCAACTTGATTTCTTCAAGCGTTTTGCCTTCTGCGTTCAAGAATTGAGCGACTTCACCTTGGAGCCAGTTAGACACTTGCTTTGGCATCTCCGCCAAGGGCTACGGCTGCTTCAAAGAAGTCTAGAGTGACCTTAGTAGCTGTCAATTGGTTGGCATCATAGTCAGACAAACCAAGCTCTGCCACGTAGCGAGCACGACGGTCTTTTGGAAACTCTGGCAACTCAGTACGCATTTCCTCAATCCAGTCATCTGAGATTTCAAACAATGGAAGGTCTGGTTCTGGGAAGTAACGGTAATCCGCTGCTCCCTTCTTTGACACGCATAAGGATGGTACTCTTGTTAGCTTCATCGTAACGACGTGTTTCTTGACGAATGACACCACCTGAACGCAAGATTTTCGCTTGGCGTTGCACTTCGTATTCAAGACCTTTACGGACGTTTGAGAAAGAGTTCAAGTTTTTCAACTCAGTCTTGGTACCAAATTCCTCTTGACCGTATGGGCGAAGGGAAATGTTAGCATCCCACACGCATAGATCCTTCTTCCATCTTGACATCTGAAATACCAGTATATTGGATGACTTCTTTCAAAGCTGTCAAATAAGCATAGGCTTCTTCTGGAGAACGCATATCGGCTTCAGATACAATCTCAATCAATGGCACCCCTTGACGGTTAAGATCTACATAAGAGAAACCGTCTGTTCCGTGGGTGTTCTTACCGGCATCTTCTTCCAAATGGGCACGTTCAATCCCGATTTTCTTAGTTGAGCCGTCTTCCAATTGCACCTCAATCCAACCGTTGTAACCGATTGGCTCGTCAAATTGCGAAATTTGGTAGGCCTTTGGATTATCAGGGTAGAAATAGTTCTTACGGTCAAAGTGCATGTGCTGGTGGATATCCATATTCAGCGCCAAAGCAGCCTTGATACCAGCATCCACAACACCCTTATTCAAGACAGGAAGCACCCCTGGGAAAGACCAGTCAATCACATTAGTGTTGGCATTTTGCTCGTTCCCAAAGTGAGCAGAGGTTGGTGAGAAAATTTTTGAGTTTGTATTCAATTCAACGTGGACTTCAAGTCCGATGACTGTTTCAAAGTTCATTAATTGTCACCTCCGAAAATTAGGGGTTGTTGCTTGTGGTAATCCGTTGTTGCTTCAAAGGCAGCTGCAGCTTGGTAAATGGTTTCTTCAGAATACTTAGGACCAATCAACTGCAAACCAACTGGAAGACCTTGAGCAAAACCTGCAGGAATCGAAATTCTGGAAGACCTGCCAAGTTGACTGGGATAGTCAAGAGGTCAGCCAAGTACATGGCAACCGGATCATGGTTGAGCGAATCCAAATCAAAAGCCACGCTTGGAGCTGTAGGACCAAGGATGAGGTCGTAATCCGCAAAGACTTTTTCAAAGTCTTGGATAATGAGGGTACGAACTTGTCCTGCTTTCTTGTAGTAAGCATCGTAGTAACCAGATGACAAACTAAAGGTCCCAAGCATGATACGGCGTTTGACCTCATTGCCAAAGCCTTGACTACGAGTGTTCACGTAGATATCATCCAAGTTTTTAGCATCTTCTGCACGGAAACCATAGCGAATACCGTCGAAACGTTGCAAGTTTGAAGACGCTTCTGAAGAAGCGATGATATAGTAAACGGCAACACCGTATTTAGAGTGTGGCAAGCTGACTTCTTCAACAGTTGCTCCCAATTTTTCAAAATGTTTCGCCGCATTAAGGATAGTTTCTTTGACTTCTGGATCAATCCCTTCACCGAGGTATTCCTTCGGAAGGGCAATCTTCATGCCTTTAATGTCCTGACCAATCTTAGAAGTAAAGTCTGCTACACGAACAGGCGCTGAAGTTGAATCCTTGGCATCTTCACTGGCAATGACATTGAGCAATTGTGCATTTTCCTTAACCGTTGGTGAGAAAGTACCAATTTGGTCAAGTGAGCTACCAAAGGCAATGAGACCAAAACGTGAAACCGTTCCATAAGTTGGTTTGAGACCAACAATCCCGTTAAAAGCAGCCGGTTGACGGATGGAACCACCTGTATCTGAACCAAGGGACAAACGGACTTGCCCTGAAGCTACAGAAGCTGCTGAACCACTAGAAGATCCACCAGGCACCTTGCTGTGGTCCCATGCATTTTTAGTCGCTCCATAGTAAGATGTTTCACCAGATCCACCCATGGCAAATTCATCCATGTTGGTCTTCCCGATGACAATCATATCTTTGGCTTTGGCATTGGCAACAGCTGTCGCATCAAAGATTGGCTCGTAGTTATAGAGCATTTTTGAAGCCGCAGTTGTCAAAATGCCATCTGTTGAGATATTGTCTTTGACAGCGAGTGGAATCCCTGACAGAAGGTTATCTGCATCGATCCCTTTTTCATCAATAGCCTTAGCTTGCGCAAGAGCAGTTTCTTCGGCCACCGTTACAAAGGCATTGACTGCTTCTTCACGCTCCTTGATATCATCAAGCGTCGCTTGTGTCAATTCAGTTGCCGAAATTTCCTTAGAGACAAGGAGGTCGTGCAACTCTTCAATGGTTTTATTGTTGAATGACATTAGGCATCTCCTCCATCTTCTAGGATAGCTGGTACCTTGATGTAGTAATTATCTTTTTCAGGTACATTTTTAAACAAGCGGTCACGGTTTGTCCCTTTTTCAGCAACATCCGGACGCAATACGGTCTTACGATCCGCCATAGTCGTTGTTGGGGCAACGCCGGTTGTGTCCACTTCTTCCAACAATTCCACCATGTCGACAATCTTAGACAAGGTTGTCGCAAACTCAGCTGTCTCTTCTGGAGAGAATTTCAATTTTGAAAGATTGGCAACGTGGGTTACCTCTTCTTGCGTAATTTTCATCTTGCTTCCTTTCGTGAAATGATGATTTTTCAATACCTTCTATTTTACCATAATTTAGCCTATTTTGCTTGGAGGATATAAAAACTGTAGTAACTTTTTTGTCACTACAGTTTACAGAGATAGAGCTTTTTCAAAACACTTATCGTATGGCTATCAAGAGCTTTCTCCAAGCCTCTAGAATTTCAGGTTTCAAATACTGTTTTGCCAGGTCATATGAAACTTGGTGCATAGACTCAAGATCACTTTCTAAGGCAAATACAATTTTGTCCGCCATCTGAGAAACAAGCAGGTCCTCATCCATAGTCTCGCTATAAGGAACCAGATAGCCATTCTCACCATCTTTGATGAAGGTTGGATTACCGTAACGGGCATCAAAACCAACCAGGGCTAAAGCTGCTCCTACCGCTTCCATCAGAGTCAAACCAAAGGTCTCCCACTGAGAGGTAGTGACATAAAGTTAATACTGTGGGTAGACGTCACGCAAATCCGCATGTCCTCTAAGTTGAATGTAATCATTTGCCCCAAGAGTATTAATCAGATCTTGTAGATTCTCTTGCTCCCCACCTTTACCGTAGATGTCAAAGCGAAGATTAGGTTCTTTTTGATGGGCAAGGGCAACGGCTCTTATAGCTAAATCCGCCCAGATTCACTCCAAAAAGTGGTGACAAATCCTGCGTAAAAATCATATCACAATCCAAATAGAGAACACGATCTTCTTGAACAAACTCAGGAATCGCATAACGGAAAAAAGTCGCATAATGAATATGCGCACTTGGAAGCGAAAAATGTTTAAAGCTTTCTGCAGACACACGACAATTAAGAATTTCAGAATCAATAGCCTCTAAACGACGATTCATCAGCGTAACCATTCTGTTGGTAAATTCTCATTTAGCACATAAATTTTCCACTACCCTTGGGTGTACACACAAGATTTAAGAGCTACTCTAATTTTTCCATACAGGATAGCTCAGATACAAATACAACTGATTTTTACCCATGTTTTCTCCCTCTCAAACTCTAATAAAAATATCATTTTTTAGAAAACATTACAATCTCTATTCCTTACAAAAAAGCCAACCCTAAGGCTGACTTTAAATGAAGATCAATTTTCTCTTAGTGCTCGTTAATTGCATAAAATAGGATTCAGACTAACATATGGCTTAAAAACCAAACACCTCTCAACTCATAGTGTCATGGGTCGAGACTCATACCCTATTCTACAGAGGCACCGTTACTTGCGATAACTTCTTTGTACCAGTTAAATGATTTCTTCTTAGAGCGTTTAAGGCTACCATTACCATCGTTGTCACGGTCTCACATAGATGAAGCCATAACGTTTCTTCATTTCACCAGTTCCGGCAGAAACAAGGTCGATACAACCCCAAGTTGTGTAGCCCCAAAGCTCTACACCATCTTCATTGATTGCATCACGCATGGCCTTGATGTGGGCTGCCAAGTAGTCGATACGATAATCGTCTTCAACATAACCATTTTCATCTGGTGTATCCACAGCACCAAGCCCATTTTCAACGATAAACATCGGTTTTTGGTAACGATCCCAAATAGCATTGAGGGTAATACGAAGGCCTAGTGGGTCAATTTGCCAGCCCCACTCTGAAGCTTCCAAATAGGGATTTTTAATAGAGGCAAAGATATTTCCAGCAGTCTTTCATTAACTTCTGGATCACCTGAAGCCACACGACTTGCATAATAAGAGAAGGAAATAAAATCAACAGTATGCTCTTTAAGAAGGGCCAAATCTTCTTCCGTCATCTCAAGCTCAATGCCATCACGTTCCCACTGTTTCTTAGCATAATTTGGATACTCTCCACGAGCTTGAACATCAGTAAAGAAATAGCTACTACGGTCTTCTTGCATGGCTGCCCAGTAGTCACGTGGATGGGCTGTATTTGGATAATATTGACCTGCTGCCAACATACAACCGACCTTATTTTCAGGGTCAATCTCATGGGCCAACTTCGTCGCCATAGCTGAAGCTACCAACTCATGGTGAGCTGCTTGGTATTTAACCTGCTCCTCATTCTCACCCTCTTCAAAGCAGAGTCCTGCTCCCATAAATGGTGCATGGAGAATCATGTTGATTTCATTGAAAGTGAGCCAGTACTTAACCAAACCTTTATAACGTGTGAAAAGAGTACGGCAAAGATTTTCATAGAAATCAATCATCTTACGATTACGCCATCCACCATACTCTGTAATCAAGTGCATTGGACAATCAAAGTGCGTAATAGTTACTAAGGGTTCGATGCCATGTTTGTGACATTCCTTGAATAGGTCCTCGTAAAAAGCTAGCCCAGCTTCATTTGGCTCAGCCTCATCACCCTTAGGAAAAATACGTGACCAAGCAATAGAAAGTCGATAAGTCTTAAAGCCCATTTCACCAAAGAGAGCAATATCTTCCTTGTAACGGTGGTACATATCAATGCTTTCCTTAGCTGGATAAAAATAACCATCCTCAAAATCAAACATCTTGCGACGTCCAGTAATAATCGAAAGGCGATCCTCGCCAATTGGCACCACATCAACATTGGCTAATCCACGCCCATCAGCATCATAGGCACCTTCACATTGGTTGGCTGCTGTAGCACCACCCCACAAAAATCCGTCAGGAAAAGTTAGTTTTTAGTCATTATTCTACCTCTTATATATTTCTACTTGATATAGTAATAGTATACAATACCCTGTAAACGTTTTCTTGTAGTAAACTACGGAAAACTGATAGTATCCTATGATTTCAGACAAAGAATTGAGAGTAAGACTTATTCCTACATTCGATAAGAACTGAATTTCAATCCTCTCACCATTATTACGATTATCAAAAAAAGAGTAAGAACCAACTCTTACTCTACAATTGTTGCTCCAAGAACATTTTTTAAATGCCCAATAGCAAAGTCATGTGCTTCAGGTGTCAAGGAGGCTGTTGCACTCTCTACCACCTCGATATCATAGCCCAAATTATAAGCATCAATAGCCGTATGTAACACACAAATATCCGTTAAAACTCCCGTCAAAACAACTGTCGTCACACGACGCTCACGCAAACGAATATCCAAATCTGTTCCTGAAAAAAGCCGAATAGTGACGTTTGTCCATCCAAAAAGACACGATTGTCATCCTGATGGCATCATATACACCAGCTAACTTACCATAAAGTTCTCGTCCGTCTGTCCCTGCAATATTGTGAGGCGGAAATAGTTTAGTCTCAGGATGGAAAGTATCCCCCTCATCATGTCGGTCCATGGCAACAAAGATATAATTTCCATTGTCATAAGCTTCTTGCGTTACCTGAGCAATACGATCTTCAATGGCTTGGGCAGGCTTACCAGCCGTCAACTTCCCATCATCTGCCACAAAATCATAAGAGTAATCAATTGAAATCAATGCCTTGGTCATAAAACCTTCTCCTTTTAAAAAAGTGCGGCGACCTCAGCCTACCTCACTTCTATTCAATGTTTTATTCGTATTCTTTCAATTTGTCATAGATACCTTCGTTAAGGACTTTAAGATAAGTTCCTTTCATACCAAGCGAACGACTTTCAATAATACCAGCTGATTCTAATTTACGAAGAGCATTAACAATAACAGAACGAGTGATTCCGATACGGTCCGCGATAACAGAGGCTGTCAAACGACCTTCTAAACCGTCCAACTCATTCAAAATAGCTGAAACTGCCTTGATTTCTGAGTAAGACAAGGTGTTAATAGCCATATTAATAGCTGTTTGTTTACAGAATCGTTTCTTCCAAGTTTTCTGTTTGAAGATTCAACAATTGTAAACCAACTACTGTAGATGCAATCTCAACCAAGATAAGGTCGTCGTCCACAAAATCATGGTCGTTACGCCAAATAATGAAAGAACCAAGACGCATACCACCACCATAGATTGGTGCAATTGTCGTTAAACCGTCTGGAAAATCATCTTTTGATTCCACTGGGAAGATGGTCAAGTCACTGTCAATACCGATATTTTCTTGAGTATCATAAACACGGCTGATACCACGTGTGTATTCCTCTGGAAGTTGTTTCGCTTCAAAAAACTCTTCCACACGGTCAGTGTTGGTTTTGTATTTCATAGCAAAACCAAGGAGAGCACCACCACCATTTACGATAGCAGCATTACAATCAATAATATCTGCCAACTGAGCAGCCATGTTGTTGTATGGAAGATCTCCTTCCAAGCTATCTACTGAGCGTTGCAAGATAGAAGTAATTTTACGTGTTTTAGCCAGCAAATTCGCCATTTTTATTATCTTCACTTTCTATTTATAATCTTAATAATCTCAGGTCCTGTACCAAGCATATCCGTTAAGACCCGCTAGCCCTATCATTATAGCACACCTGACCTAAAAATTGCAAATAATTGTCTGAAAATTATTTATTATTCTACTATTCATTATATTATGTCTTTTTCAAGGAAAACGTTCGGATTTTAGGTAAAAACGACTCCTTTTTAAGCAAGATAAAAACCGGACAAGCCTTTTTGTCCAGTTTTCACGAATTTAGCGCTTGTAATATGACAAAAACACGTTCGATTTTATTTTCAAGATCAGCCAATTCTTCCACACGAGGAAGGTAGACAATACGGAAGTGGTCCGGTTCATTCCAGTTAAAGCCTTTTCCTGGAACCAAGAGGACCTTTTCCTTCTTCAAGAGACGAAGACAGAACTCTTCATCATCGTCAATATCATACATGTTACGGTCAATCTTAGGGAAAATGTAAAGACCTGCATCTGGCTTAACAGCTGTAAGTCCTGGAATATCGTTTACTGTGTTTGTAATAAACTCACGTTGTTCATAAATACGACCACCAGGAATCAGGAGCTCATCAACAGATTGGTAACCCCCAAGTGAGGTCTGAATTACGTGTTGAGAGAGCACATTAGAACAAAGGCGCATATTGGACAACATATTAAGCCCTTCAATATAGCCCCGAACATTCTTCTTAGGCCCAGAAAGAACCATCCAACCCACACGGAAACCACAAATACGGTGAGATTTAGAAAGACCATTCATAGATACGCAGAAAACGTCTGGTGCAAGACTTGCAATAGCAATGTGCTTCTTACCATCCATAACCAAGCGGTCATAAATCTCATCCGCAAAGATAATCAAATCATTTTGACGTGCAATATCAACAATCTGTTCAAGAACATCTTTAGGGTAAAGAGCACCTGTAGGGTTATTCGGATTGATGATAACAATAGCCTTAGTATTTGATGTAATCTTTGATTTGATATCATCAATGTCTGGATACCAGTTAGATTTTTCATCACAGACATAGTGCACAGCGTTACCGCCAGCTAGACTGACACAGGCTGTCCAAAGAGGATAGTCTGGCATTGGAACCAAGACTTCATCACCATCATCAAGCAAGGCCTGCATAGACATGGAAATCATCTCTGAAACACCGTTACCAATATAGATATCATCGATGTCTACATTTTGGAAACCCTTAAGCTGGCAATACTGCATAATAGCCTTACGAGCTGAGAAAATCCCCTTACTATCCGAATACCCCTCACTGTTACGAACATTCATAATTAAGTCACGAATAACTTCATCTGGTGCTGTAAAACCAAATTCCGCAGGATTTCCTGTGTTCAGACGGAGAATTTTTTCACCGTTTGCAATCATACGGTTGGCCTCATCCAAAACTGGACCACGAATATCATAGGCAACGTGTTCCAACTTTGATGATTTATCAAATGTTTTCATAAGTTAATCCTTTCAAAAGATACTAAAGCAGATACATCTAGTAGAAAATAAAAAATTCAACACCTGATGGAGATTTCTACTTTTATTGACACCAACTTTAGGCTCGGCCATTTCATTTGGTATCATTTCTGAAGACTTGTCTTCCTCTTTTTTAATTATCATGTTTCTTACGAAGCTAATAACAGATTGTATTATACCTCTTTTTCAAGCAATCTTCAATTTTTAGATAATACTGAAATCTTCACATTACCAAGAGCATCCTAAAGTAAGCAGTCAAAAAGATTTTCAGAAAAATCTATAACAACGCTTTCATTTTTAGATTAAAGGAGTATAATAAAGCTAAAGATAGGGAGGTAGAAAGCTTATGTCTCAACAATATGAACGTATTATGGTAGCTATCGACGGTTCTTACGAATCAGAACTGGCCTTTATTAAAGGTGTGCACGTTGCAAAACGTAATAATGCTCAGTTACTATTGGTACACGTTATCGATACACGCGCCCTTCAAAGCGTTGCGACTTTCGACTCTTATATCTATGAAAAACTAGAAGACGAAGCTAAAGCTGTTTTGGCTGACTTTGAACGCCAAGCCAGAGAAGCTGGTTTAACCAAGATTCGCAAAGTTATTGAGTTCGGTAATCCTAAGAGCCTCTTGGCTGTTGATATCCCTGATAAGGAAAATGTTGACCTTATTATGGTTGGTGCCACTGGTCTCAATACTTTTGAGCGTTTGCTTATCGGTTCATCTTCTGAGTACATTCTCCGTCACGCAAAAGTTGACTTGCTCATTGTTCGTGATTCTGAAAAAACGCTATAGTCACCTCTCACAAGCACCTACGGTGCTTTTCTCATCTAAAAAGAACTGAGTTATTAATCTCGGTTCTTTTTCTTGTTCTATTTTTCAGACTTTGCTGATTCAGACACAGCTTCTGACTCTGAAGTTGCTTTGCTTTCTTCTACCAAGGCTTCGCTAACAGATTGACTAGAGGCACTTGATTGTTCCAAAACAAGACTAGTTGAAAGGCTCTCGCGTTCTGCTTCCTGACTAAGGCTTGCTTCAACAATCATCAGTTCCTTTTGACGTTCTGTTTCACGAAGATACTCACGTTCTTCTTGTTCTTCCTGACGTCGTCTTTCTTGCTCACGTCTTTGAGCTTTCTGACGTTCACGCTTAGCATGGCGTTTTTGCGTCTCATCAATCAAGACCTTAGTATTGTCTTTAATATGCATCCACTTAATAAGACGAACCAAGAGTCTCCATAGGAAAACAATAATCGATTCTGCAAAAAGAAGAATCTCAACCAGAATAACACCTAGCAAGCTCCAAGCCATGAAGAGTGTAATCAATAATTGCGTGAAAATCTTCTTCAAGTCACCCAAATGATTGTTGTGAATATTAAGAGTCTCAAGGAAAAGATCTAAAATTCCTTGCAAGAGGTGTGATTTAACAGATTTATCTCCCTCTAAGCTCAAATCCGTTTGGACTTCTGCCGGAGTAACAACGGTCAAGTCACCATCTTGGTAGACGTCAATACGGTCTCCTAATTTTATATCAAAATCAAAAAGCGTGCGATCTATTTTCTTAAGTCGCCCGTCAGGATGACTGAGATAAACAAAGTCATCATCAAACTTTAAAATACGAAACATAATTTACCTGCTCTTTATTACTCCTTAAATAATAGCAAACTTAAAAAGCCCTTGTCAAAGCTCATTCTTTTAATCAAGGTTTTAACCCCGATACGATTCTTATACTCTTGATAGGTTTCCGTATGCATAAGAGCCTTAGCATTTTTAACCCGATCTGCAGTTGGTGGTTTAACCCCTTCCAAAGGATATGGAATACCGAGCTCACGCCATTTAAACTCACCCATTGTATGATAGGGAAGAATTTCAAATTTATCGACATTTTTCAAGGTCTTTACAAACTCACCAAGCTTAACCAAGTGTTCGTCAAAGTCTGTCAAGCCAGGTACCAAAACATGACGAATCCAAACCGGTACTTGTTTATCAGACAGATATTGAGCAAATTCCAAAATATTCTTATTAGGTTGACGAGTCACAAACTTGTGTTGTTCGGGGTCAATCTCTTTGATGTCAAGTAGGACCAAGTCTGTCACAGCCAAAAGTTTGTCAACAACTTCATGATACTCAGGAGTATTGCGGTAAACAAACCCACAAGTATCAAGCGTACAATGAATTCCTAGTTTCTTAGCTTCTGTAAAGAGGGCAGTGACAAAATCAATCTGAAGCATGGCCTCACCACCTGATACAGTGATACCACCATGCTCACCCCAGAAATGACGGAAACGAAGAGCTTCATCTAAGACATCTTCAACTGTACGCTCAACAGCCTTATTTGACTCCATTGCCCACGTGTCTGGGTTATGGCAATATTGGCAACGCATCTTACAGCCTTGCATGAAAACAATAAAACGGATACCAGGACCATCTACAGATCCAAAACTTTCGGTTGAATGAACAAGTCCAGTCACCTGACTGTAATCAATTTCTGCCATGGCAGCCTCCTTGAAAACGCTTTTTACATGATTTTATTATACCTCTTTTATCGGAAACATGCTCCATATCTGCCTGAATTCAAGCAAAGGTTATACTATAATACATCTAAAATTAAATGATCTATACTATACCAGAAGAAAAAAAGTAAAAGCTGGAAGAATCCAGTTTTTGTATTATCTATACGATTAGGCACGTTTCTTAAATCCCAATAAAACTGCAGAGCAGGAAGAATGTTCCTACAAATATCAAGATTACAGTTGATGCTTCACCGAGTCTTGGGAAGAATGACTTCTTTGCCTTTAGCATCTTTACCAGTCAATGTACCGTCAGCATTCACTTTGAATCCTGTACTTCAGGAGCAACAAGACTTTTTGTACCGTCATTATCAGGCAACAACAAGTTAACTATTTTTGTGTAAAAAAACGATTGTTTGACCAGCTACTGTGATAACTGGTACTGCTGGTGTTACAGTAACAACAGGTTGACCATTAAGGTTGACTGAAGGAACTTCAGGTGATTAAGGGGCCTCACTTGTATTTATATCTGTATCAGTTTTTGGCTGCATAAGAACAGTATCATTTGTCGCAATGCCGGCATCTGCAAAAAAGTTACTGATAGAAAATCTTCTAGAGTAAGGGTGAGTAAAAAGTAAGCTACTATGTATAGAATATAGAGATTTTTAGAAGTTATTAAGATTCTCCTTTTTCATTTATCAGTTAATTTATATTCTGTCACAAAAAGAAATAGAGAAGCGTTTTTAATCAAAATCTTATTTATTTTTATTCTTAATCTACCATCATTTCAAAAACCTGTTTAAATTACTTCAAAAACAAGGTCGTAGGCCAATAATAACTAGATGTTTTATTGAAATATAAAAAGCATAGCGATTTTCATACATTTTCTAATCTAATTACATCTATTAAAAATATTTATCAAAAGATAATAAAAAAGCGCTTCCTATTCAAAGGAAAGAAGGCGCTCAATTATCATTATCTTACTTTTTAGCTCTAGTCTTTTCTAATCTAAAAGCTGGTAAATTCTATTCTCCCTGCTTCTTCTGGAGCTGCTGTGATAATTACTTTAAGTTTGGTTACGCGACCATCCTTAACCTTATCGTTAATAAATTCAAGATGTTTGTCCTTGTTGATAACTTCGTAATGTTCCTTGACTTCTTGAGTAGGAATTGCTCCTACACCAGTCAAATAATAGCCTGCGATAGTATCAACATCATCACTTTCAAGCTCTGTGTCAAAGTGTTCATTGAAGTCATTAAGAGTCATAGCCCCCTCAACAATATAGGTATTCTCTCCTATTTCACGAACTTCCACACTAGCTTTATCTGTTTCGTCATCAATTTCACCTACACGATTTCTTCCAAAAGATCCTCGAAGGTCACCAGACCAGCCACACCACCATATTCATCAAGCAAAATGGCCATTTGATTATTGGTGTTACGAAAGGCTGCCAAGAGGTCATCAACGAAAATTGTTTCGGGAACAAAGAGGGGGTCATTCATGATGCGGCGAAGCTTAACATTCTCAAAACCAAGCTCATAACCCGCTTGAAGGAGGTTTTTAGTATGGATTACACCGATAATTTTATCCTTATCATCTTCGTAGACAGGGATACGAGAGAAGCTTTGCTTTAGAATGGCTTGGATATTTTCCTGAGTGTTGTCTTCAATATCAATCATGAAGGCATCTGTACGAGGAACCATGACTTCACGCGCCATTAATTCATCAAGAGAAAAGACACCTTGAAGCATTTCGATTTCTTCAGCCTCAAGTGTATCTTCGCTCTTGGTCAACATGTACTCGATCTCATCACGAGTCATCTGCTCATCCGCATCATCAAAGTCATAGGCGTTAAACGAGACACAAGATTTGTCGATGCTGAAAGAATCCAAACAAAGGGACTAACAATCTTACCAGTAACAATAATGACAGGCGCTGAGTAGATGGCTAGATTTTCTTTAAGATTCATGGCAATACGCTTAGGATAAAGCTCACCAAAAAACAGATAGAAATGTAAGTCAAGATCACCAAAAGATACCACGCTACCTGCTGTTTTGAGCTCAGGCTACGTGGCCAAACCAGGTCGCTATGACTGCTCCTAGCGAAGCAGAGAGACTGGCCCCTTGCAAAAGACTGATAAAAGTAATACCAACCTGAATAGTCGATAAGAAGTTATTGGGATTTTCAAGAACCTTGAGCAGGCGAATAAATTTCTTATCGCCTTCTTCAGCCTTTTTGTTCCACACGTGAACGGTTTAGTGATACTAAAGCCATCTCAGACGCTGAGAAAAAGGCCGTAAGCAAGGTTAAAATTAGTAATAAAATAAATTGAAATAATAAGGACTGACCACTAGAGTCTTCCATTTTATCTTCTCCTCTAAAAAAAATTCTGACTTCCATTATATCACAATTTTTCCAATATAGGTTCCTATTTTATGCTATAATTAGAGTAATTTATCATCGAAGGAGAGACTTATGTCACTTATACGCTTAGAAAATGTCAGCTTGGTTCGCCAAGGAAAAACACTCTTGTCCGATCTTAACTGGACAGTTGAAAAAGGCCAGACCTGGGCTATCCTTGGACTTAATGGTGCAGGGAAATCAACACTTCTACGCTTATTGACAGCTGAATTCTTTCCTTCTGAAGGTCATGCTGAAATACTTGGCTATGCCTTTGGTAACGGGGACATCACGGGTCTTCGCAAACATATCGGTATTGTCAGTTCCTTCATCACTGAACGTCTGCCTAAGCATATGACCGCTGAAAAAATCGTCCTTACTGGTAAATACAAGAGCTCAATCCTCTACAAGGCATATGGGGATAAGGAGTTGCAAGAAGCTAAGGACATGCTGACCTCACTTGGTGCTGGGGATTTGATAGGTCGTAAATACCACGGCCTCTCTCAAGGAGAAAAACAAATTTGTTTGATTGCTCGCAGTCTCATGGAAGATCCTGACATCATTATCCTTGATGAAAGCTGACTGTTGGCTTGGACCTATTTGCTCGTGAAAAAGCTCTTGCGTCAGATTGATCGTATCACCTCGCTTCTCATGTCCACTGGTTCTTTCATCCTCATCACGCTGAGAAATCACTGAAAACATGGACCATATTCTCCTACTCCGTCAAGGAAAAATCGTAGCACAAGGACCCAAAAATGATGTCATCACACCAGAAGTTTTAGCTGACTTCTACCAAAACCCTGTTCAAATTATTCCAATTGATGACCATCGTTTTTACATTAACCCACTTCTCTAAAAACCGATCAATATTAGCTTGATTTAGGGCTAATTTACGAATAACATTAAAGAAACAAGTCCCTTAGACTATAAGCCTGGGGGATTTGTTCTTTCATCATTACTTCTCTTTTATTTGAGATACGCCATACAAAATTAAAGCTGGAAGGACAAGGTGTTCTATAGACGTTCTTGAATAAAATAAATAGTGCAGCGACTATATATAAGCGGCTTTTGTCAGAGATTTTACTGTGTGAGAAAATCTTTTGACTTTTACCAATTTAATAACAAAACAGTTCTTTTTTTGACCGAATAGATTCTAAGATTAACCACATAGACATATGATATTGTCCGAAAGCTACCCTTTCGATACATTAGTAAGTGTTAGATATAGAAAAAGAGGTAGAAACATGACTAAAGTAACAGGTTTTGGATTAATCCCTACAGCAGTAACAGTTATCATTTACAGTATTCCCGGCTTCCCAAAAATAGAGAGTCCCCTTGGGCCACTCTTTCCAGTTGCCTTATTGATCTTCTTTACAATTGAGAATCTCATGAAAAAAGATTATAAGTCTAGCCTCATTAGTGCCTTGATTGGGCTGATGATTGCTAATGCAATCTATGACCTACTCCCTATTCCTACCGAAACTCTGATTGTTGCCGGTATCCTAGTAGGCCTAGGATTGGGCTGTCTCTTTCCTGACCACGATAATGAAAAAAACAAACATCATAACCACCCGTCTAACGGGTGGTTTGACCAAGGGCTATAAGCCCATAATACCAGCCAGCGCCTAAAGACGCGCTGGCTTTCACTTTGTTCAAGCCTTATTGCTTTTGACTCGTCACAAGCCTCTCAAAGAGGCATTCGCATTACTTACCGTTATCCCTAAAGGAATTTTCATATTCTTTCACGCTTAATTTATCTAAAGCGATATCATGCTTCTCTTGTTCCTGAATATATTTCTTAATTGTGGCTTCATTAAGTCCTACCGTACTTACATAATAACCTTCTGCCCAAAAATGTCTGTTCCCAAATTTATATTTTAAATTGGCGTGTTTATCAAACATCATTAATGCACTTTTACCTTTTAAATATCCCATAAAACTAGCTACACTCATTCGTGGTGGAATACTTACTAACATATGGACATGATCTGGCATTAAGTGGCCTTCTATTATTTCAACGCCTTTATGCATAGTCTATGAAAAATCTCTCCCAGACTACTCCTATATTGATTATAGATTATTTTTCGTCTATACTTAGGTGTAAATACAATGTGGTACTTACACATCCATTTTGTATGTGATAAACTGTGAGCTTTTTGCGCCATAGTCTTAACTCCTTCCGCTTTACAATTGGCTTGAACACCTATATTGTAACTCGTTTGGAGTGTTTTTGTTATGACGGTATAACCTTCGATGCGCACCCGCATAGCGGGTGGTTTATCTGTTTCGCACCTTCGGAGCGAAACGGACTTAAAGTCACATAAAATTAAAAGAAGCCAAATTAATAACTTGGCTTCTTTTTTACTCTAAATTCTTTCTTAAGCTCCCCTTCGGGCCAGATTAATCATATCATAGGTCAAAGTATTGCTTGTTTCTTTGAGAGAATAGTCCTCCAAAGTATTGACTTCCTTACGAAGCTGTTTGGCATAACGACTAGAAATAAGCTCAGCCTGTTCATATTCGTTGATAACCTTACGTTCCAAATAATAGCCTCGCAACATTTCATCAACATTGTCTGGATTTAAGTGGGTGATAACCCTCTCGACAAAGGCTCCTGATTGGATAATTTTCAGCCTCTCGAAGTCGACTGCGTTTCAAATAAGACAAAAAGATCTGAATGATAGACACCTTCCAGGTTGCTCAAGGCTTCCAAAACCTGCTCAGTATTTGTTAAATAAAGCTCAGTCATATGGTCACGATTTTCCTCCGTCAATCGAGGACCTCGCCTATTCTCCTCTTGTTCAATTCGAAACTTGAAGGTAAGAGCTAAGTGCAAAATTCTACGAAGGCCACGAACGAAAACAGCAAAGGCATAAGAGAGACTAGAAACAAAACCTCGGTTAATACGACGCTCTAAGCCCTTGATATAACGTTGGTAGAGATTGTATTCGAGTTCTGAAATCTTACCCTTCTTGTAGGCATATTCCAGACCCTCACTCTCAATTTCCATAATCATGACTCGGATATTGGCCAACTCTTTTTTGACATCATTTGATTCCTGCTCCAAGATTAAATCTTCCAAGCGTTGATTGTAGTTGTCAATAGTAGCATAGACAGATCCTTGATTAGTTGACTGTTTTAGATCTTTTTCCAACTCACCGACCACATCATTAAGAATAGCAATCTGCATATAATGGTTGGTCGTATGCGCTGGTCCAGTGGCTAGCTTAGGTAGGACTAAAATACCTATCAAGAAGCTCAGTAGCGTAACACCCGCTACCGTAAAGAGTAAGAGACTGTGTTCTAGCGCAGTCATATTAGCAATCGGAAGCAAAAGGATTGTTGCAATCGAAACCGTTCCTTTTACGCCAGAAAAGTCAAAAGCGTAGCACCCTTCCATATTTTTTTCAATGACCGTTTGGTCCGCCAAGCTCTTTGGGCAAACACTGCGCTAATCATGACAAATCGAATTCCAAACATGATCGCTGTTAACAAGACAATGGCAAGAAACATCCAAAGCGTATCGCAAGTACTGATAGACAGTACTGGGGTTGCTAAGGTTGGCAGTTCCGTCCCCAGAAGGAAAAAGACCATACCATTAAGCATGAAGGTAATGGTTCCCCAAATCGTATGGGAAACACTATCCAGTTTGGCATCAAAAACGGTGATTTTTGAAACGGCTAGCAAGCGAAATCCCTGCTACGACAACAGCAATAATTCCAGAAGCATGAATTTCCTCGGCTACAAAATAAGAGGAGATCGGTAGTACCAGCTCTAGTAAGAGAGCACCTGTGACATCTGCAGCATCCATATTATCCAAAAATGGTCAAAAGAGGCGATTAAATAGGGCTGTAATCAAGCCAACCAAAAACCACCAAGCACAGAGATAACCAAATTCCAGCTCGCATCCAGGAGGGAGAAGGCACCCGTTGTCAAAGCGGTCACTGCCACCTGAAAGGCGACCAAGCCAGAGGCATCATTCAGCAAACCCTCTCCCTGCAGAATATAACTAATCCACTTTGGAAAACTGAAACGTTTAGAAATAGCGGAATAGGCAACCAAATCCGTTGGACCAAGAGCGGCACCGATTGCTAGACAGGCAGACAAGGGCACCGAAGCAGGCAAGACGGCCTTAGCAAGATAGCCGATTCCCAGTGTAGACACGAAGATGACTGGAAAGATCAAAAATAGAATGAGTTTCCAGTTACGGAGAATACTGGTAATGTCACTCTCTTCGCCCTCACGAAAAAGCAAGGGAGCAATAATAAACGCTAGAAAAAGTTCCGTTTCAAGCTCAAAAACTTCCCCCTTAAGAAGAAAACCAATACCAACCCCAAAAATAATTTGAATCAAAGGTAGGGGAAGACGTGGAAAGACACGATTGATAACGTTCGATAAAATCAAGCTAAAAAAGAACAAGCAAAGCTAATGATAAATGCATAGTTCCTCCTAACCTTCCTTATGACAACAGTTTGAGAATAGTTCTTTTTGCTTGCGAATTTTTTTATCAATGGCAGTCACGTCTTCTTTTGCTAAAAGTTTATGGCAACGTTCGACCTCAAGACTAGCTAACTTTTTCTTAATTTTAGCCGTTTTACGATTATCAACCTTTTTCAAAGTATCTTCGGCACTTTGCTTATCTATATATTTGGCCTGCATATCTGCAAGCTTTTCTTTAATATCTGTAATCATTGTAATTTCTCCAACATCACCAAAAATGGTGGGGTATTAATTTGATTAAGGGGTTGGTAAAGCATGGCTGTAAAATCACGCTGGTCCAAACCGATAACGTACTCGAGCACAGCATCCTTCTCCATATCGCCGCCATCATGACCATAGTAAATCATAATAGCTAAACGACCACCCACCTCTAGACGATCAAGAATCTTCTCAATGGCCTCAAGAGTCGTGTGGGGTTTGGTAATAACACTCTTATCTGCAGATGGCAGGTAGCCCAGATTGAAAATAGCTGCACGAATAGGTTCCGTGACATAACGGTCCAGATTTTCATGGCCATCTAAAATAAGTTGCGCATTTTCAATTTCCAAGTCCGACAAGCGTTGACGAGTCTTTTCGAGCGCCTGCTCCTGCACGTCAAAAGCATAGACCTTCTTGGCAAGGCCAGCCAGAAAGGCTGTATCATTACCGTTTCCCATGGTTGCATCAACAGCAACACTCTCGTCATCCAGCACTTCTGCTAGAAAGTCATGAGACAGATGAATTGGTAGTTTAATCATGCTTTCTCCTCCTTCTCGCTAGCTGCTTTGCACCCTTGCCATGAGTCACGACGTTCCATCTCTTTGTCAATAGCATTGAGGACTTCCCACTTATTGAGACTCCACATAGGACCAATCAACATATCTCGCGGCGCATCACCAGTGATTCGATGAATAACGATATCCTCAGGGATGATTTCCAACTGGTCACAGATGATGGACACATACTCTTCCTGACTCAGTAATTTAAGACGTCCCTCGTGGTAGTCTCTTTGCATACGGGTATTAGTCATCAAGTGGAGCAAATGAAGCTTAATTCCTTGAATGTCATTATCAGTTACGCAACGGCGAACATTTTCCACCATCATCTCGTGGGTTTCCCCTGGCAGCCCATTAATCAGATGCGATACAATCTCAGCCTTTGGCGCACGCTCACGCACGCGCTTAACCGTCTCCACATAGAGATCATAACTGTGTGCTCGGTTAATAAGCTCCGACGTCTCTTCATAAGTCGTTTGCGAGCCAAGTTCAACGGTCACATGCATACGTTCTGTGAGTTCTGCCAGATAATCAATCACATCGTCTGGCAAACAGTCTGGACGGGTACCGATATTGATTCCAACAACACCAGGCTCATTGATAGCCTGTTCGTAGCGTTCCTTAATAACCTCAAGCGGCGCGTGGGTATTGGTAAAATTTTGAAAATAAACCAGATATTTCTGAACTACGGCCACTTGCGGTGCATGAAGTCAATCTCATGAGTAAAACTGCTCACGAATCGAAAGTGCCTCAGGAGCTACAATAGCTCACCAGACCCCGATACTGTGCAAAAGGTACAGCCACCGTGAGCAACTGTTCCATCACGGTTGGGACAATCAAAGCCCGCATCTATTGGTAGTTTGAAAATCTTTTCGCCAAAAATCTCACGATAGTAATCATTGACTGTTCTATAACGTTTTTTCATAAAGCCTATTATAACACTTTGCCCTAAAAAAGAGGCTCTATAATTTCTGTAGTGGGTAAAACCACTGTAGAGATTATAGAGCTTTTTAAGTGTAGACAAAAAGTCCCATAAGAACTATAATGAAAAGCAACCAAACCATCATTAGGAAGAACTTATGAGACTTATTAAGAATACCACAGAACTAATCGGAATTAAAGACCAAAATATCAAGATTTCACTTGTTTTTGAAACTGACACTCATATAGAGATTCAAGCAAAACTTGATTACCCTGCACCATCATGTCCTCATTGCCATGGAAAGATGATCAAGTACGACTTTCAAAAAACTTCTAAAATTCCTCTTCTCGAACAAGCGGGAACGCCGACACTACTACGTCTGAAGAAACGTCGCTTCCAGTGTAAAAATTGTAGGAGAGTCACGGTAGCTGAGACATCAATCGTTGAGAAAAACTGCCAAATCTCCAATCTAGTCCGACAAAAGGTTACACAACTCCTAACTGAGAAGATGTCACTAACGGATATTGCCAGAAGGTTTCGTGTGTCAACGTCCACTGTCTATCGTAAACTCGACCAGTTTACTTTCAAGGAACATTTTGACAAACTCCCAAGGGTTATGTCCTGGGATGAGTTTGGGTTCAAGAAAGGGGAATTGGCTTTTGTGGCGCAGAATTATGAGACAAACGAACTCATAACCATCCTTGATAATCGCCGCCAAACCACTATACGAAACTACTTTTTAAAGTATACATTAAAAGCTCGCCAACAGGTGCAGTTTATCACAATGGATATGTCTGGAGCCTATATCCCACTAGCCAAAAAACTTTTCCCAAACGCCGAAATCATTATTGATCGTTTCCACATCATCCAGCACCTTGGTCGAGCCTTTTTAAAGACAAGAATTGCGATTATGAACCAGTTTGATAAGAAGTCACTACCTTATCAAGCTTTAAAAAATCACTGGAGACTCTTCCAAAAGGACAGCCGTAAACTATCTCTCAACTCTTTTTATTCAAAGACTTTCCGCCAAACTTTAGCACCACATGAAGTTGTTGAGAAGACACTAGGCTTTTCAAAAGAGCTTACTGACTACTATACACTTTATCAGCTCTTGCTTTTTCACTTTCAGGAGAAGAGAGTAGATGAGTTCTTTGAGCTGATGAAGGAAAATAGAAGCAAAGTCAATCACTATTTTCAAAACAGTCTTTAGGACTTTCTTAGACACAAACAATACATCAAAAACGCACTAGAAACAGATTATTCAAATGCAAAATTGGGAGCTACTAACAAGTTGATTAAAGACATCAAACGGTCTGGGCTTCGGTTTTAGAAACTTCATCAACTTTAGAAACGTGTCTTCATCCTCTGAACATAAAAGAAGACCTATCAGGTCCTCTCTAGATATTAGCTTTTCGTCACCACTACAGATTTGACAAGAAGAGCCAGTAAGACTGGGACAAAAATCATGGATTTCTGCCTGTCCCTACTCCCTCTATCTTATTTAGTCTTTTCAAATAGCAATGGCTTCTTGAGCTGTTTAATAGGGACGATACATCCTGGTTCAGTTTCTCAGCAGCTTCCTTAGCCTCTTCGATAGCGTCACCGGCATCCGGATCAGCCATCATTTCCTTGGTTACTGGATTGTTTGGTACGAAGAAAATGTCTGCTACTATCAGCCGCTGATTAGCACCTCACTAGAGGCACCACCGATATCACCAACCGAACCATCCTTTTCAATGGTTCCTGTCCAGCACCATCTTACGGCCAACGAAGATCTCTGACCAGACACCTGATCGTAAATAGCTAAGCACAGCAAGATGACGCTCGGTCCGTCCACACACCAGCATCTTAAACTTAACATTCTCAGGACTCTTGACCTCAGTGTGGTCCATTAGGCCAAATACCAATACCATTTGCCATTGGCGATCTGATAATCTTACGTAGCAGTCTTTTCTTTGTCATCTGTCAGTGCAAGTGACCTTGACCTTTAGACAGCTTAGGTCATACAGACATGTTAATCAGTCGGTAAATGCCAAAGGTCTTGCCATGACAACCGTCACACGTAGTCAGCGATGGTAAGGACGCACCTTGAAGCTCGAATCATCAGCAACCTGAAGCACGCAGACACCCAGAGACTCGAAACTAGCCTCCTTACCAGCCAGAGTCAAGCCCTGATAAATCCTTGGTTTTGAGAAATTCTCCATGTAAAATTGGATTAATACGCAAAGGAAATCTTCACACATCAAGAGTAATGTCCAGCTGCCTCTTCAGCTGTTTGAAGCTTTGCAAAATATTGACTGGTCATAGAGCATCAAGGCCAAAGTCCTCGTTTGAGCGCGCCACACATTGTAGGATCCTTTGGATCATCAGCTTTTCTTATCTACAGTCAAGACTTCCTTGGTATCATAAAGCACCACCCAGGCTCAACATAACACTATTTAGCGGGACGAGAGCAGCAGTGACAAAGCACCGTAAAAATACTTAATAACCACGCTTACATACCGCCACCTCTCTAATACACACTTAGATTTTTGTCTTGTTTGCCACGCTTTGGCCTCCACTTCACACGAACTGCTTGCGGAACATAAGAGCCAATGTTCCTCAAACAACTCAAACTCACATGCGACTCGAGGACTGCAGTCACCTCATGCACTAGCAATCAAATAAACCGCTCTCAAGCCCAGGCGTCGCCAGCCCATATTGAAATAATCCATATTAGCCCTCATAATCAAAATCTGTCGCATCATGCAGGCCTCCTAACCAGATAAGTCACCCTGCAAGATCTCTGGCGAGCATGCACAGCCAGACTATCGTGAACCGTTATAACCTCTGACATTGGGAAAATCTGCCACAACCTCTCTTCCAAGATACGCTTGCAAGAGTCTCAATGTCCCAGGAAGCCCTGCTTATTATTTATTATAAAGATAGTCCAATAGTAGGAAGCTCATCAAAGAGCTTGCTGGCTCTGGCAATAATATCCATATGCTCATTGGTAGTGGACTCAGCAAAGACCCCGTAAACATAGCAATCTTTGTCACAGCATTCCTTTCTACAACTTCCCTATCAAAGGCTAACGCACGTCAAACAGTCACCTTACTTGAGTACCATAGGTTTTCTGCTTCCAAATCCCAAAGTTTGAAATTTCTTCAGGCAGGTCCACAGCCTTATCCGACCACAAAACCAACATAGCACTTCGTCAGCCAAGAGCCCTTGATCCTCAGAATCTGAGTAATATTAGCCACAATCTGTTCTACGGCATAAGGCGGATCTAAAAGCACCAAGTCAACTGACGTCAATTGGGTCCAGTGCACCTCGCTGCATCCATCTTCAAAAAGCTGGAACTGGCTTCTCACTCTTTTGGTTATTTTGATATTTTCCTGAATAATGGCTTGTGCCCGACGGTCTCCACGAGGACAGCAGACGACATGCCACGACCACTAGCCCACAATGGCTAGACTTCCACTCCCAGAAAAGATCCAAAACACGGCATCAAAAGAAAGCGACCAACTCATATTGAAAATGGCACCCTTGACCTTGTCCGATTTGCTGGGACGAGTCGTTTTTGCCTTCTAACGTTTTAAGCGGACGTCCGCCAAAATCACCTGCTACAACACGCAGTCGGTCGCCTCGTTTTTCACTGATTTTTAGTAAGACTTCTCTATTATGCACAAAAACCACACACAGGATGTTGGATCCAAAGGGACTAGACAAACTAAAGACCAGCAAACAAACACAAAAAACTGGCTCTATAATTTCTGTAGTGGGTAAAACCACCATATAGATTATTATAGAGCTTTTTGATCTACAGGACAAAAGTCACAGACGAACTATAATGAAAAGCCAACCAAAACCATCATTAGGAAATGAATACCACAGTAACTAACCGGAATGAAAAGTACCTCAACATCATTATTTCTTTATTATAGACTATGATATGTCAGAAAGCCAATATTCCACTAGCTCGAAAGACCTCTTTTCAAACGACAGGACTCATTATTGAAAGCGTTCCTACATCATCCATCACCTTGGTCGAGCATTCTTAAAAGATAAGAATTGCCATCAGTGAGCCAGTTTGACAAGAAATCGCTATCCTATCGCCTTGAAAAATCACTGAGACTCTTTTTCAAAAGGACATGACGTAGGTTATCTGTAAAATCATTTACTGAAGACCTCTGTCACCACCTAAGTTCACATGAAGTCATTGAGAAATAAGCCATAATAAAAAGGACTATCAAGTCCTCTTATAGATTTTCACATTAACCCACTAAATACTTATACAAGAAAACAGCACAAGCAGATGCAATAAATGGTATGATAACTGGCACAAATGCATACCACCATTGTGAATTTTTTTCTTCTTCCCCTGTAATTGAGTTTGGAAGGAAAGTATATACAAGACGAGGTCCAAGGTCACGCGCAGGATTAAGTGCTAGCCCTACACCCCCACCAAAAATCATCATAAGTCCTACTGTCAAAAGTCCTAATACAATAATAGCGCTAGTCATAGCACCACCGGTTTGGATTGAGGCTTGGGCTTCAACGGCCGAACGATTATAACCTGCTTGTGTATATTGGGCAATCATTTGCTCAACAACTTGTGAACCATAATAGTGTTTTGTCCAGAACATTGTTCAAGACGAAATAAATGATCCAAAGAACTCACTCAAGCCACCATGGATCCAAGCCATATTTCGATTTTCTTCGTCGCTAACTCTATGCCAAAATGTACTAAGAATCAAAATGATCACTTTCAATTGTATTATATTTTTATACTGTGTAACAACAATAATCAATTGTCCACATGCACCTCATTGCAGTAACATATTGAATAACTGGACCCCACTCAAAGTAACCGCTTGCTGCAAAGCCAACTGTAATAGCTGGGTTGAGATGATCACGAAATGTTCGCAAACATAAGAACTGAAACCATTACTCCAAAACCATAAACCTAGAGCAACCATCAATCTATTAACCTTACGATCACTGCTTTCCATTTGCTACAACATTTGTAACAAATACCCATTACATATAACTAAAATTGCCGTTCCAAGAAATTCTATGATATACTTCATAGTCCATGTGATATCCATGTCTCCATTTCCTCTTTATCAGTGGAATGATATCAAACTACACCTGAAAAAAGTAAAGATAAGCTAGTTTTAAGTGTTAAACTATTGAATTAGTTCCTTCCTCATAATCTTTGAAATTAGTCGCTATTATAACAATAATTATTAGAATATAATCAATTTTAGCTAATATCAATCCTACCTATACTATCATACAGGCCGTTTATCATAATAACTCAGCAAACCTTTTATCACATATCTTACAAAATAAGCTTTGTTGGTTAACAGATCTAGTTTTCACCTTTAACAAGGACTTTTTGACATAAAATTCCTTCTATTAGTAAAACTTAAAAATCAAAAACCATCACTCTAATATAGTTTTAGTTCTATTCATGATCTACTATAAGGAAAATCATTTTTCGAGTTTCATTCATTTTACTTATCACCGAGTGCAGTCACGTAGTTGTAGGCTTCGATGCTGTGTGCCAGACCATCCCTACGGCTGTTGTAATCTGGCGAAGGTCTTTCTGACGGACATCCTCATGGCAAAGATACTCTGGAATACGTGTCGCCATCTTATCATCTGTAATTACCCAACCGTCCCGGTCAGTGATGTCAGAGACCCAGTCAGTAATCTGAAACAGGATCAAGTCCCACATAAAACGAAGACACCGCCAAATTGTGGTTAGTCACCTCACCAGTTTTGACATTCTTGATATCAACACTGCGAACCTTGATGTCATCACCCTTGATTTCTTCAACGACTGAATCCCTAGATAAACTTGACCTTTTCATTGGCGAAGGCACGGTCTTGAAGGACCTTTCCCAGGCACGCAATTCGTCACGACGGTGAACAATGGTCACGCTGTTGGCAAACCGTAAGTCAAATAAATTCCTTCTTCAACAGCAGAGTCTCCACCACCAACAACCACAGTGGGTCTTGATTATGGAAGAATGCACCATCACATACCGCACAGTAAGATACCCCACGGCTGTTGTACTCTTCTTCACCAGAAACGCCAATGTGACGGTGTTTGGCACCCGTCGCAAGGATAACTGTCTTTGTTTGGTACCCTCGTCACCAGTTTTAACAACTTTATAATTACCCCTATCTTTCGATACAGACAGACACGATACCATAAAAGATTTTCAACGCCCAATTTTTCCAAGGGTTCAAACATCTTCATGGACAATTCTGGACCAGAAATACTTTCAAAAACCAGGATAATTTCAATATCAGATGTGTTATTCATCTGTCCACCAGGAGCACCTTGCTCCAAAGTTGCCACTTTTAAGGTTGCTATGGGCTGCATAAAGCGCTGCAGTCATCCCCGCAGGACCAGCTCCAATAACAATTGTATCGTACATGATTATCCTTTATATGATTTTCTCGTAGACATCTACACCTAATGTGCCAACAAAGCTAGAATTATGCATTCAGTACGATAAGAATCGCCATAAAAGCAAATGCCAGTACTGGAATCGAAAACCATCGACATCATATTAGCATCATAGAGGGCACCTTGACGCTCCTTAACGGTTTTGTTCTGCACGACGTAGGCAGCCATCCAGCCAAAGGGCGCCAAGCACCACAAACAAAGAAAGCAATCACCAAGGCCTAAGAGATAAAATTTTAAAAAATATTTAATAACATAAATCATCCTAAAGTAAAAATAGAAAAGGTTTGGAAGAAATATTCCAAACCTCTGAATCCGAATAGTAATAACTGCGTGGTGTAGTATCTGATTGGACTCCTTAGTCGCCTTTGAAGTATTCAAAGTTTCCTAATCATCCTTGTGGGACTTTGACTATAAACTAAAAATGTAGTCCTATCCCACCACCTTTTCTATTGTAACAAAAATCCCATCTTAAAGGTATTGTTTTGAATAAGAAGCGAAAAATTCTTTTGTTCGCTCTTCTTTTGGATGGTTAAAGATTTCATCAGGTGTTCCTTGTTCAAGGATATGACCTTTTTCAAGGAAAAGCACCTTATCAGCCACTTGATAAACAAAATTCATGTCGTGACTGACCAAAATCATGGTTTGACCTGACTTAGCCGCATCAGCGATTGATTTTTCAACTTCACCAACCAACTCAGGGTCAAGAGCAGATGTTGGTTCGTCAAGCAAGAGCACATCAGGCTTCATGGCAAGGGCACGGGCCAAGGCCACACGTTGCTTTTGACCACCCGACAAGTGACGTGGGTAGTGATTTTCACGATTAGAAAGCCCAACCTTAGCGAGTTCTTCTTTCGCAATCTTAGTAGCTTCTTCGTCAGAAAGTTTCTTAACAATCTTAAGACCTTCCTTAACATTATCCAAGGCTGTACGACGTTCAAAGAGGTTAAACTGTTGGAATACCATGGCCAACTTACGGCGAAGAGTAAGGATTTGCTCCTTGGTAATTGTTTCGAAATCCACCTTGAAATCATCAATGGCAATAGTACCAGAATCAGGTTGTTCCAAATAGTTCAGCTACGAAGGAGTAGTCGACTTCCCTGCACCGAGAGGCACCAACCAGAGCGACAACCTCACCTTTTTCAATGTCAATATCAATGCCATCGAGAACCTTTTGTCCTGAAAAATTCCTTTGGTCAAATTTCTTTTGATGCTAATCATTAGTGGTCACCCAATGCCAGAAATGTCAGTCGCTTCAGGAACCTTAATAGCCATATGATTTTCAACTGAACGACCAATGTTTTCAATCAAGATTGAGATTACCCAGTATACAAGAGCTACTGAGATATAACGTTCAAAGTAACGATAGTCAGCACCACCTAGGATTTGAGCCTCGTGCATACATTTCGACGATACCAGCACCAGGCAAGTGATGTTCCCTTGAGCCAAACCAATCAAACTGTTAATCAAACTCGGTGTCGCATACACACCGCCATTTGGAATAATGACACGACGCAAACCTGTGCTGACAAGTCGTCGCCCAGAGAGAACGGGCAGCTTGATTTCCCCAGAGATCAACGGCTTTGAATCGCCGCACGGATGATGGTTTCACTCATGTAAGCCGCTTCGTTAAAGGCAAAGGCTGTAATAGCGAAGATAGCCGGCGGAATATCATTAATGTTCCAATCCAAGCCAAACTCACCATTCAAGTAACGAAGGAAGAGTGGAATACCATAGTAGGTCAATCATGAGTTGGACAAGAATTGGTGTCCTGCGCAAGAAACTCACAAAAACAGCTTGGATCGGATAAAGGATACGTACTCGATTGATCTCACAACCGCAAAAACAAGGGCTAAAACTCAAACCGAAGAAAGCACCTGCAATGGTCAAGCCTAAGGTTAAAGTGTTGGTTCTACAATCTGAGGAACTGCATCAAAAGACAGCCTTCCACAGAAGAGCTTACCAGCTGGCATCCAAGATGAAACTTCATTTGAAGACAATTGAAAACTAATTGCAAAATATAACTCAAGAGTCTCCACTAACCATGATACGGGAATAGCCAAAGCAACAACTACTGCCAAACCAATTAAACCACTGATAACTTGAGATACCAAGGTGACTGGATTAACATGCTTCGATACTCTTTTTCACAATGTTGCCCTTTCTTTTCTAAAAAGTCGCATAGCCTAGTGCTAACCGTCCCAATTATCTTATCATAAATTTTATAATATTCATTTTAGCACGACTCGGAAAAGTCTGTGAAATAGTCTTTTCTCTATCATAGTGATAAGAAATCATATCACTGATAACACTATCTTGTTGAGGTTTAAACAGTTTTTGAGAATTTCTAAACGAATCCTTTATTTTTAGGAACAAAGTGAGCACAAACCAAGGCTTTCGCAGGAGAAAAACACCCTGACATTTTAACGTTTCCAGGTGTTCGAAGTTTTGAGTCCTTAGGGCTTAAAACGTCAGTCATGGAACTTCGAAGAAGGTCACTGACGTCTGTTGTTACCTAAGAAAAATCCTCAAAAGAAAACTTTGTTTTCGATTCCAAAACTGAGACAACAGTCTCAGCTTTTTAACAGTCTTATTTCAAATGACTGACGTAGCCACTTAGTATTCCTTTACTGAGTTTGGTAAGGGTTCCATCCTTCTCAAGCTCTTTGATACGCTTATTAACAAAAGTCTTGAGTTCCTTACCTTGCTTATCATTTGAGAAAAAGATATTCGAGACCATCAGTCTTCATACCGATACTCGTCTTTTAATCTTGTTCACAGCTAGCTTATAGCCTTGATCTTTAACAATGTACTCAGAAGAAATGGCATCGTAAAGCGATAAAATCAATTTTTCCTTCTTGAATGCGTTGAACAGCGTTGAAAGACCAGCTGAGCTAGAAGGAAGTTGATTGTAATTGGTGTCTTGTCCGCATTGGCGTGGTTCCAATTTTCAAGCAACTGAGCGTAGTTAGAGCCAGGAAGCACCTCTGTCGTCTTACCAGACAAATCGTCTAGGCTAGTATACTTGGTACCCTCAACACTGGTGATTGCATAGTTAGAACGTAAATCCGATCTGAAAAACTATATTTCTGTGCACGCTCTTCATTGTAGTTGAAATCATTAGCTGCAATCTGATAACGTCCAGAATCCACCCTGTCAAGATGGAATCAAAAAGGCGTCGTACAAACTTGACCTCATACTTGTCCGAATCCTTGAAAATAGCCTACCAAATCAATATCATACCTCTTGAAGTCGTCACCTTTTTGGAAAGTGAAAAGGCGCCGTATCAGAGTCTGTCGCAACAGTAATCGTCTGCTTTTCACAAGATACCTTACTGCACGCTGTTTCCACAAGCTGCCAAAGTCAAAAACCGACAAGCCAAGAATCCCTATGCCTGCAAGCTATCATATCTATAATCCTCAGATACTTTCATAATAATAGTTAGTGATAACAGTTTACCATCTTCATCCAAACTTCGTCTAATAATAAAAATCTAAGGTGATAGATAAAGGTTATAGGGATAAGGACAAAATAACAAGATAGAAAAGAGCTGCCTCATCAGTGACAACTCTTTTCATCTTTAACTTATTATATTGCATTGATTGTCTAGTATTCATGTGGAAATCACTATCAACCTATCACCCTATATAATCCTAAGAGGGAAAACAGCTAAAAATAATCTATTATCCACACTACTTGTCCTTATTCGATAACTTATTACTTGAGTCGCTACTATCTTCAGGTTGGTAGTCTGACAAATTATCATGGATCGTCGGCGTAAAACAGCTTTTACTTCCAGATTCATCATGGCCAACCAGAACCTCGACAGATTCTTTTATAATCTTTTGTAGAGATATTCCAGTTACCCCCATTATCTTCGATAAATTGAAGTTCCTTTCAAATTATCTGCACTGTTAAAAGCTATATAGAACAATTCCTTTATCAGTATCCTTAAACTGTAGTTTAAATCACCGCTAAAGTTTTCACCTAAAGGAACTTCGTTGTGAGATCTTTGACCTTACCCTTTTCATCATTACTCTTCATCAGATTGGTTCCAGTGCTCAACTTGTCAATATTAATCTCATAGAGACTCATGAGGGAGAGTACGAACATCAGCCTCAGCTCCATGGACACTAACAGAGCGTTAAGTAAAATCACTGTTGCTCACTTTTTCCTTGACTTTAACATTTTTCAATTTATAGTCCTGAATCTTGCCAATCATATTACGGCGTACTCTGAGAAACTGAAAACACTTGAGTCGTGCCTTAGCATCATAGCCTTCTGATGAAAGCAGTAGTGTAATTTTCAGGCGTGAACCTTCTCTTCAATAGTGATCGCAACCTGTTTTTAAAGACATTGTCTCGGTCCATGTTTCAATTTTTATGTATAGTTTGAGAAAACGTTACTTGATTTTCCAAGCATGATATCAATCAAAATCGTCGCATCATCCTTGACACGTTATGTCGAAGTTGATTGGTTTTTTCTTTTCAGCTGGCTTATTTGAAGCATAGGCTACAAGAACCAAAAAGGTTGTTAAAGTCCCAGCATGATACCTACTACTATATAATCACGCCAAATCGTCTAAGTCTAACTGTCTACCTTCTAGATCTTCCAAACCTGTCAGCGTAACACCCAACAGTCGGACACCACTGCTATTTTCGTCTAGCTGATCAAAAATGCTATGGGTAATCCTTTCGATGGTGTCAAAGTCCTGGGTCGATTTGTCCAAGGTCATCCGTTTGGTTAGGGTTGAAAAGTCCGAATAACGAACCTGATAACAATGATACGACCGACTTTTTATTTTTCTGGCACTTCCGCTACCCGTCTAGCATTCTTGTCACCTGCAGCCTTGATGTCATTCCCATTATACAGGAGGTTACCATAGGTTCGCTCTCACCTCCGATAGATCGACGGACACGGTTAGGCTTTATCATGGGCTATTGAAATGCCTCAGCCTTTCGGAAAGAGATCGAGACCAAACGCCAAAAGCGTCATGTTACATACCCAGGACAATCTTTCAAAAGATCGGCAACCGATGTATATATCCAAGGCCATGAAGACGCCCACTCACTTTTTACCAACACCATGAAACTTTTCAATAGAGTAGCTTTTCCAAAATCTTGGAGCCTCCTGAAGTACACACCGTCAAACCAGCAGGCTTTTTGAAAATCAGAGGCTAGTTTGCAGAATTTTATAGAGACGCCTGCAAGGAACAAGTCAGGTGAAGTTCACAGATATCATACTGGATGAGCTCAGCCACCTTAACTGCCGACTTGATCCCCAAGTTTATTGGTCGTCACATCAAGATAGGCCTCGTCAATAGACAGTAGGCCAACCAAGTCCGTGTAGTGTCGTATCTCACGAATCTGCATCCCCACCCTCTACGGTAATGGCTAGTAATCTCCTGAGATAAAGACACAGCATTGGGACAACGTTCGTAGGCTTTCCTTAGAAGACATGTGGCTGAGTGGACACTGTCATTTTCTAGCCCTGTAATGCGCAGACACCACCACGCCACGACCTCCCTGTCTTTCTGGGATCATGACCGATAATGACAGGTTTGTCTTTAAGACTCAGGATCATCCCTCATCTCGACCTGAGCAAAAAGCGTCCATGTCAATATGAATAATCTCCGACTGGATAATTAGCAGAGGAACTCTAGCACGGCTTTGCCTCCTTTCTCAAATTTGTTTCATTGTAAAGCTCGCATAAAACTTTGGGCCTACAGCATTCTCCTATGATACCAAAATCTATCACAGAAATTTATACTATAGATTTTCAGTTTTATAAACTGTATATAAAAGAATGTCTCTAAAATCACAGTTTTAAAGTTGTGTAGCGGTTACTGTATGATATAAAATACTTTTAGAGAGTGTAAATAGATTATTTGTTACTAGAATTATAGGAGAACAAACTATGGCAACCGTTAAAACTAATACCACTGATGTTCGAAAAGCGTGGGAAGGCTTCAAGGGAACTGATTGAAAGAAAAAGTAAGTGTCTCGCTTCGTACAGCGAACTACACACCATATGATGGTGATGAAAGCTTCCTTTGCAGGACCAACTGAACGCTCACCAAAATTATCGTAGACGAAAACTAGAAGCTAGATATGAAGCTGAAGGATCGCTTCCCAACGGATACTGTCCAACTTCAATCGCTGACATCCCCTGCAGTGTTACATTTCAAAAGAAGATGAACTTATCTATGGTATCCAAAAGTAGTGAACTCTTCGAAATTGAACTTATGCCTGAAAGGTGGTATCCGTATAAGCGGAAACTGCTTGAAAGAACATCACAGAACCCAGATCCAGCTGTGCACTGACACTTTTCACTAAATACGTAACTACAGTTAATGACGGTATCTTCCAGTGCTTACACTTCAAACATCCGCCGATCAGTCGCTCACACAGTTACTGGTCTTCAGATGCTACTCGTGGACGTATCATCGGGGTTTACGCTCGTCTTGCCCCTTTATGGTGCTGACTACTGATGCAAGAAAAAGTTAACGACTGGAATGCTATCAAAGAAATCGACGAAGAAACTATCCGTCTTCGTGAAGAAGTTAACCTTCAATACCAAGCACTTCAAGACGTTGTTGCCCTTGTGACCTTTATGGTGTAGATGTTCGTCGTCCAGCTTTCGATACTAAAGAAGCTATCCAATGGACAAACATTACTTTCATGGCTGTATGTCGTGTGATCAACGGTGCTGCTACTTCACTTGGTCGTGTGCAATCGTCCCTGACGATATGCGGAACGCACCTTGCTCGTGAGCCACGCACACTGAACCAGAAATCCAAGAATCTGTTGACGATTTCGTTATGAAATTGCGTACAGTTGCTTTTGCTCGTACAAAAGCTTACGACCAATTGTACTCAGGTGACCCAACATTCATCACAACTTCTATGGCTGGAATGGGTGATGACGGACGTCACCGTGTTACTAAGATGGACTACCGTTTCTTGAACACTCTTGACAACATCGGTAACTCTCCAGAACCAAACTTGACAGTTCTTTGGACTGACAAATTGCCATACTCTTCCGTCGTTATGTATGTCAATGTCTCACAAAACACTCTTCTATTCAATACGAAGGTGACTACTATGGCTAAAGACGGATACGGTGAAATGAGCTGTATTTCATGCTGATCACCACTTGACCCAGAAAAATGAAGAACAACGCCACAACATCCAATACTTCGGTGCTCGTGTTAACGTACTTAAAGCCCTCTACTGGTTTTGAACGGTGGTTACGACGATGTTCATAAAGACTACAAAGTATTTGACATCGAGCCAGTCCGTGATGAAGTTCTTGACTTTGACACTGTTAAAGCTAACTTCGAAAAATCTCTTGACTGGTTGACTGACACTTACGTAGATGCCTAACATCATCCACTACATGACTGATAAGTACAACTACGAATTTGGCTGTTCAAAATGGCCTTCTTGCCAACTAAAACAACGTGCTAACATGGGATCTGGTATCTGTGGTTTCGCAAATACTGTTGATACATTGTCGTAATCAAAATACGCTATTAGTTAAAACCAATCCGTGATGAAAATGGCTACATCTACGATTACGAAACAATCGGTGAATACCCACGTTGGGGTGAAGATGACCCACGTTCAAACGAATTGGCAGAATGGTTGATCGAAGCTTACACTACTCGTCTACGTAGCCACAAACTCTACAAAGATGCCGAAGCTACGGTTTCACTTCTTACAATCACTTCAAACGTTGCTTACTCCTAAACAAACTGGTAACTCTCCAGTTCACAAAGGTATACCTCAACGAAGATGGTTCAGTGAACTTGTCCCAAACTGAATTCTTCTCACCAGGTGCCAACCCATCTAACAAAGCTAAAGGTGGATGGTTGCAAAACTTGAACTCGCTTGCAAGCCTTGACTTTGGTTACGCAGCTGACGGTATCTCATTGACAACTCAAGTATCACCTCGTGCTCTTGGTAAAACTCGTGACGAACAAGTTGACAACTTGGTAACAATCCTTGATGGTTACTTTGAAAACGGTGGACAACACGTTAATTTGAACGTAATGGACTTGTCAGACGTTTACGAAAAAGATCATGAGTGGTGAAGATGTTATCGTACGTATCTCTGATACTGTGTAAACACTAAATACCTCACTCCAGAACAAAAAACTGAATTGACACAACGTGTCTTCCACGAAGTTCTTTCAATGGATGATGCTTTGGGATAAAATGAATAAAGAGCTCGCAATAGCGGGTTCTTTTCTTTTTGTAAAACACTTATTCTCATTATAGTTTTCTAAATATACTATAATTTCATATTTTACTTTTCTTTCATATTAGCTATAAAATAAAAACCGTTTCTGTTTGGCTTCTCCAAACACTTCACTATCAGAAGCAGCTCAAAGAACTAAGACTTTGTCACCATCTGACTGCTAGTTTACAAATAACGTATTAACTAGCATACATGACAAAGAATAAAAGCATAAAACCTATCAAAAGCTTAATGACTACTTCTATCATCAAGTTTGTTCTCATTGACGATAGACTAAAATCTTTGCTAGACTATTCCTATGATTATCAAACATACAAGAGTACACTCAGAGAACTTATTTAGATGCTGTGGCTATTCGAAACACCATTTTCGTTAAGGGCCAAGGAGTTCCTCGCTCCATCGAGATTGATGCCAATGAAGCCTACTGCATTCACTTTGTCCTCTATAATGACAAGGGCCGGGCTACAGCAACCGTACGCCTCCTTCCTAACATAAACTTGACACAAGTTACACTCCAACGTATGGCCGTGCTTGACGACTACCAAGGTCAAGGTCTGGGTAGCATCCTCCTAAAAGAGGCTGAAGATTTCGCTCAAGAGCAGGGCTTCAAATCTATTTCTCTCCATGCTCAACTAGGGGCACTTAAGTTCTATCTCAATAATGGCTATCAAGAAGTCGGCCAAATCTTCGAAGAAGCTGGTATCCAACACATCACGGTTGAAAAATCCTTAATAGTAAAAAGCTTAAGCAGTAGGTCAACTGCTTAAGCTTCTTCTTTTGTTGAAAATATAGAATAGCCATGCTCGATAGCAAGAACTGCCACATTTTCTCCTGCTTTTAATATTTCTGTGATTTTTTCCAGTATTTCACCCCTATAAAAAGAAGGAGCAAAATTTCCATGTAGACCAAAAAGTAAGAGACAAGCTTTTCTTTTCTAGAATGTCTACTCGACCGTTCACAAACCAACTCCTTCTTCATTATCTCAATCAAAGTATCTCTTCCTTGATCCATTGGGCCCTCTCATCCTTGTAATAGGTACGATTACTGAGGAAAATCCCGCACGTTGACGAGGGGATATTGATAGCACTAAAAGGTACCTGCATAACCAGTATGAATAACCAATCGCCTTGAAGGTCCCAAGCGACACTACGTTCCTTCTTGGATTGACTGATATTTTGCGTCAGATTTTTAGCAAAATCATCCTTCAAATAATGGTTAACAAAGATTTCCAAGTCTTTTAGGGTTGAAAAGACCTGCTGAACCTGTGTCTCTTTGAGCACTCCCGAGCCTGAGGATCGTGAACAGTTCCTCCCAGAATTCCCTCAACAGTTGGAACAGCAAGCTCAACTGGACCAAACTGTGTTTCAATCATACCAAAAGGTTGGAAAATTTCGCTGTCAAAAAGTCTGTCCAGAGTTTGTCCAGATAATTTCTCAAGCATCAACCCCAGGAGAATAAAGTTAATATCTGTATACAAGAATGGTTTATCAGACTTAACTTTGATGGCATTTATTGCAGCAATCAAGCCCTTTTGGTCTAATTCATCACGATTTGGAATAAAAGGATCAATTCCGCTACTATGAGAAAGAAGCTGACGAAGGGTTAGCGTCTTGTCTGCTACTTCAGTATAATAGGTGGACAACTTCTCATCCAAATCCAGTTTTCCTGACTGTAAGTAGAAGATACAAAGAGTCCCAACTCCCACCACCTTGGAGACACTAGCTAGATCATAGCTTAAATCTGGAATTACTGGATTATTTCCATCCTGAGTACCACAGTAGTACTCTTGCCAATTCTTTCCGTCATAAAGTGCAAGGCTGGCACCCGGGAAGATGTCAGCCTTGATGTAGTCTGTAATTGTTAACAATGTTTGTTTGAAATTAGTCATTATTTTGTTAACCAAACCTCAATATTACTCATATCAGTCAGTGCAAGTAGACTTCCTTTAGGGTCTAGATAACTTGAGAACTGTTCCTTGTCAAGTTTCTCATGCAAGGCAACCAAGTCATAGTCTTCAGCTACCTTAAATTCTAGAATTTCCAAATCCCAAGTTTGATCTGAACTTACTTGAAGGTCAGGACCTTCTGCCTTTTCAAAGTGGATGAGATAAAGGCAATTCTTCGCCAAACAGATTATCGTAGAAAAAAGCCGCTTGAACCGTATCAACAACATTCAAAGTCAAAGACTGAACAGTAAAGTCTGAAACTCCTTTGAAATCTTCTTTTTCTTCAACATCTGCGTACTCGACTGTCTTTAAAGTTGATAAATCATCTTCGGCATGCACCAAAATAAGACCATTTTCTGGTGAGATAGTCTCAAAAGCGTAACCATTTTCCCCTTGGAAAATAGCCTTAGCTTGATGAACATCACGCGCCAAAAGGTACTCAATCTCAAGTGGATTTGAAACCTTAATGACCACTTTATTAATTTTTCTTAGGACCTTCAACTGCACGACAACGGTAAGCTGGAGACTCCTCAATTACAAAAGTGAGTTACGTTCTGTCCAGTCGTGAAGACAGCAAGTAGCATTTTCCTCAGTCAGCTTAAATCCTAACGTATTTTTGGTAAAAATCGATATTTTCTTGTCTATTATTCACACGATTGGTGTGAAACTTAAAATTCCTGATTGCGCTCATGACACCCTCCATTCTTTTTCTATTTTTATCCAAAAGAGTCTGTGTGGACAAAGAATTTTCCTAAGATAGGATTGTAATTTTTCACTTTCTTTCGCATAAATTATGAAAATCATTATATTATCTTTACCTAGGACTAGCTATTCCTCATTTTAGAATATAATAAGACTCTGAAAAACTTTCGTCAATCATTTGGCGTTTAGACATACCTATCAGGGATTCTTTTTACTACTTGGGGTTTTGTTCTTATTTTTTGATGAGAGTTATTGGGAGCAATCTTATACTACTGACCCACACCAACTACCATGCGGAACTTCAAAGAACTCTTACGACAACGTCTATCCTCCCAGTAGCCATTAGCATGATGATTACTGCCTTCTTGCAAGAACTACTCTTTCGTAAATGGATTTTCACCTGGTTAGCTCCCTATTCGAAAACGGCTGTGCTAGTCAGCACTGGTCTCTTTTGTCTCTTTCATATGCCAACTAATCTTGCCTATCTCGCTCTTTATGTCGGAATGGGCTTGACTCTCTCTATGGTCTACCAAAAAAGAGAAAATCTATCAGCGACTATCTCGCTTCATATCCTATGGAATCTTTACACCTTAGGTGCTACCATTCTAGTAATGACTAATACGATGTGACTGAGAATATTTTGGCTCTTTTCTACCATTTGTTAAGTCTATCAAGGCTTTCAGTAAAAAAAGAGATAAGACAGTAGCTACTCTAAGGTTGCTGTTTTATTTTTAACACTTTTTGATCCATAAAAGGGGCATGCTATTTAATAATAAAACACACCCATGTTAGATTTTTCTGTCTAACTTTTTGGGAGGACGTTAACATTTGTCTCAGTCATTTTAGACTTTTACTATTTTATCAAGTATAATGTCTGATGTAAGAGATATTTCTGGAATGTTTACGTATTATTTTTGAGGTTTTTGAATATGAAATTTAACCAGTTTAGTTACATCCTGTTAGTCCTGAAATTGCTTGTCAAAGAGCTCCGTTCTTTGGGGTTTGAAGTTCTCTAGATGCTAGTGCCAGCCAATTTTTGAATCATTTGTTCGTAAGCACTTCCTTTTCTTTGAAGATACTGATTTGGCTTTGAGTGTGGATTTCGATCCAGAGACAGACCTCCTGGCCTTTTTCCAATCAGATCGTCCTTTAACTGCTGAAGTCTTTTGGCTTGCAGCCCTTCAACTGCTAGGATTTGTCCCTAACGTGGACTTTACCGACAGTGTTGCTTTCCCTGAGAAAAATGGCCTTCCCAATCACTTCTTTGATGGTAGCCTTTAACTAACCTCCACCAGTTAGTTAGCGACACGCACACAATCTGGCAATACCTTAATTGATCAGTTAGTAGCCCAAGATTTAATCCCAATAAGTAATGACTACGTCTTCTTTAATGGTAAGAGCTTGGCCACATTTGACACCAATCAACTTCACCGTGAAGTGGTTTATGTCGAGACTCCTGTAGATACCGATAAGGATGGACAGTTAGACTTGGTCAAGGTAACCATCTTACGTCCTAATGTGGACTTCCCGGTTCCAGCCATGATGACCGCAAGTCCTTATCAACAAGGGACTAATGAACCTGCCTCTGATAAGCTCACCCACAAGATGGAGGGAGACTTGCTCGTCAAAGCAGCAGGTGAAATCTCCCTTAGCCAACCAAAAATCAAGACACCAGAGGCAGACCTACGCCTATCAATCCTGTCACGAAGGCTCAGGAGCGTTTTGCTCACACTGATACCTATACACTTAACGATTACATGTTGGCTCGTGGTGTGGCTTCTATCTATGTATCTGGTGTCGGTACTTTCAACTCGGAAGGTTTCATGACCTCTGGAGACTATCAACAAGTTTTGGCCTATAAAGCTGTCATCGACTGGCTCAATGGTCGTGCACGCGCCTTTACTAGCCATAGTAGACAGCATACCATTATTGCTGATTGGGCTCTGAAGGTGACACTACTGGACTTTCATATTTGGGTACCATGTCCAACGCCCTTGCTACAACTGGTGTTAACGGTTTGGAGATGGTTATTGCTGAAGCGGGTATTTCTTCTTGGTACGACTATTATCGTGAAAATGGACTCCTCGTTAGTCCTGGAGGCTACCCTGGTGAGGATCTCGATACCTTGACTGAATTCACCTATTCTCGTGCCCTATGAGCTGAGAGCCTACGCCACCAAAAAGACTACGAGGCTCACTCAAGGAGCTAAGCACAGCTATTGATCGTAAGCATGGGGACTATAGCCCCAGTTCTGGCACTGACCGCAACTATGTGCAATTCGCAGATCGTGTCAAAACAACTGTAGTCTTTACACACGGTAGCCAGGATTGGAATGTCAAGCCGATTAATGTCTATCAAATGTTCAGAGCCCTTCCTGACTCTCTTGAAAAACACCTCTTCTTCCACAATGGTGCCCACGTTTACATGAATGCTTGGCAGTCTATCGACTTCCGAGAAAGTGCATGAACGCCTTGCATTTGTCAGAAACTCCTTGGTTTGAATAACGGCTACACACTGCCTACTGTTATCTGGCAAAACAACCAGTCTGAACAGACCTGGGAAATTCTCGATAACTTTGGTCATGATAATGGTAAACACATTCAGCTTGGTGAGGATGAAACTAGTATCGCTAACCATTATGAAGAGGAAGTCTTTTCCAAATACGGTAAGGCTTATCAAAGCTTTAAGGACGATCTCTTTGTGGATAAAGCCAATGCCATCACTCTAGACTTTGAACTGGACCAAGACATCCAAATCAATGGTCGTATCCACCTAGAACTCAAGGTCAAGTCTAGCACAAACCGTGGTCTCATTTCGGCTCAGGTTCTGGAAATGGGAGATAAAAAATACCTAGCTCCAATACCTGAATTAAAACGCATGAATTTAGATAACGGCCGTCTCTTCAAGGAGGAAGCCTTACGTGAATTGCCATTCAAGCAGGCAAAATACCGTGTCATTACCAAAGGTCACCTTAACCTGCAAAATCGCAAAGATCTCCTTAACATTGAGAATGTCACTCCAAATGAATGGATGACTATCAGTTTAGACTTACAACCAACCATCTACAAACTCAACAAGGGCGACAAACTCCGACTCGTTCTCTATACCACAGACTTTGAACACACCATTCGTGACAATAGTGACTATGAATTGACTGTGGACCTAGCCAAAGTCAGATGACATTGCCTTATTAGTATTTATCACAAAAATTCCCATGAGATGATGACTCCATGGATATTAGTAGAAATAAACAAGATTTAGGCTTCAATTGTTACTATTGACTTTTAATATCATTTAAACAACAAATGATATAGCCAAGACAACGGACAGATAGGATAACTTGGAAGATAAATATCATTTATCTTCTAGATTTCCTACAGAATAATCAAGCAGATTTGTTTAGTGTTTAAAATATTTTTTGACTTGAAGGTAAGCTAGAAAGTCACAGAGAATTAACAAAAGAATTAATACGGCCAACATTATGCGGTCTGTGGTATCACTGAATGTTAGTAATGTGTAAAATTCTACACAAAGCACTAGAAATGTGATGACAAGAAAGACAATGAAGGACTGCCGTATTGTTAACAGATTTACTGAATCTGGACGCTTCTTAAGCATACGGTAGAGCAGTCCATTAACAAAAATGACTACTAAAGCTAGTGCTCCGACTGCTAGCCAAGTTCCTGGCGAGATCTTGCTTTTGTAGAGAGAAAGGCTGATACTTATAAGGAAAACTGCCAACGCAGCAGTGATGGTTCTAAAAGATCGCAATACACTCGAACTAATATTCTTTAACTTCATGATAAAACACCTAAACTATGAATAACCTCAGTCAGTCTTGCAAACCTAATAAGCTATTACATTTAACTCTATTCCTCTCTGTATTTTATTATACAGCTGTAAGATTTCAAGTAAGCCCTTAGCGATTACATTCTACTGGAGATGTAATACAGTAGTGTCATTAGTACTGATACTTTTAATAGGGAATATACATTTTGTTTTCTCTATTACAAAGATATGCAATCAGAAAGATAATATAATCTCCGCTATCATTAGCAAGAATAATTTTACTGCGAACATCAAAAATAAGCATCGTAAGCATCTTACGTTCAAAGTGACCAAAGGTTACTTTTTGAAACTGTACCCACTTTTTAGTAGCAAAAGAAGCACCGTTAGCCCTAGCAAGTTAATGTATGAGAACTGCATCCAAGCTTCTAAATAGATTAGCGAGGCCCATTCCAATGAGAATGGTAGCCAGTAAATACGCTTTTGAGTTTTTAAACATAATTTTCTCCTTAAAGTGTTTTTAGGCTAGGTCATTGCATACACCCATGAATTTTTATTATAGATTGAAGTCGATAGTAGTGACACAAATGTCACTACTTGTCTGACCTTATATCCTTGATAACCGTACACTTAAGAAAGAGAAATAAACATAACCCGATAAGATTTAGGCATTGAAGTCCAAAATTCAGTTTTTCTCCAAAGTTATGTAAGGCAACAAGGACGAAGCCATAGACATCATTAGAGACACTATAGGCGTTTTTGGTCATGATTAGCAAATACCTCTTCTCTTATATCAGAAATTTTCAATCATAATTCACATACTATTCACAGACCAGCAATTGACAAGACATCTCAGTTAGGATTTCTATTAACGGAATTGGTAGCCTTGTGTTTTTCAAGAAATGACATAATAGGCTTATCCAAAAAAGTCATCAAGGCCATGCAAACCATTCCTAAAATATAACTTTTCAAATCAAACATAATCCATCACCACCAGCATGTTGCTCCATAACCAACACCACCTACGATAGCACCTCCAGCTGCTCCTGCGACAGCACCTTGCCAAGTACGTGTTTTGATACCTAGTCGTAAACCATTACCAACTCCTGTAGCTACTCCTTGTTTAGCAAAACCGCCCCAACTACATCCTCCACCTTCAACATTTGCAAGTGCCTCGAGATCGAGTGTTTCAAAAGTGTTCATTGTTTGTGTTGTCATTTTAACAACCTCCAAAATATTATTTTTTAGCTTTTTCTCTCAAGCTATGGTTTTATTATAGGTTGCAAGACAACAAAAAAGTAGTGACATGGATGTCACTACTCGATTTTTGATTTTTAAGAAATCTTTTCGATATAAAATCTATGGTCTAGATTAGCTTGACGCTCCTTCCATAGCGCCTGCTTGTAGAGCTGTACATCTTATGATAGGTACCACCGAGGGCTAGGGTTCCTCGTGACTACCGTGTTCGATGATACGGCCCTTATCAAGGACATAGATGCAATTGGCATCTTGGATAGTCGATAGGCGGTGGGCGATGGCAATGGTTGTACGTCCTTGACGCATTTTTGCAAGAGAGTTTTGAACAATAGCCTCTGTCTCCGAATCAATATTGGCTGTCGCTTCCATCCAGAATCAAGATTTTAGGCTGGCGTTAGCAACGGTTCTCAGCAAAAGGGCTAGGTTGGCGTTGGCAGTTGAAAACTGAACCTCGTTCAGAAACTGGAGCATCATAGCCTTCTGGAAGTTTATCAATAAAGTGATTGGCATCCACAAACTCAGCAGTGGCTTTAATCTCTTCATCAGTTAAATCTTGATACATGGCAATATTGGATTTGATTGTACCATGATAGAGAGTGTGTCTCTGAAGGACAAGGCCAATGTTCTACGCAGCTCTGCCTGACTATAATCGCGAATATCTTACACGTCAAGAAGAACTCGTCCTGATTGAAACTCATAAAAACGCATGAATATGTTGATAATAGAGATTTCCAGAACCTGTGGAACCGACAAAAGCGATGGTTTTCACCTTTTGGTGACAGAGAAGAAAGATATTATCTAAAAATCTGGTGCTTACCGTCATAGAGAAGGAGACATTTTTCAAAACGAATATTCCCCCAGTAACCTTGGCGTCTGTGTCCTGCTGTCGGGCTCATCGGGTGCACTGCATCAATCAGGCGAAGACCCGACCCTGCTGAGACCATCGAGGTTTGCAAGGTTGAGAAGTTTTTGTGTCACTCAATCAAGGGATCAAAGAGAGAAGGATTAATATACTGGATAAAGGCATACATAGTCCCTGCTGTGATTCCCATATAGATACCTCGGTAGCCAAAATAGGCCATAAGAACAGCATAACCCAGCAGCTTCAGTAAACTCATGGCTGGGCGTAGAAAGAGAGAATCCAGTGACATGGAACGACTAGCGTAAATCAGGTGCTCCTCATTGATGTCGTCAAACCCTTTTTTGAGACGTTTCTCTTGGTTGCAAAAGCTCTGAAATGATGCGAATCCTTCGATACTCTCTGACAGTTTGGCATTTATATCTGAAAGCAAGGCTCTGGTCTTTTCAATGATGACCACTGATTTTTTGCGGTAGAGATTAACCAAAAGAACAATCAGAGGAAGAAAGAGCACAATAAGCCCGGTCAGACGAATGTCCAAGATCATCATGGTGTAAAGGGTGGTAACAAATATAAAGATAGCCGAAATAAAGCTAGATAGAATTCCTGAGAACATCTCGCTAATGGTTTCAGTACATTGGTGCAAGCGGGAAACGATAGAGCCTGTTGGAGTTTTGTCAAAGTATAGACATGCCCAGTTTTTCCATATTGGCAAGGCATCTCGACGAATATCTCCATACAATACTGTAGGACACACGCGCAAAGAAGAAATTTCCCAGATACTGGACCAGCAAGGTCTCGCAAAGATAAGACCATAGTACCCAATCAGAATCATGCTGCTTGTCATATGATCTATATCATGAGAGAGTGGTCAATAAAATAAAGAGGCACCAGGGAATAATACTCTTGATAACTGCCAGGACAAGAGGAGTTGGTCAGCTCGAAAGAGTCGTGAACTTGTAAGGCTTGAGATAGGTCAAGAGAGACGCTTAAACACAGACCATTGGTTTTGATTAGGCATGAGCTTCTCCCTCCTTTCCATTTTCGGAACTGTTGAGACTCATATTGGGTCTTGGCATACACCAACCATCTTGAGCTAGTAAGTCATCATGACGGCCACGTCATCAGATTACGACCATCTTGCATGACTCAGGATGAGGTCGAAGCGTGCACCACCGCACTCGTAGACGGTGGGCAGTAATGATAGTTGTCTTGTCTCGTGCGGTATGCTTTAAGATTAATCAATAATGCGTACGTTCTTGGTCTTGGCATCAACCGCTGGATAGAGGTCATCCAAAATCAAAATATCTGGATTCAAAATCATGGCACGGCTCATAGCCAGACGTTGTTTTTGCCCACCTGATAGGCTAACACCCTTTTCACCAATGATCGTTTCAAAGCCCTCAGGCATATCCTTTTGATGTCATCATAAACTTGAGCCAACTTAGTCGCTTCCTCCACCTTGTCAATAGATAGATCAGGATTACCAAAGCGGACATTGTCTAAAATGGAACTCGCAAAGAGAAACTGGTCTTGAGGAACATACTCCATCAAGCTACGCAAGTCTGATAGGCGATAGTCTCGCTGTCATGTCCATTTAAATAGATGGCTCTAGCAGTTGACATCGTGCTCCCGCAAGAGCGACTTGACTAGGGCTGTCTTTCTGAGCCAGTCTGTCCAACCAAAACCAAGTGGGTTTGGCCTCGTCCACAGAGTGAACATAGTATCTCGAAAGTATCCTCACCCTCAAAGCAAGCGGTCAATCGCATATTCTAGCGACCATTTTCGATACTTGAGGATGTGAGATCTTGAACATCTGATTCCGTCAATCAATACGTGTAGGATACATTTCTGTAAAGAGGTTAAAAGAGGAAGCTAATGGAATATTGGTCAAAGCCAACATGTCCAAATAGGTAATAAAGGTTGCAAATTTTCCGACCGTTATCTGACCGGACTGAATCATAAAGAGCAACGACAAGGAGAGGGTCAAAACATAAGAAGAGCCAACAAAGAGCAAGACCAGTACGTCAGCTGACTCATCACTGCAGGCGCATATTCTTTTCAGTGCCATCTTTATTGGTCTCTTTGAAGGACTGGAGCTTCAGCCTCCTTGATAGCCAGACTTGGTTACCTTTGATACCTGATACCGATTCTTGGACCTTATTATTCAGTTCAGAGCTGCCTGGGTCCTCCAAAAGCTTTTGTGGTCTCTGCGTCCCAAACGACTGAGTCGCAAAAGCCATGAAAGGGTAGTAGGAACTGCCACCAGGGTCATCTGCAACGGGAAATGCTGAAGAACATGGTGACGGAAAGTCACCAGGCTGTGGTAGACGCATCCACGGCTGACATGCAGCACCCCCACCAGCCAAACGGGTTAGAGGTTGATATCGTTGGTCGCATGGGCGTGAGATCACCAGTTCGGTACTTTTGCAAAAGAAGGCGACATCTTGCAAAATGCTCAAAAAGCCGTGAACGCAGTTAACTCAGTCCCAAAGCGATACAAGACGTTAAGCCAAGATATACATCCGCCAAACATAGCGCAAATATAGTACATTCCTAAAGCTGCCAAAAAGCAAATAAACGAGATTCAAAAGCAAGATCTGATTGGTCAATTTTCCCGATGATAGTGATAGCATCAGTGACCCGCCCGCATAACCATAGGAGAACTCGGGATTGAGGGCGAAACCAACCGAGTGCCAATATCCTGACAATATAACGGCGTCTAGCTGAAAAACCACCGCACTTTTGCAATGATTGATTCTTTACAAGTGATCTCCCCTATCCTTCATACAAACGAGTGATTATAATTCTAACAAAAGGTTACTTCCACTAGCGATGGATTGTGCCATGTCTTCTAACTGTAGAAGTGACCAATATAAGGAATAACTTCCCAAAATCAGTAGGCTCTGGCAATTGATAAGCAAAGGAGCTCAAAATTATAGACCTTTTGTTTCCACCATCATCCAGAGTAGTTATCCTTATCATGGATAACTAATTCATCTTTCTTAGGGTTCCAAATGTGTCTGATTTCTCACTCTCAGAAGTCATATCACTCTATGATAAAATTGTACAATTCGAAAGATAGGTGCCTCACTGAGATAGCAACGTCACTGGTGCTAGATAGCATTAATTGAGGCTCTCTCTTAAGCTCAGAATAATTCCAAACGTGCCGTATTCATTTTCCCTCTCTTTTGAACGTGTGTGTGTTAGCCTAGGTTGATAGAAAGGTCAAGTGAAACCTGAGACTAAAAGTGTCCCAGGTTTTACTCTTTAAAATGCGTTTGAATCAGTTTCCACAAGAAGTGCTGGTGAGACACCTAGTGCCACCAAACCACCCAAGGTATTGGTCCATAAATCATCTAGCCCAAAAAGACACGATTAGCATCAATGAGAAGATCTCAGGAATGACTTGAACCAACTCAATCAAGTCAAAGGGCAAGGCAAACGTGGCTAAAAGGACCTTTTTCAAGACCTGAATCTTGGGTACAAGGCTAAAAAGCTCTAAAATCAAGCGGACTCAACAAAGAAAAGTATTGGTCAGCACTCTTGCCCAAGCACAAAAGACAACTTCCTTAAGACTATCCAGCTGATAAAGTTGGTCAAACTAGTAAACGTTAATAGGACCACAACACGACACATGTAGAATACCAGGGGTTTCCAACACCTTCAACTATACCCGTACTGGGGTGTCCAACATGGGAGTACTAAACGATGGAGATAAGCACAGACCAAAACTCGGCTTAGCTTTCTTCCTTTTGGTGTTAGTTCTCCATCCTTATCTACCCAAGTCTTAAGCTGAAACATCTTACTTACCTTCTGATTTACTAGAAGCTTCTGCCCACTGCCTTTTGACGGTCGCGTTTCATAGTGTTTGAACGCAATTGTCCACAAGCAGCATCTGATATCTCGTACCCGTGTTCTTGACGAACGACACAGTGACTCCGTCTTTAAGTACATCGTAGAAGGCCGCCACACGTTCTCTTTATTTGAACGGCTATATTTGGTCGTGCTCTGATACTGGCTATATGGAATCAAGTTGATGTATGACAAACTTACGGATTTTCTTAGTCAAACTCAGCCGCCAACTCTTGAGCGTTTCTCAGGGTGGTCGCTGACCTCATTAAGCATGATGTAGCTCCAAAAAGTTACACGACGGTTGGTTGTCTCGATGTAATACCGATCCTCAAAGAGTTTTTCAAGTGGGAACGAGCGGTTGATACGCATGATGCGTGAACGAAGGTCATTGTTAGGCGCGTGGAAGTGATACGGCAAGGTTAACTTTGAACACCTTCGCTGGCAAACCTCATAATTTTTGCTGCCAAACCAGATGTTGACACGGTAATGTGACGCGCTCCGATAGCAAGACCATTGTCATTGTTAATAGTACGCAAGAAACGGGAGCACAGTGTCATGCTATCCAAAATGGCTCACGCGATACCCGCCTAATCAACCACGGCGTGAGCTGATCACGTTCACCATCGCCACGGTCACCAAAATATTTTGTACCAACATGATTTGTGCCACAATCTCACGCAGCAGTCAAGTCACGTTGTTTCTTAATCAAACCACTGGCACAGAAAGTACAACCGATGTTACATCTCAGACCTGAGTTGTCACACACAGACAAGCCGTAGTGTTGACGCGTCAAAACCGTCTCAATCAACATACCATCTGGCAATTCAAAAAGATACTTAACTGTACCATCTTTTTGATTCTTGAACGATACGCTGTTTTAATGGGTTTATGCAGAAATTCCTCGTTTGCCCATTCTAGCAATGAAACTCATAGAAATGTTGGTCATTTCTTCGAAAGATTGCACACACGCTTCTTGTAGAGCCAATCCCAAATTTGAGTAGCACGGAATTTCTTTTCACCGTGTTCCATAGCCCAGTCACGATTAACCTCATCACGAGGTAAGACCGTAAATAGAAGGTTTTGCTTAGCCTCCATATCCTCCAGCCTCTGACGTTTACGACGTTCTGGTTTTGACTTTGTGTTGTTACTTCTGACATGGTTGCATCTCCTCTGATTGTAAAATGCTGACCATCTGACTTGGCATTACTTTGTTTTTTCAGTGAGGGGTTTTGATTTGTTGATTTTGAAGCTTTCTTCTGACTCTTCTTGAAGTTAGACTTACGCTCACGGCCACCGTCCTCGGATCTAGATTTAAACTTAGGACGACGCTTGATTTTCTCAAAGCTTGGCCCCTCTTGGTCCCTGTCTCTCGTTTGACTTATCCTCTTTGCTTAGCAGAAGCTTTTTGGCCCTTATTCTTTTGAGAAGCATTACGCTCCTTCTCTCTAGATTCCTGAGAAGAATGACGATGATTGTTAGAACGACGACGCTTGCGACGAGGCTCTGTCTCCTCTTCAAAGACGATTAACTGAGGCTCTTCATTTTTCAAAATAAAGTAGACACAACCAAAGGCACAGTATTCACGTAAATACTCTGACAATCGGCTAATACGATCTGTCTTACGCGTATTAGGGCGCTCGTCCTCGTAAAAGCCCTTAAGGCGAAGCTGGTCATTAGACCAATCCCCAACAATATAGTCATACTTGAGCATGATTTCAGAAAAACGTTGCCCAAAGCGGGTAGCATCTAAAGCATCCTTGTGATTTTCAAGAACCGTAAACTGATAGGTATCTGATTTCAGAAGGTCGGCCACATACACAAAGTCTGGCCCTGGATATTTATTATAATTAAACATTTCTGGCAAGATTTCTTTTACGCATGTGCCATCCTTTCTGCTCTCTACTATTTTCTATTCTGATGCTGTGATAATGCTCTTATCTCTTATCCCAATCAGCACCATTTTTTCTTAAATACTCAGCCACAAGTTCCCTTAACAAATCCGGAAAAAGAAGAGTGACCTCCTTTTCCTTGATTGTAGGGAAATAAGAAGCAAAGTAGTATTGATCCACAAGGACCAAACTAAACTTCTCATTGGAATCTACAACCCTTCTATTATACAACAAATTACCGTTTTTGTAAGCAAAAGTTCCCCGTGATTACTTCACCAAATGTCTTCCCTCTAAATCCCATACCTTTAATAGCTTGGTTTTTAAGGAGTTCAGCCTTGGTAAAAACTTCACGACAAATTTCCTTGAGTTCTTGTCCTGTCACGACTAGACGCGCCATCCGCATCTGATGGGGAAGGGCTTCTTGAAGGTCTGCCATGGTCACTTGTGGACCCATCGTTTTCATGATAAGACCTGTATTTAAAAGCGTTAACTGGCTATCTGTCTCCTGACAAACAGCTTGTAAAACCAATTGACAGGTCTCATCAAAATCTAGTTCTCGACCTAGATTAGCTACTTTTTTCTGAGCTAAACGACGATGCCCTTCCTCACGCATGGCTTTGATAAAGGTTTCGTCCTCCTTGTCTAAATCAAAGATATAGGACTTGGTGGGGATAGCCTCAATCTGACACTCTATCAATTGTCCATTTTCCACAGCAAGGTCAATACAGCCAAGATAATAGCCATATCTATCAGCAGCTGCCAAATAAGTCTCATTAATCAATTTGCCCTCTTCAAAAAGGTGATGAGTATGGCTCCCGATAACAAGGTTTACCTGTGGATAAGTTTCTGCAATCTGCTCATCATAACGTACACCCAGATGGCTAAGGACTATGACTAAGTCTGCAGCCTTTACCTCAGGGCGAGCCAAATCCTCTTCCAACCTAGCCATAGGCTCTAACACCTGCCAACCGTTGGGAGCATAGGTAAGGTAATAGGGAAAGGTATAGGCCAAGAAAGCAATTTTTGTACCAGCTTTAGTTTTGTGAACAAGATAGGACTTGGCCCATTCAGGCTGTCCCCCCTCATCCTTGAGATTTCCTATGATCGGTTGAAACTGAGCCTGCTCATAAAGACAGTCTAGCTCATCCTTAGCCAGACCTATCCCCTCATTATTTCCAATAGTCGCATAGTCTATCTCCAGCTCATTCATCAGGGCTACATTAAAACGCCCAGCGGTCGCATCAGATAGGGGATGGGACTTATCCACATTATCCCCAAGATCTACGTAATCAACTCCCTATCCGTCTGACTCAAAATCATCCACAGCCCGCTTGAGTTGTGGATACTGTTCAAAATGAGAGCAAAATCATTAATATGAAGAATTCGAATCGTGTCTTTCATGACCCTATTGTAGCACTTTTGCTATAAAAAAACTTGACAATCATTTTGCCAAGTTTTTACATGCTATTTTTCAAACAGGAAGGTATTCCTAGTTAACTTTCTTTTTAACATATTCTTCTGCCAGATGATAGACGTCATCTGCCAGGGATATACTGACATAGATGCACACAATTGAGAAAACTTTTCCTCTAAAGTGTTGCCAAGCAAAGAATATAAGCCCATAAATTAGAGCAAAGTACTATTGGCCACAGAAAATTGACTCAGTGATCGCTATCACACACATCAAGGCCATAAGTAATCCCACATTATCACCACCAATACCTTTAAGGCTGCACCCTGCCAGGGTACCTGTTTGAATACCACCTTTAACGGCTCCTCCAACAGCCCTTACACCTACGGCAGCTGTAGTCTCAAAAACCTACATGCTCCACCACAATCGGTAGAAAGATCTTTTGGAATCAAAGCAGTCAATCTTATCAATGACGGTGTATTGTCATTAAAACAACCTCCTCAAAATAATCGATCATAGCTCTTTGTTTCAAGATTTGACTTGATTATAGACAGTTAACAAGAAAGTAGTGACATAAATATCACTACTGATTTTTGAGAGTTGACTCAACTAGTAACTTCAAACTTATAAATTATTTTCTACTCAAAACGAGTTCTTAAAAATAGTTTGCTGTGATTAAATACTATTTTACTGTCATAGTTTCAGCTTTTAAGAGATACTTAATTATTTTTCCAGTATATACTGAGACTCTTCCAAAAAGTTGATAATAATCAGCTGAAACACTATAGTTTCAACCTCTTGAATTTTATAATCTAAATTTACTGTTACCTAAAAGCCAAACTTAGAAACTTTGCTTCTTAGCTTTACGTTCAGCACGTCCCTTAGCACGATTAGCTGCACGACGCTCACGTTTGCGTTTTTCGTCAACCCTTCACGAATTTTCTTCTGTAACCAGGCTTGATCTCTTTTTCTTCTTAACCAGACCAATCATTTTCCGTATCAAGTTTTTGATAGGCTTTTTCAGCTGCACGACGGTCAGTCATACAGGTATCTTGAAACTCACCATCTTTCAACATATAGGTTCAAAGGTAATACCCATTTTTCCAGCTCACGAATATCTGAGTCGTCACTTGGTTGATAAAGGGTGATAGCTGTCCCTGACAAGCGTTACGTCCCGTGTACGTCCTACACGGTGAACAAAGAAAGCAATCGTCTTGAGGAATAGCGTCAGTTGATAACATGGCTAACTTTCAATATCAATTCCACGCGCTGCAAGGTCAGTCTTCAATATACTCAAACTCAAGTTTCTTAACTTGATTCATGATACGTTTACGTTCACGCGGTGGAATACCGCCATGAATTTTCGCAACTTTAAGACCGTTTGATACCAAATAACTATGTAAATCATCCGCACGTTCCTTGGTAGTGACGAAAAATCATTGCCAGTATGGTTTAGCATTCCTTAAGCATCTCAAGAATCTGTTCATTCTTGTTGTGCTCTTAGTGAGATACCAACCAGTTATCAACTGCTATCTGCAATAACTGTTGAAGTTTTGATTTGTTCCATGACTGGATTGGTCAAATATTCTTCAAGAATGGTTGCAATTTTTGAGGAATGGTTGCTGAGAAGACCAAAATTTGAACTTCCTTAGGAAGACTTGCCGCAATCTTATCCACAGTATCCAAGAATCCCATATCCATGGTCATGTCAGCCTCGTCAACAACAAAAGTATGGGCCTTGTGGATAGCCAAGTCACCAGATTTAACTAGGTCATAGATACGCCCTGGTGTCCCGATAACAATATGAGGTTGAGTACCTGTGAGTTTCTCAATCTGACGTTGCTTGTCTGTACCACCCACATAGTTGACACACGAATTTCAGTTTCAGAGTGTTTGGCAATTTGTTTTGTCGCTTGTAAATTTGTGTCGCCAATTCACGCGATGGCGCTGTAATAACAACTTGAACATCGCCACTCTTTGGATTGAGCTTCTCAAAAATTGGCAAGAGGAAGGTATGTGTCTCCCTAGAACCGGTCTTGATTCACCCACTAAATCACGAGCCAGAACGGACCTACTGCAATCAATTTTCTGCTGAACAGGTGCGGCCCTTAAACTTAATCTCGTCGAGAGCCTTTTTGAATATAAAGCTTTAAAATTAAAATCTTTAAAACGACATTCTTACTTCTTTTCTATCTAGTCTATCCTATCATTATAACAGAAAAAGAGCATTTCTGCTCTTTTCATTTATTCATAACGTTTCCAAGAACCGTCCAAGGGTAATAGCACTTTGCAAGTGCTCAACTGTCCAAAGGAAAGCATCAACCTTCCACTCTGACCATTTGTCGCCCTTACCTGAAAAGACCACCCAATTCGAGGTGGTGGTGGAATGGTGTCATACGGAAAATACGACGACCTTCACCATACTTACGCTTGGTGTATTTGAAATAGCTGACCTGTAGCATGACAGAAGCTGTCTCAAAGACATAAACCACACCAATCAAGAGTAGGGGTCCACTCTACGTAGGGGCAATAGAGATAACCGTAAGCATAGCCCCAAGTGACAAAGACCGACATCTCCCATAAAGACCTTGGCTGGCTTGTGGTTAAAGACGAAGAAGCCAAGAAGGGCACCAATCATAGTAATAATGATAGTTAAGATAGCGAACTCACCCTTGACAGAAAAGCGATGATCCCATAGGCAATCAAGCTGATAACCACAGAGATAGAAGCTAAACCATCAATACCATCTGTCAAGTTCACAGCATTTGAGAAACCGACAATCCAGAATAAAGGACAAATAGAACATAAAAGACACCATGAGATGATGTTAATCCATCAATAGATAGGCTATCTGTCCCACTAGGGAGTACTGGATGAGTAGAGAAAGCAAACCTGCAATAATCTGCAGCCATCTTTTGCCAAGGTTTAAGACCCTCATTGATTTGACGGAAAATCTTAAGGAAATCATCAAGGAAGCTGATAATATCCATAAATCAATTACAAAGAGTATCCCTACTGTGGCACCATAGGCAGGTGTCCCTCGCTAAAGACGTGGAGTTGAAAATCAAAGCTAGCCAAGATGGCAACTACTAGGAATACTGTCCCTCCCATAGTTGGTGTACCAGCCTTGGCCAGAGTCGTTGCTTCACATCTTCATGCATTTGTTGTACCACCGATTTTTCTTGATTTTTGTAGTAAGTAATAAAAGTGAGGCATGGCGAGCACCGTCAACACAAAAGCGGCCACGCCTGCTATCAGACTCATAGTCATCTTAGTCTCCTAAAGTAATGGTAATCTTTTGCTTTTTAGACAGGGCTTTTCCCTGCCGCAACACTTTGTTTGGTCACAGTCCCTGACTTTGCCACCTTTAGTATAATTTTAATGCCTTTCCATTTGGCAAAGGTTTCAACATTCTTTCTTGGTCCAACCATACATGTCTCGGAAGTTCTGTGAAGTCATTGGTCATGATAAGGATCTGCTCATTAGCCTTGATATCGCTTTTGGCATCTGCAGAAACCTTTTTCAATCTTATGCCAACACCCAGAACAATCGGATGAATCAGGGTTTTGACGAAGAGTATTAGCTGTCTCACCTGGTGTCTTAGCGATGATATCGCCAGTTTGATAGCTAGTCTTCGGTCTTTCCACTCCCTTCAGAAACAGAAGTATCTAGGGTAGTCTCCATTGACATGGCTTCTTCTAAAGACTGGGTTCACCACAGTCGCATAAAAATTATTATCCCAAGTCTTAGGCTCCATGAACGTCACATACATGATGTATTCTGGATCATCAGAAGGAACCATGGCTACAACTGAGTTGAGCGTCTCATTGGTACCAACTCTTATACGTTCTGTCTTTCTCATCGGCCACATTGGGCTGTACCAGACTAACTGCATAACGTCATAGTTACCAACCTGAATGATTGTGACCCTTCAGATTGTTGTAAAGGTGCCGAACTCTGGATCCGTACCAGACAGAAATCATATAGTTACGGGTCTCAGATGCAGTCTGCTTGAAACAGTGGCTTTACCGATAACTTCCTTCTTCGCTGTACGAACAGTGCCTTGATTAGCATCGGCAACTTGTTTTGATAAATTGAGGCTCCAACATTATACCGTTGTTTTGGAGATGGCGGTAAAAGGCTCGGAGCATTTGGACTGCAGTCACCGAAATCCCTTTGTCCGAAGGATGATTGGGCAATATTAACTGAGTTTTCGAGAGACAATCCCTGGAGACTCACCGACCATCCCAAAAGCGGGTAGGAAGACCAAATTTGTATAGAGATAGGTAGTTAGACCAGACTTTGTCTCCCATCTCTTGTTCCAGCATGGTCGTCACCAACGTTACTTGAATATGAGAAATCCTTGGCAAATGACATCGTACGACCTGTTGAAACACCTTCATTGATTGACCAGTCATTGATTTCAACGTCATCAACCTTAATACCGTTGGCATACTGTAGGTCTGCATTCGGGTTGAAAGCTTCCCATTATTGATAGCAGCTGACAAGAGCATCACTTTCAAGGTTGATCCAGGCTCATACTGAGCTTCGTAGAGACGTTGACCCAGTCGTAACCTTTCTTTAGTCTGTCCTTCAAGCGTATCACGAGTTATAGGTCGGACGTTGTGTCGTTGCAAGGATCTCACCTGTCTTTCAGCATTGACAACTGTCGCTGAAGCATTTTACCCTTTGCGTCTGCTCCATAAACGTATCCATCTGCGTTTCTAGGAAGGTCTTGAAGAGGCGCTGACAAGGTCGTATAGATATTCTTACCATCGATAGCTTCATGGTCTCCGTTCCAAGAAGCGTGTTACCGTCTTTATCCTTCTCGTAGATATACTCGCCATCTGTACCCAGTCAAGAGGCTATTGGCTGAACGCTCCAAACCAGTTTGACCAAACCAATGAATATGAGCCGTCTTTTTATTTTCAACAGCCAGCACGACCAAGAAACTCTGACGCAAAGGTCCCATTAGGGATACATTCGTGGACGTTGTTGTTCAAAATGCCCATCCTTAATTCCCGCATCTTTAAAAGGCTTTTCTAGTTCCTCTTTCACAGAGTAGGTAATTCCCTTTTCCTTTAGTCCAAAGGAAACTGCTAGGCACCCTGTAGTACGCAATTGAGCCAAGGAATCACTCTTTTCAATTCCTAGCTTTATCCTCAAAAATATCAGCAACCTTGTCAAACTGACTATCTTGGACATAGAGTTTTTCCCGAGTCGTGACACATAGCTGGTCGACACGATAGCGTAAATGGGCATAACTTGTTGAATCCTCAGCCAAAACATTTCCCATTTCGGTCATAAATCGTCCCACGCTTGGCAGCCACTGTGGTCTTAGTGTTATAAGATCTTAGGCGGCCTGGGTCGACAAATCGACACCAAACTTACTGTCTGTCCCGATAATCTACACAAAGTTGATAATAAAGACGAAAGATAAGATGCTGAGAACCATAAGGTTCTGACCAACGTGCTGTCGATTCTGGGCTGCTTTCGCCTATCCCCTAACGACATAGCTTAGAAATAAATGTTTAAGTTTTTCTTAATCTGTTCATTGGTTACTTTCACACTCTTAATACTATCGTTATTAATAGACATACTAGCCTTATTAGCAATCTCTTTAATACGGTCAGAGTTAGTCAACTCATTAACCGCCTGCTTAGCATTGTTAAGCTCTGTTTTTTCATCACTAATCTTGCTATTAAGGTCTGTGATTTGTTGCTTGATAGCCTGATTACGCCCTTGTAAAAATACAACTGCGATACTCATCACAATAGTTGTCAAAACAATTGCCGAATAGAGCCTTTTCCATACGCGTCATAAACGAATATGGTTTCTAATGAGCCTATTGACAATCTGATGTTCCTTATTTTCCATAATTATTTCCTGATTTTTAGCACACGCAATTTAGCAGAATCGCGAGCGGTTATTAGCTTCTAATTCTTCCTGACTAGGTAGGATTGGCATGCGATTAACCAAGGCTACCTTAGGTTGGAGGTCTTCAGGAATAAAGGGCAGACCTTTAGGCACATCTACCGTACTGGCTTCCTTGAAAAGCTGTTTAGTCAATCGATCTCCAGAGAATGGAAAGTAATGACCGAAATACGACCATCTACAGCAAGTAAATCCACACTTTCTGAATAGACCTATCCGCAGCACCAAGCTCATCGTTCACTTCGATGCGAATAGCTTGGAAAATTTGCTTTAGTACCGATTACCTTCTTCTTCAATTCCTAGCAGGCTTAGCTGATTTAATGATTTCCGCCAGTTCCGTCGTGGTTTCAATTGGTTTTTAACCTGACGTACTTGTTCAATCTTACGTGCAATTTGTTTAGAGAACTGTCCTCACCATACTTGAAGAAAATACGCACCAAATCGTCTGTAAGGATAGGTATTGACCACATCATAAGCGGTCAGACTCGCCTCCTCATTCATACGCATATCTAGCTTGGCATCCTGTTTATAGGAGAAACCACGCTCACGCTCATCCAACTGTGGGCTAGAGACACCCAAGTCATAGAGAATGCCATCAATTTCAAACACCCCCAAGGCTTCAAGTTGATTTAGATTGACATGGAAATTATCCCATGAAGGTCACCATTCCTTGTCAATATAGTCCTTGAGGGCGCACTTTGAGCATTATCAATAGCCTTTTGGTCCTGATCAAAAACAGTACAAATGACCCTTTTCAGATAATTGCGACAAAGATAAGACGAATGTCCTGCGCACCCAAGGTCGCATCAACATAGATGCCATCGGGCTTGATATCAAGCATATCAACAGTTTCGTTTAAAAGAACGGTTACATGGTGAAATTCATTAGTCATAACTTTTATTATAGCACAAGAATAGAGAAATTGTCTCGTTCTGTAAGTTGACAGGATAGTAAAAAAGCCAGACCAAAGGCCTGACTCTTTAGTTACTATACCATCTGATAAGATTAATCCACTCTGTAAAAATAACTTTCCTCAGATGGCACTCCATTCGTTGCTAAGATACGGTCCTTACTGTTATCTCCCGCATCACTTGCATCGCTAACGCCCTTAGGACAAAGCTGAATTGGAGTATTCCCTACTGGACTAGAATCAACATAAGTTAAGGTATATATACCAGACACATACTGATTGGGTGAGACTTTGTCGATAGGATAAGTATAGCCCCAGAAATCCAACTGCCCATCCGAAGTAATGGTAATGGTCTTTCCATTTGAAGACTTCCATGTTCCTACAGCTGATTTGTAATTGCCATTTTTGAGTTCGTCAGGCTTGAGGGCTGTTGAACTGGTTTGAGTTTGTGACGCTGTGCTAGAACTACTATTAGTAGAGGCACTGCTCAGGTCCTTCCAATCCCAGTTAGAGAGATCAACCTTGTCTGCACCCGAATCACTGTCCTCTTTTTCAAGAGACTGACCATCACTACTAAAGTGGTAGCCAGAACCACCACCAGCCATAGCACCAGCACTACCATAGTAGCTAAAGGTGTTATCCTTGAGGTAGGCCAAAGTCATGCGCTCACCCAACATGCCCAGTTGTGGACCTTCTGTCAGACGAATGACCTGACCACTATCCTTAGAGATAGTATAAATATCCGTAATCATATGCTCTTTAAAGAGTTTCTCCGGCTTAAAAGCAAGAATCAACTCATCAACACCATTACCATCCAGATCACGGTAAGTATAGACCGTTGAGGCAGGACTTGTTTGAGAATTAGCATAGGTAACAACGAGAGAATTAAGCGAGGCATCCGTTTGGTTGTTGGCCACAGCCGTTTGGTACTTACTAATGATGCTATCATAAGCAGAGGTATCTACCTTTTTCTCTTGACTAGAGCTTTCACTACTACTTGATTGTGACTGTTCTACTGATGAAGATAAAGTCGTCGAAGTCAAGCCATTTTGCTGGTTTGAACAAGCGGCTAATAGGACTAAACTAGAAAATCCTGTTACTAATGCTAAAACTTTATTTTTCATTTCTAATCCTAAATTCCTTTTCTCTAACCCTTATTCTGTTGTCCCAGAGCTAACATCTGCGCTGTAGGCAGGTGCTGTATAGCTTGAAGCATCACTATATGACTCTGTATAAGTTGTTGGTGGCACATAGCTATACTGGGGCTCTTGATAAGTCTCTTGTGCTGAAGATGGTGATGGTGTAGGCGTTGATGCTACCGCAGGAGTTGAGCTTGCTTCTGTCTGACTAGCTGCTTCTACCGTTGAGCTTGCTGATGACGATTCACTTGAAGACTCACTTGAGGTTGAAGAAGATGACGAAGAACTTGAGCTCGATGACTTAGATGAAGCCTTGGGTTTACTAGACGATGACTGCTTAGTAGCTACCTTGACTTGGACCTTAGCATGATTGTGTGCAGGCTCCAAAAAGACAATTGCCAAAGCCAAAAGAATAGCCGGTAGAGTAAATGCCAAAATAAGGTAACGTTTTTCTTTTAAATGACGAAGTAGTTTCATAGAGTATTCACATTTCTTAAATATATTTTTAGTATCGATTAGTCTCAGATAAGATTATATCAGAAATATTAAAATGTGCAACATTAACATAAAACTTTTTTGGCATCAAAAAACCAACTCAAAGAGTTGGTTGATTGTCATTATTGCTGTGGATTATTGAAGTTGTTGAATGGCACTTATACTTCTGTTGGTTGACATAGTAGAAAAATTAAGATAAAAATACCGACAAATGGAACTAAAGGAATAAAAATATACAGCCAATTACAGCCAGCATCACGCAAACGACGAACAGTTATAGCAATACCAGGTAAAATCGCAGCAACACCATAGACAAAAAAGATAAATAGAAAAATAACTTCATTCCTAAGTAAAGATGTTTCATCTACCGCCATTCCTTGAAACACTGCTAGGAGCAAATAAAAAGCAAAGAAAATCAATACATGTGCCGAATATGCAAACCAGTAATCTGACGGTGTTGAACGGCCCCTAAAATCATCATAGCCCTTCCAAAATTTTTTGTAGGCTTCAATCATAATAAAATCCCCCTTTTTTATGTTACTCTCAGTATAACAAGAGAAGAGAAGCTTGACAAATCAACTAAAAAACAGCCATACTAGGCTGTTAAGTCATTATTATTGCTGTGGATTATTGAAGTTGTTAAATGGATACTCAACTTTAGTTGGTTTACATAGTAAAACAATGAAGATAATAGGACCTACAAATGGAATAAATGTAACAAAAATATACGGCCAATTGTAGCCAGCATCACGTAAACGGCGAACTGTTACAGCAAGACCAGGTAAGATGGCAGCAACACCAAAGGCAAAAAAGATAAATAGGATGATGAATGAAATAACAGCAAAAAAGCTTGATTCTGTAGCACCTGCAATGCCTCCAAAGATTGCCAGCAACACATAAAAAGCAATAACTGTTAACATATTTGCCAAATATGCAAACCAGTAATCTGAACGTGTTGAACGTCCCTCAAAATCTACGTAGCCCTTCCAAAACTTCTTATAAGCTTCAATCATAATAAAATCTCCTCATTTTTTGATACTTATACTATACCAAAAGACTGGTCTTCTGGCAAATCAACTAAAAAACAGCCTAAGGAGGCTGTTAAGTAACTATCATTGCTGAAGATTATTAAAATTGTTGAAAGGAAATTCTACTTTTGTTGGTTGACAAAACAAAACCAACAGAACGATATCGCCTATAACAAAGGCAAAACGTAAAAAAATCAAGGCCCAATGATAGCCCGCATCACGCAAGCGACGGACCTGAATAGCAATAGATGGGATAAAGCTAGCAGGAAAATAGGTCATTACAAGCAGATACAGTATGTTGAGAATAATATGGTAAGGACTATCGGGACTATCAAAAACAATTACAACTATAAGTATGCTAAATAAAATGATAGTTACGATAGTATTTGCTAGAACTGCCAACCAATAATCTGAGCGACTTGAACGTCCCGTGAAATCGACATAGCCCATCCAATACTTTTTATAAGCTCTAAACATCACAAAAGCTCCACATTTTTGATACCCCCAGTATAGCAAAAGCTTTATACTCGGTAAAATAGACCACCCCCATCCTGGGCTTTCATGTTATTCTCTAACGGTCCGTCCGTTAACATAGAACTTGGTTGGTTACGCCCAAGTCCCATT